>Ga0102940_1001027_pt1 | contig 18584 bp, 14 predicted proteins | sample SalPonR2_C_D1_MG_FD_78215 | JGI IMG/M metagenome (GOLD analysis project Ga0102940, IMG submission 78215) | Salt pond soil microbial communities from South San Francisco under conditions of wetland restoration - Salt Pond MetaG R2_C_D1_MG | ecosystem: Environmental > Aquatic > Marine > Intertidal... | reverse complement strand
CTGATTCTGCCGAACGTCCTTTCATTTCACGATCGAGCATGAAGAGTCCATGTCCGCTTCCTTCCATAAGTTTCAGTTGATCGATAATTTCATTTACTGAAGCTTCTTCTTCTACCTGCTCATCTACAAACCATTTTAGGAAACTTTGAGTTGCATGGTCTTTTTCTTCAATGGCAATTTCCATGAGGTCATTGATCATTGAAGTTACTTTTTGCTCATGTTTGAGCGTTTCTTCAAAAACGGTAAGTGTGTCCATCCAATCGGTTGGAACTTCGTCTATGGGTTTCAGAAATACACGACCATCTCTTTCATACACGTAATCGAAAAACTTCATAGCATGCATGTTTTCCTCGTCTGCCTGCAGGCGCATCCAATGGGCAAATCCTGGAAGACCTTTGTCTTCAAAGTAAGCACTCATTGAAAGGTAAAGGTACGAAGACCACATTTCAGCATTAATCTGGTCGTTAATAGCATCTTGCATTTTCTTGCTTAACATAGGTGTTTGATTTTAAGATTAGAATTTATTGATTCAATTTTGATTGTAAACGGTTGTCTATTTCGTTTAAGAAATCCTGGGTGTTAAGATAGTCATCTTTGGTCATTTTGTCCTGGTGGATAAGTAGCGCCAGGTCTTTGGTCATTTTACCATCTTCTACTGCATCTATACAGACTGATTCCAGCGCATGTGCAAAATCAATTAATTCGCGGTTTTCGTCTAGTTTGCCGCGGTGTTCAAGTCCTCTTGTCCAGGCAAAAATAGATGCAATTGGGTTTGTAGAGGTGGGTTTGCCTTGCTGGTGCAACCTGTAGTGACGTGTTACCGTACCATGAGCAGCTTCAGCTTCAAGTGTTTTCCCGTCTGGCGTCAACAGTGTTGATGTCATTAATCCGAGTGAGCCAAAGCCCTGTGCAATGGTATCTGATTGCACATCGCCATCGTAATTTTTGCAGGCCCATACAAATCCGCCTTCCCATTTTAGCGCGGCAGCTACCATATCATCAATCAGACGGTGTTCGTAAGTAATACCAACTTCTTCAAATTTGTCTTTGAATTCGTTGTCGTAAACTTCCTGGAAAATATCTTTAAACCTTCCGTCATATTTTTTAAGTATGGTGTTTTTGGTCGACAAATACAGTGGCCATTGTTTCTCAAGTGCTTTATTCATACTTGAGCGCGCAAATCCGTAGATAGATTCGTCGGTATTGTACATCGACATGGCTACGCCATCTCCCTGAAAATCATAAACTTCTTTTGATACAGGTTCGCCACCATCTTCGGGTGTGAAGGTAATGGTTAGTTTTCCTTTACCTTTGGTCACAAAGTCAGTGGCCTTGTATTGGTCTGCATGCGCATGACGGCCAACCACAATAGACTCTTTCCAGCCGGGAACGAGCCTTGGTACATTTCTGATCATAATGGGTTCTCTGAATATGGTGCCACCAACAATATTACGAATTGTACCGTTTGGTGAGCGCCACATTTCTTTCAGTCCAAATTCTTCAACACGTTTTTCATCGGGTGTAATGGTGGCACATTTTATACCCACATGGTATTTTTTTATGGCTTCGGCTGCATCGACAGTAATTTGATCATTGGTTTCATCGCGTTTTTCAATACCCAGATCAAAATACTTAATGTCGAGATTGAGGTACGGAAATATTAATCGCTCTTTAATAAAAGACCATATTATGCGGGTCATTTCATCCCCGTCCATTTCCACTACCGGATTTTTTACTTGAATCTTTTGCATAGAATAAATGTTTTATGTTGAATTTTTATGAATTTGGTTCGTAAATAAAACCGTGTTTTTTATCAATAACCATTTCTTTTTAAATAAGTTTTGGTCTAATTGTTATTTTTTATATCAAGATTGAATTTTTTGCGTAGTGCTTCCAATGCAGGGTTGTGCTCGCTCAGTTTTTTGTATTTTTCTGCATTTGTAAGTGGTCTTTTGCTTTCAATTTCATTCTCTACTTGTTTAAATTCAAATGAGAGATCCTTGTTATTCATTTGTTGCCGCAGTACATCTATAATTTTATGCGCAAATTTTTTGTACAAATCTTTGTGCGATTCGGCTCCAATATGAATGAGAATTTTGTTGTCTGCCAACTGTTGAGGTTTTGCTTGTTGAATGGCAGCATTAATGCGCGGGCCGTCATCTTTTAGCGTTTCTACGATGCTACTCCATATTTCATTAAAGGCTTTGTCTGGCTGTTTTTCTTCTTTTGTTGGCTGTTGTTCTTCAGGTTTTGTAACCGGCTCTTCAACATTTTGCTGGGAACGATCTTTTTCATCGGTTTTCAACTCTTTTTTGAGCGAAACACTTTTGGGCGCTTTATAAACCTGTTTGCGTTTTTTCTCTGTTGGCCTGCCCTTAGTTGTAACAGTTGAATTGCCTACGTCCGAACTACTTTTTTTTTTTCAACGGTGACTACTCCCAATTCGTAGAGTGAGAGTTCTACAGTAAGGCGTTGGTCTTTTGAAGTGCGATAGCGCGATTCTGCTTCGGATAGTAATTTAAGTCCCTTAAAGAGGAAATGTATAGGACATTTTTGCGCCTGCTCAAGGTATTTTTCCCGTATATCGCCGCTTACATCCAGTAACTTCAGCGAGTTGGGGTTCTTACTTACTAACAGATCGCGTAAATGTTTGGCGAGGCCTGTAATGAAATGTTGTCCGTCGAAGCCTCTCTGTAAGATTTCATCGTAAATCAGAAACAGTTCGCTTACTTCATTGGCAAGGCTATGATCTACGATACGGAAAAAGAAGTCGTAGTCCAACACATTGAGGTTTTCAATGGTTTGCTGATAACTAATACCTCCACCTGAGAAACTGGCTATTTGATCAAATATCGAAAGAGCATCACGCATTCCGCCATCTGCTTTTTGGGCAATTACATGTAGTGCAGATTCTTCGTAAGTGAGATTTTCTTTTTCGGCCACAAATTTAAGATGCTCAACCGCTTCTTCTACCGTAATTCGGTTAAAATCAAAAACCTGGCATCTTGAAATAATTGTGGGGAGAATTTTGTGTTTCTCGGTTGTTGCGAGTACAAATATGGCGTGCGCCGGTGGCTCTTCCAGTGTTTTAAGAAATGCATTAAAGGCCGATGCTGAGAGCATGTGCACCTCATCGATGATGTAAACGCTGTATTTTCCGACCTGTGGTGCAATTCTGACCTGCTCAATGAGTCCATGAATATCTTCTACCTTGTTTTTTGATGCGGCATCAAGCTCATGAATGTTGTATGAGCGGTTTTCGTTAAATGCCTGGCATGATTCGCATTCTCCACATGCCTCGAAGTCTTCGGTTGGATTGAGGCAGTTGATTGTTTTGGCAAAAATGCGTGCAATACTTGTTTTACCAACACCCCTTGGTCCGCAGAACAGATAGGCATGTGCCAACCTGTTATTTTGAACTGCATTTTTAAGGGTTTTGGTAACAGAACGCTGTCCCACCACTGTGTCAAAAGAGTGGGGGCGGTATTTACGTGCCGAAACAATGTAATTTTCCATATCTTAACGTCTCGAAAACAAAGATAGAAAAAAATCCAGGGATACAATGATGGGCTCAAACGTAAAAAAGCCTTTTTTTATCTTTTTCATTTTTGTTTTTGATGCTCGGCTCTATTGGTATTTTTAACTTCTTCTTCCTCACGTTTTTCGTCTTCAGTCATTTTAAAACGTTCCAGAATACTGTCGTCATTTACTTCTTTCGACAGCGATTCAATCATGTTAAATGGTACCTCATAAAGATCAAGAATCACAAGGCCGTCTAGCGCATTATTGAATTTAGGATCGATATTGAATCCAATGATTTTGGCGTTTTGTTTTAAATACTTTTTTAGCAATACAGGCATACGGTAATTTGTGGGCTCAATATCGCTGATGAAACGATCGACTTTGTTAATATCGTTGCGTGTGTTTTCAAGCACGATGTCAGTATCGTAGCGCGACTGCACTTTAAATTTTTTGCGTGGTGTAATGAGCCTGCCGAGTTCGTGGTTAAAATGGTTTTGTTTGAGGAATTTTATGATTAAATCTTTAGAAAATTTCGAGAACTGATTACTTATGCTCACCGGTCCGATTAGGTATCGGTATTCGGGGTGTTTGAGTAAAAAGTACAAAATGCCCTTCCAGAGTAAGAAAAGCGACATTGGTTTGCGTTGATAAGGTTCGGTTATGAAGCTACGGCCCAGCTCAATGCTTTCTTTGAGTATAGGTGTAAAATCTTTATGTATTTTAAACAGGCTGCGTGTATAAAATCCTTTTACTCCGAATTGGGCTATTATCTCTTTGCCTTTGCCTACCCTGTAAGCGCCAACGAGTTGTTCTTCTTCGTTATCCCATATAAAGAGCTGATTGTAGTAAAGATCGAATTCGTCGATGTCAATGCTACGGTTTGTTCCCTCGCCCACTGCACGGAAGGTAATTTCTCTTACGCGGCCAATTTCCCGGTGTATGTAGGGTATCAGAAGTGTAGGGGCACAATAAACAGTGTATTTTTCACTGGTGAACAGTTCGTACTCCTTTATCCGGTTAAGTTCTTCCTTAATAGTTTCTGTGGGAACTGCATCGATAATTTTGGCTGGTTCTTTTTCGCGTTTCAGGGCAGTTTTGAAAAACTTTTTGACCTCGATTTCTGATTCAAGGGCGTATGTTTTTGCTCTCAGGTAACGGCCGTATTTATCCAGGTCATCAATTCCTGCGGTTTCAGATGCATTAATTGGGCTACCAATACGTACACGGATCTCTTTCTTTTTGCCAAAAAACTCACCGGCCGACCCCAGAATCGGATGTATTGAGCTTACCATATGAAATAAATTGCTGTTTTTACCCTGGAAGTATATTGGTATGATGGGTATTTCAAGGCTTTTAAGCAGTTTAAGGTAAGCGCTTTTCCATCTGCGATCTGCTACCATTTTAGTATCAGCATCATAACTTGCCACTTCGCCTGCAGGGAAGAAACCCAATGCTTTATCTTTGCCAATATGGGCGACAACCTGTCGCATACCTGAAATGCTTGGTTTTACTTCTGACCGGCGTTGGCTCGAATCAAATCGGATGAAATATTCGCTTAATGGGTAAATTTTCCATAAGATTGGGGTGGCCAGGATTTTAAAATCGGGCCTGCGTCGTAAAAGTAAATGAAGCAGAATTATACCATCAATTCCGCCAAACGGGTGATTAGAAATTGTAACAAATGGTCCGTCTTTGGGTATTCTGTCCAGATCTTCATCTTTTACATTTATATTGAGTCCAATGTCATTAATGATTTTTTCTATATACTCAGGGTTCCCTTTCTCTTCTGTTGCCTCGGCCCCTAAACCCGATGTTTTGAGTAGAAAATCTAAAAATCGCTTTGTGATATGAATAGACGAGCTTAATATAGACATTATAATTCCTTTCAATTTTTTCCTATGCAGTAAAACATTTTAAAGGTTGTCGAACTCAATGATTTTGTTCTCCCGCTCATTGAGTTTACCATCTTCAATTTTCATGGTTGGTGCGCTGAATTTTTTTAGCATTTCATAATCGTGTGTTGCCATGATTACGGCCCTGCCACTATTTTTAATTTCAAAAAGCAGCTCCATTATACCTCCTGATGTTTCGGGATCGAGATTCCCTGTGGGCTCATCGGCCAGGATAATTTCGGGATCGTTGAGCAATGCACGTGCAATTGATAGCCTTTGTTGCTCGCCACCAGATAACTCGTGTGGCATTTTGTAGCCTTTATAACCTAACCCGACTTTCTCAAGTACATCCTGAATTCTTTGTTCCATTTCCTTTTTTTTCTTCCATCCCGTTGCTTTTAATACAAAAGTCAGGTTTTCATTTGCTGAACGATCGGTAAGTAGCTGGAAGTCCTGGAATACAATACCAATTTTGCGGCGTAAAAATGGTATTTGTTTCTTTTTTAAGTTGGCCAAATCGTAGTCTGCAATTTTTCCTACTCCTTTTTGCAAAGGAATTTCAGCATAAATAGTTTTAAGCAGGCTTGATTTCCCTGTACCTGTTTTCCCAATTAGATAGACAAATTCACCTTTATTAACCGTAAAGTTTACATCACTCATCACAAGATGGTCTTTGTGGTAAATATCGGCGTTTGTTAGTTCTATTATTTTATCCAAGGCCATAGTTCAATTTTGGGTAAATATAATGTTTTAAAGCATTCCAATCAAATATGCAAATATAACTTAACATGTAATCGGTGCTTAATTTTTTGTATAGAAATTCATGCTTGTGTGAAATTCAAACAGAAAATTCTTTGTTTGCTATTATATCCGGTATGTGCGGTTTTACTTCGCCAATGAGTTCCCGTATTTTCTTTTCTTTATGTTTATTCCTTTTCATTTCAGTGATTGATTGAACCAGACGCTCACGGGTATCAGGGAGATTGGCTTCTGTTTCTAGATAGGAACTAACCCAATAGTACCATTGTATGGTGGGAAGATATCTGGCTTTGCCCAGAAATTCCCGTTCTTTATCTACCAGGTGGCTTCGGCGTATAGTGGTGAGTATTTTTTTGTATTTGTGCTGTGCCAGCAGAGTTTGCAAATATGCAGTGTAAAATGTGTGCCAGCGATGCTCAAATATCTCTTTGCGATAGGTATGACTAAATGTTTCACCATAGCTTTCTGCTTGCTCAACTTTCCCGTTTAGCATTAGTGTACGCAGGTATAATGATACAAATCCCACACGGTTATAAAAGCTATTAGTCTTTTTTAGCTCAATAATTGCATTTTGCATTAGCTTCAGTGCATCCTTGTATTTTTGTTGCTTTAGTAAGATACCGCACAGGTTATTAACATAAAACAGGTAGTCACTGTTTTTTTGGCGTACCGATAAATAACCGTATTCGGCTGCTTTTTCAAGCTCTCCGCGTTTTTGGTGCATCATAGCGCGATTGGCATAAAAATTTGCCAGTATGCGTTTGGAGTAAAAGTGTGGTGATTTGAGTACCCTGTCCAGCTCATCTGTTATTGCTTTCATATCATCGAACCGGCGATAATTATAATAAACATATAGCAAACGAACCACAGCACGGTATCGGGTGTAACCATCAAGGTGCTCATTACGGAATGTTTTGGTAAGGAATTTTATCCATTGTTCCGATTCTTGTGTGGATGAGCTGTATTGTTGTATTATGTCGAAGCTGGCATTATTCAGTTTGTTGTTCGTTGCAACTATACGTTTATAGAGCTGTTGATGTTTTTCCAGAAAATTTGAAACCTGCGTGTAGTAGATCATGCGAATCCGGATAATCAAAAAATCGCGAAAGTTTTGCACCAATTCGTAAAACTGCGGGAAGTAATATTGATTGGGATTTACTTTGTTCAGGTACTGTATTAGTGCTTTTTCTTCGTCGGCTGAAATAGCATCTGTCATAATTTTTTGTTCCAAATCCTTTATCCATGCAAAAAATCGGTCCACATCCAGGCGCTCCAACTTTTGTTGTATCCATTTCTTGAGGTTGGAGTATTTCCTTTTATCAATAGAAGGATCAAATGGTAATCTGTTTGCCGGGTTCTGACTATTATAGTGTATGAGTTGCAGTATCCTGAGAGAATCTTCTCCCTGCAAATGATTATCTGCTAATAAATAATGAATCTCGTGCGGGTAAAGGGCATGGGCAAAATTTGTAAAGCTCTCAAGTTGTGCGCGCATACTATAGGTTTTCTGTGCAAGATAGTATTTAGATAAATAAATTACAATGCATGCCATGTCATTAGCTTATTATTTTTAGTCAGTGTGACTGGTTATGTAGTTAAGATTAAGTTATTCAAGGGGTTATTAGGCTCTGTTGTTTGTGTTTTTTATTTAGTCAGCCCTACTTATAAATTCTGGTTTTCTGTTGGTTTACCGACTTTACATTTATTTCACATCAAAAATTAAAATATTGATCATTATGAGAGAAGTTGTAATAGTATCTGCTGCACGCACAGCAATAGGCTCTTTTGGAGGCGGATTAGCCAGTTTGAGCGCTGTAGATTTGGGCGTGCATGCTGCAAAAGAAGCTATAAAGCGTGCCGGAATTGCTCCGGAAGAAATTCAGGAATCAATTATTGGAAATATTTTATCAGCCGGGCAGGGCCAAAATGTGGCCCGCCAAATTTCTATTCACAGCGGAGTTCCTGAAACCACACCTGCTATGACCATAAATAAACTTTGTGGGTCCGGGTTAAGGTCTGTTATAATGGCCGCTCAATTCATTGCCCTGGGCGATGCCGATGTGATACTGGCCGGAGGTACAGAAAGTATGTCTAACGCTCCATATATACTGCCACGGGCACGTTTTGGCTATAAAATGGGTCATGGCCAGCTTGAGGATAGCATGATTAAAGATGGTTTATGGGATATTTTCAATGATTACCATATGGGTGTAACTGCTGAAAATATTGCTGAGCAATGGAATATCGGGCGCGAGGAGCAGGATCAATTTGCTGCTCATTCACAGCAAAAAACAGAAGCTGCTCAAACCAATGGCCGTTTTAAAGATGAAATTGTTCCTGTAGCTATTCCACAGCGTAAAGGTGATCCAATAATAGTCGATACGGATGAATTCCCTCGCCATGGAACTACCGCTGAGAAATTGGGTAAACTTAAACCAGCATTTAAAAAGGATGGAACAGTAACAGCTGGAAATGCTTCCGGTATCAACGATGGCGCTTCTATGCTCATTGTAATGTCTGCTGAAAAAGCAGAAGCTTTAGGCTTAAAGCCGCTTATGCGTATAAAATCATACGGTAATGCAGCATTAGATCCAAAGATTATGGGATATGGACCAGTACCCGCCACTCGTCAGGCACTCGAACGTGGAAATATGACAGTTGATGATTTGGATTTGATTGAGCTTAATGAAGCATTTGCTGCACAGTCACTTGCTGTGGTTAAGGATCTGAAGCTAAATCCTGAGATTGTGAATGTGAATGGCGGCGCAATTGCGTTGGGGCACCCAATAGGAGCAAGTGGTGCAAGAATATTGACTACGCTTATTTATGAGATGCAAAAGCGCAGCGCTAAAACAGGTCTGGCTTCACTTTGTATTGGTGGAGGACAAGGCTCTGCACTTATTATTGAAAATTTGAATGCATAATACTTAACAAGCGCAAATTTTATGGTGCGATCACATTTTTTACATAGTAATCGTATAAAAATGCATTACCTGGAACGGGCCGGCGATGGACCGGTTCTGTTCCTTATTCACGGTAATGGCTCATCATCGGTGTTTTGGCGGAAACTGATGGGCAGGTTGCCGGCATCATATCGCGCTATAGCTCCAGATATGAGAGGTTATGGGCATAGCGAGGCGGCTGTTGTGGATGCTACCAGGGGATTTGACGATTTTGTGGAGGATATTGCAGCTTTAATGCGCTCGCTTGAAATAGAACAGGCTCATTTTATGGGGCATTCATTAGGCGGAGGAATGCTTTTTGCTTTCGCCTCTGTTTATTCAGAGAAAGTGCAATCACTTACACTTGTTAATCCTGCTTCGCCATATGGATTTGGAGGCACAAAAGGTGTTGATGGCAAACCCTGTATGCCAGATTTTGCTGGTTCCGGTGGTGGTATTGTCAACCCTGAATTTGTGCAAAGATTGATAAAAAAAGACCGTAGCCTGGCCGACTTAAATGCCAGCCCAAAAGCAGTAATAAACCGCTATTACTGGAGGCCTCCGTTTGTGCCAGACAATATAGAAGAGTTGCTGGAAAGTCTTTTTCAGGAAAAGATTGGAGAAAAGCATTACCCGGGCGATTTTTATAAAAGTTCCAATTTCCCATTTGTAAAACCTGGTATTTATGGCCCCATGAACGCTGCATCGCCAAAATATTTGAACGGCATGGCCAGTGCATTTATTTATGCAGAAAAAAAGTTTAAAGTGCTATGGGTGAGGGGAGCAGATGATGAGGTTGTAAGCGATGAATCTGTTTTTGATCCCGGCACTCTGGGAAAGCTTGGATTATTGCCTGATTACCCGGGAGCTGAGGTTTACCCATCACAACCAATGGTTAGCCAAACACGATATGTGCTAGAACAGTATGCTGAACACGGAGGTAGTTTTCAAGAGGTTGTGATGCAGGAAACCGGACATACCCCATTTATAGAAAAACCACAAGAATTTATCACACATTTAAATACGTTTATTCAAGAACTTAAAATAGATAATTATGAAAAGATTAGAAAATAAAGTAGCCATTATTACAGGTGGCGCCGATGGCCTGGGAAAAGCCGGTGCAGAAAAATTTGCCAGTGAAGGTGCAGAAACAATAATTTGGGATGTAAACAGCGAAAAAGGAGAAGAGGTTGCCAAGGCAATCAATAATCAAGGAGGTAAAGCCCGTTTTATGAATGTGAATACGGCTGATCTTGGGGCTGTAGAAAAAGCAACAAATGAAATTATATCTCAGAGCGGTAAAATTGATATTTTAGTAAATAATGCCGGAATTACCCGCGATGCAAGCCTGAAAAAAATGACTCCTGAGCAATGGCAACAGGTGATAGATGTAAACCTGACAGGTGTGTTTAATTGTACCAAGATTATAGGTATTCATATGACTCAAAATAAATATGGGCGCATCATTAATACATCTTCGGTTGTGGCGCTTTATGGAAATTTTGGACAAACAAATTATGTAGCCACAAAAGCCGGTGTTATTGGAATGACTAAAACATGGGCACGTGAATTAGGTTTTAAAGGCGTTACTGTAAATGCGGTAGCACCAGGTTTTATCATGACAGATATGGTGCGCAAAATGCCTGAAAATGTGCTTGAAACCATGCAGAGCAAAGTGCCATTGGGACATTTAGGTGATCCGGAAGATATTGCCAACGCATATTTATTCCTGGCCAGTGATGAGGCGCGCTATGTAAACGGAGCAACTTTGAGTGTGGATGGCGGAATGACTATTTAAATGATAAATATTGAGGATGATGACATAAATTCGGAGACATCATTGCGTGGGGTATATACCGAAGCAAGAACTGCGGTCTCAAAGATGTAGGGTTTTAAAGTCTTTTATCCTCATTTCTATAACTAAAACTTAATAACATGCGAAATGCAATAATTCATTCCAATGGCATGTATGTACCTGAAAGGGTTGTGCCTAACAGTTATTTCGATGAATTGTTGGGCGAAAATGTAAGTGACTGGCTTGAAGAGTTTGTGGAGATTTATGAACGCAGGTGGGCCGCAGAAGATGAGTCAACAGCTGATTTGGCGGCTGCTGCCGCACGCCAGGCAATGGAGCGTGGCAATGTGAAACCCGATGAGGTCGATTTGCTCATTATATCGACAGATACGCCTGAGTTTATATCACCATCGACCTCATCGAAAGTGCAGCATATGCTAGGTCTAAGGAATGCAGGTACTTTTGATATCAATACAGCATGCGCCGGTTTTGTAACCGCTCTTGATGTTGGATCAAAGTATATCAAAGCAGATGAACAATACCAGACTGTATTGATAATTGGAGCCTATGCCATGAGCAAATACATCAATAAATTGGATAAAAAAACAGCCAATTTGTTTGCCGATGGAGCAGGAGCATTTATTCTGAAAGGAGAAAAAAATAGTAGACGTGGTCTTCAGGCCAGCAGGCTAATTACCCATGGGCAATATCACGATTACATGGGTATTTTTGCCGGGGGAACCGCCCAGCCTGTGAATCATGAAGCACTTGAAAAAGGAGACCATTTATTAAGAATTGCCAAAAAGTTTCCTCCTGAAATTAACCCTGAAACCTGGTCTGCAATAGCGAGGGAGCTCAGTGGTCGTGCAGGTACAGATTTAAAGGATTATGCCCAGTATTTTCTTACGCAAATTAACATTAACAGTATCAGAGAAACCATGGACCGACTGGAATTACCCCACAAAATGGCACAAACCAGCATGCATTATTATGGATACACGGGATCAGCCTGTATTCCATTGGCTTTTGAAGATGCACTACAAGCCGGGAAAATAAATCGTGGCGATTCGCTTATGTTTATTGGTTCAGGTGGAGGTTTAGCCTTTGCCGGAGCAAGTTTTATTTATTAATCAACAAAATTTTATACCGTGGATACGCAATCTTTTATCATAGGAACCTGGATTTTAATATCACTTTACATTGGTGCTATTTTATTTTTTGTAATCAGGGGTGCGCTCAAAACCCAGTCTATAGCTGATTTTGCCGTAGGCAATATCAAATTTTCACCCACCGCTGTAGGTCTTTCGCTGGCAGCCTCTATTACAAGCGCCGCTACTTTTGTTGTAAATCCCGGTTTTATCGCCAATTATGGTTTAAGCGGGGTGCTTTCTTTTTGTGTTTTCTTTCCTTTTGCAGCCATGGTTTCACTTGTAGTGCTTACTAAAAGTTTTCGGAAATACGGACAAAAAATTAAGGCACTAACCCTGGCACAATGGATAGGCGACAGATACAACAGCAAAACATATTCATTAATCATGGCATTTTTATCTCTGCTCATGATTACTTTTATAGTTTTAATTGTGGTGGCCATTACAAAAGTACTTAGCAAAGCGCTTAATGTGGAGGAGATGTATGTGCTAATTGGTTTGGTGATTTTTGTGTTTGGATACATGATGTTTGGTGGCGCAAATTCTATGGTTTACACCAATTCTATTCAGGCTATCGTGATGCTTGTGGTTGCCATTATTTTACTCACTTCAGGTTATGAGCATTTTAAGGGAGGTATCGATGCTTTTGTAGAGCGTTTGCGAAGTATTGATCCTGTGCTTGTAAAGGCGACAAACCCGGAGAGCTGGCTTTTTAGGGACTTTTATGAAATTATATTCGCCCAAATAGTAGTGGGTGTTGCTGTTGTTGTACAGCCACACATTATTACAAAATCCTTGCTGTTGAAAGATGAAAAGCAGGTTAATAAGTTTCTGACAATTGCGGTAGCTGCCGAAGCGTTGTTTTTTATAGTGGCTTTTGCCGGACTGTATGCACGTATTACATTTCCTGATCTGACTTTTCAGGGAGAGGCCTTAAAAAACGATGGTATAATTCCTGCCTATGTGGTTGCTGCCTTTTCGCAGGGGTGGGTTTCTGTAATTATTGGTCTGATTGTAATTCTGGGGCTTATATCAGCTGGCTTATCTACCCTCGAGGGGCTCATCCAATCGGTTTCAACCACCATTACTTCGGATATTGTTAAGCGTTTAAGCCCCGTAGCCCTGCGCGAGAAACAATTAATGTGGATCAATAAGGTTGCAATTATGGCACTGGCCGCAATCACCATAGTTATTTCATGGGAACAAATTGTTTCGCCTAAACTGAGCGTTGGAATTTTGGCCCAAAACGGTGTTTATGCTTACTTTTCAGCAGCTTTTATCCCGGTACTTTTCGGCATTTTTCTCAAAGAGGTTGATTACAGAGCACCTTTAGCGGCTACTTTAACATCTATTTTTATACATTTTAGCGTATATTATGTGCTGCCGGTTTTTGTTGAGAATTATGGATTAGATCTTGGATTTTTTACAAAATACCTGCAAGGAACAGTGCGCAACCCGGCAATTGCAGCCTCTACAGCAATTGTTTTAAGTACCATTGTTGGTATTGTTGTGCATCGTATTACAAAACGAAAAAAGATGGTTCAGGCCGCCTGATGGAAGTTAGAATTGAATAGCATCAAAAAATATAGCATGCAAAATATAAAAGATAAAATGGAACATTTCGATTGGTTCAAAAAATGGAGTGTTTATAATCCGGACAAAGTAGCCTTTAAAGAATATGAAACCGGAAGGGAATATACCTTCGCACAGGTTAATCATCTGGCAAATCTTACTGCACAATATTTTATAAATGATTTGGGCGCAAGTACCGGTGACAGAGTCGCTGTGTTATCAGAAAACAATTTAGAGTACATGGTGCTTTTTGCTGTGGCCCAAAAAACCGGATTGACTTTGGTTCCGCTTAACTACCGGCTTACATCGCGAGAACTCGATTTCATGCTTGCAGATAGCGATCCTGATATTGTACTGTGGGAAAAACACTTTGCCGATAAAATTCAAAATGCAGCAGCTTATAAAACCATCAGCCACAAAATACCTATGGAGAAGCTGTTGGAAATGCATAAAAAGTATTTGTCTATTGATGCGTTTAGCTATGAGGGCGTACATGAATTCGACGAAGATCATCCCGTTTTTTTAATTTACACATCGGGTACAACTGCTTTCCCTAAAGGAGCTAAATATACCCACAAAATGTTATTGTGGAACAGCCTGAATACTGAAATTCGTTTAGATATTACATCTTCGGACAGGGCTATAAATTGTGCACCGCCATTTCATACAGGGAGCTGGAATGTGCTCCTTGCTACTTTTGTGCTACATGGGGCTTATACATTGCTAATGCGGAATTTTGATGCTGATGCAGTGCTGGAACAAATGGATCTGGATAAGCATACCATATTTTGGGGTGTACCCACAATGCTTAAATTAATGGTCGATTCCCCTAAGTTCGAATCTGTTGATTTAAGCCGCATACGATACTTTGTCATTGGTGGCGAGGCCATGCCCATTCCTTTAATAAAAATATGGGATAGAAAAGGTGTGCCGGTTCGGCAGGGCTATGGTCTAACAGAAGTTGGTCCCAATGTTACATCACTGGATCATAGTGATGCTATACGCAAGCAGGGATCTATCGGTACTCCAAATTTCTTTTACCAGACCAAACTGGTTAATGAGCAGGGAAAAGAAGTTAAAAACAATGAGATTGGCGAATTAATTATAAAGTCAGCTACGGTTACCCCGGGTTACTGGAAAAATGAAGAAGCTACCCGCAACACCATTGTTGATGGTTGGTTTCATACCGGCGACTTAATGAAAAAAGATGATGAGGGGTATTTGTATGTGGTTGATCGTATTAAGAATATGTACATCTCAGGTGGAGAGAATGTGTATCCGGCTGAAGTGGAGCATTTAATCAGGCAATTAGATGATGTGCGGGATGTGGCAATTATTGGCGTGCCGCATGAGAAATGGGGTGAAACCGGGAAGGCATTTATTGTAAAAAAGAGTGGGAGTGATTTGAGCGAAAAACAGGTCATTGACTATTGTCGTAAGAACCTGGCCAAATATAAAACTCCCGCATATATTAAGTTTCTTGAACAATTGCCAGTGAATAATGCCGGAAAAATAGATCGCAAAACGTTGCGCGATCAGGAAAAAACAGAAGCGTAAACAAATAATTGTTAAAGATACCTTTACCATGAATAAAGATAAAGCAATTGGAATTGTCGGATATGGCATTTATTTGCCAGAGGGCCGGCAGTCTGCTGAAGAGATAGCATCTGCAACAAATGGTGTGTGGACTGCTGATGCAGTGCGTGAAAAACTGGGTATAGAACAAAAAGTAATTCCCGGCAAGCATGATGGCACCCAGGAAATGGGCGTAAAAGCAGCTAAAGACGCTTTAGCGCGTACCCAAACCGATCCAATGGATATCGATCTTTTGCTTAGTGTAGGAGAAGAATGGAAAGAATATCCACTGACTACTTCCGGAATTTACATTCAGGAACAAATTGGTGCCCGCAGGGCCTGGGCAATCGATGTGCAGCAAAGATGCTGCTCTACCATTAGTGCACTAAAAATGGCCAAAGATATGATGTTGGCCGATGAAAATATCAACACGGTAATGATTGCCGGTGGCTACCGGAATGGCGATTTTGTCGATTATACAGACAAAACCATGTCGATGATGTATAACCTGTCAGCAGCCGGGGGCGCTTTAATTCTAAAAAAAGGATACGAACATAATCTTCTTCTTGGATCGCATGTGATGAGCGATGGATCTATGGCTCGTGATGCAGGAGTTGTTTATGGTGGAACCGAAAAACCAATTACATGTGAAAATGCCGGTAAAGCATATAAATCGTTGACATTAATGAATCCGGCACATATGAAAGAGCGGCTCAATTCAGTATCGATGGACAACTGGATGAATTGCATCGACCTGGCTTTGCAAAAATCAGGTTATCAAAGAAAAGATATTGATTATTTGGCTGTGTTGCATTTCAAACGATCTATGCATAAAGTGATGCTAGAGGAGTTAGGGCTCTCAGAGGATCAAACTGTTTATCTCAGCCAGTATGGACATGCCGGACAGATTGATCAAATATTATCGTTGCACCTTGGGCTGGAAAGTGGTAAAATTAAAAACGGAAGTGTAGTGTCAATGATAGCAGCAGGTATCGGCTATGCCTGGGCCGCTAATGTAATTCTTTGGGGTTGATTTTAGTGTTAGTCAGACATGATTATGTTAGGGTTATGTGTTTAATTATTAAGAATTTAATATGCTTTAGGCTGTTTGTTTTAGTAAAAGTCAGACCAGTAAAACAAGTTAAGGCATTATGGCAACATTAAGAACGTGCTAAATTTGTATTAAATGATTGTAAAAAACCAATAATTAATTTATTATGAGAAAACTATTTTATTTGATGATGATTGCACTGCTTTCAAGCGCAGTTTTCATTAGTTGTAACGACGACGATGATGATGATACGTCGAATCCACCTGAATTTGCAGGTGCAAACTTGTCCGGAGATAACGAGACTGTAACGGTCACATTTACACAAGGCGTTTACGGTGACGAAGCTGCCACAGAACCATTGACAGCCAATAGTTTTGCAGTGGTGCTAGCCGGTGGTAGTGCTGTAATGGATGGCATTACTGTGGAGCATACTGCAGGAGCCGAAATTGCTGAAATTATGATCAATTACACTGAGCCGGCAAATGGTGAAGAAGTAATTACCGTTGAGCCTTTGTTCATCTATAACTCAGAAGGAGTTGCCATGAGTACTGACCAAATGGCTACTGTACAACTGGCAGAACTTGGTATAATTGGAGAGTGGTATTCTTCTGGGAATAATGTAGCACCTTTGCTTGCTACTTATTTTAATGTAGATTCTATTTATGCCAATTTCAATAGCGATCAAACTTATGTGGTAGAGAGTTATGACCCGGATGGTGTTAAGACAGAGTATACCGGAACGTTTACCCAGACCAAATCTGATGTGGGTAACATTTATACAATCCTACTTAATCAGAGCACTCCAAGCTCAATTACAAGCGAGGGTATATTTGAAGTAGTTCCCAATGGCGATGGGTTTGACCTTAAATATGAAGTTGTACAAACTGAGCCGGACATCGGTAATACTCCACCAACACCCTCAGGAGGTTTCGGATCATCGAATAATGGTGAGTTAGGCGATTCAAATATTCAAAAGTTCTTAATATTGAACTAATCAAAAACATTTGGTTATGTGTCTTTTGGGAGGACACATAACCACTTTTTTAAATGTTTTATTAGATTTTCCATATCTTTAGTGCCATGCCGGTTTATACACGCCTGATGGCAAACCCCATTTAATATTTAATTTATGAGACGTTTTTATCTAATTATGCTTATTGCCCTGCTCGGGGTATTATGGGTCGTGGAGCCTGTGCGGGCGCAGCAACAACCAGTGCAGGTTTTTAAATATGATCTTCCGCGCGAACATGAGGATGAGTTTCAGTTTCTTGCATTTTTCCTGAATCAGGGGGTTGTGTCCAATTTTCATCCTAATAACACATTGCTCAAAGGGCAGGTGATTGGTCGTATGTTTGGGCAAAACTCTACAAATACAAGCGATTCGCTCACGTCTGCATATTTTGAACAACGTATTTTGCCTTTTTTCATTTATAAGCCCAAGCTTTTTAATGGCAAGGCCATTTTAAGAGCTTCATTTGAAATAGACTGGACATGGGGTGATGTAGCCTATGGAACAGGAGGGAATTTTGGTTCTGCTCCGGCTGGTGACCAGGTAAACCTGCAAACCCAGAATGTAGAACTTGAATTTATTCCTGCCAAAGGATGGTTCATTAACCTTGGGCTTCAGCGAATGTACGATTCACCTTACAACCCATACCGCACTACCGTGGATAAAATGCTTGCCACAGGCTATCGCCTGGGCTATTGGGGTACAGAAGGTGTAGGGCTTACAGTTCGCCACGATGCTGATTACTATCGATTCAAAGCCGGGTTTTATAAGTTGTATGAATCATTGATTCAGGAAAATGATGATGTGACAATGGGTGAATTGTTTTTCGAAAAAACACTTACCAAACAATGGCGATGGGGCGGATCTGTCAATTATGTGCGTGACAGAGCCAATGGTAAAGGCGGTGTCTCTATACTGGGCCAGGGACTTAATGCTACACAACTGAATGCATACAATGGTACATTCAAGTTTAATTTTGGCGATAAACCATACCGGGCCGATATTTTATGGTTTGGTACATTCTTTAGCCGGAATCCCGATTATATGATGGACCGTGTATATTTGAATGGCTTTTTTAATTACAATTATGGGCTTGCAGAGGTCGATAACGACGGTAACTGGGAGAAAGGTGCCGATATTGCCGGATTCGGGGCCAATCTGAGTGCGGGATATCGTTATGGACAAACCAAAAATGATATGATTTCTGTTGATGTGATCTATGCAAGCGGCGATGACGATGCTTTAAATGATAAAACATATAACGGTGTACTTACAGGCAATATGTGGGCCTCACCGGGTAATGTTTTTATTGGTAGTGG
>Ga0102940_1001026_pt1 | contig 18584 bp, 19 predicted proteins | sample SalPonR2_C_D1_MG_FD_78215 | JGI IMG/M metagenome (GOLD analysis project Ga0102940, IMG submission 78215) | Salt pond soil microbial communities from South San Francisco under conditions of wetland restoration - Salt Pond MetaG R2_C_D1_MG | ecosystem: Environmental > Aquatic > Marine > Intertidal... | reverse complement strand
CGGTAGACGACGTCCCTCATATCCTTGGAGATGGGCGCATTGGAATCGGCAATGTTCTGGTTCTGACATTTCGGGCAGCGCAGTTCGGCGATCAGATTCTGGTACCGCTGTTCCTCCGCCCTATCGGAAAACTCATAGACATCAGCCACGTCGGCCGCCGCGAAGGCAGGGAGAAGCAGTGCCAATACCAAACAGACGATTCGGACCATCAGCCATTCCCTCGAACGTCGTTGATCACCGGCAGCAACGTCTGTTCCCAGACTGTCTCGTTCACCACACCCACGTGGCGATATCGGACCACGCCACCGGCATCAATCACGAAGGTTTCCGGCGCACCGTAAACCCCCAGATCAAACCCGAGGGTGCCGCGGGGGTCATAGATGGTTTTCCGGTAGGGGTCACCCAAACGGTCGAGCCAAACCAGGGCATCCTCGCGATTGTCCTTGTAGTTGAGACCAATGATGTTGACGCCTTTCTCCTCGGCCAGCCACATCAGGTCGTCGTGCTCATCTTTGCAGGCAGGGCACCAGGTGCCCCAGACGTTCAGCAGGGAAACCTGCCCCTGAAACAGACTCTGATCCAGCATGGTATCCGGGTTGTGCAGATCCCTGAGGCTGAACGCGGGAACCGGCTTGCCGACCAGGGCCGATTCAAGCTTGGTCGGATCCTTGCCAATGCCCGCGAACAGCACGATGCCGACAACAATGGCAATCAACAGCGGGAGAAAGAGCAGGAAACGCTTCATGATGTTGCTCCGGCGGACGTCGGAGAACCGGACTCCGGCACATTAGTGCTGGCTTCCGCCTTCTGGTCGGCCCGCTCCCGGATCCGGTAACGACGATCGGCAATGGCCAGGAAGCCACCGGCGGCCATGAACAGGGACCCGAGCCAGAGCCAGCGAACCAGCGGCTTATATTGCAGACGAATGGCCCAGGCCTCATCGGTAATCCTTTCCCCGATCGCAACGAAGATATCCCGAGACAACCCGGCGTCAATATCGGCTTCGGTCATAACACTCATACCCACCGTATACTGACGTTTCTCCGGATGCAGAACCGCAACCCGTTCGCCGTCCAGCAGAACATCAAAGGTTCCATACTGTGCGGTGAAGTTTGGCCCCTGGCGCTGGCCAATGCTTTTGAACGCTACCTGATAATCGCCAACAGAAGCCACATCACCGGGGACCATGCGGACATCCCGCTCAATCCCGTAGTTCGAAACCACAGTTGCCCCTACCATGGTGATTGCCAGCCCCAGGTGCCCGAGCACCATGCCGTAATAACTGCGAGACTGGCGCTTGAGACCATGCAGACGGCCTTTTCTGGAGGAAGATTTGTCCCACAGATCCCAGAAAGTCGCCACGGTAACCCAGACAGACGCAAAAACGCCAAGGAACGCCCAGGTGGTGAAGCCCCCGTAGCCTACCAGGACGGCAGCCGTCACGAGCGTGCTTATGGCGAGAGGCCAAAGGAGCTTGCGACCCAGCCAGCCACCGTCTGTTTTCTTCCAGCGGGAGAAAATCCCCGCGCCAAGCAGAAGGCCTGCGGCAACAGCGAGAGGACTGAAAGTCAGGTTGAAGAACGGCTCGCCGATCGACAGCATTCCCAGCTCAAGGTAATCAAGAACAAGGGGGTAGAGGGTCCCGACCGCCACCAGAATCGTGGCGGACACCAACAGTACGTTGTTAAGAAGCAGGAAAACCTCTCGGGAAAACGAGCCATAGCGCGACCGGACGTGAACCACCGGCGCCCGGAACGCATAGAGCGCCAGGCTTGCGATCACTGTTACTGCCAGCAGGCCGAGCAGGAAGGTGCCCCGCTCCGGGTCCGCCGCAAATGAATGCACAGAGGTGAGCACGCCGGAACGGACCAGGAAAGCGCCCAGCAGACTCAGTGAAAAGGTGACAATGGCAAGCAGTACGGTCCAGCTCTTGAACACGCCGCGCTTCTCGGTAACGGCCAGCGAGTGCATGAGTGCGGTACCGGAGAGCCAGGGCAGCAACGATGCATTTTCGACCGGATCCCAGAACCACCAGCCGCCCCAGCCCAGCTCGTAGTAGGCCCACCAACTGCCAAGGGCAATCCCCAGGGAAAGGAATGCCCAGGCAACGGTTGTCCAGGGACGTGACCAGCGCGCCCAGGCCGCGTCTAACCGGCCGTTAATCAAGGCAGCAATGGCGAAGGCAAAGGCCACAGCAAAGCCGACGTACCCCATGTACAGCATCGGTGGATGCACAATCAGGCCGAAATCCTGAAGCAGCGGGTTCAGGTCCGCGCCATCCGCTGGAACATTCGGCAAGGTGCGGTCAAACGGGTTGGAGGTAATAACAATGAACAACAGGAAACCGACGCAGACCATCCCCAGCACAGAGAGCACCTGGGCGGTCATGACGTCCGGAAGGCGACGGCTGAATATCGCCACCGCCAGGGTCCATCCTGCAAGCATCAGAATCCAGAGCAGCAGGGAGCCTTCATGACCGCCCCAGACGGCACTGAATTTGTAGTACCAGGGCAGCAGGCTGTTGCTGTTATTGGCCACATAGGCCACGGAAAAATCATCAACCAGAAATGCATGCGTCAGCACGGCAAAAGCGATACCAACGAACACGAACATGCCCGAGGACAAAGGCCTGGAAAAGGCCATCAGGTTGTCTCTCCCGGCAAGGGAGCCCACCAGGGGCACTACCGAGAGCAACACCGCCAGCAAGAGCGCAAGTATCAGTGCAATTTGTCCGAACTCAGGATACATCGAAGCCCTCCAGAACCAGGCTGTCAGTTCTTGCGTTTAATAGGAAACGGTTTCCGCACTGTCGCCGGCCTTGTGTTGACCCTTCGAGGCCTTTTCCAGGGCTGCGGCAACTTCCGGTGGCATGTAGTTCTCATCGTGTTTGGCCAGAACCTGATCGGCAACGAGTCGACCGTTACCGTCCAACCGGCCCATAGCGACAACGCCCTGCCCTTCAGCAAACAGGTCCGGGAGAATTCCGATGTACTCGATGGGCACAGACGCGTTGAAATCGGTAACCCGGAACTCGACCTTCAGGCTATCCGGGTCACGCCTGACCGAGCCCTCCTCAACCATGCCACCGGCCCGGATCCTGACATCCACCGGCGCTTCGCCGGCGGAAATCTGGCTGGGGTCGTAGAACAGATTGATGTTCTGTCGCAGCGCATAGGTGGTCAGGCCCACAGCGATGGCCAGCCCCACCAACAGGAACAGGACAATAGTCAGCCGCTTTTTTCGGATTGGATGCATCAGATATCTGCCTTTCAGTCTTGGGAAACCTTGACGCGGGTGAAGGACGCTGCGGAAGCTGACGCAGCCCGCGGGTCCTGCCGACCTGCCCGGAACTCATATCCGCGACGGCAGGCCTCAATAGCGGCTTTGCGGCGGCGCAGGGACCAGACCATGAGGCCGATCATCAGCAGGAAAAATGCGGCGTAACAGGCCCAGACATAGGGCCCGTGACCTTCCATCACCATAAATGCCGAAAAGGAATCAAATGCCATACTTCAGCCCCTCCCGGCCAACACATAATCTTTAACCCAGCGCGTTCTCTGCTCGCGCAGAAGAATCTCGGTCTGCATACGCAAACAGGCAAGCCAGCCGAACAGCAGGTACAGCCCAAGTACAGAAAGGAGCAGCGGTACCCACATTTCCGCCGGCATGGACGGCTTTTCAGTCAGTTTGAACGTCGACGGCTGGTGTAACGTATTCCACCATTCAACGGAGTACTGGATAATCGGTATATTCACCACCCCGACCAGAACCAGCACCGATACAGCCCGCGCCGCGGATTTTTCGTCGTTAATCGCCCTGTCCAGGGCAATGACACCACCGTACAGGAACAGAAGAATCAGCATGGACGTCAGCCGGGCATCCCAGACCCACCAGGTACCCCAGGTGGGCTTACCCCAGACCGCTCCGGTAAACAGGGCAAGAAAGGTCAGCACCAGCCCCACCGGTGCAACCGACTTGACGAATACATCCGCCAGCTTCATGCGCCAGACCAGGGTGACGACCGCCGCCACCGCCATCATCACGTAGACCGACTGCGCGAGGAAGGCCGTGGGGACGTGGATGAAGATAATCCGGTAGCTGTTGCCCTGCAGGTAATCCTTGGGCGCAAAGGCCAGCCCCCAGACAATGCCTGCCATCAACAGCAGGATGCCACCTGCCAGTAGCCAGGGCATCAGCCGGGCTGCAATCCCGAAGAACCATTTGGGAGAACCCAGCTTGTGAAAAAATTGCCACATCAGATGGTTACCGTCCTACCGTTACCTTGTTTTACCCGTTAGACAGGCTGATACGCAGCGCCGCTGCCGATGCAAAGGGTGCCAGTGTCAGTGCCAGCACCAGAAACGCGCCCATAAGGGCCAGATAGGCTCCCACGGGAGCGCCCTCTGCGGCCGAAGCCACCGTACCTGTTCCGAAAATCAGGACGGGAATGTACAGCGGAATGATCAACAGGGACAAGAGCACCCCTGCCGACCGTAATCCAAGCGTCAGTGCCGCGCCGATTGACCCGATCAAACTCAGCACCGGTGTACCGATCAGCAGCGTTAGACACAAAACTCCGATGGAGTTCCCGTCAAGATGGACCATTACGCCCAAAACCGGCGTTAGTAGCACCAGCGGCAAGCCTGTTAACACCCAGTGCGCCGCCGTTTTCGCCAATACCAGCAGAAACAGGGGCTGGGGCTGAAGCACCAGTTGCTCGAGCGTGCCGTCATCAAAATCGTGGCGAAACAGATGGTCCAGTGACAACAACACCGATAGCAACGCCGCTACCCACAGGATACCGGCTCCGGCCTCCCGCAGAAATGACACTTCCGGGCTAACCCCCAGGGGAAAAAGGGTTACGACCATGACGAAGAACAACAGCGGATTGAGCAGATCCTGGCGCTGCCGGAAAGCCACCTTCATATCCCGGGCAAACACCGCCTGCATCGCCGCCAGCGCGCCGACGGTGTCTTGCCGCAAAGTCAGTGCCGGTCGGCAATCAGCATTCATCGGTCAATCCCCCGCCCAACACAATGCGTTGCATACCGGGTAATCTGAGATCGTGATGGGTCGTCACTACCACCGCACCTCCCTCGGCAGCCCGTTGTTGAAGCAGCTGTTCAATGGCGTTGACACCGCTGGCATCAATGGCGGTAAAAACTTCATCCAGAAGCCAGAGCGGCTCGTCGGCAATCAACAGGCGCGCCAGGGCTACCCGTCTTTGCTGCCCCGCCGAAAGATTGCGACAGGGCACATCCTGGAACCCGGCCAGTCCGGTACCCTCAAGCGCCTGACGCAGAACGCGATCTGGCAGCGGCCGTCGCCCTGCCGTCAGTGCCCTGAGATTCTCCATCGGTGTCAGTAATGGCTTGATGCCAGGCCGGTGGCCAAGATACAGGGTATTGCGGAGGAATTCTTCCCGCTGGCCGGTTCTGGACTTCCCGCACCAGAGCAGATTGCCGGACCAGGCGTCGTTCAGGCCGGCCAGCATTCGTAGCAGCGTGGTCTTGCCGGAGCCGTTCGGCCCCTCGACACGGGTGACCGTACCGGGCAGTATGGAGAACGACAGGTCACGGAACAGGATCCGTTCATCCCGCTCGCACTGCAGATCGACAGCCTGTAATAACGGCTCAGACATCAGGGCCCCGTAACCAGGACGATGCGCGTGAAGACGGCATCGGGTGCATTCGTGACAGCGGCGGCCATGAATATTGTTCGCGCATGACCTGCCGGCGCGGCGTATTATAACGAAAGCGCCGGCGGATTACTCTTGTCCAACATCAAATCAGTGACGATGAAACTACCCAACGGACAACAGCCCCCGACACCTCCAGCCCAGCCTGCAACGCAGACGTCCCGGCCTTCAGCCACAACCGAAGCGGCCCGCGAGCCCGTAACTGCATCAGCACGGCAACTGCTTGATCAGCTGCAGCTGAAGAATCGGGAAGCCACCCTGGCCCGGGTGGCTGAGATCATCAACCGCCAGGGCGGTAACAGCGCGGATCTGTTATTGGACATTCGCGGCAAGTCTCTTCTGGTTCAGGCCGCCGTCGGCAAGACCGAACTGGCAACCGGTGACTGGGTGAAAGTGATGCGGGCCGGCAACGAGCTGCAGCTGATGGGCAAACTGGCTCCCGCGCCCGAAGCCGGTATCGCCCGGGCCCTCGCCCAGCGACTGCCCTGGCAGCAAACCCTGGATGCTGGACTGGCAAGACTGTTGGGTACTCTCACACAGGGCCTCCGGCAAGACCCGCTACCAGGCCAACTGCCCTCATCGCGAGCCTCCCAACCTCTTCCGGAGGCCGCCAGGCAGGCTATTGAACAAATGGTGGCGAGGCTGCCTTCGGGGAACAGTCTTACTCCCGGTTCTGGCAGCCAGGACACGACATCGCAACAGGTCCGCCAATGGCTTTCGGAAAGTGGCCTGTTCGCCGAGTCGCGACTGGCCCAGGCACCCTCTGCCCAGTTACCCGATCTCAAGCTGGCGCTAGGCAGGGTGATCACCGCATTGCTTGCCCAACAGGGCAGTACACCGGAACACTTCAACCGGCTGACACCTATCTCGACGCCCGAGCTCATGCAGGCGCCACTGCAATTTCCGCAACCACTAGCCACACCCCAGGCCCCCGGCAGTGGCGAAGCGCCCAGCGTCGGGCAGATGCTCCGCCTGCTGGCCGGAATGCTCAACCGGATCACCGTCAACCAGTTGCACAGCCAGGCACTCACTGCCCGTGGCGGCGGCGATGCGGCCGGTCCCGCACCTGCGTCCACCCTCGTGCTCGATCTGCCATGGCTGACCCCCCAGAACGAACCGAGACTGGCTCAGGTCCGGATCGAACAGTACCCCGAAAACAGCGAGCCAGAAACCAGATCCGCGAAAACCACCACGGCCGAATGGCGACTGTCACTTACCATGGATCTGGATGAGGCAGGCCCCCTGCACTTTGATGTCTCCCTCCGCCAGCAGGCTGTCAGCGCAAGGGTCTGGGCCGAAAAGCAGTCAACCCTGCGCCAGGTGAACCAGGAGCTTCCCGCATTGCGGCAGAGCCTGAGCGATCTGGGCCTGGAAGTCACTGATCTGGACTGCCGCCGTGGCACGCCCCAGAGCAGCGTAACCCGACTCGAACACAGACTGGTGGATACCCGGGCATGACCTCAGAGACAGAACAGCAAAGCAGAGCCGCCGTTGCGCTCAAGTACGACGGCGAGAAAGCGCCCACCATCAGCGCCACTGGCACCCACGAGCTGGCGGAGGAGATCATCCGCATCGCCCGGGAGCACAATGTTCCGTTGTACGAAAATGCGGAGCTGGCCAGCATTCTGGCCCGCCTGTCATTGAACGAAGAAATTCCCGAATCGCTCTACAGGGTGATTGCGGAGATCCTGGCGTTTGCCTTCCATATTCGCGGGCTCACCCCCGATGATCGCAAACCCGGTGCACCGGATGATTCAGTGAATCAGTGAGCGCAGCGCCCACGCCTGCTGCCAGTTGTCGCCACGCCTTGGCGCCACTGTGGTTTCAAAGTAATGGCGCAATCGACGCCGGTCCTCGGGCTGGTCCTTCAGGGCCGAGCCGATGATGTGGTGCATCAGTTGCTCAACCGTGATGCTTCCGCCACCGTAATACCATGCGTTAAGGCTGGCCGCGTGGGCGACCGACACGGCTTCCGCCGTGGACAGTGCTGAACCGGCGAGGCGATCGGTGCTGCGTCCGTCCAGGGTCTGGCCATTGCGCAGCTCATGGAACATGGTCACCAGAATCTCGACCACCGATTCTTCCAGCGCCACCTCGATACCGGCCCGGACGTTGGCCTTACGAACCTCCCGGAGGACCACATCCATTTCATCTGCCAGGTTACGGATCGGCCGGATCTCTTCGAAGTCCATTCGCCGCTTGAGGGCGGCGCTCATTCGGTGAACGCCCTCGTCGATACTGTTGGACGTGGCGATGACGTTAAAACCTTCCCGCGCGAGCACCACGCCGTCCTCGCCCGCCAGCTCGGGAATCACCACCACCCTGTCGGACAGCACAGAGAGCAGCGCATCCTGCAGCGCCTGGGGGCAGCGGGCGATCTCTTCAAACCGGACCATTCGCCCTTCCATCATGCCCCGCAGCAAGGGGCTGGGTACCAACGCCTTCAGGCAAGGACCCTCGGTATGCAGAACCGCTTCGTTCCAGCTATACAGCAATTGCCCGACGCTGCTCACCGCCCCACCCTGCAAGGTTAACGTGGAGCTTCCAGAAATGGCGGCAGCCAGCAATTCCGACAACCAGGATTTGGCGGTACCCGGCTCGCCGACCAGAAGGCAGCCGCGGCTGGTACACAGGGAAATGATGATCCGGACCACCATGGCCCGGTCGGCAACGAATTTCCGTTCAATGCCGAGTTTCTCATCCCCCATCACGAACTTTTCCACCGCCCGAGGCGACATCTGCCAGCCGGGTGGCACCGGGCCATGATCCATATTGCTGAGCTTGTCCAGCTCCGCAGCGTAGACTACCTCCACGGGCTCCCGCTGGGCCGCCTTGTTAACAGATTGCTTGTTGCTCATTCCTGACTCCTGCGGCCGCCACGAACTTCCGGTGCCATGCGCTCCCTTGGGAGAATCCGCGGCAGTTCGGAAAGCGGAATAATGCCTTCAATCACATGGTCCAGGGCGCTGTCCCGCATGGTCACCAGGCCGGCATCAAGAGCGCGCCAGCGCAGTTCCCCGATGGGCGGTTGGCTGGAAATGGCGTTCCGGATGTCCGAATCGACTTCCATGTACTCGACGATTGCCACTCGACCCTGGGTACCGCGACCATTGCATTTATCGCAGCCAGTGCCTTCAAAGCAGCCAAAATCCGCCGGAGGGCCGTCCGGAAACACCTCGGACAGAATCACCGGATCCGGCTCTGCAGGCTGACGACAATGCTTGCAGATACGCTTGGCCAGGCGCTGGGCAATAACGGCCAACAGCTCACCAGCGATGGAATTCGGGTGGATGCCCAAATCGTACAGCCGTTGCAACGAATCCACCGCGTCGTTGCAGTGCAGCGTCGACAGGACCACGTGCCCGGTCTGGGAAGCCCGGATTGCTTCCAGTGCGGTTTCCTGGTCGCGAATCTCGCCCACGAGAATCACATCCGGATCTTCCCGGACAAACGCTCTCATGGCGTCAGCGAAACCAAAGCCAATTTCCGACCGCACCCGGGTCTGCTGGATGTTATCGATGGAGTACTCGATGGGGTCTTCCACCGTAATCACTTTCCGACGGCCATCATCGGCCAGGGTCTGCAGCCCGGCATATAAGGTGGTGGACTTGCCGGAGCCGGTCGGCCCCACCACCAGCACCAGCCCCGCCGGATTATCCAGCAGTCGCTGATAGCGTGCACCGATCATGGATGACATGCCGAGCTCGGCGATGGTCATGGCACGCCCTGTCTGGGGTAGCAGACGTATAACCGCATTTTCGCCATGGAGCGACGGCTGGGTCTGGATCCGCAGATCGTAGGCCATGTCGCCCAGTTGCAGGCGCGAACGTCCGCCCTGGGGCAGCCGGTGCTCGGCAATGTTCAGCTCTGCACGCAGCTTGATCACGTTGATCACCCCTTTGATCTCCCGGGGCGACAACTGGTATTGGGGTAGATCATGGAGGTCGCCATCCACCCGCAGGCGGATACGAATGCGTTCACCGTACTGCTCGATGTGAATGTCGCTGGCTTTCTCGCTCACCGCATCCAGCAGTATGGCTTCGTAGACAGACACCAGATAGGGACTGACGTGCTTGTTCGCAGGGTCTTTACCCAGCAGCTGATCGTTGCTCTTGGCCCTGCCCGACGCCGGCTCCGTAGCAACGCCGTGATCCGCAGCGAAACTGCGGCCCTTTGCAGTCAGATCGAGTGCCGACCAGAGACGACGGAAATCCGTTGGTGTTACCAGCAGGCAATCTACCACCTGATTGGGGCTCAGGCGCTCCAGCTGGTCTGTGCGAGCGTCCGGATCATCTGTTACCACGGTGATTCTGCCGTCATCCTCAGCAATGGGAATCAGGCGCGATAAGTCCAGAAACGTCCTGGAGAAGCGCCGGAACAAGGCTGGATGGAGATCCGGCAGCAGGTCATCCGCGTCAGTGAAGGTCATACCCCGCTGCCGGGCAAGGGAACGATACAGATCTATCTCTTCAAGGTTCAATTTGCGCCGAAGAACATCGAGCAAACGGCAATTCTGTTTTGCGGCCTCGAGTTTTGCCTCGGCCAAGAGGCTGTCATCGACAAGGCCCTGGTCAATGAGAATCTGTTCCACGTTACGGTTAAAGTCGACCCAACCCAGGGTCCGCACCCTCTCCAGCCTGGAGTCACGCCTGATAAACATGGCCAGGCTTGGCACTGGTCCGGCACGCCCTTCAAGGCAGACCAGGTGTCCGCCCTCCCGCAGCAGCCGGGCCAGGGCACCCCGCTCCGTGACGAACGTGGTGCACAGCACAAGGTCGCATAGCGGATCGGGCAGCGGCGCTTGTTCCGCACTGGCAACCAGAACATCCACATTATGCAAACCGAGCCGGAAGAAACGCTCCCTGGCCGCTTCCGCGACAACGGCATTTTTCTCCAGGTAGATCACGCGATGGGCGAGGCCTGATAGCACGGCGGCGAGGTACCCGGAGCCACCGCCCACATGCATCACGACCTGATCCGGTTCGATCTCCGGAAGCAGGGAAAGGATATGACTGACGGTTTCTTCGCGGGGAATGGAGTGGCCGGTGATCGATGGAACCAGATCAGAGCCGGAAACAAATTCATGACGGGATACAGATCGGAGGGCCTCAAGGGCCCTCGGATAAACTCTCTTCATTCAGCAGCGTCCGTAACGGCTTGGTATCAGGCCGCCTGACGTTTTCTGAGTGCTGACACCAGCTCGGCCTCGGGACGGGAAATTCCGCACGTGTTCATAAGATCGTCGATATCGGCACCGAGATCAACCAGTCTTGAGGCTTCATCGTAGGAGATGCGCAGCGGATCGTTCTGGCGCATTTCATCCAGCGTGGTCCGCATTTCATGGAGCTGTCGCTCACAACTTACCAGCCGCTGTCCCACTCCCATGCTGCCACTGGTGGTGGCATGAAGTTCCCGGCCAAGGGTATCGCAGCGTTCTTTCAGGGCTGCCCTCAGGCTGCGCACCTGACGCCCGAGCACCAGGCCCTGAGCGAAGACCAGAGACAAGGCGGCAACAGTCAGCGCCCAGGGAAGATACGAAGGAATTTCTGCAAACATGACGGATGTCTCCCGTTAATTGCCACGGAAAGCATCCATCATCTGGCCCGCAACGGGTTGCCCCGGATTACAGTGCCGCGATTTCAGCCCACTCGTGGTCTGACAGCATCTTGTCGAACTCGACCAGAATGATCAGTTCGCCATCCTTGTTGCACACGCCCTGGATAAACTTGGCACTTTCCTCGTTACCCACGTTCGGTGCGGTCTCAATTTCGCTGGCTTTCAGGTACACCACCTCGGCCACGGAATCCACCAGAATGCCCATGACCTGGTTGGCGGATTCCATTACCACAATCCGGGTGGCGTCGGTTACTTCTGCATCCGCCAGGCCAAAGCGCCGGCGGGTGTCGATGACCGTAACCACGTTACCCCGAAGGTTGATGATGCCGAGCACATAATCCGGGGCCCCCGGAACCGGAGCAATCTCCGTGTATCTCAGCACTTCCTGGATCTGCATGACATTCAGACCGTAGGTCTCATCATCCAGCCGGAAGGTAACGTACTGCAGTACCTGATCGTCCTGGGCCTGATTGGTTTGTCCGCTCGGGGATGCCATAGCGATGTTTCTCCTCTTGGGCTGCCCGGCGGGCAACCTGATCGTCAAAAAAATATCATCAGTGCCCAATACTATAGTTAAGGGCACAAACCGTGCCAGCACGGCTCGGTTTCATTCAGTAACCGTTGTTTGTGTCAGCTCAGGTCCAGATGGTGCTCTCTTTCCGCCCGCACCAGCAAGTCTGCCATGGTACGCACGTCTATCAGCGCGCACATCTGGTCAATCACCGTCCCGGCCAGCCAGGGACGCTTACTGCGGGCAGTCCGCCACCGAACTTCGTCCGGCCGGAGCGTAAAGGACTGCGCCACGTCATCACAGGCCAGTCCCCAGTCGCTGTTATCAAGCCGAATCACGAACCGGTAGTTGTCACGGGCATCTGGCGGCACCCGTCCTGCCATGATCCATTCGGCGGTATCCACTACTCGCAGGTTATGGTCCCGGTCCGGACGAATACCCATGTACCAGCGGGGACTGCCCGGGATAGGCCGAATCTCTTCCTCAACACGATGGATGGCACCGAGAAGAATCAGTGGCACCGCGAGCTGCAGCCCCGCAACTGTGAATATAAGACATTCGAAAGGCTGCTCTGACCACTCCGGTCGGGACGGTGGCGCAGCCGGTTCGGGCTCCGGCTGCGGCCGGACCTCCACTTTTTGCTTGGGCGCAGGCGCTTCCGGGGCCTGATGCACCACTGGGCGGGCTGGCTCTGCAGGCTTCTCCGGGACCGGTCTGGGTGGTTCGGGCCTTGCCGCCGGTTTTTCGACGGTTGTTAACTGGGCCGGACTTGGTCGGGTTGCTACCCTGGGTTCCTGAGGTGCCGGCTTCACTGTTTCGGGCGCGGCAATTTCGTCCCGGCGCGCAGTATCCGTCGCGGTATGGAGCAGTTCGTCGAGATAGCTGGCAATGGCCGTTTCCGGGTCCGCCAGCCTTGTCAATTTATCGTCAGCCATGCTGACGCTCCTTCACCATACCCACCCGGGACATTAGATCATCCAGCAGATGGCTGTATGCCCGGACACCATGGGTTTCGGCATCCAGTGCCGAGGGGGTTATACCGCCCTGGCTGGCATCCCGGAACTTGGTGTCTACCGGAATGGCAAACTGCCACAGGGACTCACGATAAGTTTTTCGCAGCAGGTTAAGGCTCTTCACCGATGCCTGGGTACGCCGGTCGTACAAGGTGGGCACAATGGTGTAAGACAGCTCGTTCTTCTGGGAACGCATGATCATCTTGAGGGTATGCAGCATGCGCTCCAGGCCCTTGATGGCCAGGAACTCGGTTTGTACGGGAATAATCAGGTGCTGTGCCGCCGCCAGGGCGTTCACCATCAGGACCCCAAGCGAGGGGGTGTTATCCAGGAGGACATAATCGAAGTCATCCCAGAGCTGGGTCAGAGCCCTTGAGATGATCAGCCCCATGCCTTCAACGCCAATCATCCGGCGCTCAAGTGTGGCCAGCGCCGCACTGGCTGGCAGCAGGGACAGTCCCTTGCAACTGGTTTCGGTAATCAGCTGGGCGGGCAGCCCCTCGGGCACCTTGCCCTGATGCTGAAACAGATCAAAGACGCTGTGGGCAATGGTGTCCGGATCGTACCCGAACCAACTGGTAAGCGAGCCGTGGGGGTCCAGATCCACAACGAGAACGCGTTTGCCACGCTCGGCAAGCAAGCCGCCCAGCGCGACAACACTCGTGGTTTTACCGACACCACCTTTTTGATTGGCTACTGCCCAGATTCGCACGCTTCGATTCTCCAGAGAACACTTCGGTGTGGCCGGCAATCACCAGTGGCCACCGTCCCGGTTATCGGCCATTCCCGGGGCAACTTGAACGAATTGCACAGGGGAATTCCGGCAAGCTCTTGCCGGCGCCTTTTGTTACCGGGGATTAATACAGGAACCGTGCCAATGGCTCTATACGCATCTGCCGACGATCCGTTCAGCGCATGGCGCCGCGAATACTGGCGTCACGTGAAATCAGCAAAACAACCCGCCGGTTTCTGCGCCGCCCCTCTTCGGTGTCATTCCGGGCAACCGGCTGATACTGACCATAACCAACGGCTGCGAGACGCTCAGGTTCAATGCCCTCCATCACCAACATCCGTACCATCGACGACGCCCGGGCAGCAGACAATTCCCAGTTTGACGGGAAACGGGAGCTACTGATCGGCTGGTTATCGGTAAAGCCCTCAACTTTGACCGCGTTGTCCCGGTTATTCAGCACCGTGGCGATTTTCTCGACAACATCAAACGCGTCGTAATGAGGCTCGGCGTCGCCGCTGCCAAACAACAGACTGTTGGGCAGATTCAACTCCAGCCACTCGTCGCTGGTCTCCAGTGAAACCACCCCCTGGTTGATCAGCTCGTCGAATTCCATCGACAGCTGGTCGGCCATGGCTCGGAGCGCTTCGGTCCGGGCCTGGGCGTCCATCTCCGGATTACGGGGGGCTTCGGTCACTGCCGGAGGTATCACATTATCGGCGGGCGCGTTCAGTGATCTCTGGGGCTGATCGCCAATCTCAATGGGCTGGAAAGACCTCTGGGGAGCGTTGAAAACCCCGGTCAGGGTTTCCGACAGTACCTTGTATTTGCCTTCATTCACCGATGATACCGAGTACATCACCACAAAAAAGGCGAACAACAGGGTGATGAAATCCGCGTAGGAAATCAGCCACCGCTCTTTGTTGTGAAGATCATCGTCCTGTCGCCTACGGCGCCGCATACCTTGGCCTGCGCATGCTTACTGCAGGAAGCCCCGCAGCCGCAATTCGATGGATTTCGGGTTTTCACCCTCGGCAATGGCAATAATGCCATCGATCATCATGTCCTCGTATCGGGTGCGTTCCCGCACGATACCGCGCATCTTGTTTGCGACCGGGAAGAACAGCAGGTTGGCCAGGGCCACACCGTAGATGGTGGCCACAAAGGCCGTTGCGATCCCGCTACCCAGGGACTGTGGATCCTCCAGGTTCGTCATTACCTGGATCAAACCCATGACAGCCCCGATGATGCCGATGGTCGGCGAGTAACCGCCCATGGCCTCGAACACTTTGGCAGACTCCAGATCACGCTGCTCACGGGACTCCAGGTCCACCTCCATGATGCCCCTGATGGTCTCGGTTTCGGCCCCGTCCACCAACAGCTGCAAGCCCTTGCGGGCAAAGGGTTCAGGCTCCCGCTCGGCCTAGCCTTCAAGGCCCAGCAATCCCTGCTTACGGGCTTTGACACTCCAGTCGATAACCTTGCCGATACCGTCTTCCAGATTGATGAACGGCGGAACGAATACCCAGCGCACCTGGGTAAACGCCCGTTTGAGCATGGGCCAGGAGGTCTGCAGGATGGTCGCCGCCAGGGTACCCCCAATGACGATAATGGCTGCCGGGCCGTTGAACAGGGAGCTAACGGCCCCGCCCTCGAGCAGATTACCGCCGAGTATGGCAGCAAAGGCCAGTATGACCCCGAGCAGACTCAGAATATCCATCAGCAGACACCTTCGACCAGGCGCGGCCCAATTTCGTCCAGGGGCAGAACGTCGTCTGTGAGCCCAGCCTTGGCAACCGCCATGGGCATGCCGTAGATGACCGACGTTTTTTCATCCTGAGACCAGATGTCCGACCCACTCTGTTTCATCATCCGACAGCCTTCTTTGCCGTCCGAGCCCATGCCGGTAAGAATGAGGCCCAGTGTCTTGCCCGGAAAACTTCTGGCCAGGGAACCGAAGGTTACGTCCACACACGGCTTGTAATTGAGCCGTTCGTCGCCCGGCAGGATACGGATCCTGGCCTGGCCGCCCCGATTCTCGACCATCATCTGCTTGCCACCGGGCGCCAACAAAGCAAGTCCGGGCCGCAACACATCGCCATCCTGGGCCTGGCGGACTTCGATCCGGCAGAGCTTGTTCAGGCGTTCAGCGAAAGCCGGAGTGAAACTCGCCGGCATATGCTGTACCAGTACGATGGGTGCCGGGAAAGTGGCGGGTAACGCAGTCAACACTCGTTGCAGGGCAACCGGCCCGCCCGTCGAAGTACCAATACCAACCACCGCGTAATGCTTGGCGGCGCCTCGGCGGGCATGACGCCTCGGTGCTTCGGCGTCACTTGGGGACCCTGTCGGGACTGCGGGGCTGTGTGTGTCCGGGCGCTGGCGCGGCGTGATATCCGGACGGGGACGTGCCGTTGTGCCTGGAGCCCGGGAGGCGGGCGCCGACGGTTCGGAGCGGGCCGGGGCAGCGGGCCGGTTTCCGGGCCGGCTGCCGGCCACGTCAAGAATCCGATCGATCAGGATTTTCTGGAGCTGGCTGTTGTCCCTGGCGATTTCTTCGAAATTCTTGGGCAGGAAATCGACCGCACCTGCCTCGAGGGCGTCGAGGGTCACCCGGGCGCCTTCATAGGTGAGCGAAGAGAACATCAGCACCGGTGTCGGGTGTTTGCGCATGATTTCGCGCACAGCGGAGATGCCATCCATGACCGGCATCTCGTAATCCATGGTGATCACGTCCGGACGCAGTTTTTCAGCAAGCTCCACACCTTCCCGACCATTGGTGGCAGCACCAACCACCTTGATCTGGCCGGAGCTGGTCAGGATTTCCGTCAGCCGTTTGCGAAAAAACCCTGAATCGTCAACGACCAGGACAGAAACTGTCATCCACTTCTCCTACCCAATCCATCGTTCTCCGGCCTTCTCTGGCCACAGTCACCTGAAGGCCCGGCTCAGCCGTAGTGCTGCAACAGGCTTGGAACATCAATAATCAGCGCAATCCGGCCGTCGCCGGTAATGGTGGCGCCGGCCATTCCCGGCGTACCCTGAAGGGCGCGCCCGAGAGGCTTGATCACCACCTCTTCCTGTCCCACCAGTTGGTCGACAACAAAACCGACCTGTTTGGTCCCCATGGCCACGATGACCACATGGGCGTTTTCAGGCACTTCCTGGGAAGGACCGCCACGAACCAGCCAGCGTTTGATATGAAACAGCGGGAATACCTTTTCCCTGACCACAATGCACTCACGCCCGTCGACGATGTTGGTCTTGGTCAGGTCCAGATGGAAAATCTCGACCACATTGACCAGCGGCAACGCGAACGACTGGTCTCCGAGCATGATCATCAGGGTGGGCATGATGGCCAGTGTCAGCGGAACCTTGATGACTATCCGGGACCCCTTACCCAGTTCCGATTCGATGCTCAACTGGCCATTGAGCTGGCCAATCTTGGTTTTCACCACATCCATGCCGACACCGCGACCGGAGACATCCGAAATCTGGTCTTTGGTGGAAAAGCCGGCCGCAAAAATCAGGTTGAAGCATTCGGAATTGGTCAGGCGATCCGCGGCATCCTGGTCGTAAATTCCCTTCTCAACCGCCTTCCGGCGCAGCACTTCCGGATCCATCCCAGCGCCGTCATCCTCGATGAACAGCAGGATATGATCCCCTTCCTGCTCGGCAGACAGGGTAACGGTACCCTGGCGGGGTTTACCTGCTTTCTCGCGCACCTCCGGCGCTTCTATCCCGTGATCGACCGAATTCCGGACCAGGTGAACCAGCGGATCGGACAGCGCTTCGACCAGGTTCTTGTCCAGGTCGGTGTCTTCACCATGCATCACCAGGTTGACCTCTTTCTTGAGATTCCTGGCCAGATCACGCACAACCCGGGGGAACCGACCAAACACCTTCTTGATCGGCTGCATACGGGTCTGCATCACGGCAGACTGGAGATCGGTGGTAACCACATCGAGATTGGACACCGCCTTGTGCATGTGCTCGTCTTCACTCTCGGCGCCCAGACGCTGCAGGCGGTTACGCACCAGCACGAGTTCGCCCACCATATTCATGATGTCGTCAAGGCGTTTGGTGTCGACACGTACCGTCGTTTCCGCCGCAGGCGCATGCTCGCGGGCGGGCATGGCCGGTGCGGCAGCGCCTTTGGTTTCCGGCTTGTCCGCTGGCTTCGACTTCTCGGGCTTTGGCGCTTCTGCTTTCGGCTTGGCCGGCTCTTTTGGAGCGGAGGGCTCTTTCGGAGCTGCAGACTGTCCGGAAGCTGAAGGCTCTCCCCCGGCTGTCGGGCTTCCGCCCTTGCCGTGAAGGTCGTCCAGCAGTTTTTCGAATTCGTCGTCGGTGATCAGGTCGTCGCTGCCGCCTTCTGACTTGGCGGCCGGTTTTTCCTCTTTGCTGACGGTTTCTTCTTCGCCCTCTGGCGCGCCGGCAAACTGCCCTTTTCCGTGCAGCTGGTCCAGCAGCGCCTCGAATTCGTCGTCAGTAATTTCATCGTCTCCGGAGCTTTCCTGGTCGCCGGCGGCGGACCCGGCGGCTGAAGCCGTGGGAGTCTCCTCAGATTTCTCGTCCTGCAAGGCATCCAGAAGCTGTTCGAATTCGTCGTCGGTGATGTCGCCGCCGTCTTCTGCCGGTTCACTATCCCCGTGTTCAGATTGAGTGGCTGCGGCCGGTGCCTTCTCGCCTTCCGGCTGGGCCAGGGCATCCAGGCGTGCAATCAGTTCGTCCGGGGCCGGCGTCAGCTCCTCATGATTGCGGACCTGCTCAAACATGGCATTGACGTTGTCCAGGGCTTCCAGAACCACGTCCATCAGTTCGGAGTCCACCTTGCGCTTGTGATTGCGCAGGATGTCAAAAACGTTCTCGGCGGAATGGCAGCAATTCACCAGGGCTTCAAGCTGAAGGAAGCCCGCGCCGCCCTTAACGGTGTGAAAGCCACGGAAGATGGCGTTGAGCAGATCACTGTCGTCAGGATGTTGCTCAAGATCTACCAACTGCTCTGACAGCTTTTCG
>Ga0102940_1001021_pt1 | contig 18617 bp, 12 predicted proteins | sample SalPonR2_C_D1_MG_FD_78215 | JGI IMG/M metagenome (GOLD analysis project Ga0102940, IMG submission 78215) | Salt pond soil microbial communities from South San Francisco under conditions of wetland restoration - Salt Pond MetaG R2_C_D1_MG | ecosystem: Environmental > Aquatic > Marine > Intertidal... | reverse complement strand
GTTTCTGTTGTGCTTCCGTTTTATAATGCTGAAGATACCCTCAGCGGCGCCATGGAGAGTATCTCGAACCAGACGCTACAAAATTTTGAGTGCATACTGGTAAATAATAACGCTACAGATCGTAGTTTGAGGTATGCAGAACTTCATGCGGCTAAAGATAACAGATTCAGAATATATCATGAAGCCAGGCAGGGAGTGACTTACGCTACCAATACCGGTAGCAGCTATGCTAAAAGTCCGTATGTGGCCAGAATGGATGCAGATGACATTGCATTACCAACAAAACTGGAAAAACAATTAGACTTTTTAGAGCAAAATCACGATTACGGAGCTGTTGGTTCACTCGTTAAATTTGGAGGAGATGCCCAGGAGGCTGCAGGTATTAAGCGATTTGTAGATTGGAATAATTCATTGGTGAGTTATGAAGATATTTTAGCCAACAGGTTCGTTGAATCGCCTATTGTAAACCCAACGGCTATGTGGCGTAAGTGTGTCGAACAAGAAATGGGGAGCTTTAGAGATGGAAATTTTCCTGAAGATTATGAATTATGGCTCAGATGGCTGGAAAATGGTGTGAAAATTGCTAAATTACCTGAGGCGCTTTTGCTATGGAATGACCCGCCCGGTAGATTAACACGCAATGATGAGCGGTACAGTTTTGATGCATTTTACAGGATTAAGGCGTACTATCTTAGCTTGTGGCTAAAAAGGCATAATGCCCTGCATCCCTACGTATATATCTGGGGAGCAAGCAGGCGGATTCGAAAACGCGCTCAAATGCTGCAAGCGTATAAAATTCAGATCAAAGGGTATATTGATATAAACTTACGACGGAAAATAGATGAAAAATTGATTCACTATTATGATTTGCCCAGTCCTGATGAAGCTTTTATTTTAGTTTACATGCCACATCATGACATAAAAAAGGAGATTAAGCAGCATTTGAACAGTAATGGATTTTTTGAGGGCGTTAATTGTTTATTTGCAGCATAAGAATAATTAGTCCTGCTTTAAAATATAACGTTGATTTGACATACAATGATTTTTATTTTTTGATATTTGTAAAAAGACCGGATTATGGAGAGTATAAAAAGCATTTATCGCATTGGCAATGGCCCTTCCAGTAGTCATACTATGGGACCTAAGAAGGCTGCAAAACAGTTTTTTGAACAAAACCAAAAGGCAAAAACATTCAGGGCCACTCTTTTTGGTAGCCTGGCGGCTACCGGAAAAGGTCACCTTACAGATGTGTCCATTGCATCTGTATTTCCTGAAGGTGCATTAGAAATTATATGGAAAGCAAAGGAATTTAAAAAGAGACACCCCAATGCTGTGAGCTTTGAAGCATTTAATGAAAATGGCGATGTGCTTAGTGAATGGACTGCATACAGCATAGGCGGAGGAGCAATAGTTGATGAACACACAAAACTGGAAGAATCTCATATTTATCCATTTAAAAACATGGATGAAGTTTTGCGGTATTGTAATAGAAATGGGTTGCACTTGTGGGAAGTTGTAGAAGCCTATGAAGATGATGATATCTGGGATTACTTGCGCAAGGTTTGGGATATCATGGTAGCCTCTGTTGAACGGGGACTCGAGAACGAGGGTGTGCTGCCCAGTCATTTGAAGTTGCCCCGCAAAGCAGCAAGCTATTTAATAAAAGCGAAAGCCTATATCGGATCAATGAGAAAAAGAGCAGAAGTATTTGCTTATGCACTTGCAGTATCAGAAGAGAATGCGGCAGGAGGAAAAATTGTAACTGCGCCAACTTGTGGTTCGGCAGGAGTGATGCCCTCAGTACTTTATTATTTGAGGTCACAACATAATTTTTCTGAGGTTAAAATCTTACGTGCCCTGGCAACAGCCGGCCTGGTGGGCGCGGTTGTTAAGATGAATGCCTCTATCTCGGGAGCCGAAGTCGGTTGCCAGGGAGAGATTGGTACTGCCTGCGCAATGGGTTCGGCCGCCACAACCCAACTCTTTGGCGGCACAATTTTTCAGGTGGAAAATAGCGCTGAAATGGGGCTTGAGCATCATCTTGGATTAACATGCGACCCTGTAGGAGGTCTTGTACAAATTCCATGTATTGAGCGTAATGCATTTGCTGCAGCCCGTGCACTTAATCATAATGCTTTTGCTATGCTAAATGACGGACGACACCGCATTAGTTTCGATAAAATAGTACAAACAATGAAGCAAACCGGTCATGATTTACCCAATATTTACAAGGAAACCTCTACGGGAGGGCTTGCGCTGTTTAGTGGAATGGCCGACGATGAATAATTATTAAAATTCCCATTTAATGCCATTGCGCACCACCGAATAAAAGTTTGTTACATCTTTTGGTGGTTGAGTTTCATAGGTTAAAGTAGTATTTACTACCAAACTTAATTTATGAATCAGGCGTATTTGAATTTGTGCCTCACCGGCAATATTGTGGTTAGAAAAGTCTTGCACAGATGGCTGAAAATAAACGATGCCTGAGAGTTTGGCAGCTTCAGAGATATTCCATAGCAGATTTGTATACAGGTTGATCCGCCAATGGTATTGCCCTGCAGCATTGTAGGTAAATTGTCTTTGTTCATACATGGCCGATAAGCCTGTAAACCATTTTAAAGAATCGCCTGCAATAATATTTAATCTTAATCCCAGACCACCGAGTGACCTGTATTTAATTTTTCGTAAATCATTGAATTGATATTGACCGAAGGCCTCCAATGCAAAAATTGAATCTATAAAATAGTTATACCTTAAATGTTCATATCCCTTATCCTGCAGATTCTCTTTTCCGGCACTTATGTAATCCCAACTGGTAAATGACATCAAATAATGCCGCCCCGTACGGAGATATAAATCACTACTTACGGTGTTTTGCCAAATAACTTTTTTACTGTTCTCATATTGTAAACTTGCCTGAAGGTTTCCGTAAAATGCTTTGTTTTTGTCTGTGCGCTGTTTTTCAATATTTACAACTTGTGCATCGAGGTTGTTGAAGGTGCTGATTACCAATATGATTACAGGAAAAAGGAATCTGTACATGAAGTAAGTTTTAATAAATTTTTTATGAATCGGTTATTAAGGCTGTGAATTTATTAATTTTATTGTTTTGCACAAGATTTGATGGTTGTATAATACCAAATATAAAACATGAATCGATTATTATTGATCATATTTCTACTTTGTATGACGCTGAAGCCGGCGTTTACACAGGATATGCTTGGTTATGTGGAGGTCAAAGGTAGTGTGAAAGATGGCCTAAGACCCTTACCAAATGCCAATGTGGAAATATATGCTAATAATACATTGCTTAAGTTAGAAACTACCGATATAACGGGCAACTTTGCTTTTATACTTGAGCTTAACCGTGACTATGAAATAAAGTTTACACGGGAGTTTTATGTTACTAAAATGATTGAATTTAATACAGATGTAAGACAGAATGAACTGGGAATTTGGTTGTTTCAGTTTACGGTTGAGCTTTTTCCTGATATAGAAGGAATAGATTTTTCTTTTCTAGAAAAAGAACCAGTTGGTAAAATTAGTTATGAATTTAATTATGGCGAGTTTGAGCATGACCATAAATATACCAGAAAGGTACATGAGCGTATAAAAGATTTGCTGGAGAATTATAATTCGGCCAGAGGCGATGCTTATGAAAAAGTAGTAAAACGCGCCGATAGTTTGCTTAAGAACGGAGAGCAAATTAATGCAATAAATGCTTACCGAAGGGCATCTATTCTCGATCGCTCCAATGATTATCCCGCAGAACAAATGCTGAAAATCGATAAGGATTTAAAAAAGAGTTTAAAAGGTTACGACCGGTATATCAGTTTGCTTCAAAATGCTGATTCATTGTTTAAGCACCATCGGTTCAGACAAGCCAGGTTCCATTATAACCTTGCGCTTGATATTGTAGAGGGCAGTTCATATGCGCGCTACAAAGTGAAGCATATCAATGAACTGCTTCCAATGTTTGATCCTTCCTATATCAGATTACAACAATATCGCCGGTTTTTAGCGAAAGCAGATCAACTTGTTAGTGAAGTGAAATACAGAGAAGCAATTGAATATTACAACAAGGCATTGTCAATTCAGAAGGGAGATACTTATGCATTGAAACAGATTAGTTTTTTAAGAAGCCAGATTGCCAGGAAACAGAGTCAATCAGATAAGCATCGTAAGTATCAGGAATATGTAGATTTGGCTGATCGTTATTTCGAAAGTCAGGCTTTGAGTGCTGCACGTGTAGCTTACCTTAAAGCTTTGGAAGTTAACCCTGATCAGCGATATCCACAAATACAGGTTGAAAAAATTGATCGTATTCTTTATCCTGAGAAAGTAAAAAATAATGAAAAAGAATTTCCTGGTTTCACTAAAGTGGAGCGAAACGATGTTTTTTTAAATAAACTGGCACGGAAATATCCAAATGGCAAAACAGTGGAATACTATGATCTGCCCGGAAAAAAAATTACGCGGGTGATCATTGTAGAAAACAAATTAGCCAGCGAGTATCTTGAAGTAAGATATGATTATGGAACATTTTTCTTTCGAAATGGACAAAATATTTCAAGGGCCATATTTATTTCTGAGACAAATAGGTAAATTGGTTCTTATGGTTTGATGTCTGTTTCAGTGTGCAGAGGTTAATTGGTGCATGCCCAGGTAAATAATTGTGCTTCTTTTACTCGCTCATCATAATTTGCTAACTTTGCAAGGCCGTTTTAAAACTGAAAATTGAGCGTAAATGAATATCAACATAAAGAATAAGAAGGCATCTTTCGAATATGAATTTATTGAAACATTCGTAGCGGGAATTCAGCTTACAGGCACTGAGATAAAATCTATTCGACAAGGTAAGGCCAGTATTGCCGAAGCTTACTGTTATTTTAACCGTGGAGAATTATGGGTAAAAAGCATGCATATAGCTGAATATGCCTTTGGTAACCGTTTTAACCATGAAATGAAGCGGGAGCGGAAATTGCTGTTGAATAAAAAGGAGCTGAGAAAGCTACAAAGAAAAATTAAAGAGAAAGGGCTCACAATTATCCCTACAAGACTATTTGTTAATGATCGGGGATGGGCAAAAATGAAGATCGCTCTTGCAAAAGGGAAAAAGGTTTACGATAAGCGTCAATCTATTAAGGAGAAAGATATGAAAAGGGATATGGAGCGTATACGGAAATTTTAGGTTATAAAATTTTAATAAAAATAAAAAGCCAGCATCACGTAATACAGTGATACTGGCTTTTTTTTATTTTGAGGCTTATGAATCTCATTAAAACAATCCTGAGATATTACCATCATCATCGACATCAATTTTTTCAGCTGATGGCGCTTTGGGTAAGCCGGGCATACGCATTATTTTACCTGTAATGGGCACTACAAATCCGGCTCCTGATGATAGCTCTATTTCTCTTACCGTGACTACAAAGTCTTTAGGGCGGCCAATTAGTTTGGGATTGTCTGATAATGATTTTTGCGTTTTTGCAATACAAATCGGTAAATTATCGAGACCCAGCTCGCTGATTTTTTTGAGATCGGCTTTTGCTCTTGAAGTGTAATCAATAGCGGCGGCACCATAAATATTTTTAGCCACAGTTTCAATTTTTTTCGGAATATCCCATCCCCAATCATACATTGGCTTAAATTTGTTTTCGCATTGATCAACAACCGTTTTAACCTCAGTGGCCAAATCTTCGGCACCTTTACCTCCTTGTCCCCAAACGTCGGCTACTACAGCTTTAATGCCTCGATCTTCGGTACGTTTTTTTATGTATTCCAACTCTTCATCGGTGTCAGTGGCAAATTTGTTAATTGCTACAACTGCACATACATTAAATGTCTGTATATTTTCAAGGTGTTTTTCCAGGTTGCTGATTCCGGCTTTGAGCGCTTCCATATTGGGTTCATTTACCTTGTCAAGGTCGGCACCACCGTGGTACTTAAGTGCCCTCGCAGTGGCCACCAATACTACAGCTTTTGGCGATAGCCCTGATGATTGACATTTGATGTCGAAGAATTTTTCGGCACCCAGATCGAAACCAAAACCAGCTTCGGTTACTACATAATCAGATAATGACATACCCATTTTTGTGGCAATAACGGAGTTAGTACCCTGGGCAATATTTGCAAACGGTCCGCCATGTATAAATGCAGGCGTATTTTCGAGTGTTTGTACTATGTTAGGTTTTATGGCATCGCGCAGCAGTGCAGCCATGGCACCGTGGGCCTTAAGGTCGCGTGCATAAACTGGTTTTTTATCAAAGGTGTATCCAATGAATATATTACCAATGCGTTCTTTTAGGTCTTTGAAATCTTCTGCAAGGCATAAAATGGCCATAATTTCTGATGCTGCGGTGATGTCAAATCCTGTTTCACGCGGGAAACCTGATGTGCGTCCACCAAGTCCAACTATCGAATTACGAAGCGAACGGTCATTCATATCCATTACTCTTTTCCAGAGTACAGTACGCGGATCGATATTTAATGTACGATGCTGTACTGCATTATCGATCATTGCGGCGAGCAGGTTATGCGCTTTTTCGATGGCAGCAAAATCCCCTGTAAAGTGCAGGTTGATATCTTCCATGGGCAGCACCTGCGACATTCCGCCTCCGGTGGCTCCGCCTTTAATGCCAAATACAGGGCCTAAAGAGGGCTCTCTAAGCACAACGCTCGAATCCGCTCCAATGTGATTCAATCCCTGCGATAGCCCAATTGATATTGTTGTTTTTCCTTCTCCTGCAGGGGTTGGGGAAATTGCTGAGACAAGTATAAGGTTGTTCTTTTTAACCTTCTCAGGATCAATGTAATTTAAGGGTACTTTTGCTTTATAATTTCCGTAGAGCTCTAAATCTTTGCTGTCAATTCCGAGTTTTGATCCGATATCGGTAATCGGTTGAATATTAGCTTCGTTTGCAATTTGTATGTCTGACTTCATAATTTTAAAATATTTTATATTTAATTATATAGATATTTTGTGTTATATGTATTCAAATAAAATACCAATACCCTCCTGAAATGGAACAAACAAAATAATGCTTTTTGATTCAAAAACAAGTTGCTTGCTAAAAAATAGTTAATCAGGTTTTTAGCTTTTTCTTTTTTGCTGCAGGAAACAGTACATTATTCAGAATAAGCCGATATCCGGGGGAGTGTAAATGTAAATGAAGGTCAGTTGGTGGATCACCGACAAAATGTCTGAAATCTTCCGGGTCATGTCCGCCATAAAATGTCCAGAATCCTTTGCCATAAGTACCGTGTATGTACCGGGCTTCGCCGGCACTTTTGTTTTGGCCCATAATTAACACATCAGGTTTGATGAACTTTTTATTGTAGGCCGTGGTCTGGCCCATGAAACCTTTAATGATATCAGTGTGATTTTGACACAACATAGTTGGTACCGGATCCCATTTTGCCGAGAAGTCAAAAAGCGTAAAATAGTCCTTTTCTTTGTTGACGTTTCTGTTTTGAGTTACGTCAATGTTTGAGAATTCATATTCGTAGGGATTTAGGCTTATCGTAAAGTCGGTAAAAGCCAGTGTATTGCTGTAATCGAGTTTTTCCTGGCAGTTTGGTGCAGGTGGGTCGCCATCGAAAACCTCTGCGCAAATATCGGTATTGTGTGCAGCCAGGGCAATATCAAAGGAGTCGGTGCCACTGCACATTGAGAACAAAAAGCCACCACTGTTCACGTATGATTTAATTGTGGTTACCACAGCAAGCTTAAGTTTCGATACTTTATCGAACCCTAGAGCACGGGCTTTTTCTTCTTCGCTGCGCACCTGGTTTCTGTACCAGGCTGTGTGATGATAGGCCCCGTAAAACTTTCCGTATTGCCCTGTAAAATCTTCATGGTGCATGTGCAGCCAATCGTATTTCTTAAGAGCACCATCCAGAATTTCACGATCGTAAATTACATCGTAGGGGATTTCGGCATAGGTAAGTGCAAGCGTAACGGCGTCGTCCCATGGCAGTTTGTCTTTCGGACTGTAAACTGCAATATTGGGTGCTTTATCTAGCTTCACGATATCCATATTCATATCGGGCTGCGATATTTTGCTGACAATGGCATTACGTTTTGCATCTGCAATAACTTCATAGGAGACACCTCTGATCATACATTCATCTTCAATCTCCGTTGCCATGGGCAGTAAAAAACTCCCACCTCTGTAGTTCAATAACCACCATCCGGAAACATCATTTTGAAGCGTCCAGTAAGTTATACCATAAGCTTTAAGATGGTTTTTTTGTGTTTCGTCCATCGGGATTAAAATAAAAGCTGCATGCAGCCACTGAAAGCTCATGAATAGTAAAAGAAGAATGAGGGCGGATTTTTTTAAATATTGCATTTTTTGATATTTCTTTATTACACTCTGTGTAATGGCTAACGAAGAAAGGCGATATATGTTTTGTGTTTACATTGAATGATTAAAACGGAGCGCCCTCATCGAAATCGTAATTGGCACCCATATTTTCGCCCGGATTATACTCCTCTTTGGCTGCAGTTGCAGGTTCTGTATTCATTTTCGAACCTTTAATGATTCCGGGTGTCCCCTCAGGTTCGAGGTCTGGCAAGCCGCCTTCATCGTAATCTGTAAAGCGTGCATATTGACCTTCGAATCTCATGCGCACATCATCGGTAGCTCCGTTACGGTGCTTGGCAATAATGATATCTGCCATACCGATGCTCGAGCTACCATCATCGTATTCAGTTATTCCAAGTGCTTCGGGCCGGTGTATGAACATTACAATATCTGCATCCTGTTCAATAGCTCCAGATTCACGCAAGTCAGAGAGCATTGGACGCTTTTCTCCCTGCCGGGCTGTAACTGAACGGTTCAACTGAGAAAGTGCAATTACAGGTACATCGAGCTCCTTGGCGATGGCTTTAAGCGATCTTGATATAACACTAACCTCCTGTTCGCGGCTCGATTGGCCGGCGGCATTCATAAGCTGCAGGTAGTCAATAATGAGCATCCTTACGCCTTTTTCGTGCACCAGGCGACGGCATTTGGCGCGCAACTCAAAAATAGACAAACCTGGTGTGTCATCAATATAGAGTGGAGCATTGCGAAGTTTTGGTAAACGGCTTTCCAATTGCTGCCATTCCCAATCTTCCATTTGTCCTGTTTTAATATGCTGCTGACTGATTTCTGTTTCAGTAGAGATCATCCTTTTTACCAGCTGTATGGATGACATTTCCAGTGAAAAGAAAGCTATAGGTGTATCATATTGTGCTGCCACATTACGGGCAATGTTGAGTGCAAAGGCCGTTTTTCCCATTGAGGGACGGGCCGCCAGAATAACCAGGTCTGAAGGCTGCCAACCCGATGTGATTCGATCCAGGTTAGAGAATCCCGATGGTATTCCGCTAAGTTCATCTTTATTTTTCGAGGCAGCTTCAATTTGTTCAATGGCTTCGTCAACCACAGAACCTATTGAAGTAGTTTGCTTTTTAATATTTCCCTCTGCAACCTGGTATATTTTGTTTTCAGAGGTGTCAATCAGCTCAACTACATCGGTGGACTCATCGAAAGCCATTTGTTGTATCTCTGCTGTTATTCTGATGAGCTCTCGCTGAATGAATTTTTCTGCAATTAGTTTGGCGTGGTGCTCCAGGTGAGCAATAGAACCAATGCGATAGGTGAGCTGAGTAATGTAATAATCGCCTCCTGCCTCTTCAAGTTTTTTGTTTTTTCGCAACTGTTCTATCACAGAAACCATATCAATGGGCTCATTTTCCGATGACAAATCTTTTATAGCCTGGTAAATATGCTGATGCGACTCTTTATAAAAAGTTTCGGGTTGTAATAGGTCAAAAACTCTGTATATGGCATCTTTCTCAAGTAGCAAAGCTCCAAGAACGGCTTCTTCTATCTCTAAGGCGTTTGGGGGCACTTTCCCGGAATCAACAGCTATGTGATCGACATATTTAGAAGGGTTCTCTTTCTTGAATTCTTTTTTTGCCATAATGCAATTGGTTTTATTATATATTTTTATGCTGCTATTGCACTGCAGTTTGCCCTTTTTTTGGTGTAGGCAATTCCTGACCGATATATAATCGGTTGCCGTTTGTATTGGCTTGATTCTTTAAGGATTAATCTTAAACAGATTGGCCTTTTATATGCAACGCTTTAGATTTACAAAGTTAAGTTTATTTCAAAATTTTTCCAGAAACTATACAAAATATTATTAACAGGATCAATACAAATTTGTAATATTGTTAAGCAAAAAAAATATCAATGGTTGTTTTTCCCAATGCCAAAATAAATCTCGGTTTAAATGTAAAGTATAAACGTGATGATGGTTATCATGAATTGGAGACCATTATGCTGCCTGTTGCACTGGTCGATATTCTTGAAATTTTACCGGCCAATAAAACAGAGCTTTTTGAATCAGGAGCTACGCTCATTGATACACCAATGGAGCAAAACCTGATTTATAAAGCCTGGAGCCTGCTTAAAACTCAATACGACATTCCTGCTATTAAAATTTACCTTCATAAAAAAATTCCCAGTGGAGCCGGCCTTGGAGGTGGTTCAGCCGATGCTGCATTTGCTATACGTGCATTAAACGAGGTGTTTGAATTGGATTTATCCCCGCTGAAAATGAAAAAGAATGCGGCTACGCTGGGTAGTGATTGTGCTTTTTTTATTGACAATGAGCCAGCTTTGGCCACTGGCCGGGGTGAAAAACTTGAGCCTGTGCAGGTTGATTTAACGGGCAAATACCTGCTTTTGGTTGTGCCAAAAGTACATGTCTCAACGGCTGAAGCATATGGTAACATTGAACCACATGAATCAGAGCGCTCGGTCAGGCATGTAGTATCTCAACCGGCCAATACCTGGCAAAAGAATCTTATCAATGATTTTGAAGCAAGTGTTTTTCCGATATATCCTGAATTAAAAAATATTAAAGAAAGCCTCTATGCACACGGAGCTTTTTATGCTGCCATGAGTGGGAGCGGTAGTGCTATTTATGGGCTATTTAATGATGAACCGGAACCATTTTTTTGTTCCAATGCACGTTTGATTAAAAGTATAAAATTATAAAAAAAGCCCCCAAAAATGCTAACATAAGCATTGATGAAGGCCTTTTGGGGAATATTATATGAACTAGTTAAGTATTATGCGACGGGAATATGTGTTATCTCCTGTTTTTAGATTAATTATGTAAAGTCCCTTGCTGTAGCCGGTAAGGTCTATGCTTGTGGCATCCAGCATTTGCTTTCTGATCACAATTTTACCAATAGCATTTAACACTTCCACCTTGTATGCTCCGCGGCCTTTAATTTGGAAAACTCCTTTACCCGGATTAGGATAAACCTTCAATGTAGGTTCAGTGGTTTCGTTGGTTGTAATTCCTACCTCTTCGTCGACGCTTACATCGTCAATTGCCAGGATTCCCTGCATCGGATCGCTCATGGCATGAAACCCAATGTAAAAGGCTCCGGAAGTTGAAGGTGAAAATATGGTTGTATATTCACGATAATCAGCTGGTGTAATGTTATTATCGAAGAAAATTTCTTCAGTCATAGCTGTTCCTGTATGTGCATTTCCAATTTTTACTTCCATTTTTTCAAAGGTGCCATCGCCAACAAAATCAATGGCTTTGTACCAGAATGAAATGTGATAGTCATTACCTGCCTGCATTTGCATTGGCGGTGTGAAAAGCCAGTCGTCTAACGGGTTTGAGAAATCGAAATTTATAACGTGCATTGCTATGGAATCACTATTTGCATTATTGGGGAATGTGGCATTATTGGCCAGTTTATCCCATGCTGTGTTATTGGTTTCCAGTGACCATCCCATAGGATACCTCGGTTCTCCATCGGGTAAAAAGTGCGTTGTGTAGTTATTGAAATTTTCACTCCAGGGGTAAGCGCTAATTGTTGGGTCAGGCATGGTAGTGAAAGACCAGATTTCCACATTTTCGGCATCTCCATTTTCATTGTAAGGCACAACTTTCCAGAAATAGGTTGTATTATATTCCAGCTCATCACTAAAATTAAATTGGGTGAGGTTGCCTGCATCAACATTATTTACAATTTCGAATGCTTCTGATGAGCTTCCCATTGAAAAACGGTATCCTGTTGGCTCACCACCTTCATTGCTCCATCTGAAGGGGATGGTATTCATAATGTCCACATTCGTATTGTTGTCAATCGGATAAATATTGCCGGCAGCATTGGGTAAGCCACTATTATTCGGATTTTTCCAAACCACATCGTCTATTCTTATACTGCTTGTAACACTGTCATTGAGTCCATGTGCAAATGCAATGTATGGTTTTGTGTTTGCTGCATCGAATGATATAGTATACTTTGTAAGTTCCTGAGTTATCTGAATGGTATCTGTCGCCGAAAAGGTTGTTGGGTCTTTTGGATTATCCATTACACCTACAAACAGGTCAAGGCTGTCCTGGGCCGATTTAATGGCATAAAATTCCAGAATATTAGTGTCAAAGTCAGTTAGCCCGGGCATAATTGCCATTAGTGGATGTGTATAATCAGAAGCATTGTAAAGTCGCAATACGTTAGGTGCTGAATTATATTCGTAAGAGAGTGCACTTACGACTTTGGCAAAATGGTATGCGTTATCCGGGTTGTCAATTTTATTCCAGTTTTCAGGTAATGAGTTAACTTCCGTATTATCGAAATATTCAAATATTTCTGTCAGGGGCTCCAGTCCGTTTCCGCTTACCGAAACGCTGTTTTCACCTGAGAAGTTACCATCTATATTGAAAGTAACATCGCCATTAAATGTACCTGCTGTAGCTGGTTCGAAACTAATAATTGCGGTATCTGATGTACCTCCTGCAATTGTGCCGGAATAGTTACATGTATATCCATCGGGTGTGTTCACATTAGTAATGGTGAGAGCCTGGTTTGCATTACCATTAGATATGGCTACCGGCATTTCATAGTAACCACCTGTGTAAATATCTCCAAATGCAAGGGTTGTTGGGTTTAAGGTAATTTCGGCGCCTGATGATGAAGCCTTAATTTCAATATTGTCAAGAAATACTGGTTTTGGATAACTGGCAGCATCAATTATTTTATATACCCAACGCAGATAAGTGTTATTTCCTGCATAAGAGGTGAGATCTGCCACTTCCTGCACATATTGCTCCTGTGCTTCTGCAGGTGCCAGCCTGGCCAGGGTTGTCCAGGTGGTTCCACCGTCAGATGTCACCTGAAAATAGCAAGAGTCTACATTGGCAATTTTTTCACCGGGGATTGAATCACCATTAAACCACCAGAACGAAATTTGCATATTTTCTGGTAAATTGAATCTTGGTGTTACGAGTTCGTAATTTGTATTTTCATCGAGGAAAGATGGTGAAATATATGCGCATGAATCTCCATTTTGGGCATAAGAGCCACGCGAATTCCAGGAGCCGGTTCCTGTTGTCCAGTTCCAGTCACTTTCATCCGGCGCATAAATAATTGGAAATACTACATCAGAAGTGCCTTCAAAATTTTGGTCATAAGGGAATTGGCTTATAATTTTCTGCACTTCAAATGCCCAAACGGGTGAGGTGCTTGTCTCTGTACCATCATTTGCCACTACCTGCCAATAATATGTGGTTTTTGAGTCAAGTAATTCTGTTGAAGGATCAGCATTATAAGTTCCGGCACCTGATGCTACCGCATCGTCAGTAATTAGAGCAGCTGCTTCCTGATTGATTACGCTTGCTTCATCTGCAGAGAAATATACATCATAGGTAGCTGTGTTTTCATCAAGGTCAAATTCCAGTAGCGTTTCAGCATCAACATAAATGGCATTCTCCGCTGGATTAGGATTGGTGGGTGTTCCGGGCCCGTTTGATGCATAATAAAAGCGAATATTGGGCAGCGAAGAAGGATATGGGTTCAGGTTTCCTGCACTTGTTGGGAAAGTTTCGTCGCTACCGGCTGATTTATTATTATGCGTTGTGGAAGCTGTAGAGTTAAAGCTTTCATAATCATAATTCCCATCGCGGTTCTCGTAATGCACAATTATGTTATCGCTTCCGTTGTAATCAAATGGCGTGTCAAGTGTAATAACTGTCCAGCCATCAAAGGTAATATCGCCATCAAAAACCAGGGTATAGCCATTGCTTTCAGGATTTTCATAAGCAGAGCTGGCAAAAATATCGTTCGATGTGTGTTTAATGTAAATTTTTTGATTGGCATTGGTTTTGGGGCCATTGGTACAATCAAACGCAATTTGAGTTATTTGTTTTGCTCCACCAAGGTCAACTTGTTCGTAAATTGAGCTGTACCATGCGTAATTATAGTATCCGTAAACGGGATAAGATGTGGATACGTCTCCGCTACCTATCTGCACATAAGATTGTGCCTGCAAAAATGCAAAGGAGAGTAACATGCAAAGTGTCGTAATTGTAAATTTAAATCTCATAAGGTTTTATTTTAGTAACTGACATTTAATGAAATACCGGCTTTAACCAGTCAATTAATTTTTTAATTATTGTGGCGGCTAATATAGGGGTTCAATTGTTGCACTTTCGTGAGGGTGAACCCTCAATTTTTATAAATTTGTAGGCTAAACCTGTTTAACCATGCAAATGTCTAGGTTTTTATTTCTGGCTTTTATCGGGGCACTGCTATTTGTAGCGCAAATTGCCAAAGCTCAGAGTCCTGTCGAGGAGGAGGTGAAGAAGGTATACCGTGTGGCAGATAGTCTTTATAAGCTTGAAGACACCCATAAGGCATTGGATACACTTTTATCGGCATTGCCTGATTTTAACGAGTTCCATAATGATTCTCTCGAAAGTAAGGTGCTGGGTTTATTTGGCCATTTGCAAAAAAATATGGGTAACGATACTGTTGGGATTGGAAAATTTATGCAAGGGCTTAAATCAAGGCAGCTTAGAAAGTATTTGAATGCTGTAGAGGCAATGGGCCTTTATTTTGAACGCAGGGAGCATTATACAAAAGCTCTGAGCTATTATAAAAAAATGATACTTTTTGCCCGCACTTTGGATGATACCCTGAAGTGGGGTGAGGGTTTTTTCAAAACAGGTAAAATGTTTAAGGCACTTTTAAACTTTCCCAAAGCGAATCAGTATTTTAGTCAGGCATTGATTTACTTTAAAAAGAGCAATGCTCAGCAACAGATTATTAAATTATATAACCAGCTTGGCGATATGAGTGCAGAAATGGGACAACCCGATTCTGCAAAAATTTTCTTTCGAAAAGCTATATCTCATGCACGCAATACAGAATCGGCCACTAGCCGTATCATTGCCTATCACAGGTTAGCAATAATTGCTGGAGATAACGGTAATTTTAATGAGGCGTTGATCTATTATGAAAACTCCAGGGAGTTGGCAACTCAAAAAGAATCTAAATACTTACCCTCTATATATTTTGATATGGCCAGCTTGTTGGAAAAGTTTGGTAAAACCGCTAAAGCTAAAAAAGCTTATGAAGAAAGCATGGTTTACGCAGCAGAATACAACAATACTGCTATTCAGATTAATGCTGCAAAGAAACTTGCGGATTTGTATGCGCTGAAAAATATGAATAGCCAGGCTGTAAAATACTATCAACTTTCAATGATGCTGGTTGACAGTATGCAACAAATTAATAGCCTTCAGGAAATGGCCCGTTTTGAGGCCCGATACAATCTGATGCAAAAGGAACAGGAAATCGCATTGCTTGACAGGGAAAGAAAACTGAAAGCTGTAAAACTAAAAAATCAGGAGTTGCGTTCGAAGCTATATATCGGAGGATTAATTTTACTTGGCTTATTGGCAGCCGTTTTATTGTACCATATTGTGACCCATATTAAGAAAAACCGATTGCTTTCTGAGCAAAATGCCAAAATTAACGAGCAAAATGAGGAGCTTAGCCAGATAAACCAACAATTGAGCGAGTCCGAAAACCACCTTATGCAGGCGTTATCTACAAAAAATAAGCTTTTTGCCATTATAGGACACGATCTTAAAAGTCCGTTAATGGATATCAAAAACCTGATTTTTATTCTCAAAAATAATGCAGGCCAGTTTGGAGAGGATGCACTTAAAAACCATACTGGTCAGATCGAAAATCGCCTGATATCGTTGCTCGAATTGCTAAACAATTTACTTAACTGGGGTATGACAGAACGAGATGCACTTGTATATGCACCTCAAAAAGTTGATTTGATTCAGCTAATTTCAAAAACCATTCATTTGTTTGATGGAATGACTGCAAATAAAAATATTAGTGTAAGGAGTAATTTGCCGGAGTCCATAAGTTGGTACACCGATTTCAATATGATGGAGTTTGTGTTGCGCAATGTATTGTCAAATGCAATAAAATTTTCTGAAAAAGATAGTCAAATAGATATAACAGCTACATTAGATTATGATCGGCTTTACATTACCATTACCGATTATGGGATGGGCATGACAAGTGATCAGCTGAAAAAGGTTTTTGACCGAACGTCAGAAAAGGTCAGAGCCGGAACTCAGAATGAAAAAGGCACCGGTCTTGGTATGCCGTTGACTTATGAATTTGTTAAAAAAATGAATGGCGTTATTGATATTGAAAGCAGACCCAATAAGGGAACACATGTTGAGATAACTTTTGAAACGAATTATAAAAGAGCAGTACATTGATTTATATCGGGTATGAAAAAAATTGCAATAGCAGATGACCATGCATTAATCAGGGAAGGAATAAAGGCAGCTTTGGCCGGAACCGATAATTATAATATTGTTGGCGAAGTTAGCGATGGACGTGCGTGTATAAATTTACTCAAGCAGGAGCCAATAGATGTCATTTTACTCGATATCGACATGCCCAAAAAGAATGGAGTAGAAGTGGGGCAGTGGATTAAATCGATGCAGCTAAATGTGAAAATAATATATATAACCAGCCATGCTGACTTCTTTAGCTTTTATCAGGCCTGGAGGCTACGTCCATCAGGCTTTTTATTCAAGGAGAATGCCCTGGAAGAGATTCTGCTTTGCCTTCAGCAGGTGGAGCAGGGCGCAACATATTTTTCTCCCGAGACGGAAGCATTCCTGAATAGTAATCAGCACCTTGTAAAAAATTTTGAAGTTATTCATGAGAAGCTAAGTGCACTTTCTGCCAAAGAAAAACAAATTTTATTGCATATAGCCAATAGCAAAACAACCAGTGAAATAGCGGATGAGCTTTTTAACAGTTATAAAACCATCGAAAACCACAGGTACAATATTTCACGTAAACTTGATATTAACGGAGCAAATAATTTAATGCGCTTTGCTATACAGCATTATGATCTTATAAAAGCAAAAGTATCTGATGATATTCTGGATTTGTGAAATCATAGAAATACTAGTTTTAATTATATGCTGAAAATCAGATATAAAATTACATACATCATGAAATATTTAACACTCATTTTAGTTGCATTTTTGATTACAACATCTTGTAATCAGGATAAAAGTAAATATATTAAGAACCAGGGACAGGCCCACGGTACATTTTATCACGTCGTTTATGAATCGCCAAACGGAGTAGATTACAACGATCAACTACGTAGTACGATGCAACGCATTGATAAATCTTTGTCTACATATGATCCTGTTTCAGTAATCAGTCGCATTAATCAGAACGATAGTTCTGTAGTGTTAGACGACCATTTTCTGAATGTATACCGAAAAGCTGAAGAAATTGCAAATGAAACACATGGCGCTTTTGACATAACTGTTGCTCCATTGGTAAATGCCTGGGGATTTGGTTATACCGAACCACAGCGAACCGATTCTGTTTCGATTGCAACCATTTTGGAGTACGTTGGTTACGAAAAGGTACATTTAATCAATGGCAATCTGAATAAAGACACAGCAGCCATTCAATTAGATGCCAGTGCCATTGCCAAGGGTTACTCTGTAGATCAGGCAGCCGAAAAACTTGAGAAAAAAGGCATAAAAAACTATATGGTTGAGATCGGTGGCGAAATTCGCGTGAAAGGCCAAAATCCCAACGGACTAGCCTGGAGAATAGGTATAGATGAGCCCACAGAAGATCAGGCACTTATGGATCGCAAAATACAGCGTATACTCCATATCAATAAAGGGGCGCTTGCAACTTCGGGTAATTACCGACAGTTTTATGAGAAAAATGGCCAAAAATATGCACATACAATCAATCCGAAAACCGGATATCCGGTACAGCACAGGTTACTTAGTGCTTCTGTACTGGCTCCCGATTGTATGACAGCAGATGCCTACGCCACCGCGTTTATGGTGCTTGGATATCATGCCTCCATGGATATTGTGGAGCAAGATCCTGAACTAGAGGCTTATTTTATACTAAGTGGCGAAGATGAACCATTTGAAGTAAAATATTCTGATGGAATGCAATCGCATTTGAAAGATTAAGAATAGATTTTTGCAAATAGATACCCGTAAGGAGTTTTTAAATCTTTTTGCTTGTCTGGTCAATATTTCTTTATGTATTTAGGGTGCATTTTAATTATTCAAAAACTATTTACCGGAAACCTCAAAATCATCGAATTCACAAATAATGGGAGTAGCAAGCGTGTCTGTGCCGGTTTCGAAGCTGGAAACGAAAATTCTCACATTGACACCTTCCGGGTGTGTTGGCAGGCCTGAAATTTCTTCAATAATAT
>Ga0102940_1001020_pt1 | contig 18617 bp, 29 predicted proteins | sample SalPonR2_C_D1_MG_FD_78215 | JGI IMG/M metagenome (GOLD analysis project Ga0102940, IMG submission 78215) | Salt pond soil microbial communities from South San Francisco under conditions of wetland restoration - Salt Pond MetaG R2_C_D1_MG | ecosystem: Environmental > Aquatic > Marine > Intertidal... | reverse complement strand
CGGGCTCGGCGAGGCCCACGTCCTCGGAGGCCATGCGGGTGATGCGCCGGGCGAGGTAGCGCGGATCCTCGCCCCCCTCGATCATCCGCGCCAGCCAGTAGAGCGCGGCGTCCGGATCCGAGCCGCGCACCGACTTGTGCAGCGCGGAGATCAGGTTGTAGTGCGCGTCTCCGGTCTTGTCGTACTGTGCGGCGCGGCGGGTGAGGCGGCGGGCGAGGGCCTCGGCGTCCGCCGGCTCCGGCCCGAGGGTCGACGCCTGCTCGGCGAGGTTCAGCAGCGCGCGGCCGTCGCCGTCGGCCATCGCGATCAGGGCGGCGCGCGCCTCCGGGGTCAGCGGCAGCGGCCCCTCGGCCGCCTCGGCGCGGACCAGCAGGGTCTCGAGCGCGGCGGCGTCGAGCCGGTGGAGCACCAGGACCTGCGCGCGGGAGAGCAGCGCGGCGTTGAGCTCGAAACTCGGATTCTCGGTGGTGGCGCCGACGAGGGTGATCGCGCCCGATTCCATGTGCGGCAGGAAGCCGTCCTGCTGGGCCTTGTTGAAGCGGTGGATCTCGTCGACGAACAGCAGCGTGCCGCGACCGTTGGCGTGGCGGAGCTTGGCGGCTTCGAACACCTTCTTGAGGTCCGCGACGCCGGTGAAGATGGCGGAGATCTGCACGAAGGCGAGGTCCGTCTCGCCGGCCAGGAGCCGCGCGAGCGTGGTCTTGCCGGTGCCGGGCGGGCCCCAGAGGATCAGCGAGGGCAGCGCCCGCGCGGCCGTCATGGCGGCGAGCGGCGCCCCTTCGCCCAGCAGGTGCGGCTGGCCGACGACCTCGCCGAGCGTCGTCGGGCGCAGGCGGTCCGCGAGGGGCCGCGGGCCGGTCGGCGCCGGCGGCTCCCCCGGCCTCGGCGCGGGCGCCGGCGCCTCGCCGAAGAGATCGGCGGGCGGACTCACCGGAAGCGCAGCACGCCGCGGCGCCCGTCGCGCTCGACGACGACCTCGCCGACGCGGCCGAGCCGCCCGGCGAGACCTTCGAGCTCGGCGGAGCCGCGCACCGCGCGTCCGTTCACCGCGCGGATCAGGTCGCCCTCGCGGAAGCCGGCGCGAGCGCCCGTCGGGCCGGGGTCGAGCACCACGGCGCCCTCGGCGTGGTACGGGACGCCGAGTTGCTCGGCGAGCGCCGGATTGAGGGTCGCGACCTCGAGCCCGGCGAAGGGCCCCGGCCCGTCGAGGCGGCGCGGATCGCGGGGCGGCTCCTCCGGCGCCGGGCCTAGGCGGATCACGGCGTCGCGCCGCCCCCGTTCCGGTCGCACCCATTCGACCCGGGCCTCGGCGCCGAGGCCGAGGGCCGCCAGGCGGAAGTCGAGTTCCGCCGGGCCGGAGACCGGCGCGCCGTCGATGGCGAGCAGGACGTCGCCGCGCTGCAGCCCGGCCTCGGCGAAGGGCGAGAGGGGGTGGATCTCCGACACGATCAGCCCCTCGGGCGTCGCGAGCCCGAGGGCCTCGGCCATCGCGGCGTCGACGGGCTGGCCGCCGAGGCCGACCCAAGGGCGCGCCAGCGTGTGCCGCCCTTCGGCCGCCTGCATCGTCACCTGACGCACCAGCGCCGCCGGAATCGCGAAACCGACGCCGTTGGAGCCGCCGGAGCGCGACAGGATCGCGGTGTTCACGCCGACGAGGCGGCCGGCCATGTCCACCAGCGCGCCGCCGGAGTTGCCTGGATTGATCGCCGCGTCGGTCTGGATGTAGTAGCCGGCCGCGCCGGCCGGAGAGGTCCCCTGACGGGCGAGGGCGGAGACGATGCCCGACGTCACCGTCTGCCCGACGCCGAAGGGGTTGCCGATCGCGAGCACGAGATCGCCGACCTCGGGCGGGGGACCGGTGCGCAGCGGCAGGGCGGGCAGTCCCTCGGCGTCCTCGAGGCGGAGCACGGCGAGGTCCGAGTCGGGATCGGAAAGCAGCAGTTCGGCGTCGAATTCACGCTTGTCGGCCAGCACCACGCGGATCTCCTCGGCCCCGCCCACGACGTGGTGGTTGGAGACCACGAGCCCGTCCGAGGAGACGACGACGCCGGAGCCGAGCGCGTTCTGCACGCGCCTCGCCTCCGGCATCAGGCCGTGGAAGAAACGCTCGAAGAAGGGATCTCCCGCGAAGGGCGAGCGTCGGCGCGATTCGACGACACGGCGGGCGTAGATGTTCACCACCGCGGGAGCCGCAGCCTTCACGACGGGCGCGAAGGAGAGGGCGATCTCGGCCTCCGACGACGGCACGCGGGGCTGCGCCGTCAGGCCCGCGGGAATCGCGAGGCAGAGCGCCGCCAGGAGCGCCGCGAGCCGCGAAGACCGCCGAAGGCGCGGCGGCCGGACATGCGGCGCGCCGACGCGTGCGGCGGTCGGCCCCGCCGACGCGGCGGCCGGCGGGGCTACAACACGTTGATGGAACGTCGGACGGACAGCCGGCTGCCGCGCAGCTTCCGGTGCAGGATCCGGGCCGCGGTGCTTGCGGCCTGGTTTCTGCCGGGCGCGCTCGCGGGTCTGCTCGCGGCGCTCCTCGGTTGAGGCGAAGAGCGGGAGACGGAGATGGACGAGGAACGGGAAGCGCTGCGGGCGCGGACGAAGATGCGGGCCTGGGGCCTGCTGGTGGTGGCCGCGATGTTCGGCGTGCCCGGCGCGGCGATCCTGTGGGCGCTGAGCTTCGTCGGCTGAGCGGCGCGGGCGCGGCATGGGCTCTCCTCGAGGCGGGGCGGAATTTCGTCGGCGGTTGAGAGGTAGGCGTCGCGGGACGTCGCGGGAAGGGGCGGCGAAGACGCGAAAGGCCGCTCCGTCTCCGGAGCGGCCTTCGACGTCGCGTCCGCGGCGGCCGTCACTCCTCCGCGGCAGCCTCCTCGGCGGCCACGCGCTCCCGGTCGATCCGTCCCTTGGCCTCGGGATCGCGCTCGACCAGCTCGATGATCGCCATCGGGGCCATGTCGCCGTACCGGAAGCCGGCCTTGAGGACCCGGGCGTAGCCGCCCTCGCGATCCTTGTAGCGCGGGCCGATCACCTCGAAGAGCTTCTTCACCGCCTTCTCGTCGCGGATCTTGGAGACCGCGATGCGGCGGGCGTGCAGGTCGCCCCGCTTGCCGAGGGTCACCAGCTTGTCGATGATCCGCCGCATCTCCTTCGCCTTCGGCAGCGTCGTCTTGATCTGCTCGTGCTCGATCAGCGACGCCGCCATGTTGGCGAACATGGCGGCGCGGTGTTCGTGGGTGCGATTCAGCTTCCGGTAGCCGTGTCCGTGGCGCATGTTCCGGTTTCCTTCTCAGATCTTATGCTTTGTCCGGGGCGGCCTGCGTCGGGCCGTCCCTCCTTGGGGGCGTCGCGCCCCGGGATCGTTCGGCGCGGGGGATGGCCGAGACCGCCCCCCGCGTCAAGCTCAGAACTGGTCCTCGTACTTCCGCGCGAGATCCTCGATGTTCTCGGGCGGCCAGTCCTGCACGTCCATGCCGAGATGAAGGCCCATCTGCGTGAGGACCTCCTTGATCTCGTTCAGCGACTTGCGCCCGAAGTTCGGGGTGCGGAGCATCTCCGCCTCCGTCTTCTGGATCAGGTCGCCGATGTAGACGATGTTGTCGTTCTTCAGGCAGTTGGCCGAGCGGACCGAGAGTTCGAGCTCGTCGACCTTCTTGAGGAGCAGCGGGTTGAAGCCGATCTCCTCGGCCTCCTCCGAGCGGCCCACGCCGTCGGGCTCCTCGAAGTTCACGAACACGCCGAGCTGGTCCTGCAGGATCCGGGCCGCGTAGGCGACGGCGTCGTCGGGCGTGACGGAGCCGTCGGTCTCCACGTTCAGCGTCAGCTTGTCGTAGTCGAGCACCTGGCCCTCGCGGGTGGGCTCGACCTTGTAGGAGACCTTCTTGACCGGGCTGAACAGCGCGTCGACCGGGATCAGGCCGATCGGGCTGTCCTCGGACTTCTGCTTGTCGGCCGGGACGTAGCCCTTCCCGGTGTCCACCGTCAGCTCCATGTGAAGGCTCGCGCCCTCGTCCAGGTGGCAGATCACGTGGTCGGGGTTCAGGATCTCGATGCCCGCGCTCTCGGCGATGCGGCCGGCGGTGACGACGCCCGGCCCCTCGCCTCGGAGCGCGAGGCGCTTCGGGCCCTCGGTCTCCATCTTGACGGCGACGCCCTTGACGTTGAGCACGATGTCGGTGACGTCCTCGCGCACGCCGGCGACGGACGAGAACTCGTGCAGCACGCCGTCGATCTGTATCGAGGTTATCGCGGCGCCCTGCAGCGAAGACAGCAGCACGCGCCGAAGAGCGTTGCCGAGCGTCAGGCCGAAGCCGCGCTCGAGCGGTTCCGCCACGACGGAGGCCTGCCGGGCTGGGTCGGCGCCCGGACGGACGTCGAGTCCGTTGGGGCGGATGAGCTCGCGCCAGTTCTTCTGGATCATGGGTGTCCTCCATGCCTGCCCGCGGGGCGATCCGGGCCGCGCAGGCTCCCGAGGAATTCTAAGTGCGCCGGAACGGCGGACGGCCCGCCCGCCCCCATGATCGGGGACGCACGGGCCGCGGCGGCGCCGATGGCCCGTCCCCGGGGAGGACGGCCCGCCGGCGACCGGAGTCAGACGCGGCGACGCTTCGGCGGGCGGCAGCCGTTGTGGGCGATGGGCGTGACGTCACGGATCGCGGTGATGGTGAAGCCGACCGCCTGCAGCGCGCGCAAGGCGCTCTCGCGGCCCGAGCCCGGCCCCTGCACCTCGACGTCGAGGGTGCGCATGCCGTGCTCCTGCGCCTTCTTGCCGGCGTCCTCGGCGGCGACCTGGGCGGCGTAGGGCGTCGACTTGCGCGAGCCCTTGAAGCCCATGGCGCCGGCGGACGACCAGGAGATGGCGTTGCCCTGCGCGTCGGCGATCAGGATCTTGGTGTTGTTGAAGCTGGCGTTGACGTGAGCCACGCCGGCGGAGATGTTCTTGCGCTCCTTGCGGCGGACGCGCTGCTGCTTTTCGCGGGCCATGGACCGTCCCCCTTCTTACTTCTTCTTGCCGGCGATCGGCTTCGCCGGGCCCTTGCGGGTGCGGGCGTTGGTGTGGGTGCGCTGGCCGCGCACCGGCAGGCCGCGGCGATGCCGCAGGCCGCGGTAGCAGCCGAGGTCCATCAGGCGCTTGATGTTGACCGCGACCTCGCGGCGCAGGTCGCCCTCGACGCTCACGTTGCCGTCGATGTACTCGCGGATCGCGAGGACCTCGGCGTCCGAGAGCTCGTTGACGCGGCGCGCCTCGTCGATGCCGACGGCGTCGCAGACCTCCTTCGCCTTGGAGGGCCCGATGCCGTGGATGTAGGTCAGGGCCACCTGCGCCCGCTTGTTCGTCGGAATGTTCACGCCGGCTATGCGCGCCAAGGTCGATCTCCAGTCTCTCGGTCGGCTCCCCCCGGAGGCCGCCGCGGGCGCGGGCGGAGGGGCTCTGTCTGATCCACGATAAGGGCCGGTCCGCGGGGCCGGACCGGCCGAAGGGTTGCGGGCGGCGAGACGGGCGGAACCCGAGTCGAGCGCGCGCCCGCGAAGGCGACTCTCCTGCTCCGGAGGCGCGAATTATATGAAGAGGCCGGGGGGCGTCAACCCTTCGGCATCCGGTTCGTCATGCGGCGGCCATCACCTCGGCGATCTCCATCGCCACGGTCTCCGGAGAGGCCATGCCGTCGATCGCCACGAGCTTGCCTTGCGCATAGTAGTAGCCGATCAGCGGACTGGTGTCGCGATAGTAGTTGAAGAGGCGCGTCCGCATCGCCTCCTCGGTATCGTCGGGTCGACGCTTGAAGGCCCCCCGGGCGCCGCAGTTGTCGCACACCTCCGGGTCTTTCGGCGGCTTGGTCTCCTCGTGATAGACCTCGCCGCATTCGCCGCAGGTGAAACGGCCGGTGACGCGCTTCACCAGCGCATCGTCGTCGACCCGCATCTCGATCACGGCGTCGAGCTTCACGCCCTTCGCCGCGAGCAGCTCGTCGAGCGCGTCGGCCTGTGCGAGCGTACGGGGAAAGCCGTCGAAGATGGCCCCCTTGTCCGCGGCGCCGGCCTCGAGCTTTTCCCGGATCAGGCCGATGACGATCTCGTCGGTGACGAGATCGCCGCGGGCCATGACCGCCTTCACCTTCTCGCCCATCTCGGTCCCGGCGGACTGAGCTTCGCGGAGCATGTCGCCGGTGGAGAGCTGGACCATGCCGTGTTTCTCGACGAGGCGGCGGGCCTGGGTTCCTTTGCCCGCGCCCGGCGGTCCGAGCAGGATCATGTTCATCGGCGTTTCTTTCCCCTCCGTCCGAGACGGGACCTTTCGATGAGGCCCTCGTATTGATGCGCGAGCAGATGGCTCTGCACCTGGGTCACGGTGTCCATGGTCACCGAGACCACGATCAGGAGCGAGGTGCCGCCGAAGTAGAAGGGCACGGCCAGCTCGGAGATCAGGATCTCTGGCAGGACGCAGATGATGGCGAGGTATCCGGCGCCGACGACGGTGAGACGGGTCAGCACATAGTCGAGATACTCGGCCGTCTTCTTGCCCGGACGGATTCCGGGCACGTAGCCGCCGTTCTTCTTGAGGTTGTCAGCGACGTCGTCCGGGTTGAACACGACCGACGTGTAGAAGAAGGCGAAGAACACGATCAGCGCCACGAAGGTCAGCAGATAGAGGGGCTGACCACGGCCGAGATAGGCGCCGATGTAGCTCATGATCCCGCTGGAGCCCGCGTCGGCGCTGAAGCCCGCGACGGTGGCCGGCAGCAGAAGCAGCGAGGAGGCGAAGATCGGCGGGATGACGCCCGCGGTGTTGACCTTCAGCGGCAGGAACGAGTTCTCGCCCCCGTACATCTTCTGGCCGACCTGGCGTTTCGGATACTGCACCAGGATCCGCCGCTGCGCACGTTCGATGTAGACCACGGCCGCGATCACGGCGATCGCGCCGACGAGGATCGCGATGATCAGCCCGGCGGCGAGCTGTCCGGTGCGCCCGAGCTCGAAGAACTGCGCGAGGGCGGTCGGAAGCTCGGCGATGATGCCGACATAGATGATCAGCGAGATGCCGTTGCCGATGCCGCGGGCGGTGATCTGCTCGCCCAGCCACATCAGCAGCATGGTGCCTCCGACGAGGGTGATCACCGCGGTGGCCCTGAAGAACCAGCCCGGATCGATGGCGAGCCCCTGCCCCTCGAGCCCCACGGCGATGCCGTAGGCCTGCACCGTCGCGAGCAGCACCGTGCCGTAGCGGGTGTACTGGTTGATCTTGCGCCGGCCCTGCTCGCCCTCCTTCTTGAGCTTCTCGAGCTCGGGCACCATCGAGGTCATCAGCTGCATGATGATCGAGGCGGAGATGTAGGGCATGATGCCGAGCGCGAAGATCGCCATGCGGCTCACGGCGCCGCCGGCGAACATGTTGAAGACGCCGAGGATTCCCCCCTGCGTCTGCTCGATGAACCGCGCCAGCTGCACCGGGTCGATGCCCGGCATCGGGATGTACGTCCCGATGCGGTAGATCACGAGCAGCGCGAGGGCGAACAGGATGCGGTTCTGCAGGTCCTTGGCCTTGCCGAACGCGCTCCAGCTGAGATTCGAGGCCATCTGCTCGGCGGCGGACGCCATGGCGGGTCTCCTTGCGGGCCTTCACGCCGACGCCGCCGGGGCGGACCCTCGGCGGCGTCGCGGGCACTTCTCTAGAGGTTCGGGCGGGGCGCCCGCAACCTCATTCGGCCGGCGCCTCGTCGGCGGCGGGCCGGGCCGGGGCGGTGACCTCGACGGAGCCGCCCGCGGCTTCGACGGCGGCGACCGCGGCCTTGGAGGCGCCGGTCACCTTGAGGGTCAACTTGGACTTCGCCTCACCCCGACCGAGCAGACGCACGCCGTCGCGCTTGCGACGCACGAGGCCGGAGGCGACCAGCGCGTCCTCGTCGACGGGCTGCGACGGATCGATCTTGCCCGCCTCGACGAACTTCTCGATCCGGTCGAGGTTCACCACCGAATATTCCTTGCGGTTGACGTTGTTGAAACCGCGCTTCGGCAGGCGCTGGTATAGCGGCATCTGGCCGCCCTCGAACGCGTTGATCGCGACGCCCGACCGGGACTTCTGGCCCTTGATGCCGCGCCCGGCGGTCTTGCCGAGGCCCGAGCCCGGGCCGCGGCCGACGCGCTTCGGCTTCCTCGCGGCGCCGGGATTGTCGCGGAGTTCGTGGAGTTTCATGACGCAGGATCCTTTCGGGTCGGACGCCCGCGCCGCGTCTGGGCTGCGGGGCCATCGACTGGGGCGGGCCGGGCGGAAGCCGCCCGGCGGAGAGGCGTCAGGGACGCTCCTCGACGATCGTCACGAGATGCGGGATCGACCGGACCATGCCGCGCACGGCGGGGGTGTCCTCGAGCTCGCGGGTCCTGTGCATCTTGTTCAGCCCGAGGCCTTTCAGCGTCTCGCGCTGGACCTTCGGGCGGCGGATCGGCGAGCCGATCTGCTTCACGACGATGGTGGCCATCGCGGCGCTCCTCACGCTTCGGCCGGCGCGGGCTCGGCCGGAGCCTCGTCGCGCTTGGGCAGGATGTCGGCCACCTTCTTGCCGCGGCGGGCGGCGACCTGACGCGGCGAAGACTCCTTGCGAAGCCCGTCTATGGTGGCGCGGATCATGTTGTAGGGGTTCTGGGTGCCGATGGACTTCGCCACGACGTCCTGGATCCCCAGCATCTCGAACACCGCACGCATCGGACCGCCGGCGATGATGCCGGTGCCCGCAGGGGCGGTGCGCATCACGATGCGCCCCGCGCCGTGCCGGCCCTCCATGTCGTGATGCAGGGTGCGGCCTTCCCGCAGGGGCACGCGCACGAGCTGGCGCTTGGCCTGCTCGGTCGCCTTGCGGATCGCCTCCGGCACCTCGCGGGCCTTGCCCTTGCCGAAGCCGACGCGGCCCTTCTGGTCGCCGACGACGACGAGCGCGGCGAAGCCGAAGCGCTTGCCGCCCTTCACCGTCTTGGAGACGCGGTTGATCGCCACGAGGCGATCCTGAAACTCCGGGTCTTCGTCCCGGTCGCGGCGGCGTCCGCCGCGGTTGTCTTCGCGAGCCATGATCGCCTCCTCAGAACTTCAGGCCACCTTCCCGGGCGGCGTCGGCGAGAGCCTTCACCTTCCCGTGGAAGAGGTAACCGCCACGGTCGAACACCACCTCCTCGACGCCGGCCGCCTTCGCGCGCTCGGCTATCGCCGTGCCGATGGCGCCGGCCGCCTCGAGGTTGTTATGGCCGAAATGGCCCAACGCCTTCTCCAGCGAGGAGGCGGCCGCAAGGGTACGTCCCTCGGCGTCGTCCACCAGCTGAACGGAGATGTTCTTGTTCGAGCGGTAAACGCAGAGACGCGGCTTGCCGTCCGAGAACTTCTTCAGCCGGTTGCGCACGCGCAGCTTCCGGCGGAGGAAGAGATCGCGCTTCGTCATCGCCATCAATCCATCCTCACTTCTTCTTGCCTTCCTTGCGGAAGATGTATTCGCCCTTGTAGCGAATGCCCTTGCCCTTGTAGGGCTCCGGCGCGCGCCACTCGCGGATCTTCGCCGCCGTCTCACCGACCAGCTGCTGATCGATGCCGGTGATCTCGATTTCGGTGGGCTTTGCGCACTTGACGTCGATCCCCTCGGGGATCGGGAATTCGACGTCGTGGCTGTAGCCGAGCGCGAGCTTGAGGGTCTTGCCCTGGACCTGCGCACGGTAGCCGACGCCCTGGATCTCGAGTTCCTTGCGGAAGCCGTCGGTCACACCGGTGACGCAGTTCTGCACCTGGGTGCGGGACATGCCCCACTGCTGCCGCGCGCGCTTGGATCCGCCGCGCGGCGTCACCTTCAGGACATCCTCCTCGAGCCTGATGTCGACGTCGTCGGTCGCGGTGAAGCTCCGGACGCCCTTCGGGCCCTTCACCTCGACCGTCTGGCCGGAGACCGTGGCGCTGACGCCCGAAGGAAGCGCCACGGGCCGTTTGCCGATTCGAGACATTACGGCCTCCTCAGAACACGGTGCACAGGACCTCGCCGCCGACGTTGTCGGCGCGGGCCTGGGTGTCGGACATGACGCCCCTCGGGGTCGACACGATGGCGACGCCGAGGCCCTGACGGACCTGCGGCAGTTCCTTGACGCCGGAATAGACCCGACGGCCGGGCTTCGACACCCGCTTGATCTCGCGGATCACCGGGGAGCCGTCGTAGTACTTCAGCGCGATCTCGAAGTTCTTGTGGCCATCGGCGTCTTCGACGGCCTCGTAGCCTCGGATGAAACCTTCGGCCTCCAGGACCTTGAGGACGCGCTCGCGCATCTTCGAGGCGGGGGTGCGGACGGTCGACTTGCTGCGCATGCCGGCGTTGCGGATGCGGGTCAGCATGTCGCCGAGCGGATCGTTCACGAACATGGGCCGCTCCTCACCAGCTCGACTTCACCATGCCGGGGATCTGGCCGACGGAGGCCAGGTCCCGCAGCGCGATGCGCGACATGCGGAGCTTGCGATAGTAGGCCCGCGGACGGCCCGACACCTCGCAGCGGTTGTGCAAGCGGGTCGGCGAAGAGTTCCGCGGCAGTTTCGCGAGCTTCATGGAGAGCTTCACGCGGTCCGAAAGGCTGGCTTCCGGATCCCGCAGCTTCTCCTTGAGCTCCGCCCGCTTGGCGGCGTATTTGTCGACGAGTTTCTGGCGCTTCTTCTCGCGCTCGATCATGCTGGCCTTGGCCATGTCTTTCTCCTCCCCCGGCTCAGTTGGCGAAGGGCATGTTGAAATGCTTCAACATGGCCTTGGCTTCGGCGTCGGTCGCCGCCGTGGTGGTGAAGATGATGTCCATCCCCCACATCTGATCGATCTTGTCGTACTCGATCTCGGGGAAGACGATGTGTTCGCGCAGGCCCATGGAGTAGTTGCCCCGCCCGTCAAGCTTGCCCTTGAGGCCGCGGAAGTCGCGGACCCGAGGCAGCGCGATGGTTATCAGGCGGTCCATGAATTCGTACATGCGGTCGCGGCGCAGAGTGACCTTCAGACCGAGAGGCATGCCCTCGCGCACCTTGAAGCCGGCGATCGACCGCTTCGCTTTGGTGATGATCGGCTTCTGCCCTGCGATCTTCATGAGATCGTCATGCGCGGCCTTGATCTTCTTGGAATCGGCGACGGCCTCGCCCACGCCCATGTTGAGCGTGACCTTCTCGACCCGAGGGATCATCATGTCGTTCTTGTAGCCGAACTCCTCCTTGAGCTTCGGCTTCACCACCTCGCGGTAGTGCGTGCGCAAGCGCGGCGCATAATCGGTGGCGTCAAGCATCGATGATCTCCCCCGACTTCTTGGCGAAACGCACCTTCTTTCCGTCGACTTCCTTGAAGCCGACGCGGGTCGGGCCGCCTTCCTTCGGGTCGACGAGCGCGAGATTCGATAGATCGATCGGGGCTGCCTTCGGGATCCGGCCGCCCTGACTCGCCTGGCTCTGACGGGTGTGACGGATCACGGTGTTCACGCCGGAGACGACGGCACGACCGTCCTTCGGCATTACCTTCTCGATCTCGCCTTCGCGGCCCTTGTCGCGGCCCGCGAGGACGACCACGCGGTCGCCCTTCTTCAGCTTAGCCGCCATCACAGCACCTCCGGCGCCAGCGAAATGATCTTCATGAACTGCTTCGCTCGCAGCTCTCGCACGACCGGCCCGAAGATGCGGGTGCCGATCGGCTCGTTGCTGTTGTTCAACAGCACGGCCGCGTTACCGTCGAAGCGTATCGCGGTGCCGTCGTCGCGACGGACCTCCTTCGCCGTGCGAACGACCACGGCCTTGCGGACGTCGCCCTTCTTCACACGACCGCGCGGGATGGCCTCCTTCACGGAGACCACGATGATGTCGCCGACCGAAGCGTATTTGCGCTTCGCGCCGCCGAGCACCTTGATGCACTGAACCCGGCGGGCGCCGGAATTGTCGGCGACCTCCAGGTTGGTCTGCATCTGGATCATGGCAGTGTCTCCTCGACCTGTCGGGACTGGCCCGACGGTTTCGACAGGTCAGTTCGGCGTCGTCAGGCCTCGGCCTCGACGACGACCTCCCACGACTTGTTCTTGGATTTCGGGGGGCACTCCTGGATGCGCACGACGTCGCCGGACTTGAACCGGTTCTCCTCGTCATGCGCCCGGTACTTCTTGGAGAGCCGAACGGTCTTCTTCATCAGCGGGTGCGTGAACCGGCGTTCGACGAGGACGGTGACCGTCTTGTCGTTCTTGTCGCCGACCACGCGGCCCTGCAGGATGCGCTTGGGCATGGTCTCAGGCCTCCGAGCCCTGCGCGGCGGCGCGGGCCTTCTCGTTCAGGACGGTCTTGACGCGCGCGACGTCCCTGCGGACGACGGACATCCGCGCGGTGTTCTCGAGCTGGCCGGTCGCCGCCTGAAAGCGGAGGTTGAAGGCCTCCTTCTTCAGGCTCGCGAGCTCGTCGCGCAGCTGATCGGGCGTCTTGTCGCGCAGATCGGCGGCTTTCATGAGCGCCTGTCCTTCTTCTCTCTCATCGGCCGCGATCGACCGAAACGAATTGTCCGAGCGCCGGGCAACCGCCCCGCGCTCACCAGTCCTCGCGCTGCACGAATCGGCACTTCACCGGCAGCTTCATCGCCGCCAAGCGAAGGGCTTCCCGTGCCACAGGCTCGGCCACGCCGTCAATCTCGAACATGACCCGGCCAGGCTTCACCTTGGCGGCCCAATACTCGACCGAGCCCTTGCCCTTGCCCATACGCACCTCGGTCGGCTTCTGCGTGACCGGGACGTCGGGGAAGATGCGTATCCAGACCCGGCCCTGACGCTTCATGTGGCGGGTCATGGCGCGACGCGCCGCCTCGATCTGGCGGGCGGTGACGCGTTCCGGCTCCACGGCCTTGAGGCCGTAGGACCCGAAGTTGAGGTCGAATCCGCCCTTGGCCTGGCCGTGGATGCGGCCCTTGTGCTGTTTGCGGAACTTCGTGCGCTTCGGCGAAAGCATTTTCCGGTCTCCTCAGGCGGGCGCGCGGCTCAGTTGCGGGCGGGGCGCGCCGCGCCCTCCTGCAGCTCCTGCTGGCGGCGATCACGGGCCGACGGGTCGTGCTCCATGATCTCGCCCTTGAAGATCCACACCTTGATGCCGATGACGCCATAGGCGGTCTTGGCCTCGACATGGGCGTGGTCGATGTCGGCACGGAGCGTGTGAAGCGGCACCCGGCCCTCGCGGTACCATTCGGTCCGCGCGATCTCGGCGCCGCCGAGCCGCCCGGCCGCGTTGATGCGGATGCCCAGCGCGCCCATGCGCATGGCATTCTGCACGGCGCGCTTGATCGCTCGGCGGAACGCCACGCGGCGCTCGAGCTGCTGGGCGATGTTCTCGCCGACCAGCGTCGCGTCCACCTCGGGCTTGCGCACCTCGACGATGTTGAGATGCAGCTCGGAGGAGGTCAGCTTCGCCACCTCGCGCCGCAGCTTCTCGATGTCGGCGCCCTTCTTGCCGATGATCACGCCGGGGCGTGCGGTGTGGATGGTCACCCGGCACTTGCGATGCGGACGTTCGATGACGACGCGGGAGACGCCGGCGTTGCCGCACCGCTTCTTGATGAATTCCCGGATCCGCAGGTCTTCGTGCAGGAGCGAGCCGTACTCCTTGCCATCCGCGTACCAGCGGCTGTCCCAGGTGCGGTTGACCTGCAGACGCAGGCCGATCGGGTTAACCTTGTTGCCCATCAGGCGGACTCCTCGACCTGGCGCACCTTGATCGTCAGCTGGCTGAACGGCTTCTCGATCCGTCCGAACCGGCCGCGGGCGCGAGGGCGGCCCCGCTTCAGGATCAGGGTCTTGCCCACGAAGGCCTCGGCGACGACCAACTCGTCGACGTCGAGGCCGTGGTTGTTCTCGGCGTTGGCGATCGCGGAGGCGAGGCACTTCCGGACGTCCAGCGCGATCCGCTTCTTGGAGAACAGCAGCTCGTCCATCGCCTTCCCGACCGGCTTGCGCCGGATCAGCTGCGCGACGAGATTGAGCTTCTGCGGGCTGGTCCGGAGCATCCGGCTCACGGCCATGGCCTCGTTCTCCGCGACGCGGCGGGGATTGGGGGACTTTCCCATGGTTACCTCCGCTTCGCTTTCTTGTCGGCCATGTGGCCGTAATAGGTCCGGGTCGGCGCGAACTCACCGAACTTGTGGCCGATCATGTCCTCGGTGACCGACACCGGGATGTGCTTGCGCCCGTTGTAGACCCCGAAGGTGAGGCCGACGAACTGGGGCAGAATGGTCGAACGGCGCGACCAGATCTTGATGACGTCGTTTCTTCCGGACGCGTTCGCCTTCTCCGCCTTTTTAAGGACGTAGGAGTCGACGAACGGGCCCTTCCAGACGGAACGCGGCATGCCGGGTCCTCCTCAGCGTCCCTTGCGCGCGTGGCGCGAGCGGATGATGTACTTCTGCGTGGCCTTGTTCTTGCGGGTGCGGCGGCCCTTGGTGTCCTTGCCCCAAGGGGTCACCGGAGTTCGGCCGCCGGAGGTGCGGCCCTCGCCGCCGCCATGCGGGTGATCGATCGGGTTCATCGCGACGCCGCGCACCGACGGGCGCTTGCCCTGCCAGCGGGTGCGGCCGGCCTTGCCGAAGTCCTGGTTCTGGTGGTCGGGGTTGGAGACCGCGCCCACCGTCGCCATGCACTCCTGGCGCACCATCCGCAGCTCGCCCGAGGACAGCCGGATCTGCGCGTAACCGCCATCGCGGCCGACGAACTGGACGTAGGCGCCGGCGGAGCGTGCGATCTGCCCGCCCTTGCCCGGCTTGAGCTCCACGTTGTGAACGATCGAGCCGATGGGCAGACCCGAGAACGGCATCGCGTTGCCAGGCTTCACGTCGACCTTGGCGCCGGCGACGACCCTGTCGCCGACCGCGAGGCGCTGCGGCGCCAGGATGTATGCCTGCTCGCCGTCCTCGTAGCGGATCAGCGCGATGAACGCCGTCCGGTTCGGGTCGTATTCGATGCGCTCGACCGTCGCCGGCACGTCGAACTTGCGCCGCTTGAAGTCGACCACGCGGTAGAGCCGCTTGGTGCCCCCGCCGATGCGCCGCGCCGTGATCCGTCCGGTGTTGTTGCGCCCGCCCTTCTTCGTCAGACCCTCGGTGAGTCTCTTGACGGGACGGCCCTTCCACAGCTCCGAACGGTCGATCAGAACCAGCCCGCGCTGGCCCGGCGTCGTGGGGTTGTAGGTCTTCAACGCCATCTTGCTGTCTTCCGCCGCTGCCCGGGCGCGAGGCCCGGAATTCTCCTTGGACGTCCGGAGCTCAAAGTCCGGTCGTCACGTCGATCATGTTGCCCTCTTCGAGGGTCACGTAGGCCTTCTTGACGTCCTTCCGCCGGCCGGGACGGCCGCGGAACTTCTTCGTCTTGCCCTTCTGGTTCAGCGTGTTGACCGCCTTCACCTTGACGCCGAACAGCGCCTCCACCGCTTCCTTGATCAGCGGCTTCGTCGCGTCCGACGCCACCTCGAAGACGACGGCGTTGGCCTCGGAGGCCATCGTCGCCTTCTCCGTGATGATCGGCTTGCGCACCACATCGTAGAGTTCCGGCTTCACGCTCATTTCAGCCGCTCCTGCAGGGCCTCGACGCCCGCCTTGGTGAGCACCAGGGCGTCGCGGCGGAGGATGTCGTAGACGTTGGCGCCGGCGCTCGGCATCACGTCCAGATCCGGGATGTTGCGGGCGGCGCGGGCGAAGTTGTCCTGCACCGCCGCTCCGTCGACGATCAGCGTCCGCTTGAGGCCCAGCTTGTCGAGCGCGCCCTTGACGCGCCGCGTCTTGGCCTCGTCGAGCTCGGCGCTCTCGATCACGACGATCCGACCCTCGCGCGCCTTGGCCGACAGCGCGAGCTTCAAGCCCAGCTTGCGGACCTTCTTGGGAAGATCGTGCGCGTGGCTGCGGGGCACCGGACCCTTCGCGTTGCCGCCGTGACGGAACTGGGTGACGCCCTTGTCGCCGTGGCGCGCGCCGCCGGTGCCCTTCTGCCGATAGATCTTCTTGGTCGAGTAACTGACCTCGCCGCGCGACTTGGTCTTGTGCGTCCCGGCCTGACGCTTGGCAAGCTGCCAGCGCACCACGCGGTGCAGGATGTCCGCGCGCGGCTCCAGCCCGAAGATCGCGTCGTCGAGCTCGATCTCGCCCGCCGGGGCGGCGTCGAGAGTGAGGACTTCGGCCTTCATTCCTTCTTCTCCCCATCGCCGTCGGCCGGCGGCGTGGCGCCGCCTTCGCTCTCGGCCTTGATGTCGGCCTCCGCCTCCTTCAGCGCCGCCTCCTGCGCCGCGGCCTCCTCAGCCTGACGCTGCGCCTCGGCCTCGGCCTCGGCGCGCGCCGCCTCCTCGGCCGCCTCGGCGGCGAGGCGGGCGGCCTCGTCGGCCCGCGAGCGGGTGGCTGCGGGAAGGATGGCGTTGTCCGGGAACGGCTTCTTGACCGCATCGCGGATCGTGACCCAGCCGCCGCGGGCGCCGGGAACGGCGCCCCTCACCATGATCAGGCCGCGGTCGGAGTCGGTCTTGACCACCTGGAGGTTCTGCACGGTGACCCGGGCGGCGCCCATGTGACCGGCCATCTTCTTGCCCTTGAACACCTTCCCGGGGTCCTGGCACTGGCCGGTCGAGCCATGCGAGCGGTGGCTGATCGACACGCCATGCGAGGCGCGGAGACCGCCGAAGTTATGCCGCTTCATGGCGCCGGCGAAGCCCTTGCCGATCGAGGTCCCGGCGACGTCCACGAACTGACCCTCGAAGTAGTGGTCGGCGGTGATCTCCTCGCCGACCTCGATCAGATTTTCGGCCGCCACCCGGAACTCGGCGAGCTTGCGCTTCGGCTCGACGCTCGCCTTGGCGAAATGACCCCGCATCGGCTGCGGCGTGTTCTTCGCCTTGGCAGCGCCTGCCCCGAGCTGAACCGCCGAATAGCCGTCACGGTCGGTCGTACGCTGGGCGACGACCTGCACCTTCTCCATCTGGAGCACGGTCACCGGCACCTGCCGTCCGTCCTCCATGAACAGCCGGGTCATGCCCAGCTTCTTGGCGATCACTCCGGAGCGCATCATCGTCTCCTCAGAGCTTGATTTCGACGTCGACGCCGGCGGCGAGGTCGAGCTTCATCAGCGCGTCCACCGTCTGCGGAGTCGGGTCCACGATGTCGAGCAGCCGCTTGTGCGTGCGGATCTCGAACTGCTCGCGCGATTTCTTGTCGATGTGCGGCCCCCGCAGCACGGTGAACCGCTCGATGCGGTTCGGCAGCGGAATCGGCCCGCGCACCCGGGCGCCGGTCCGCTTGGCCGTGTCGACGATCTCCTGAGTGCTGGCGTCCAGCACTCGGTAGTCGAAGGCCTTGAGGCGGATTCTGATGTTCTGGCCCTGCATGGCGAGACCCTCGTCGATCGCCGCGCGGGGCGGCGGAAAAGAAAAGCGCGGCCGGGGCGCCGGGGCCCCGGACGCGCGGATCAGGCGATCGTCACTCGATGATCTTGGAGACGACGCCGGCGCCGACGGTGCGGCCGCCCTCGCGGATGGCGAAGCGCAGCTTCTCCTCCATCGCGATCGGGGCGATCAGCTGCACCGTGAAGCTGACGTTGTCGCCCGGCATCACCATCTCCGTGCCCTCGGCCAGTTCCACCGTTCCGGTCACGTCCGTGGTCCGGAAGTAGAACTGCGGGCGGTAGTTCGCGAAGAACGGCGTGTGGCGGCCGCCCTCCTCCTTGGTCAGGATGTAGGCCTCGGCCTCGAACTTCGTGTGCGGCGTCACCGAACCCGGCTTGCACAGCACCTGACCCCGCTCCACGTCCTCGCGCCCGATGCCGCGCAGCAGCGCGCCGATGTTGTCGCCCGCCTCGCCGCGGTCCAGCAGCTTGCGGAACATCTCGACGCCCGTCACCGTGGTCTTGCGCGTGTCGCGGATGCCGACGATCTCGACCTCCGCGCCCACCGTGATCACGCCGCGCTCGACCCGGCCCGTCACCACCGTGCCGCGCCCCGAGATCGAGAACACGTCCTCGATCGGCATCAGGAACGGCTGGTCGATCGGGCGCTCCGGCGTCGGGATCGCCTCGTCCACCGCCGCCATCAGCTCGCGGATCTGGTTCTCGCCGATCTCCGGGTCGCGCCCCTCCATCGCCGCCAGCGCCGAGCCCTTCACGATCGGCAGATCGTCGCCCGGGAAGTCGTAGGACGAGAGGAGCTCGCGCACCTCCATCTCGACGAGCTCCAGCAGCTCCTCGTCGTCGACCTGATCGACCTTGTTGAGGAACACCACCAGCGCCGGAACGCCGACCTGGCGCGCCAGAAGGATGTGCTCGCGCGTCTGCGGCATCGGGCCGTCCGCCGCGTTCACCACCAGGATCGCGCCGTCCATCTGCGCCGCGCCGGTGATCATGTTCTTCACGTAGTCGGCGTGGCCCGGGCAGTCGACATGCGCGTAGTGGCGCGCGTCCGTCTCGTACTCCACATGCGCCGTCGAGATCGTGATGCCGCGCGCCTTCTCCTCCGGCGCGCCGTCGATCTGGTCGTACGCCTTGAAGTCGCCGAAATACTTCGTGATCGCCGCCGTCAGCGTCGTCTTGCCGTGGTCCACGTGACCGATCGTCCCGATGTTCACGTGCGGCTTGTTGCGCTCGAACTTCGCCTTCGCCAT
>Ga0102940_1001015_pt1 | contig 18653 bp, 15 predicted proteins | sample SalPonR2_C_D1_MG_FD_78215 | JGI IMG/M metagenome (GOLD analysis project Ga0102940, IMG submission 78215) | Salt pond soil microbial communities from South San Francisco under conditions of wetland restoration - Salt Pond MetaG R2_C_D1_MG | ecosystem: Environmental > Aquatic > Marine > Intertidal... | reverse complement strand
AGCCGAACATGACGAACGGACAAGAAGATATCCAGCCGTCACCGTGATCAAACACCTAACCACCATACCCATCAACCCGCACCACAACCCGCTGCCGCCTGTAAAAAGCGCTTTTGCCTACTTTTGTCGCGACTGACAAAAGTAGGTCGCCCGCAAGCGCGCAGCGCGGGGCGAAACGGCCTTTAACTTCACAAAAGACGCCTGAGACCAGATCGCGGGGCGAAACTAAGTTGAAGTTGAATTCAAAAGCCGCTCGCCCCGGCATCGGCGGCCTCATCCGCACGCCCGGCAAAAAACAATTCACGATTGCTTCGAAAGACGCTTCAACCAGACACCCAAAACCTTCTCGGCCTGCTTGTCGCCGTTGGCGCGTGCCGCGGCGATTCCACGCTCCCAGACTTCGTGTGCCGCCTCGGGCTCGCCGTTGGCTTCCAGCGCCTTGCCCAGCTCCTGCCAGGCCATGGTGTGTTCCGGCTTGTGTGCGGTGGCGGCGCGGAAGTGCTTGATGGCGCGTTCGAGCTCCCCGGCCTTGAGGCGGGCCTGTCCGGCCGCCAGACGGGCCTCGTAGGAATCACGACCGTCGTCGATCAGTTTTTCGATTAATTCGGGGTTCATTGGGGTAGCTTGACGAATTAGGGCCTAGAAGGACTGCGGCTCGGTCGGACTCAGTGGTTTTTCGACAAAGTGTTTTAGGTTTTAAGTGTTAGGTTTCAGGTTTGTAACGTAACACCTAACACTTAAAACCTAAAACCGGAATTCAGTGTCTCCAATACGTCGGCGTCAGCAGCACCAGAACCGTGAATATTTCGAGCCGGCCGAGCAGCATCGCAAAGCTCATCAGCCACTTCGTGGTCTGGGTAAGCCCGCCCCAGTTGAGGCCTGCGTCACCAAGCGCCGGACCCAGGTTGTTCATGGCCGAGAAGACGACCGAGACCGAAGTCACCAGGTCCTGCTCGAAGCCTGAAACCACAAGGGTGAGTAGCACGATGCAGACGATATAGAGCGAAACGAATCCCCAGATGGCGTTGGCGACCTCCGGTGCGAGGGTTCGTCCGCCGAGCTTCAGCGGTACGACCGAGCGCGGATGAATCAGTCGTTTGAGTTCGCGCAGGCCCTGTTTCGATACCAGGTAGACCCGCACGATCTTGAATCCGCCGGTCGTTGAACCAGCGCAGCCGCCGAGGCCGGAGATCAGGATCATCAGCAAAGGCAACGTGCCGGGCCAGAGATAGACGTCGGCGCTGGCAAAGCCTGTCGTCGTGGTGTAGGAAACCGCGTGAAAAAGCGCATAGCGCAGCGATTCCCAGAAGGTTTCGTAGACCCCGTGACTCCAGAGCAGCACCGTGACCAGGCCGCTGATAATCAGCAGCAGGACCGCAAAAAGGCGGAGTTCTGGATTGTTCAGATAGGCCTGGGCCGTTGCACGTCGCAGTGCCAGGAAGTGAAGCGCGAAGTTCATCGAGGCGATGAACATGAAGAAGATGATCAGGAATTCGATCAGCGCGCTGTCGAAATGGCCGATCGATGCGTCATAGGTCGAGAACCCGGCCGTGGCGATCGTGCTGAAGCTGTGAGTAAAAGCGTCGAACACGCTCATGCCGGCGGCCCACAGCGCCAGAGCGCAGATCAGCGTCAGGCCGATGTAGATCGCCCACAACGCCTTGGCGGTCTCGGCGATACGCGGGGTGAGGCGGTTTTCCTTGACCGGCCCGGTGACCTCCGCCTTGTAGATTTCCATGCCGCCGATCTTGAGCATGGGCAGGATCGCCACGGCCAGCACGATAATGCCCAGACCGCCCATCCACTGCAACTGCTGGCGGTACCACAGGATGGAGATGGGCATGTCGTCCAGCCCCGAAAGCACCGTCGCGCCGGTGGTCGTGATGCCGGAGGTCGACTCGAAAACGGCATCCGCCAGGCTGATATCGAGCACCAGCATCAGCGGCAGCGCGCCGGCCAGTGCCACCGCGCCCCAGCAGGCGACGACCACCAGGAAGCCGTCGGCAACCCGGAGTTCGCGCCGGTTGTCGCGCACCGGCCAGTACATCGCCGCACCTATCGCCGCAACGGCGGCCATGCTGAAGGCGAACGACCCGGTTGCACCGTCGGCGTTGAACCAGGCAAACAACAGCGGCGGGACGAAGCCGATGCTGAGGAACATCAGCAGGGCCCCGACCACTCGCTGTACAGGCGCGTATGCGCGCATCAGACAAACACGGCTTCTACGGCGAAAAGGCGCTCTACTTCGGCGATCTCCCGCTTATCCGCCACGAACAGTATCACGTGATCCTCGGGCTCGATGGTCACGTTGTGGTGTGCCATCAGTACCTCGTCGCCCCGGACGACTGCCCCGATGGTGGTCGACTTGGGCAGCTTGATGGCGCCGATCTCCCGGCCCACGATCTTCGACCGTCCCGGATCGCCGTGGGCGACGACTTCGATCGCTTCGGCCGCACCTTGCCGGAGCGAATGCACGCGCACCATGTGTCCCTTGCGAATCAGCGCCAGCAGCGCACCGATGGTGATCTGCTGCGGGCTGACGGCCACGTCGATGCGGTCGGACTCGACCAGGTCGACATACGCGGCGCGGTTGATCAGCGTGATGACCTTGTGCGCGCCCATGCGCTTGGCCAGCATCGACGAAAGAATATTGGCCTCGTCGTCGTTGGTCAGCGCACAGTAGACGTCCATCTCGTCGATGCCTTCCTCGCGCAGCAGGTCTTCGTTGGCGCAGTCGCCGACCAGCACGATGGATGTGTCGACGCCCTCGGCAATTCGCTCGGCGCGCTTGGGATCGTTTTCGATGATCTTGACGTGCAGGTTGCGCTCCAGCCGCCTGGCCAGCGCCGCGCCGATGTTGCCGCCGCCGGCCAGCAGCACGCGGCGGGCGGGCCCGGCGGTGCTGCCGAAGGTGGCCATGACTTCGCGGATTTCCTGGGTAGGCGCGAGGAAGAACACCATGTCGTCGACCTCGATGACGGTGTCGCCTTCCGGAATGATGGCCTCGTCGTGCCGGAATATGGCCGCCACCCGGGCATCGACGCCGCTGGGCAGCTCGTCCGGCAGGCTCTTGAGCGCGCGTCCGACCAGCTTGCCCTCGCGCACCGCGCGGGTGGCGACCAGCTGGGCCCTGCCGTCGGCGAAATCCAGTACCTGCAAGGCGCCCGGGTATTCGATCAGACGCTGCACGTGGTCGGTGACGAGCTTCTCGGGGCTGATCAGAAAATCGACCGGGGTGTTTTCGCGAGTGAATAATTCGGGGTGGGCCAGGTAGTCGGCCGCGCGGATGCGCGCGACCTTGGTCGGCGTGTTGAACAAAGAGTAAGCGACCTGGCAGGCGATCATGTTGGTTTCGTCGGAATTGGTCAGCGCGATCAGGAGTTCGGCATCGTCGATTCCGGCCCGGATCAGCGTTTCCGGGCGCGAGGCATGTCCCAGGACGGTGCGGATGTCGAGTTTTTCCTGGAGCTCGCGCAGCCTTTCCGGGTCGGTGTCGACGACCGAAATATCGTTCTCCTCGCGCGACAGTGAATGCGCCATGCCGGAGCCGACCTGTCCCGCGCCGAGAATGATGATCTTCATTCGCTCTCTTCCTGAACCTGTTTCGGGTCGATGCCGAGCTGCCGAAGCTTCCGGTACAAGTGAGTGCGCTCCATTTCAACGGCCTCTGCGAGTTGACCGACGCTGCCATCGGCACGGCGCAGGCGAGTGATCAGGTATTGACGCTCGAAAGCTTCCCGAGCCTCGCGCAGCGGCAGTTCGAACAGCGGCGAATGAGCGGCCTCCATCGTGCTCGCATCGTCCGGATCGGACCGTTTCAGCAGCGCGGTGACCTCATCGGGTTCCACGGGAGCTTCGGTACCGGCCTGCAACAGCCGGCGCAGGAGATTGGCCAGCTCTCGAAGGTTGCCCGGCCAGTCGTGCTGGCGCAACTGGTTCTGCACCGGGACAGGGATGCGCCGGTACGGCAGATTGTCGCGCACGGGCAGCTGCTCGGCCAGGTAACGCACCAGTTCCGGAATATCTTCGCGTCGCTCGCGCAGTGCCGGAACTTCGAGCACGCTCTCGGCAACCCGCTGGAAGAGCGCGTTGTCGAATCGTCCGGCCGCGGCATGCTGGCCCAGGCCCGGCGTGGCGATGGCGATGACGCGAATCGGTGCTGAAGTTCGGGCCAGAAGGCGGTTGAGCCTTGCCCGGTCTTCGTCGCCCAGCGCGTCGAAGTGATCAAGAATCAGTGTTGCCGGTTCGTTTGCGGCGTTCTCCACCCGCGCCAACTGGCTGTCGCCGGGGCCGCAGGCGACTTCGTAAAGGCGTGCGCCCACTGGCGGTGAACGGGTGTGTAGCCAGTGCGCCAGGGTCGATCTGCCACTTCCGGCCTCGCCGCTGATCAGCACATTGCCGTGTCCCGATTCGACGGTGGAAAGACGCTCGCGCAGCGCGCCGACCGCAGCCGATCGCCCCATGGGCTCTGGAAGGTCGTTGGCGTGCGCCTGAGCCGTCGAGACGGCCGCCGAATCGCGTCCACCCGCGAGCGCCTTGCGCACGGTGTCGAGCAGACGAGCCATGGAAACCGGTTTCTCGATGAAATCGCTGGCCCCGTATCGGGTGGCCTCGACCGCGGCTTCCACCGATCCGTGGCCGGAAATCATCACCACCGGACACAGTGGCGCGTCCTGTTCCCGCCATTCGCGCAGCAGGCTTATGCCGTCGCTGTCGGGCATCCAGACGTCGAGCAGGATCAGGTCCGGGTCTGACTCGATACGCCGCTCGCGGGCCTCGGCCGCGCAGGAGGCCAATACCGGCACGTAGTCCTCGTCGGCCAGGATTTCTCCGATCAGTTCGCGGATATCCGGCTCGTCGTCAACGATCAAGATGGTCGCAGCCATCGGGCGGCAGCTCCTTTCAGCCCGGATCATTCCGGGTTCGATTACCTTGGGGCAGAGGATAGCGCATAGCTCACGATCGCAATGGTAGATGCAGTCGAATCACGGCGCCGCCCTCCGGAGCGTTTTCGGCTTCGATCTGACCGCCCATCTGGTCGATGATGCGTTGAACGATGGCCAGTCCGAGTCCGGTGCCGCGTGGTTTGGTGCTGGCGTAGGGCTCGAATACCCTAGGCAGGATTTCGGGGTCGAAGCCGGGACCGTCGTCGGCGACTTCCAGCGTCAGCCAGCCGTCGTCCCCCTCTGCCCGGATTTCCGAATGGATGCGCATAAGCGGCGCGCCGTCAGGATGGGCCTCTCGCGCGTTCTGGACCAGGTTGTTGAGTATCTGCTGGAACTGACCCGCGTCGCCGATCGGACGGGCCTCGGCATGCTGGAAGTCGATCTCGAATCGAACCCCGGTATCTCCCGCCGACCACAGATCGACGATGCCGCTGATCAGCGGCTCCAGTTCCAGGGGCTCGCGCTGGCTGGTTCCGGGCCGTGCGTAGTCGCCGAAAGCATCGACCAGCCGTCTGAGACTGTCGACCTGGTTGATGATGGTGCTGGTTGCGCGTTTCACCAGCCGTGCACTGGCCGGGTCGCAATCCGGGTCGCTATCGTCGCCCAGCCGCATCTGAAGACGTTCGGCCGCCAGTCGAATCGGGGTCAGCGGGTTCTTGACTTCGTGCGCCAGACGACGCGCCAGCTCGGCCCAGGCGGCCTGACGTTGGGCCTGGTCGAGCATGGTCACGTCGTCGAACACCACAACGTGCCCAGTGAGTCCGGGCTCGCCCGAATCCGGCAGCGTCGACCCGCGGCACACCAGCGCCAACGCCCGGTCGGCGCGCTGGAGCTTGATCTCCTGGCGCCAAAGGTCGCTGGACTCGTCAATGCGCTTGGCGATCACGTCGAACAACTCGCCGAGTTCCGGCATGCGATCCCTCAGTTCACCTATTTCGAGACCCTGCAACTCGCCTAACTGGACGCCAAGGATGTCCGAAGCACTGCTGTTGGCCGCGCTCAGTCTTAGCCGGCTGTCGAAGGCGATGACGCCGGCCGACAATCGACCGAGCAGCGTTTCCAGGTAATGCCGCTGCGATTCCAGCTGCTGCTGGGTTCGATTGAGCTGACTGGCCATGCTGTTGAACGAGTCGACCAGGAAACCCAGCTCGTCGCGGCTGGTGACGTTCAGGGTCTCGGGAAATTCGCCGGCACGCATCAACTCGGTTGCCTGGGCGAGATCGCGAATCGGGCGCACCAGGCGGCGGGCCGCATTGAACGCCAACAGGATGGCCAGCAGCGCGGTCACGCCAAGAACCAGGGACAATATCAGTACGAAGCTCTGCTGCAGGCGCTGGCGCAGAAACGAGATGTTCTCGTAGCGAAAATAAGCCTCTTCGATGCTGGAAGCCAGTTCGGAGAAGTTTCCGGGTAACGGAAATATGCCCTGCAGCACGCGATCGGCAGTGCCGCCCGGCGTGCTTTGTACCGGCACGAGCACGCGGATACGCAATCCCTCGCCGCCGGCCTCGGCAGCACTGTATTCGTCGCCGCGCGTTGCCTGATTGAGTGCGAATGCCGACGGCAGGTCCGAGACCATGCGCTGGGGGTCGATATGAACCAGGGTCTCCACCCGGCCAGCCGGCGTGAGCATGGTCAGTTCGACCGGTCCGGTCGATGATGCGCGGGCAAACAGGTAGTCGAGCAGCTCATCTTCGTCCGCGCCAAGCGGCAGGCCGGCAGCGATGCGCGCCAGCTGGTCGCGCGCCTGGCGGGTGCGCAGGTCGAGAAACAATTGGCCCATTTCGATCGAGTCTGCCAGCGCGGGCTCGGCGCCGGTATCGAACCATCCGTCGATCGTGTTGTTGAGGAATTCCACAGAGAACAGGTACACCACGACCACCGGCGGTAACGCAAGCGCGATGAATACGCCGACCAGCCTGGCGCGCAGCCGGGCGCCCGGGGCGGCGCTGCGGATCTCCCGAATCAGGCGCACCAGGCGTTGTCCGATTGCGGCCAGCAGCACCAGCAGTGCCACGCCGGTCAGCATCAGGATGGCCAGGCTCATGCTGCCCAGCCGGCTGGATTCCTGCTCGACGCTCGCGACAAGGAAAAGCGCGACAAGCAACAAACCGGCGACGGCCGCCAGCGGCAGAATCCGGAAGAAACGGTTCAGGAGGCGTCGATTTGCCATGTATGCCAAGTGCCGGCCAGGCGCCAGTCGGGGGATATGAGCGAAGGCAGGTGCATCGGCGGTGGCAGGGCCTCGCGGTTGAACCGAGCACGCGCCTGAACCTGCCAGGCGTTGCCGCGGGCTTGCTCGCGCGAGAAACCCGTCGCATAGCTGCGCTCTTGCTGCAGTGCCTCCAATAACAGCCAAAGCCGCGGAAAATTTGTCTGGACAGTGTCGACTTCCAGCTGCCACTGCTCGGTCAGCGGCAGAAAGCGGATGGTGATCGGATGGTGACGCTCTTCCTCTATCAACGCAATCGGCCCCATTCTTCGACTCACGCGGGTGATGATTTCGAGTTGCAGGTCGACGCCGCTTTCGAGCGCTTCGCGCATTATCGCGGTAGGGTCGAACGCCACGGCGGCGTGGATTTCCAGCGATTCTCCGCGCCAGACCATATTCGGGTCGATTTCCAGTCGGCCGTCCGTCGAGCTGCCGACGGTACCCTCGTCAGCGCATCCGGCGCAGACGAAGATAGTAAAAGCCATCCCTATCGAGGCTGTCCGGAAGAATCTGGCGGCCCGGATCGATGGCCACGGCATCTTCCAGGTCGGCTTCGTGTAATTGCGCATCGGCATGGCGGGCAATGAAATCCCTTGCTTGATCACGGTTTTCCGCATGCAGTATCGAACAGCTGGCGTAGACAAGCAATCCGCCGGGCGCCAGCAACGGCCAGAGCGCGTCCAGGATGCGAGCCTGCAAGCGTGCGTTTTGCTCGATGTCGCCGGGCTCGCGCTGCCATCGGATATCGGGATGTCTGCGGAGCACGCCCGTGGCCGAGCAGGGTGCATCGACCAGGATGCGGTCGAATCGATCGGTACCGGCCCATGTCTCGGGTGTTGTGGCATCGCCGGTGACAACTCTGCCTTTCAGTCCCAGTCTGTCGAAAGTCTGGCCGATGCTTTCGGCCCGGAGCTGATCGACTTCCAGCGCCGTCAAAGTGACATCGGCGCATTCGAGTATGTGCGCCGCCTTGCCGCCGGGCGCGGCGCAGGCGTCGAGCACACGCTGTCCGTCCTCGAGTTCCAGCAGCGCGGCAGCAGCCTGTGCACCGGCATCCTGAACCGAGAATTCACCCTCGGCATACCCCGGCAGACTGCTCACCCGCGCGGGGTGGTCGAGTCGAATCGCATCCGGGAAATGCGGGCTGGTGGCGGCCTGAATTCCGTTATCGGCCAGTTTCAGGCGCAGCTTGTCAGGAGTGCTGCGCCGCCGATTGACGCGTAACCAGATCGGTGGCTTTCGGTTTCCGGCCTCGGCGATTGCCCGCCAATGATCCGGCCAGTCGTGCTGGATCATGTCCAGCAGCCAGGCCGGATAACCCAGACGCAGCGCAGGATCGCAGGGCATCTGCGCTTCGAGTTCTTCGGCGCGGCGCTGCTGGTTGCGCAAGACGCCGTTGACCAGCCCGCTGAGGTGATGATGTCCGGCGCTTCGGGCGGCCGCCACGCTCGCGTGTACCACCGCATGGGCCGGCTCCCGCCCCTCGATCAGCTGGTCCAGCGCCAGCAGCAGCAGGAAATGAATCTCTCGGGCCTTGCGCTGAAGCGGCTTGCGCAGGAGCTGGTCCAGGCGCCATTCCAGCGCGGGGTAGTCCCGAAGCACGCGGTTGCACAGCCGCCGGACCAGGGCTCGATCCCGGCTGTCGCCAAGCTGGCGGTCCAGATCGGCCAGCGTATCGCCCAGGTTGCGTCGCTGGTCGAACACCGCCGCCAGTGCGCGCGCCGCCACCAGCCGCGCCTCGGCGCCTGCCGCCGCATTCATCGACAAGCGCCGGAGCTGGATTGCAGGGCAACGTAAAAAGCGCTGCAAATCGCCCGCGCAGCAGATTTGCAGCGCTTTTTCATGTTCGCCAGTCCGGGTGGGCATTCAGCCACTGCGCCGCTGAAACGCGCTTGCGCCCGGGCGCCTGGAGCTCGAGGATTTCCAGGAGGCCCTGTCCGCACGTGATTCGAATGCCGTCGGGATGGTCAGCGCCGGTCACACGCGTGCCCGGTGAGAAGCCGGACGCCGGTGCTTCGACGGCCCGCGCCCTAAAGATGCGGGCCGACGTGCCTTCGATTTCACCGTGCGCCACCGGCCACGGGTTGTAGGCGCGCACCTGTCGTTCGAGCGTCCAGGCATCCAGGCGCCAGTCGATGAGGGCGTCGGATTTCCGGATCAGCGGTGCGAACGTGGCTCGCGCGTCGTCTTGGGGCGTGGGTTGCGGCAGCGTGCCGGCGGCCAGCCGGTCGAGCGCCTCGATCAGCAGCTGGGCCGACATTTCGGCCATGCGGTCGTGAAGTTCACCGGCGGACTCTTCGGCGCCTATGGCCGTATCGGCGCGCATCAGCATGTCGCCGGTATCGAGCCCGATGTCCATCTCCATCAGCGTGATGCCGGTACGCGAATCGCCGGCCAGGATGGCCTGCTGAATGGGGCTGGCGCCGCGCCAGCGCGGCAGCAGAGATGCATGCAGGTTCCAGCAACCCAGCGAGGGCAGGTCCAGCACCTTTCGCGGCAGCAGCAGCCCGTAGGCCGCGGTCACCAGCAGGTCCGGTTCCAGCGACAAGAGCGCTTGATGCGCATTTGCCGGCTTGAGCGAATCGGGCTGAAGCACCTCGATGCCTGCCTCGGCCGCCAGTCGCTTGACCGGACCGGCGACGAGCTTCCGGCCGCGGCCGGCCGGCCGGTCCGGCTGGGTCAGCACTGCCACGGGCCGGTTGCGCGCGACCAGCGCGGCGAGGGCGGGACAGGCGAATTCGGGCGTGCCTGCAAAGATGATTCTGGGGTTATTCAAGAAAATTCCTGGTGGTCCCGGCGGGTCGGGGAAACCTCTTCATGCTATCTGCAATCGGACCCCTGGGTCGGGATCAAACCGACTGGTGCGCGGGCTCGCGTTGCTGCTGGCGCGCCTTCTTGATTCGTTTTTCGATCATTCGGCGCTTCAACGGAGACAAGTAGTCGACGAATACCTTGCCGTCCAGATGGTCGATTTCGTGCTGGATGCATACCGCCAGCAATCCGTCGGCGTCGAATTCCACCGGCTTGCCATCGCGATCCAGGCACTTGATGCGGATGGTCTCGGCGCGTTCGACCTCGGCGTATTCTCCGGGCACCGAAAGGCAACCTTCCTCGCACACCTGGCTGCCTTCGCGGCCGACGATTTCGGGGTTGATGATGATCCGTGGCTGATCGCGGGCTTCGCTGAGGTCGAGCACCAGCACGCGCAGGCTGCGATTGACCTGCGTGGCAGCAAGTCCGATACCTCGCGCGGTGTACATGGTCTCTAGCATGTCGTCGACTAGTTCCCGAACCGAATCGGTGACTTCGTCGACCGGCTCGGCGATGTTGCGCAGCCTCGGATCGGGAAATTGAAGTATGGTCAGCTGGGTCATGGCATGAAGTTTGTGCACTAAGTCTCGGATTTCAATTGCCGAATTTGGTTCCCAAGGGGTGGAAAAAACGGTCAATATGGGTATGATAGCGCAGGTAGCGCAAATCGACAGTCGAACTCGGCTGTCCGTAAATGCGGCTAGTGCAGTCAATCCCGAGCTCGGGCTCCAAATCGGGCTTCAGCGTGGCGGCGGACCTGGGAGGTAGAAAATGAGAAGAATTTTTGTACTGTTGATCGCATTGCTGGTGGCACTGCCGCTGGCAGCGCAGGATGTCGAACTTCGTGACGATCATCCTGATGAATACATCGTGCGTGAAGGGGACACGCTCTGGGATATCGCCGGCCGGTTTCTGACCAAACCCTGGCAATGGCCGGCCGTCTGGCAGGCCAATCCGCAGGTGGAAAATCCGCACCTGATCTATCCGGGCGACCGACTGTCGCTGATTTACGTCGACGGCCAGCCCAGGCTGGTGCTCGATGGCACGCGTCGTTTGTCGCCGGAGGTTCGCCGCAGCGACACCACCGGACCGGTGACCACGGTGCCGCTGAGCGCGATCGAGTCGTTCCTGGTCAAGCCGCGGGTTGTCGGCGACGGGGAGTTGGCCGCGCTGCCGTATATCGTGGCCAATGAAGACACGCGCTACGTCTCGGCCGAGCCGTATCGAGCTTTCGTTCGCGGCATGAACGAACAGCGGCCGGGCGACCAGGTGGTCATCGCCCGCCTCAGCTACCAGTTCGAGCAAGTCGAGGCCGGCGGCCGTAGCGCCATTCGCCAGAATTTGATACGTGGAAACCTCGGTGCGGTACCTTCGGACGAACGCCCGGTCGATGTCGGGCGCAAGCTCGACTTCTTTTCGAACAAGGGCGACGTCATCGGCTACCAGCTGTGGGAAGTTGCGCGCGCCGAAGTGCTGACCACCGGCGACCCGGCCCAGCTCCAGGTGCTGGAGGCTGAAATGGAAGTGCGCGCGGGCGACTATATTCTGCCGGTTGACCCGTATCTATATGATCTGACCTTCTATCCGCGCCCCCCCGAGTTCGAGATTCCCGAGGGCGCCAGCATCATCGGCATTCGAGGTGGCGACTATGCGGTTGGCCATTACCAGATCGTAGCGATGGATATCGGCATCCGTGACGGCGTCGCGCCCGGTCACACCTTCTCGGTGTTTCACCCGAACCGCAGGGTCGAGGACGATTTCGTCAACGGCCTGCGAGGCCGACCCGCGCCTACCGGCGTGAGCGGAGACTCCGTTCAGCTTCCGCCGCAGTTCATCGGCCAGGTCATGGTCTTTCGTGCCTTCGACCGGGTGAGCTATGGCCTGGTCATGACAGGCAAGCGTGGCGTTCGCACCGGAGACCTGGTCGACCATCCAGACCGTCGCCTGTAACGGCGCGCGGTAGCGATGAAGTGCGCGCAGGGCTGATGGGTTCGGAACCCGGTCAGCTCGGGTGGCTGAAACTGGTACTTGCCCCGGCCCTCGGTCCGGGGACACTCGACGGGCTCGACATCCGGCCCGCCGACTATCCCGCCCTGCCTGACTGGAGCGATCGGGATCTCGCGAAAACCGGCCTGTCGCGTAAGTTCATCCAGGCCATCAAGCACCCCGACCAGGCCCGCCTCGAGGCCGCTCTGCAGTGGCTTGACCATCCTTCGCATCACCTCGTGTCGCGCAACGACGAATACTACCCGCCGTTGCTGCGGCGGATTGCGGATGCACCCCTGGCGCTTTTCGTCAACGGAAGTCCGGAATGGTTTCTCCGTCCCCAGATTGCGATCGTCGGCAGCCGTAATGCCACGCCGGGCGGATTGTCGATTGCTCGCGAGTTCGCCGAGGATCTGAGTCGGGCCGGGATGGTGATCACCAGTGGGCTGGCGCTGGGTGTCGACGGCGTGGCGCACAGAGCGGCAATGGACGCCGGGGGCGTCACGCTGGCCGTAGGCGGTACCGGCCCCGACCAGGTCTATCCGGCACGGCACCGTGATCTGGCTCGTCGAATCGTGGATAATGGCGCCGTGATTAGCAGCTTCGCCCCCGGTGTCGGTCCCAGGGCCGGCCATTTTCCGGCCCGCAACCGCATCATCAGCGGCATGTGTACCGGCGTGCTCGTCATCGAAGCCGGAATTCGCTCGGGGTCGCTGATCACCGCCCGCCTGGCCGGCGAGCAGGGACGTGAAGTCTTTGCCGTACCCGGTTCCATCCGAAATCCCATGGCGCGCGGTTGTCACCGGTTGATTCGACAGGGTGCGCGGCTGGTCGAATCGCCTGATGAGATCGTCGATGAACTCAGGCCCCTGATCGCGGAACTTGCAGGCGAGCTACGCGGCCTGCTCACGCCAGACTCGCCTCTGTCGTCCGAATCCGGGGCTCCTGCCGGCGCCGATGCCATTGAGTCGGACGCACCGGACCCCCAGATCGAGACATTGCTCGCGGCAGTCGGTTACGATCCCACTTCAGTGGACGAGATCATGGCACGCACAGAATTGACGACGCAGGCAGTATCGTCGATGCTGCTGGAACTGGAACTGCAAGGCCGGGTCGCGGCACTTGGCGGCGGGCGTTACAGTAGAACCGGAAACGATAGTGAATCCAACTGCCGTGAATCCAACCGCGGGAAACGAACTGAATGAAAGAAAACGTGCTTGACCTGCTGATGTATCTGTTCGAGAACTACATCTACGACGAACCTGAATCCGAGCCGGATCGTGAGTCGTTGAGCGATAGTCTCGAGCAGGCCGGCTTTTCACAGGGCGAAATCGATCGTGCCTTCGCCTGGCTGGACGGCCTGGCCGAGCAGCGCCAGCTGCCCGACGTCAGCAGCCACTCCGAGAACCCGGTGCGTCTTTTCAGTGCCGAGGAAATCCGCCGGATCGACGTCGAAGCGCGTGGATTCCTGATGTACCTTGAAAATGCCGGGGTACTCGATTCGCCGCGGCGCGAGCTCATACTGGATCGCCTGCTGGCGCTGGATGCGTCGGAGATCGGTCTGGAAGACTTGAAGTGGGTCGTGCTGATGGTGTTGTTCAACCAACCGGGCCAGGAAGCGAACTACGCCTGGATGGAAGACTTGATGTTCGACGAAGAAGGTGAATACCGGCACTGATCGAGCCGGACGTTTCCCGGTCTCTTTATCGGGAAACTTTGCGCAGCAAGGAATTTATGGCCAAAAATCTACTCGTCGTCGAATCGCCGGCCAAGGCCACGACGATCAACAAATATCTTGGCCCCGATTTCGAGGTGCTTGCGTCCTACGGGCACGTGCGCGACCTCATTCCGCGCGAAGGCGCCGTCGATACCGATGGCGACTTCACGATGCACTACGAGATCATCGACCGCAACAAAAAGCACGTCGACCGAATCGTCAAGGCCGCCAAGTCCGCCGATGCCGTGTATCTCGCGACCGACCTTGATCGCGAGGGCGAAGCCATTTCCTGGCATATTGCCGAAATTCTGAAAAACCGCGGCGTCAACGGCAAGACCCCGATCCACCGCGTGGTGTTCAGCGAGATCACCCAACGCGCGGTAAAGAGCGCCATCGAGCATCCGCGTGGGTTGGCCGATTCACTGGTGGATGCCCAGCAGGCCCGGCGCGCGCTGGATTACCTGGTCGGCTTCAACCTCTCGCCGCTGCTCTGGAAGAAGGTTCGCCGCGGACTCTCGGCCGGGCGGGTGCAATCTCCCGCGCTGCGGATGATCGTTGAGCGCGAGGAGGAGATCGAGAAATTCGATCCGCAGGAATACTGGACCATCGAGGCCGACCTTGGGCCAGACGACAGCAACGCATTCCAGGCCAATCTGGTCAAGCTCGACGACGCCAAGTTCGCGCAGTTCGATATCACCGACGAGAAGCGGGCTCGTGAGGTGACCTCGGTCATAGAACAGGCCGCGCAGGGCAGCTTCAAGGTCGCGCGCATCAACAAGAAACAGCGCCGGCGCCGCCCGCAACCGCCGTTCATCACCTCCACGCTGCAGCAGGAGGCGGCTCGCCGCCTGCGGTTTACCACCCAGCGCACCATGCGCATCGCCCAGCAGCTCTACGAAGGTATCGATATTGGCGGCGGCAACCAGGGCTTGATCACCTACATGCGTACCGACTCGGTCTCGCTGGCCCAGGACGCCATATCCGAACTTCGCGATGTCATCAACAAGGAGTTTGGCGAAAAGAGCCTGCCGGAAAAGCCGAATTACTACAAGTCCAAGAGCCGCAATGCCCAGGAAGCGCACGAGGCCGTACGACCCACAGAGGCCAAACTGACGCCGATCCGGCTCAAATCGCACCTCAGCGACGACCAGTACAGGCTCTACCAGTTGATCTGGAACCGTACCGTCGCCAGCCAGATGACGCCGGCGGTATACGACACGGTCGCGGCCGAGTTCGACGTCGCCAACGCGACCTTTCGGGCCAACGGCTCGACCCTGATCGAGCCGGGTTTTCTGGCCGTCTACGCCGACAGCCAGAGCGAAAAGGACAACCGCCTGCCCGAACTCGACGAGGGCGACAAGGTCGAATTGCAGCAGATAAGGCCCGAGCAACATTTCACCGAGCCACCGCCGCGCTTTTCCGAGGCCAGCCTGGTCAAGACGCTGGAGGAGTACGGTATCGGCCGACCCTCGACCTATGCGTCCATCATCCAGACGCTCAAGGATCGCGAATACGTGGATCTCGAAAATCGACGATTCACGCCCACGGCCACCGGCAGGGTGGTAGCCAAATTCCTGTCTCAGCACTTCGAGCGCTACGTCGATTACGACTTCACCGCCAAGCTGGAAGATGAACTCGATGCGATTTCCCGCGGTGAGCACGACTGGGTGCCGCTGCTCAAGGAATTCTGGCAGCCGTTCATCGAGCGTGTCCATGAAAAGGACGAGTCGGTCAGCCGCCAGGAAGCGCAGCAGGCGCGTGAACTGGGCACCGATCCCAAGAGCGGAAAGCCGGTGATCGTGCGGTTGGGACGCTATGGGCCGTTTGCCCAGATCGGTCAGGCCGAGGACGAGGAAAAACCCGAATTCGCCGGCCTTCGCCCCGGTCAGAAAATGGAAACCATCACCCTGGAAGAGGCGCTGGAGCTGTTCAAGCTGCCGCGCAACCTGGGCGAGACCTCGGAAGGCGAACCGGTGCAGGCCAATATCGGTCGCTTCGGCCCCTATATCCGGTACGGGGATCGCAATTTCGTCTCGCTCAAGGACGTCGACCCTCACGACGTCACCCTGGACCAGGCGCTGGAACTGGTTGCCGCCCATAAACAGATGTTGAAAGAGCGGGTGATCAAATCCTTCGACGCCGAAGGCATCGAAATCCTGAAGGGCCGCTACGGCCCCTTCGTCACCGACGGAAAGCGCAACGCCAGCGTTCCCAAGGACACCGAGGCGGCCGATCTGACGCTGGAGCAGTGCCAGAAAATGCTCGCCGAAGCACCACCCAAGGGCCGTCGCGGCAAGTTCGGCAAGAAGAAGGGTGGAAAAAAGAAAGCCGGCAAGAAGAGCACGGCCAAGAAAACAGCCAAGAAGAAATCATCGAAGAAAAAGGCTTCGAAAAAGAAATCGTCGAAGAAAAAAGCAGGCAAGAAGAAGTCTTCGAAGAAGAAGGCTGAAGTTTGAGTTTGGTAACTTCCGGTTTTCAGATTTAAGTTTTCAGTTTTCAGCAAGCTGGAGTTTGCCCAGGCTTTACGGAAGTCGGAAGTCGGAAGGTCTTCCGGTTTCTCCGACAACCGACTACCGTGTTTCCGGAAACCAAATAACAAGCCAACCAGCCAACCAGCCAACCAACCAACCAACCAGAATAAAAACATGTCCGAAAGCTCCGAAATGGTCCTCGCCGTCGAAAAGTATCTTCTCGATCTCCAGGATCGGATCTGCGCGGCGTTCGAGCAAAGCGACGGCCGGGCGAAGTTCCGGGAGGACGCCTGGGACCGTCCGGGCGGGGGCGGTGGGCGTACGCGGGTAATACAGCAAGGCGCAGTTTTCGAGAAAGGCGGCGTGAACTATTCGCTGGTCCATGGTAATGCGCTGCCGGCTGCCGCCAGCGCCCGGCGCCCCGAGCTGGCCGGCCGCAGCTTCCAGGCGCTGGGCGTATCCATCGTCATGCACCCGGTCAACCCCTACGTGCCGACCAGTCATGCCAACGTCAGGTTCTTCATCGCCCAAAAGGAAGGCGAGCCGCCCGTGTGGTGGTTCGGTGGCGGTTTCGACCTGACGCCCTACTACCCGTTCGACGAAGACTGCCGCAGTTGGCACGAATCAGCCCGCGACCTGTGCGCGCCTTTCGGCGACAACGTCTATTCCGACCACAAGCACTGGTGCGACGAGTACTTCTACCTCAAGCACCGCAACGAGACGCGCGGCATCGGAGGCCTCTTCTTCGATGATCTCAACGAATGGGGATTCGATCAAACCTTCGCCTACATGCGGGCAGTCGGTGATGGTTACCTGGATGCTTACCGGCCGATCGTGGAGCGGCGCAAGAACACCGACTACGGTGAGCGCGAAGTTGATTTTCAGCGCTATCGCCGCGGCCGTTACGTCGAGTTCAACCTGGTCTACGATCGCGGGACGCTGTTTGGCCTCCAGTCAGGCGGCCGTACTGAGTCGATTCTGATGTCTTTGCCGGCGACGGCGCATTGGCGCTACGATTGGCACCCGGAGCCTGGAACCCCGGAAGCGGAACTGGCCGATTACCTGAAAGCGAGGAATTGGGTAAGCCCGAGCTGATGTAACGCCCCATGGCCGGGCTATGCCAAACAGTAACTTAGCGCCGGAGTTGCGGTCGAAACCGGGGCCTGAGCGACGGCCGGAGGTGACGGAATGCTTGGCTACAGACTTTCCAACGGCAGGCTGAAAGCGGTCGGGAATCCGATCGCGGAACTCGACGAGCTGGTCTGGATCGATCTTTTCGACGAGCCGCTGGAAGATGTCAAAAAGCTCGAGGAACTGCTCGGCGTCAATATCCCCACCCGCGACGAGATGGAAGAGATCGAGGTCTCCAGTCGTCTCTACGAGGAAAACGACGCCTGGTTTCTCACCGTCACGCTGCCGGCACGTGCCGGCCAGGGCGAGGCCGAGATGGGCCCGGTCAGCTTCGTGCTTACCGACTGGCTGCTGATCACGGTGCGCGCCACCGAGCCGCGGGCATTCACCACATTTCCCCAGCGTGCTGCCAAGGCCGATCTTGGCCTGGACAGCGCTTCCACCGTATTGCTGACCCTGATGGAAGCGATCGTCGACCGGCTGGCCGACATTCTCGAACACGCGAGCAGAGAAATCGATGCCATTTCCTCGGCCATCTTCACCCAGGCAGAACTCAAGCCATCCGGCAAGAGTTCATTTCAGCAGGTGCTGCAGCAACTGGGCCGGCAGGGTGATCTTCTCTCCGACTTGCGCGAAAGCCTCATGACGCTCAGCCGTGCCGGAGGCTACCTCGGCTTGATCTGGCCGCGTCTGGAGCATGCCTCGAAGGAATCACGCGATCGGTTGCAGACGCTGAGCCGAGACGTTCAATCGATCAGCGAGCACGCAAGCTTCATGACCCAGAAGGTCACCTTTCTGCTGGATGCAACGCTGGGCATGATCAACATCGAGCAGAACGCGACCATAAAGATTTTCTCGGTGCTGGCCGTGATCTTCATGCCGCCGACGATGATCGCCTCGATTTACGGCATGAACTTCGAGCACATGCCGGAGTTGACCTGGCCGTTCGGTTACCCGGCGGCGCTGGGCGTCATGCTTGGCGCGGCGATTCTGCCGTACTGGTTTTTCAAGCGGAAGGGGTGGTTGTAGTTGTTGCGGCACCAGGCCGGGTGCGGCGGCTTTTAAATCAAATTCAATTTCAAATTCAAAAGCCGTTTCGCCACGCGATAATGAGTGCACCCTTAGCGGGGGCGGGCGGCTTTCAATTCAACTTCAACTTCATTTCGCCCCGCGCTGCGCGCTTGCGGGCGACCTACTTTTCACAAGCGCCTTGAACCCGCCTTGTCGACCACCCGTTCTACTGCGTCGCCGCCAGGTCCCGCATCTGGGGCGTTTTGCTCGATCGCGCATCCTCACCGTACCGACGGGTACGCTTGCGGTGCACTCGGTCGCAAAGCGCCCCATCTACGGGACCTGGCAACGCCTCGTGACGAACAGGT
>Ga0102940_1001014_pt1 | contig 18665 bp, 8 predicted proteins | sample SalPonR2_C_D1_MG_FD_78215 | JGI IMG/M metagenome (GOLD analysis project Ga0102940, IMG submission 78215) | Salt pond soil microbial communities from South San Francisco under conditions of wetland restoration - Salt Pond MetaG R2_C_D1_MG | ecosystem: Environmental > Aquatic > Marine > Intertidal... | reverse complement strand
TCTGTGGCATCTAATTTCATATTTTTCAGGTTTTTATAGACACTTTCTCTAAAACAAGCATATGTACACTAAGACATTAAGACAAAATTATCAATTTTATTCAATAAAATAGATTAATTTACTAAAATCAATCAAACATACAGCAAAATTAATTATTTTTATTGATATTTGCAGCATCAAATTCTAATACACAACAGCGACAGTAAACTTTCATCCCCATACATTTAAACAGTATACCCCTCGCATTTACAATGCATCTTAAAAAAAAGGTATTTTGTAAATGTTCTGAAGCCATTCATTTGTTGGATGGCTTTTTTCTTTTGTAATAGTCTTTTTAAATATAAAGAAATAAAGTATACACTTCATAAAGTTGTGGAGTAAAGTTAAACCGAGAAAAAGGCCTCGTTTAAGCTTAAACCAAAAAATAAAACACGGATTTTGTTGTAAAACCACCTAAATTCCGAAAGTATTTATTTTTTCCTGTTCATAATACCCGGACATTTTAAATGTCGATGAAAAACACGGAGCATGTTTTAATTTAGTACATTCATTACAACATCATTTATGGCTGTAACAGGTTACCGTTACTGTTTGGGAATTTAGCCAGGAACTTTGGCCTGTATGGATTTATTTCCTCGCTGAACCATTACCGCTCTTAATTCTTACCCTGGCTTAGACCATGGCGTGGTAACGCATCGCTAGGCAATTTCCAGCCAATCTGTATAATCCGTGACCTATTCTTCATTTACTTTTTTTTCAACTCAATCATTTTCTTAAAGCAAGTCGACTTAGAAGGGCACAACTTTTATTTAATGCAAATAAAGTACGCTATTTCTGAAACTCATTTGCCGGCGATTTGTTAATTTAGCGAAAAGTCAAAAGAATAGCATGTCAGAGGAAATAATTACAGGGTTAGCAACAATTGTAATATTAGGTATCAGTGCTCAGTGGGTCGCATGGCGACTCAGATTGCCGTCGATTTTGCTACTTTTGCTCTTTGGGTTTCTTGCCGGACCTGTTTTCGGTATCCTGGATCCTGATGCAGTAATGGGTCAATCGCTTTTACCTGTAGTGACCATGTCGGTTGCAGTTATACTTTTTGAGGGAGGTTTGTCATTAAGGGTAAAAGAATTAAAATCTGTAGGCGGTACAGTTTTAAAGCTCATTTCACTTGGCGTTTTCATTACATGGATACTTACAAGCCTTGCGGCCTTTTATATTCTTGAATTAAATTTACGGATCTCTATTCTGCTTGGTGCCGTTTTGGTTGTAACAGGCCCCACGGTAATAAACCCGCTTCTGGCACATATCAGACCGAAGGGAAATGTGGGGAAAGTGCTCAAATGGGAAGGCATTATAATCGATCCTGTAGGTGCACTGCTTGCTGTTTTGGTATTCGAAGCATTATTGGTAGAAAAACTCGAACAGGCTTCATCGTTAATTGCCCTGGGCATTTTCAAGACTATAATTTTTGGAGGTGGAATAGGTATTGGTCTGGCACTGCTGCTGGTTTACCTGCTTAAACGTTATTGGATACCCGACTTCTTACAGGAGACAGTGACTTTTATGCTTGTGATAGCAGCCTTTATTTTATCGAATCAGTTTCAGGAGGAATCAGGTTTATTTGCTGCTACCGTTATGGGAATTGTACTTGATAATCAGAAAATTGTCACCATAAAAAACATTGTTGAGTTTAAGGAGAATCTCGTTGTACTTATCATAAGCAGTTTATTTATTTTGCTTGCAGCCAGGCTTGATTTGGAGAGTTTCACCACGCTCAACTGGCATACAATTCTATTTGTGACAGCCCTGATATTAATCATACGACCTTTATCGGTGTTTTTATCAGCTATAGGTTCTGGCTTAAACCTGCGCGAAAAGCTTTTTCTTTCGTGGATGGCCCCACGAGGTATTGTTGCAGCTGCTGTAGCGTCTGTATTTGCCTTTAAGTTAGCCGAAAACGGATTTCAGCAAACTGAACGTATCGTGCCCATTACATTTATAGTAATTGTTTCTACCGTGACCATTTATGGACTAACGGCCACCTGGGTAGCAAAAAAACTTAAAGTAGCACAAACTGACCCACAGGGCATATTGTTCATCGGAGCATTTAAATGGGTGCGGGAACTGGCTGCGACTATTAAAGAGCAAGGCTTTAATGTCGCTTTAATTGACACATCGCCGCTAAACGTACAAAGAGCCCAAAAGCTGGGCTTAAGTGCTTACCACGGGAATGTACTCTCGGAGGCAATTGCCGATGAGATAGAGCTTGATGGCATTGGTAAACTTATTGCACTTACACCCAACGATGAAGTAAACTCCCTGGCGGCATTGCATTTTAGCGAAACCTTTGATTCTGAGCACTTATTTCAACTGCAACCCAACTTAAACGAAGGAAAAGGATACAATGCACACACCCCAAAACATCTTCGCGGCCGATTTGCTTTTAGTAATGACTTTTATTACCAAACAATAGCTGAATTTTCGAAGAAAAAATTTAAACTCAAAACACTTGAGGTGTCAGACAAAACAGATTACGATGATCTGATTTTGGAATATAAAGGCAATATTGCACCACTTTTCATAATTGATAAAGAACACAGACTAAAAGTTTTTACAGAAGATTTGGATTGGGAACCAATAGAGGGTGAAAAGCTAATTGCAATGGTGAAGTCGTAATATAGCACAAAAAAAGCTCAACCTGTATGGCTGAGCTCTTATTTATCGAAGGTTTTTGATTTACAAATTAAAAGCCTTTTTAATTTCATCTACATAGTCAAGCTTCTCCCAGGTAAATGTTTCAATCTCTTCTTTATGACCATTGATACGTACAACTTTTTTCCCGGGTGTTCTACCCATGTGTCCGTAGGCAGCTGTCTCTTCAAAAATTGGATGCTTCAGTCCAAAACGCTTAATAATAGCATGAGGCCGCAAGTCAAATATTGCTTTAATTTTTTCGGCAGCTTCAGCATTATTCATATCAACTTTTGATCGTTTCAGATCGACATAAACACCCACCGGTTCGGCTACGCCAATTGCATAGGCCAATTGCACAAGTGCTTCTTCTGCCACGCCTGCAGCTACAATGTTTTTGGCAATATGACGGGCTGCATAAGCTGCAGAACGGTCTACTTTCGAGGCATCTTTACCTGAAAATGCGCCACCTCCGTGTGCACCCCGGCCACCGTATGTATCAACTATAATTTTACGTCCGGTTAGACCGGTATCGCCATGTGGGCCACCAATTACAAATTTACCTGTTGGGTTAACCAACAAACGGAAATCTGTTTCAAAATACTTTTGAATTTCAGGTGAATATGTTTTGGCAACCTGCGGAATCAGAATATTGCGAATATCTGTTTCAATGCGCGAAAGCATTTGATTATCTGCTCTTTTCTGAGCCTCTGGTGTATTGGCGTCGGCTATTACAAACTCGTCGTGCTGTGTAGAAACCACAATTGTATCTATGCCCAGCGGTTTACCATCATCGTCGTATTTAAAGGTTACCTGCGATTTTGAATCGGGGCGCAGATAAGGCATTTTGCCACAATGCCGGCGAATATCGGCCAACTCTTCTACCAAACGGTGGGCAATATCGACCGGTAAAGGCATGTATTGCTCTGTTTCGTTTGTAGCAAAGCCAAACATCATTCCCTGGTCTCCGGCACCCTGCTCCTCTTCTTTATCGCGATCAACACCCTGATTAATATCTGGTGATTGTTCATGAATAGAAGAAATAACTCCACAAGAATCAGCATCGAACCGGTAATCAGGTTTTGTATAACCAATGCGGCGTACCACATCTCTTGCTATTTCCTGTACATCCACATAAGCTTCAGTTTTCACTTCTCCCCCAACCATCACTAAACCTGTGGTTACAAATGTCTCACATGCACATTTTGAATTGGGGTCTTGTTTTAAAATCTCATCCAGAATGGCATCAGATATCTGATCGGCCACTTTGTCGGGGTGTCCTTCTGACACGGACTCAGATGTAAATAAATAAGGCATAACTTCAAATAATTTCTGTTAATGATAAAAGGCTCATGCATTATAATTTGCACGAGCCCTGTATTTTTTAATATCGATAATGATCAGGTTTGTAAGGCCCGTCTTGTGGCACTCCTATATAATCTGCCTGATCGTCTTTTAGTTCTGTTAATTTTACACCCAGGTGTTTCAGGTGTGCTTTGGCAACTTCCTCATCGAGTTTCTTCGGCAGACGATACACTTTATTCTCGTGATCTTTTTGCCACAGTTCAATCTGGGCCATCACCTGGTTTGCAAAAGAGTTACTCATTACAAATGAGCTGTGACCCGTTGCACAACCAAGGTTCACTAAACGACCGCCGGCAAGCAGAATAATTGAGTGTCCGTCGGGGAAAATATATTCATCTACCTGAGGTTTAATATTACGTTTTTTCACGTCTTTACGTGCCTCAAGTTTTTCTACTTCAATTTCGTTATCGAAGTGACCGATATTACACACAATGGCTTTATCTTTCATGTTTTCCATGTGCTCTACGGTAATTACTGCTTTGTTTCCTGTTGCTGTAACATAAATATCGGCTGTTGGAAGCATATCCTCAACGGGTTTCACTTCGTAACCTTCCATTGCTGCCTGTAATGCACAAATCGGGTCAACTTCAGTTACTGAAATTTTCGATCCATAAGCAGCTAAGCCCTCTGCGCAACCTTTACCAACACCGCCAAAACCACAAACTACAGAAGTTTTACCGGCAATCATAACATCGGTAGCACGCTTGATACCATCAATTAATGATTCACGATTGCCGTAAGTGTTATCGAATTTCGACTTGGTTACTGAATCATTTACATTGATAGCAGGGAACATGAGTGTACCTTCGTTCTCACGCTGATACAGACGATGTACACCTGTTGTCGTCTCTTCTGAAGCACCTTTAAAATCTTTCAACATTTCAGTAAAGAAAGATTTATTTTCAGCTACCATTGCTTTTAAGCGATTTACTAAGGCAACTTCGTCGCCTGCTTCAGGAGTATAATCTATGGTTGATGGGTCTTTTTCGGCATCAGCACCTTTCATAATCATCAAAGAAGCATCGCCACCATCGTCTACCACAAGGTTAGGTCCTTTACCTCCGGGGAAATTCAGTGCTTGTGCTGTGCACCACCAGTACTCATCAAGTGTTTCCCCTTTCCATGCAAATACAGGCACACCTGTTTGTGCAATAGCTGCAGCAGCCTCATCCTGTGTGCTGTAAATGTTACAACTTGCCCAGCGCACATCTGCACCAAGTGCTGTAAGTGTTTCAATCAAAACAGCAGTTTGCACTGTCATGTGTAATGAACCCATAATACGGGCACCTTTCAAAGGTTTATCATTACCAAACTTCTCTCTAAGCTCCATCATACCCGGCATTTCGTGCTCGGCAAGCTCAATTTGCATACGTCCCTCTGCCGCTAATCCAATATCTTTTACTTTGTATTTAAGATCGGCGTTAATAGGTTCAAGGTTACTCATGATATCTAAATTTTATAATATTTAACAAATAAAAGGTTACAAAAATAATCAAATCTCGCCAAAATAATCCATTACACATGCAATAAACTTACCAAACGGTAAGATCCTACTTGTAAACTTTCGGAATATGATTGTATAAATCTATGGCAGCTCTTGACTTGTTCAAAGTGAACACGTGTATACCCGGTGCTCCTTTTTCCAAAAGCAAAACGCTTTGTTGCTTTGCAATGTTTAACCCTTCTTTATAAACTTTTTCAGGATGGATCTTAATTTCTTCCATTACATTGGCAATTCTATCGGGAATTTTAGCTCCGCTGATCTCAGCAAAACGTTTTATTTGTGTAAAACTTGTAATGGGAATAATTCCCGGAATAACGTGTGTTTTTAGACCTCTTTTGAGCACCTTGTCCATGAACTCCCAATAATAAAGATTATCGAAAAACATTTGTGTAATCAGAAAATCGGCTCCCGCATCGACCTTTTTTTGTAAATTATCAAGGTCTTCATCCATACTGGCAGCTTCAATATGCTTTTCGGGGTAGGCTGCCGCCCCAATACAGAAATCGAAATTTTGCTTTACAAAACTTATGAGGTCAGAGGCATTATTGAATCCGTCCGGATTTTCAGGAAAAGTTTTACTTCCTTTTGGAGGATCACCGCGCAAAAGCATGACATTTTTCACACCCATATCCTGCAGGGCTTGCATATCGGCTTTAATTTTCTCTTTAGTAGCACCAATTACGGTATAATGTGCCATGCAGGTAAAGTCCAGCTCATTCTGAAAAAAATTGACTAAATCGAATGTATGATTATGCGAAGAGCCTCCTGCCCCATAGGTTACAGATACAAATGAGGGATTAAGGTTCATCAGCTGGCCGGCATTTATACCAAATTTTACCGCCGTTAGGTAGTCTTTTGGCGGAAAAAACTCAAAGGAAAATATACGTTTTTGCTTCTCAAACAGATTAATTATCTTCATATGTGGGTACAAAATTAAAAAACTTCTATAAAGTGCTGCATTTAGCAATCTGATTAAATGATGTCTGACACATATTTTTTTGTAAACGATACAGGATTAGAGTAAATTTGTAAAGACCTTAAGATTAAGGCATATAAAATAATTGGCTACCCACTGCTACCCTTCGTCACTGAAACTCAACCATACCTGGGTTAACTACCCTTGTATGATCCAACGCACTGGTTTCTCGTCATCAAAATATTTATCATGAAAAAAATTTATGTCATAATTGTCATATCCATGGCGACTATCTTTACATCCTATTCCCAGGATCGTTTTGATTTCACGTTACAAACCGGTTATCCACTCTCCCAAAGTGTTTCAGGCAGTTTAGACTATGAGATGCAAGGCGGAGTTCCTCCCATCTTTTTAGAAACGCACTGGTATTTTTTACCGGGACCTTTTTTAAATAACCTTGGCATTGGCGCCGGTTTCGGATTTCATCATATGAACACAGAAGATACTGATATTGGCTGGCTGTGGACCTATGGTAGTGGTGCCAGCGGGGCCCTGTTCTATTGGCCTGTTTACACAAGTTTTAAATACCGGATACCTGTAAATACCAGCTTTATCCCTTATTTTAAATTCGACACAGGTTACACCTTTTTCGATGCAGAAGAATCTATTATGTGGCCCGACGACCGCGATGCAGACTCTTATGTTTGGGGAGGTGCTTACATTGGGTTGAGTGCAGGTATAACCCTGGCTCGTATTATTAATATCGAGTTGAATTACAACATTCTGAACTCAGCAATAGGTACCGATTACCGCTATAGCGGCTACTGGCAATACTGGGAGGAAGAATACACAGCAAAAGTTTTCTCAATTACGGCTGGAATTTGCCTGTAATACAAATAACCCCGGTGACCTGTAAAAGATTGCCGGGATTATTTACATCTTATAAAGCAATTGAAGTATTTTATTCCACTATTACACGATAACCTCCCGTATGGGCTCCGAATTCTTGCGCACGTGTTTTGTGCAATGCGGCACCCAATTTTGGCATAACCCTACTTTTTTTGCTACAGGTCAAAAAAAGTAGACAAAAAAAACCCGCCGCTTACAGAAAAGTGCTAAAAATCTATTCGTTATGGCTAAAGTTTACGAACTCACTTCGATTTTTTTTTAAAAATCGAAGCTCAAACAACGCAAACTTTGACGCCATAACAAACAGATTTTTTTAACGCATTTTTCTTCATGCGGCTAGCTGGCCAACTTTTGACTGCTGATCAACGACAAGACCCAAGGCGGGTTGGCCAGACCAAATTACTCGTAAACTCGTAAGGGCTAAAGCCGTTGGCGGGCCAGCGCAGGGGTGAATGTTCTACTCGAATTAATCCATAAAATGATTGAAATCATAATTATGGATTGCATGAGAGTAAAGAGCGGAGTGAACAGCCTGTTCCGATAGAATCGGAAGCGAAACCCTCATGAGCCGATAGGCGAATAACCGTAATTTGGTCTTGATATCCGCCAATTGTCGGACAGGTTTTGATCCTTTTCATCAAGGAAAAGGATAAGAGAAATTATTCCTCACCGTTGCCCGGATTTATGCAACATATTATAATTCTATTGAGCGAAATAGGATGGGACACCCAAAACATCAATTTAAAACTCACAATAGACTGATAATCAGCAGTGGGTTTTTAGGGCGTCGATGTGGTGCACAAAACAGGAAATAACCCCGGTGACTTGTAAAAGATTGCCGGGATTATTTACATCTTATAAAGCAATTGAAGTATTTTATTCCACTATTACACGATAACCTCCCGTATGGGCTCCGAATTCTGGGGCATATGCCGATTGTATTTCTACCGGGCCGGCGCTAAATTTTCCGGCACGTACTACAAATACATCGTAACTAAGCACATACGTGCCATTATTTAGTCGATCTATAAAGAAAAGACGCCCATTGTCGTGGCTTTCGCCGTAGTAACTCAAACCACCATCCCACGTGTAACCGCTCATCTGGTCGAGTGGCTCCATGCAAGCTGCATGGGGTGATTTGATCCATACGTAATCGAGCTCCCGGTTACTGCTTACCGTAATTTTAATACGCAAACGGTCTCCGGGCTTCAGATTTGTTTCGGTAGTTATGGATTCGAGTTTACTCCCTTTTGCTGTTTCCCGGACTTTGTATATTTTCCGGTTTACAGACATTTCGTCTTGCGCAGGTTCAATATTGGCGAAATCTTCGGTAAAACTATGGTAAACAGCACCCCAAACGGGAACCTCTCCGGGATTAGCCACATATACCTCTTTCATAAATGGAGTGGGTTTACCCAGTGATTTTTTGAAATACCCGGAACCGGCCTCACCGGCCATATCATCGGTTTTAATAATTTGCCGGCCCACTTTAATTTTGACCGGACTGGAACGTTTGAGCCAATTTCTACCGGTATTCAGCAATGCATCAATGGCCATTAACGATGCATCCTGGTCGCGCCATGCCTGACCCTGTTTTTGCCTTATGAGCCAAAGTTTCATGGCCTCAATTTCATCCTGTGGCTGTTTCATTAACTGGAAATACTGAATGATAAGTGCCTGTGTAGCTACCGGAGCTTCGTCCCATTGCCAGCCCATACGATTTGTGCGCCAGAAAATACCCTTTTCTTCATCCACGACGGCACGCTCCCGCAATCGATCAATTACAAGTCTGGCATATTCATCGTGACCGTAATAGGCAGCCAAATAGCCTGAGAGAACAAACTGTTGCAAAGCCATCTCCTGGTATCTTCTTGCATGGCGGAAATAAAATTTTTCAGCTTCGGAGGCAGGTTTGTATTGGTTATTCACAGCATGCTGCACCATAAAATAGCGCATCATAGCTGAAGATGTAACATAATCAGTTGTATCCATGTTATATTCCAGCATACGCTGATATTTTACCTCCACCTCATCTTTAAGATACCGCAGTGCTTTTGTCACAATACTTTTTGCTCCGCTTTGCTCAACGGTTTTCATGTGCAGGGTTTTCGACAGGTAAAATGCAGTTTGTAATGTAAAGTAATATGATGCCCGCATTCCAGGCCGCCAGCTGAATGCTCCGCTTTCCAGCTGTTGCGATTCCAGATCCGACAGGGCCATTTGCATTTGTTGCGATGTAAAATTCGGATTCAGCATTTCCAATAATACACCCCGTTGCAACTCCTCATCGGCTGCTACCTTTTCCCAGGGAGTTTCTGAAAGTAATAAATTACGAAGCTCTTCATTTTTATGCAGCGATGACTTCAATGCCCCGGGTTGCGATTTCTCCCAAACTTTCAGCACACGCTGAATTTTTGGATAGTCGCTGAGCATTTGGCTTGTACCGGACGTAATGTAAAAATTGCGCGCCATTTGTATGGCTGATGCCGATTGAGACCTGTATACCGCCGGTAAGGCTTTAATGGCCATCCAAACAGGGTTGGTAGTCATTTCGATAGTAAGCTCGTGTTGTGCGGCAGTTGGACTATTTAGCTTTTTTATGGATTCCAGCTTGTAAGTTTTCTTTTGCCCGGGCTTGTTCCATATCACCATGCTGTTGATGATGCGCTGCCTTGATGGTAAAACCGGAATATTGTGTAATTCGCCATCGGTATATGGTCCGCTTGTACCGCTAATCTGATAATTCAGGGCGCTGATATTTGCCGGCACTGAAAATTTCACCGCAAAACTTTTACTCTCGCCAGCGGGTAACTCAAACTCATTGACAGGCAACTCTGCTTCAAATTCATTACCGGTAACCGGGTTGAATATTTTTGCATTGGGACTTACTGTTAAAAGACTGTCGGTCATGTTGTAGGCCATAGCCTCTAATGTCACTTCATCACCGTTATGGACAAACCTCAATTTATTGGGAACTACCATCAAAGGTTTTTGGGTGACCACCTCATGTTTGGCATACCCGGCAGCTAAACCGGTATCGATTGCCAACACCTGCAACTTCCAGCTGGTCATGCTCTGTGGGGCTTCGAACTCCAGGAGTACTTTACCATCCTTATCACTTTTGAGTTTTGGATAAAAGAAGGCTGTTTCGTTAAAATTTGTTCGCAATGCAACGGCATCCTGCTTTTTGTCTTCTGGCTTAACAGCTTTATCTTCAGATAAATCAGCTTCCATATCGTATTGCATCTCCCCCCCTTTCATTTCAGCTGGTGGTGGAGTTGGTTCTTCTATTGCTGACTCATTATCAACAACTTCCAACATCATGGTTTGCTTTGACCGTACGCTGGATGCAGGTCCAAATGGATTTTCGATGTACCAATGCGGTTTGTTTTGTGGTTTATGCGCATAAGGTGCATGCAGATAAAGCCCGCTGTTATTAAAAGTGCGCGATTCCCAGTTCAGGTTGTAAAAGTTATGTAACTGGAATGGCAAACTCCAGTTATGCGCTACAAACTGATCGAGCGACAAATCGTACATGGAAGCCAGCACCTCGGCTCCCTGTAACACTTTACTATTTTTCTTAATCTGAACACTCCACTTTTCAGGTGTGCCCGGCACCATCTTGTTGCGAATTGAAGTAAAGCGGACATCCAAAACCCTGCTGACAGGCTCAACCTGAATTGTTGCGTTTCTCACAAACCGACGCCCCTGAGCAATCATTATTGCCGAAAGGTAGATTTGGCCTTCGCTCCTTTGCTGCACTTTAATCTCAATTTCTTCTTTGCGGCCATCTATTTCTATTTGTTTTGTAAACAACTCCCCCTCTTTGTCACTAGCAATTAAACGTATTTGCGCATCATCGAAGCGACTTGACAAATGGACTTTAACCATTTCTCCGGGCTTACAATCAGCTTTATCAGTGATCATGTTAAAAGGCTCAGCAAGTTTTATCCTTCTATATTCCGGATCTATGACTTTCAAATAATTATTCGCATACAGACTGTCTGCCACATACCACGTAAATTTGTAAAAACCTTCATCTAACTCAAATGCGTCGGGTAATGCCAGTTTATTGGCTGCAGCCTCAATTTCTGTTATCAGCTTACCTGTTGGCATGGCAGACAAATCGAGTGCATTGTTCCAGGCCATGCCTGGAAATGCTTTTTCCCATTGTTGCTTGTTGGCAATAATTTCTTCAGCCGCAGAAAAAGGCATTGGGTAAAACTGGTCATCGGGTGCCTGAAGTTTATTCACCACAAGCTTAACTGTTTCTGTTACTTCTTCTCCGTTTACACCTTTAATAGAGACCTGTGGAAGCTCTCTGGCATCTACTACCGGTTCATTTACTGTAAAACCTGTTTGTATTGGTCTGGGCGATACTAAATGGGTATATTCAAAAACCCGTGATGAACCGTCGGGCAAAGTTACCTTGCTTTCTACTGTATAACGCTGGAGATAATCGGCTTTAAGTGAATTAAAATTTATTTGGGCAATACCTTTGGTATTTGTAGTATCGGTGAAACTTGCCACCACCATTTCTGATTGTTGCGGGTACCAATATTTAAAAATCCCGGAACTCAACTTAACGGTTGTTTCCACAGTAGCTTTATCAATAGGCGCCCCTGCGAATGAATTCACTTCTAAATCTATGGCTACTTCTTCGCCAGGCAGGGTTAGTTGGTTTTTCACCTTCCAAGATGCATCGAAAACCGGTCGCTTGTAATACTGTACCTCAAAGGACAGGTTTCCGCGATCAGCCCTAAGTCGCATTGTTCCGGGGCGGGCACTCTGAGGTATTTTAAATTGTCCGTTAAAACTGCCATTGGGCCCTGAAGTATAGGTTTGTTTGGCAATGGTTTTTCGGTTGGCATCTATAAGCTGCACTTCAATTTTTTGATTGGAGTTGGGTTTCCAATCATCACCTGTTTTGAGTGTAGCAATTCCCTTGAAATGAATTAACTGGCCGGGTCTGTAAATGCTTCTGTCTGCATAAAACTGAATGTTTTCACGTGTCCGCTCTTTGCCCTGATGAAAAAAGTTGTGATTGAAACGCGTGAGCAACGTATCTCCTTTTGTGGAGATCTGCACTACATCAACTCTGTCCTTTCGTGCAAGGTCGAGCACTCCTTCCTGCATTTTCACTTCCCGTAATAATTCAAATGAGCGCTCTCGCGACCGATAATTGTATTGCATGTCGAGTAGATCGGCCTTGCAGGTTTCCATTTGTTTTCCACTGATTCGGTTTAGTGCTATAATGCGGGTTTTATCCTCTAATGGACGCGTAATAATGGCCAGATTTGTACTGTTGATTAGCAGTTCATCCATTACGTTATGCCGTGGCGCTAGTTTCTTTTCTGTTTCAATATCAAGCAAAAAGAAACCTTTTGGTAATGCAGGCAGCAAATCAATTACATTTCGTCTGAAATAACCGGGTTTTTCAGGAAGTTTAATTTTATGTTCCCATATCTTTTCACCTTTGGGTATGCCAAGATCCCTGTTTGTTCGGTCTGAAATTGCAAAACTATTCGCACTTATAGGGTAAGCTATTACATTAATCCACTTTTGGTTTTTATAGTCAATGCACAACGGGACAGGTTTTCCAGGTATTATCTGTTCCTGAACCTGCAGCTGAACGGTTGATCTCTCTAAGTCATCGAGCAATTCTTTACAGTCAGTGGCTCCATAGCTTTCAGGATAATTCTTCAAGCTTTCTTTACATAAGGCAATGGCCTTATTTTGCCACTCAACAGCCATCTTCTCGTTCTCTTTTGCCATGGCCTGATTTGCATAGCTGATATAGATTTTAGCTAAGGCCGCAGAAGCGACACTTGAGGCAGGGGTCTTCTTATTAAGTTGCCGTTTGAGTGCATCGACATATTGATTGATTTTATTAAACTGCTCATCTTTTTCATAGAGGTATTGCAATCTTTTAATATCCAAATGCTGCTGAAGGTTAGCCTTGCGATTCTCTTGATCTTCGAGCAACATTGCAAAATAACGTGACATTTGCGCTAAGGGATGCGCATCCTCATTTTGGAGATTTGAAGACACAAACGTAGAAATTGGTGCATAGCCGTTTGTCAGTTGATATTGATAAACACCATCAAAAATTTTGATGGTGTTTATAGCTGTGAGCAAGGCCAGGTCTATTATTTTCGAGGGCATCACTCCATCAATGCTTTGTGCAGTGGAAAACAACTCCATTTCTTTTGAAGTCAACTGGGCATCGCTATTTGTAGCAAAAATCTTTGAGACTTCCTGATCTATAAGCTTCCAAATATCGTGTTTCGACCAAGCTTTGGGTTCTTCGTTAATAATGCCATCATCGGCATTGTCGCGCAGTCTGTAGCTGTGTTGGTTATACCAATATTCGTAACCATGAATTTTATAAGTGCGCAGCAATACTTCGGTGCGCCCGAATGGTTGCTTAATGTGTACATCTAACCGTTTCAAAACCTTATCGAAGCTGTCGTAGCTGAACCATTTGTTGGCTGTGATTTCAATTTCAACAGCCTGTACAAAAATGAGATCTTTCTCAGCCTTGCGGGCTTTATCCTGAATCTTCAGGGCCAGATCGGCAGCAGATTTGTATTTACGTTCTTTTTGAAGTTTTTGTGCCTCTTTTAGTAATTGCTCAAGGTCTTTGTCAGGACCCATATTAGCAAAAAAGGTAAAAAGCGGTAGAAGGAAAATTAAAAGTATTGTTTTCATAATAAGCAGTATTTTATGCCCCTTAAATTAAAAGAATGTGCCAGTACATAAATTTTGGATAACGACGCAGTTATTATTTTGTTGAAAGTACAAAAATTTGAGGTTTGAGCATAAAAAAACCTGCTTTCGATTAAAAAAGCAGGTTTTGATATGATTTATGTTGCTTACTCTTCGAGCAATTCAACGCTGCGCTTCACAAATTTATTCAGATCTTCGCCTTTAAGCATATTGTTGGCAAGCAATCCAAGGTCAATCAATTGTTTAACCAGTTTTTCTTCTTTGCCAAAACCTTTGAGTTTTTCCTCTTTTTCGGCTTTTAACTCATCAAGCTTTTGCTGAACTTCGGTGCGCTTTTGTTTATCTTCTTCCGATAAATCCTCTTCTTTTTTATCGGCATATTTGGTAGATATCTCATCGAACTCTTTCTGCACGGGCTCAATAGCCTCATCGGTTTTCTTAAGCTCATCGCCCACCTCTTCATCAATGCTTGAAGCAAGATTTACGATCAACGGATGATTGCTGTTCAGTACGAGATTATAGCTATCGGGCAGGTTTCCGTACATGTTCGCTCCACCCTGCATTTCTGACATATCTTTCATTCGACGCATAAACTCCGATTGTGTAATCATTATCGGAAGCGTGTCCTCATCGAGATTCTCCACAGATACGATATAACTTCCATCTTCCGGTAAACGGCCACGGAAAACGGGCACAAGGTTGTTTTGCTGTTCATCAGAGAGTTTGGAGTCTTTTGAAACTTCTTTTTCAATCAATTTATCGAGTACATCTGCGTCAACACGCTTGAAAGATGCATCCTCGAGATCAGTTTCGAGTTTATTTACAAAGTGAACGTCAAGCTGTCCGTCCATTTCGAGCACATCGTAACCTTTTGTTTTGGCCTCTTCGATAAAGGTATACTGCTCGGTTTTGTTTGTTGTGTAAAGGTGCACGAGCTTTTTATCTTTATCGGTCTGGTGCTCTTTAATCAGGTCTTTATACTCATCGAAGGTAAAGTATTTACCATCGGTATTTTTGAGGAGTACAAAATTTTTGGCACGTTCTGCAAACTTCTCATCGGTAAGCATACCGTACTGAATGAAAATTTTGAGATCGTCCCATTTCTCTTCGAATTGCTTGCGGTCTTCTTTAAAGATATCGTTCAAACGGTCGGCCACTTTTTTAGTAATGTGCGAAGAAATTTTCTTCACGTTAGAATCACTTTGCAGATAGCTACGTGACACGTTCAATGGGATATCCGGTGAATCGATAACTCCGTGCAGGAGTGTTAGGAACTCGGGCACGATTCCTTCTACTGAATCGGTTACAAAAACCTGGTTGCAATAAAGTTGAATTTTGTTTTTCTGAATTTCAATGTTGTTCCTGATTTTCGGGAAATAGAGAATACCTGTAAGATTAAAAGGATAATCTACATTTAGGTGGATATGGAACAGTGGGTCTTCGCCCATTGGATAGAGCTCCTTGTAGAAGTCGTTGTAATCTTTTTCTTCCAGATCAGCAGGTTTTTTGGTCCAGGCCGGCTCCGGGTTATTGATGATTTTATCCTTATCGGTATCCACCATCTTATCTTCTTTCCACTCCTGTTCTTTACCAAAGGCTACCGGAACAGGCAGGAATTTGGCATACTTATTCAGCAGCTCATTTATTTTGCTTTCTTCGGCAAACTCTTTTGACTCTTCGTCGAGGTGAATTACGATGTCGGTTCCGCGCTCTTTTTTGTCGTACTCTTCAAGTTGATACTCCGGAGAACCTTCGCATGACCAATGTACGCCTTTCGCATCATCTTTATACGATTTGGTATAAATCTCAACTTTTTCGGAAACCATAAAAAGCGAGTAGAAACCCAATCCAAAGTGTCCGATGATTGACTGTACATCATCTTTGTACTTGTCCAGAAATTCATTGGCACTTGAAAAAGCAATCTGGTTTATATATTTGTCCACCTCCTCAGCGGTCATTCCAATACCGCGATCGCTAATAGTAATGATTTTCTTTTCGGCATCGTTGCTAATGTGAATGGTGGTATCACCCATTTCACCCTCAAATTCTCCGCGGCGGGCCAGTGCTTTTAGCTTTTGTGTGGCATCGACCGCGTTTGATAATGCTTCGCGAAGAAAAATTTCATGATCGGAATACAGAAACTTTTTAATTATTGGAAAAATGTTTTCTGTAGTTACACCAATATTACCTTTTTGCATCTTATTTAGTTTTTTTGGTTATTTTCTGCAATGGAATTTCCAACATGCATGCCACAAGATTAAATGTGCCAATTCGTCACAAAACAAAAAAAAGGCTGTCGAAATTGACAGCCTTCAATATTTTGATACTTTTAAGTTTACCCGAGGTAAGCTTTCAGCAGTTTACTGCGTGATGTGTGGCGCAATCTTCTGATTGCTTTTTCTTTGATCTGGCGTACCCTTTCGCGGGTCAGTCCAAAACGCTCACCGATCTCTTCCAGGGTCATTTCCTGGCAACCAATACCAAAGAACAACTTAATAATGTCGCGTTCTCTTTCGGTAAGTGTGGCCAAAGCCCTTAAAATTTCTCTTCCGAGCGATTCGTTCATCAGGCTACCATCGGCTTTAGGACTGTCCTGATTTTCGAGTACATCGAGCAGGCTGTTATCTTCACCTTCTACAAATGGTGCATCAACAGATACATGTCTACCTGATACTTTCAATGTATCACTCACTTTTTCTTTAGGCAGTTCCAGTTTGTCGGCCAGTTCTTCCGGTGATGGTGTACGTTCATTTTCCTGTTCAAATTTTGAAAAGGCTTTATTGATTTTGTTCAATGAACCCACCTGGTTTAATGGCAGTCTTACAATTCTGGACTGTTCTGCCAGTGCCTGCAGAATAGACTGACGAATCCACCAAACAGCATAGGAAATAAATTTGAAACCTCTGGTTTCATCAAATTTTTCAGCAGCTTTAATCAAACCAAGATTACCTTCATTAATAAGGTCAGGTAGGCTCAGTCCCTGATTTTGATACTGCTTAGCAACAGAAACCACAAAACGCAAATTGGCTCGTGTAAGTTTTTCGAGTGCTGCCCTGTCCCCCTTTTTAATGCGTTGGGCCAATTCCACCTCTTCTTCAACTGTAATAAGCTCCTCGCGGCCTATCTCCTGAAGATACTTATCCAACGACGCACTTTCGCGATTCGTGATTGATTTAGTGATTTTTAACTGTCTCATATATACCTTTGATTTTACGGCTCAGATAAAGATTGCAAATATATTTTCACAAATAAATAAACATGAATCCTAATGTACTGAGATTCATGTTTTTATATTTTAAATTAAATAGCTATTATCATTCGTTTATAACTGTGTGCCCTTATACTACGCAGGCTTATTCAAAATGTTTCAGGCATTTATGTTTTTTTCTTATGGTATAGAGAACAGTTAAACAACGGAATGAGTTATTTAATATTTTATTTTCCAAATGCATAATATGCTTTCATTCCATTGGGATAAATTCCTTCAACCATTATACCGCCCTTAGATTGCTCTATCACCTGTCGGATATCCTTTTCAGATACAATTTTCATACCATTCATTGCCAGAATGATAAAACCTTCATGAATACCTGAACTTCTTAATTTACCGGATTCCAACTCCACAATTTTCATACCATGTGAAATATTCAGCAACTTTTTTTCTTTGTCGCTGACCTCCTCAAATTGCGCTCCCAGGTTCACCAAAGGATCTTCGCCCTGAATTATTTCAGTACTCCCCATTTTATTTTGAAGTATAACATCTTTTTCAACCTCGCGATTATTCCGCAGTACGGTAACTTTGAGCCGGTCTCCGGGTCTGAATTTACTTAATTGCTCCTGCAGTTGAGCCACATTTTTTATATCGACCGTGCCTATACGCACAATCACATCACCAGGTTCTATACCAGCCTTGTCAGCAGCGCCACCTTCACTTATATTGTCGATATAAACTCCTTTGAGGGTTTCAATATCATTTTCTGCAGCGAAACTTTCGTTCAGGTCGTGAATCATGATGCCCATTACAGCGCGCTGCACCTGACCGAATTCAATTAAATCCTCAACAACTTTCATAGCAATGTTTACCGGTACAGCAAACGAATAACCTGAAAATGATCCTGTTTTAGAAGCAATGGCCGTATTAATCCCAATTAATTCTCCTTTTCGGTTAACCAATGCGCCACCGCTGTTTCCGGGATTTACAGCTGCATCGGTCTGTATAAAAGCCTCGATTCCGTAATTTTCCCGAAGCAGGTTTATATTGCGTGCTTTTGCCGAAACAATTCCGGCCGTAACAGTTGAAGTAAGGTTAAATGGATTACCCACTGCAAGCACCCACTCTCCTATCTGCACATTATCTGAATTGGCTGCTTTAACGTGTGGTAAATTATTTTCATCGATTTTCAACAAAGCGATATCGGTACCAGGATCGGATCCAACTAACTCTGCATCGAATTCTCTTTTATCGTTCAGCACTACTTTAATTTTCTGTGCTTTATCAATCACATGATTATTGGTTACAATGTAGCCATCGTCAGATATAATTACACC
>Ga0102940_1001009_pt1 | contig 18736 bp, 12 predicted proteins | sample SalPonR2_C_D1_MG_FD_78215 | JGI IMG/M metagenome (GOLD analysis project Ga0102940, IMG submission 78215) | Salt pond soil microbial communities from South San Francisco under conditions of wetland restoration - Salt Pond MetaG R2_C_D1_MG | ecosystem: Environmental > Aquatic > Marine > Intertidal... | reverse complement strand
GGGTAGTCCAATTATTAAATGTCCTCCAACGAGTATACCCCTATCTGCAGTTTCCTGAATAGCTTTAACCGTTGTTTCAAAAGTATGCCCGCGGTTAATGCTTGCCAGGGTTCTATTATAAACAGTTTCAATTCCATATTCTATTACTAAAAATTTCCTCTTCGCAATTTCAGAAAAATAATCAAGTACTTCATTATCAATACAATCAGGTCGAGTTCCAACAATAATTCCAACAATACCAGGATATTCAAGGGCTTCGTTGTAAATTTCTTTTAATTTTTCCAGAGGAGCATAAGTATTTGAAAAAGATTGAAAATAAGCCAAAAATTCTTTCACTTTCCGATACCGCTTACCATGAAACGCAATGCCCGTTTCTATCTGCTCGGAAATAGTTTTACCAGAAGAAACATATGAAGGACTAAAAGCCTGGTTATCGCAATAAGTACAACCTCCTTTTGATAATTTACCATCTCTATTAGGACATGTAAAACCTGCATTTATCGATAGTTTCTGAACCCTGCCGCCAAAACGGGTTTTGAAATAATCCGAATAGGAATTAAATCTTCTCGATGTACCCCAGGGATAAACCATTATTGCTCAACTTTAATTACCTCATCCATAGATATATACCACACATATCCTTCCAACTGCTTATAACCGAGCATAGTTAACCTTTGCATGTAGTTATTAACCTGTTTCGCATGTATGGTTGGATCTTTATCGCCAAACTTATAATCTACTACTATGGCCTTGTCGCCTTCAATCATCACTCTGTCGGGCCGATCGACTTTACCATCAATTATTATATCTCGTTCTTTTACCACCTTGTATCTTCCCGAAAACCAATCTTTTACCATTGACATATTTAGTTTAGCATGCATATAATTAAGAATATCCTTGGCTTGTTTAGCACTAATAACTCCTTCATATAAATATTTATTTACTACTGTGTCAATATCATTTTTAACAACTACACCAGCAAATATTTCATGCATCAAATTACCATACATTACAGGATCATCAGAAAGCTTGTCGATAGCCAGGTATTGTTTACTTTTTAATTTCAGCCGCAGATGATCTCTCCTGGTATGTATCGGATATTTAACCGTTTGCGAAGTCGTATTGTCTTCTGCTTCATTTTTTCGTGCTTTTACCACTGAACCAAATGAAAAGGTTTTATTTCTGCCTTCCTTTTTAAAAACATCATTTCCCTCTGCTTCTGCAAACGATGCATCCACTGCATTTCTCACTAATTCACCAGCTGTATCATACTTCCGGCCATTATCACCAGTTTGTAAACCCATGAAAAGCACCTCTTCTGCTCTGGTAAAGCCAACATAAATAACATTTAGATTATCAATACATTCAAGAACCAATTCTTCAAAATAATAAGAAGAGAATATTGTTTCTGATAGTGCCGAACTGTAATTTAATGGTACGGCAGGAACTTCAGTGAATGGTGTGTTTTCTGTTTTGCACCAGAGTATATTTTGATTCCGCCCGGTAGTAGTTTTTACCATCTTCCAACCAACAAAAGGCATAATTACTGCTTTATATTGTAATCCCTTTGCTTTGTGAATGGTCGTTATTGTAATTGCATCCTGTTGTTCCGACACATTGATAGTCTTATTACGTCCATTTTCTTCCCAATAAATTAAAAAATCATGCAAACTACATGTATTTCTTTTTTGCATTTCAAAAACGACCTCCTGAAAAGCCTGAATGTAAGGTATATTGTCAGTTGTCATATTCAGGTTAAAATGTTCTGTCAGTTTTTCTGTAATGTCAAGCAGCGCTATCCTGCGCAATTCAGGAATCATACCTAAAAAATCCTGTCCCAACTCATTCAAGATTGTATTTTCAGGGGATAGAGCTGCATCACCAGATTCTCCTTCATTAAAAAGAGTTCTGTGGAAATAAAGCAGCTTAATATTGTTATGCTGATCGTTTGGATCGTTTATATATCTGAGTAATCCGAGGAGAAACTTTATTGAAGGATGCTGATCAATGAACAGTGATTCGTTTGATATAAAGTTAAAGTTACAATGACTATACTTACCTTCATTTTTGGCATGCATTAAGCACTTTGCAATTTCGGATCCTTCTCTGTTTTTGCGCACAAGTATGGCAATTTCGGAAGCTTTGTAGCCCGCCTCCTGTATTTGACTTATCCAATCGGGCAGCCTATCCATAACATCATTTCTAAATCCTTCATTATTAGAATTTTCAATTAATTCAACATGCACTGCTCCACCTGAACCTATTTTATTTTCCGGTAGCGTTTGTGCCGCTCCGGCATATGCATTTTTGAACATGGAATGCAGGTTCTCTAATAATTTACTATGAAGTTGTTCAGAGGGAATATTATCTGTTATAAGCTGCCAGGCTTCAACAGTGGCTTTTTCAAAAATACCGTTATTAAAATATACTATATTCTCATTGCTACGCCAATTGACTTTAAGATTATGCTCTTGTGGACTAAACCTGGAAAAAGAAGATTTTAATGAGTTACCGAGTATCTTCCAGTCGGAATTTCGCCAACGATAAATGGATTGCTTTACATCTCCCACCACCAGATTCTCATTTCCTGATGAAAGCGTATGATTAAGCAAAGGTTTAAAATTCTCCCATTGAAATACGCTGGTATCCTGAAACTCGTCCAGCATGATATGATTTATATATGTACCGGTCTTTTCATATATAAAAGGTGTTGGATTATCTGAAATAAGACCCCGCAAAAATCTTGCTGTATCAGATATCAAAAAGATATTTTTAAGGGTTGCAAAAGATGAAATATTCTTTGCAACATCACTAATAATGCCTAATGCGTATATATGCCTGTTGATACTGTCGGCAGTATTCCATAAAACATTATGGCCATATATTTCCTTCAATCCAGGCATTAATATACTTGATAATATTGCAACTCTTCCAGGATCTGCCCGGTCATTCTCTGACAACCATTTCTGCTCATCAAAAATGGCTTTTTTCCTAGTATCGGTAAAACTAATCTGTCTGCCTTCTGAAACGTTTTTAATAAAGCCAACGATGCCTTTTGATTTTCTAAAAAAATCATTTTCATCCAATCCCCTATTTCGTAATGCATCCATCAATCCAGATGCCGTATCTCTCATAGCTTTATCAGAGCTGATTAATACTTTTTCAACCTTCTCTTTAAGCAAATGTATATGCTCTCTACTTATAACATCATCGGATTGAAGCGTTATTTCCTGAAATTTTTCATTGAATAATTCATAACTTAAATCTTCGATATCATCCTGATATCGCCAACTTTTTGAAGCTTGTATTCTGGACTCAGCGAGTTGAAGAATCCAATCTTTCATTTCAATGTCTTCAGAAAGATTTGCATAAATCATGTCTATTGCCTCACTCAAAACCCTCGATTGTTCAATCTCAACTGAATAACCAGGGGTTAATCCCAATTCTAAAGCAAATGACCTTATAATCCCCTGAAAGAATTTATCAATGGTACTTATAGAAAATCTCGAATAATCATTAAGTATCCGGGTTAGAATATTACCTGCAAGTTTTATAATGTCATCCCGGCTGCGGCAAGTGAGATTCATCAAATACTCCAGATCTTGATTACTTTCTCCAGGCTTTGCAGACGACAAAATAAATAGTCGCTCAAGCACTCGCTGTTTCATCTCTTTTGCAGCCTTATTGGTAAAAGTTACAGCAAGAATATGCCTGTAAGCATCGGGATTTTTAAACAATAATTCAAGATAAGAAAGGGTTAATTGAAAGGTTTTCCCGGAACCGGCAGATGCTTTATATATGGTTAATAGACTCATTTATAATTATTAGCTTAAACGAATATTTATCGTTATGAAAACAAATATTCTGCTGTGAATATAATAACTATCTTTGTAAAAAAATTGTTTTTGTGAGTAAGAGAGTCATTGTAGGATTATCTGGAGGTGTTGATTCAAGTGTAGCTGCTTATCTGTTAAAAAAGCAGGGCTATGATGTTACTGCTGTATTCATGATAAACTGGCATGATAAGACAGGGGTGTTGGATGCCGATTGCCCGTGGGATGAAGATGTCCTTTTTGCCGAACTTGTAGCTAAAAAGATAGGCATCCCCTTTGAAGTGATTGACCTAAGCAAACCATATAAAAAGAGGGTGATCGATTACATGTTCGAAGAATATGAAAATGGCAGGACACCCAATCCTGATGTACTCTGTAATCGGGAGATTAAATTCGATGAATTCATTAAAGCTACCGAAAAATTTAACGCTGATTATGTGGCTACTGGTCATTACTGTAAAAAAGGTGAGATCATAATAAATAACAAGAAGATATATCGTCTGCTCGCCGGCGATGACCCGGGAAAAGAGCAAAGCTATTTTTTATGTCAATTATCTCAGAATCAACTAGCAAAGACATTATTCCCAATCGGTCATTTGAATAAAGATGAGGTCAGAAAAATCGCACGTGACCAAAATCTTGCTTCAGCCGATAAAAAAGACTCACAGGGAATCTGTTTTGTCGGGAAAGTACATCTTCCCGATTTTCTGCAACAAAAATTAAAACCTAAAGAAGGTAATATTTTTGAAATTCCTGCAAATAGCCCTCTCTACAAATTTGAATATGACGATTCCACAACACTGAAACAATTATGCTTTCCAATAAAATATAAGATTAGCGACGGGGTATTTGTTGGGAAGCATAATGGAGCGCATTTTTTTACCATCGGACAAAGAAAAGGTCTTCATATAGGTGGTAAAGAGAAACCACTTTTCGTTATTGCAACGGATGTGGAAAAAAACAGGATTTTCACAGGCCAGGGACAGGATCATCCTGGTTTGTACCGTAAAGGATTATTTATAAAAAAGAAAGACATTCACTGGCTTCGTAATGACTTACGAATGGCAGAAAATGAATCAAAGAATTACCTTGTTCGTATTCGCTACAGGCAGCAGCTTGTTGAAGCAACACTCCATATGAAATCAGAAGGCTTGTATATTTTATTCAAGAGTGCTCAAAGAGGAATCGCCGGAGGACAGTTCGCCGTTTGGTATGATCAAAACGAACTCATAGGCTCTGGAGTTATATTTCAGTAAAAACTAACCCTGAATTACAATTGCAGGGCAATCAGATCAGTTTACTGTGATTCCATTAATAACGCACTAATTGAAAACCCGCTGCTTTAGCGCTTATGCAAGCCGCACTCCTTCTGCTCCTGATCTTCCCACCACCATCGACCAGCCCTGAAATCTTCTCCCTCCTTGATTGCTCTGGTGCAAGGCTGACATCCTATACTTACGAATCCCTTTTTATGCAAAGGATTATAGGGCACGTTGTTATCTTTAATATATTCCCATACGTCTTTCTCTGTCCAATTGATTAGTGGATTTAACTTAATGAGGTTATTTACATCGTCCCACTCAACCAACTTTGAAAAGAACCGACTAACAGTCTGATCCTTACGCAATCCCGATATCCAGGCTTTCTTTCCGCTAAAGGCCCTTTGAAGTGATTCAACCTTCCTGATACCACAGCACATTTTCCTGTTTTCCACACTCTCGTAGAAAAGATTTATCCCCTTCTCTTTTACCATCGATTCCACCTTCTGCCGATCTGGAAAATATACATCTACCTTAAAACCATATTTCTTCGAGGTTTCTTCCAATAAATCATAGGTCTCCGGAAACAGTCTGCCTGTGTCGAGTGTAAAAATAGAAGCAGACTTTCCTGTTCTGGCAATAAAATCCGTAATAACCTGATCTTCTGCACCTAAGCTTGTTGCGAAGGTAATATTCTCTCCAAAATATTCCAGAAAGTATTCCAGTGTCTCAAAAACACTTTTCCCTTCATACGAATCGTTCCATTGCTCTATTTGATTTTTAAGCTTCGCGTCTAATTTCATCTCTTTAAATCCTCAAATAAGTAATTAAAATATGATAATTAAAAATTTCTGCGTATAGATTTCCGCTGCGCTCTCGCATAATATTTTTTAATCATGTCCTTTTGTGATTTTAGGATCATTAAATATTATGTTGTATCGTATAATTTTTCATTTAATTCTCTTCCCTCAAAATACATCTTTTATCCCATTCAAAGATGTAAAATAAAAAACATTCACATCCAATAGAGCTACAAATATAAATTAGTTTAAATAAAAACAGAAAACACTGGTTTCACTCATAGATTATAAACAGATTTCAAAAAATTCCTTCATGGAACAGGGGAATATAGAAATTGAAACAAGACGTCTGTAGTTTTTCTGCTAAAAAATAACACGTTTCTAAACGACTTATGATAAACGTTCAATATGGTTAATGGATGCCATATCAATCCAATCATCATCTGATTGATCATATACCTTTATTTGATTATTCCCGGCTAACTCCAGATATTTTGGAATAATTGGAAAGGGCCTTTGCTCATGAACCATTTCAAATAGAACCGGATTTATTACCTGTATACCACTATATGCAGTATAATTGGTTATTCTTTTCGAGGGAACGGAAATTGTTTCTCCCGAATTATTATTTTTCCAACCGGAGAGATTGCCACTTTCATCTATTCCAAGTTGCCGGCTTGTTTCGCGTTTCTTAACCACTAATGTTGCCACGGGATGATATTGCCGATGGTAACTTAATAATTTGATTAAATCGATATTCGACAATATGTCTACATTATGTACAATAAAAGGTCCTCTTCCATCCAATAATGATCTGGCATGAATGATACCCCCGCCCGTATCCATTAACATTTTACTCTCGTCCGATATTAAAACTTCGGTTGAACCAAAATCATTTCTTTTTAAGTATTCTACGATTTGCGAAGCATGGTGGTGAGTATTAATCACGATTCTTCTAAAACCCTGATCCACTATATTGTCAATTACACGCTTGAGCATGGGCTTGCCGTTGTAATTTACCAGTGCTTTTGGTTTAAGATCTGTTAAAGGTTTTAAGCGTGATCCAATCCCTGCAGCCAGGATCATTACAGTTGCGGAATTACTGTTCATACGCATTAAGGACTTAACTTTACCAAATTTAGCTATATAAATTGTTTTATCATGGATAAGATAAAACGGTTCATCATGCAACCTCTGGTTTACATAACCATTTCTTCTTAACAGACTCAGCTTCACACTTTTTACAGTAAAATTTTTTCTTTTTACCCTTCATCTTACCCTTTAACTCCTTTTTATCCTTGCATACCTTTTTACTCATATAAGAATTGATTGTTTCTATATTTCTACTCTACCTAACAACCTAAATTCATAGATGTTTATCAGTAAAAAAGATCTTATAATTCACGGTGGATCTCAATCACCTTCAATCCTTCAAATGCAGATAGCCAGTCTGCAATTTTGTGCGCTGTGTATACTGAGCGATGCCTCCCACCTGTACAACCAAATGCTACCATCAGAGTATGATAGTTTCTTTTTTGATAGCTTTTTACTACTGCTTTTAGCTGAGACTTGATTAGATCAATGTAGTCAATAACCTCTTTTTGTTTTTCCAGAAAATCAGAAACAGGCTTTTGAAGGCCGGTCAGGTCTCTATAAGCATCGAACTTACCTGGGTTTTTCAGGAATCGACAATCATAAACAAATCCACCACCGTTTCCTGTTATATCATCCGGCACCGGCTTTCTGTATGAGAAACTATAGATTGTTACTGTAAGGCCTGAGAATGCTTCTGGCATATATTGATAATTACTTTTCAATTTACTCAAATCCAGCAGCAGAGAATATAAATAGGGGTCTATCACTGAACTAACCTGATTGACCACTTTTTCTAAATTGCTTAAACCTGCCGGAATACTTTGAATAAACACTGCTCTCTTTTCAATTTTCCCCCTGAGTCCATATGCTCCAAGCGCCTGAAGAATTCTTATTAAAGCCATAAGATAAAACCCATTCAAGTTTTTTTCCGTAACGTCTATTCCTTGAACTGCAAGACGATCCAAATAATAGCGAACCAACTGGTCACGGTCAGCATCGGTTAAAGATGCCTTCGCTTCGAAAACCAGTGAGGCAATATCATACAATAACGGCCCTTTTCTTCCCCCTTGAAAATCAATTAAATATGTTTTATCATCTTTTATTATTATATTGCGTGACTGAAAATCTCTGAACATGAACCCTTTGGGCTTAATAGCCGTGATTGAATCAGCAAGATTCAGGAATGCATCCTCAAGAATTTGTTCATCAAAAGAAATACCTGAAAGCTTTAAGAAATAATATTTAAAATGATACAAATCCCACATAACAGACTGTCGATCAAACGTGCTTCTTGGAACGCATAATGCATAGTTCACTTCTTTATCACTTTCAATCTGAAGTCTAACCAACTGATCAATTGCACTTTTATATGTATTTAAGATTTTACCATCCAATTCTGGTTTATTTCTTCTAACTACCAGTTCATGCAGCCTGGTATCGCCCAAATCCTCCTGAAGATAAAATACACCTTCATCACTGACCTCATATACTTCGGGGACCATTATATCTAGACTGCGAAATACTGATGAAAATGAAAGGAAAGCTGCAGTTTCTCTTTTATCAGGTGAATAGGTTCCTATCAGCGTTTTACCCGGACCAAATATTCGAAAATATTTCCGGGAAGAGACTGCATGTGGTATTTCCTCAATTTTGCAGGAGGAAGCTCTCGAGAATTTTATAAATAATACTTTTAGGTTTTTTATGATATCCTCTCGGTGCATAATCTGTAATTATGAATTCAAAAAAAAGAGATAACATAGAGTTTGCATATGGTGTCCGATAGTTGAAGTCCGGTTTTGATCGAACAAGCCGACTCAAATGAAATAAATTACTCATCTTTTTCTTCCTGGAAACCGATGAGGTATTTATATTTTTCCTGCCGTTTCTGCCAGCGTTCACGCGCAAATTCCTGCATGTCAGTTACAGTGTCTGTTTCATCAAGTATCTCAAAGCCAAGCAATGTCTCAATGATATCCTCCATTGTGACTACTCCCTGCAATCCTCCAAATTCATCAACCACAGCAGCGATGTGTTCTTTTCTTTCCAGCAATTCTTCCCAAACTGCAAAAATTGGCCTTGATTCATAAATGATGAGTATTTCTCTTTTTAAATCTCTTAGAGTTAATTTAGAATCCTCATTCGAAAGTTTTTCAAATACAGTTTGCCGAAACACATAACCGGTGATATTATCAAAGTTTTCGCTATATACAGGGATCCTTGAAAATCTTAATAAGGTAGCAACCTTTGGAAAACTATCAATAGGCATATTTTCATCTGCTGCGGAAACGACAACACGAGGTGTCATGATCTGTCCCACTTTTAAACTCTTCAGCTTCAATATATTTTGTATTATTTTGTTTTCTTTTTCCCCAAAGACGCCCTCTTCTTCACCAATTTTTGCAAGTGCTGAAAGCTCTTCCCGGCTGGTTGTTACTTCATTTTCCTTGCTTGAAAAGAGTTTGGTAAATAATGCTGAAAGAACCACCAGAGGGTAAGTAATAACTATAGTGAACTGAACAGCCTGTCCTACAAAAATTGCCAGATTACGCCAATATCGTGCACCAATAGTTTTTGGTATGATCTCAGAAAAAATCAAAATCAGCAGAGTAAGGACTGCTGATATTAATCCAAAATATGTTTCACCAAAGACAATAGTTGCCTGGGCTCCAACTCCAGCTGCACCCAGTGTATGAGCCACTGTATTTAAAGATAATATTGCTGATAATGGTTTATCGATCTCATTTTTTAGCTTAATTAATCTGCCAGCAGTTTTGCTACCTTTTTCCTGCCGAACCAGCAGGAAGGAGGCTGGTGTAGTAAGCAAAACAGCCTCCATGATTGAGCAAAGAAACGAAATCATCAAAGCAAAAAGTAAATAAAAAATAAGTAGCGCCATACATCAATATTTTATACAAAGATAGAAAAGGTCCATTAAATGATTTGAATTGCTATTTACCATAATGATCCAATCCCAACAGTTTAATATAAAAGATTTTTAAATTATTCTTCAAACGATGCCTGTAAAACCTTAGCCTGCTCTTGGGTGTTCCCTGTCGCTTCAACATCTCAATTGATTTATTATAATGTGGAAAAGGCTTATCTGGCATGGGTTTATCAAGAAACTCACATAGCTTCTCCCATTGATCACCATTTGTAAAATCCAGAATCAGTAAATCACCAGGTCTGTCACGAAAATACTCCTGAACTTCAAGATTATGCTGTCTGTAAACCGAAATCGCATTTTTTTTATCCTTTGAAGGTAATGCTTTACCTTTACCATATATCCATTCATGATGGGCAGCCTTCAAATTGCCAATATGTTTCGATACACTTTTATACCATGACTCCTCGTCTCTGATCGTTAAAATAAACTTAGAATTGGGAATATAATTGTCAAGTTCCTTATAAATCATATACCACGGCGTATCTTCCATTGCATCATAGCCGTCGAGCATACTCAAGACTTTATTATAGTTACCTTTTAATATGGGTATAAGTGCTCTGGGTGTAGTATCTTTTACACTGTATCCCAACATTCGCAGGGCCTCGCGTAAGGTCGATGTACCTGTTTTTTGAAATCCTACACCAATGATTTTACCTTCCATATTGAAATCAATCTTCAATCAAAGATAAGTGATAGAATTGGATTTCATGATAAAATATTTGCAAACAAATCATAAGCATACCGTTATAATCATAATACTTAGAGTCTGTCAATGAAGTCGGCGTGGCTGGATCATAATGTTCGAGAGCAAGGCCTCGCCTGCCTAAGTACCTAAGTACGACGGGCAAGGCGCGCAAAATTTCTTAACCCGAAGTATACTAACGTATTCGAAGAGTAAAAATATTGCAGCAACGCCGCTATAGGACATTATGGACAGACACTACTTATTCTCATGCAAATGAACATCCATCTGTGGAAATGGAATATTGATTCCTGCATCATTAAATGCCTCATAAACAAGTTCATTCATATCAAAAAAGAGACCCCAGTATTCTGAAGAACTCACCCAGACCCGAACAACAATATTCACAGAACTATCACCCAAAGAGGCAATTGCCAGAAATGGTTCAGGATCTTTTAGAACACGTTCATCAGCATCAAGTAAATTTCGAATAACTTGTTTTGCCGTTTTAACATTGTCTCCATAGGCAATACCGAATGTCCATTCCACACGACGCTGTTCTTCTGCTGAATAATTTATCATCGATGAATTTGACAGTGAGCCATTGGGTATGATAACAATTTTTGCATCTGGGGTTTTCAGTACAGTGTTAAATATTTGAATCTCCTTAACTGAACCAGCATAACCCTGAGCTTCAATGTAATCACCAACTTTATATGGTTTGAAAAGCAGGATTATCACTCCTCCTGCAAAATTCTGAAGGGTCCCCGACAAAGCCATACCAACTGCTAATCCAGCAGCACCAAGCAATGCAATAAAGGATGTCATTTCAATACCAACCATTCCCAAAACACTTATAAACAATAGTGCCCGGAATAAAGTCTTAACGACTGTCTTCAGAAATGGTTTAAGTGAATCATCAACACTGCTTTTATCCATCATCCTGGTCATTCCGCCCATAGCGAGACGAATGACCCAACTTCCTATAATAAGTACAATAATAGCGCCTAATAATTTAGGACCATAGTCAACGGCAAATTGTATTGCCTGATCAATTAATTCTTCGGTTGTCATTTAAAGATAAATTTTGAATTATGGTAAAATAACTGTTTTATTGCGGTTTTGTTTATAATAAATAAAAATACAAATGATTAAAAAATAATAGAAAAGAGTAATAAGAATTCCTCACTGCACCTTGAGCAAATAACATCTAAATCATTCTAAAATAAAGAAGGGTGCCATTTCTGACACCCTAATTTATCCTATTGATCAAAACAAAACTATTAAAACAAAATGCTAAAAAAATTCTTGTCTATCGATACGGAAAAAAGTAAAAAAGGTTACATATTAATCGTCAGAAAAGTGTTTTAGCATCTCCCGATATGAAGAAAAAACCCTCGCTCTGGATAGGAAACCAACATATTTACCATTATTAACCACAGCAATATTATACCGTCCGCTTTTTGTGAACTTTCCAGCTACCTGTTCCATCTGCTCTTCAATATCTACTGTATATTCGGGCATAAACATTAAATCGCGAACAAAGGTTTTGTCATACACATCCTGATTAAACATTATATGCCTTATATCATCCAATTTAACAATGCCAACAAATTTTTCATCCTTTGTTACAACTGGAAATATATTTCGGCTTGATTTGGTAATTACTTTAACCAGATCGCCCAGTGTATCATCAGGATGGACTTTCTTAAAATTTTTTTCAATTAGTTCGCTCACATTCATAAGGAGTAAGATATTTTTATCCTTATGATGTGTCATAAGTTCGCCTCTTTTCGCCAACTGTATGGTATAAACTGAATTTGAAACGAAGTAACGTGTAGTTGCGAAACTGATAGTCGATACCAGAATCAAAGGCATAAATAATTCATAACCACTGCTTATCTCAGCAACCAGAAATATAGCTGTGAGTGGGGCATGTATCACCCCTGCGATCATGCCGGCCATCCCAACCAATGCCATATTACTACTTGAAACATCTACACCAAGCTGGTTCAGTATCAAACCAAACAACAATCCTAAATTTGCGCCCATAAACAGTGTTGGAGCAAAAACTCCTCCAATACCCCCTGCAGCAAATGTAAGTGTTGTGGCGACAACCTTTAATGCAATAATTAACAATATTGCGATAACTACAAGGAGGAAACTATTTTGCCATTCACTATAGAACGTTCCATCAAATAACTGCGAGATATTTCCCTTCAAACTTTGATTAACAACCTCATAACCTTCCCCAAATAATGGTGGGAGTAAGAAGATTATAGCTCCCAGAATACCGCCTGCAATAATTAGTCTTTTCCAGAAATTATCAATTCGCTCAAAAATCTCTGTAATAAAGTTATATACTTTAGTAAAATAAACTGAAATTAAACCTGTTATTACGCCCAAAAGTATATAGTAATGAACCTGGTTCATCTGAAAATCTTCCATTACCTCAAAAGAATACAATACGTTTTGTCCAAGAAAAAAATAGGAAGTTAACGCTGCTGTTGCTGAGGCAATCAGTAATGGTATCATTACCCACATGGTTAGGTCAATCATAATCACCTCCAAGGCAAAAACAATACCTGCAATAGGTGCCTTAAAGATTGCCGACATCGCTCCTGCACAAGCTGCCGTCAGCAACAATGTAACCTCTTTATAACTCAGATTAAACAGCCTGCCAACATTTGATCCAATGGCTCCACCTGTAGCAACAGTTGGTCCTTCCAATCCCACTGAACCTCCAAAACCCACTGTTAACGCACTGGATATTATACTGGAATAAAGATTATGCGTGCGCATAATGGCATTGTTTCTTGAAATGGCAAATAGCACTCCGGGGATACCATGACGCACCGGTTTTCGATTAATAAATTTGATAAATATCACCGCCAGGGTAATCCCAAGAATGGGCAACAAAAAGATTAGATATGAATTCAAAGATATGTTGAAACCTGTTGAAAGCAGTTTTTGAATAAGATGCACCAGGTTTTTTATTAGGACAGCAGCGCCTCCGACTGCCAAACCTACAAATCCTGAAACCAGATACAAAAAGCGATGACCCGGCAAATACCGCATCCGAAACTGACTGACTTTCTCCTGGAAATCCTTAGTTCTCATTTTCATCAAAAGTAATATATCAATCCGATTATAAATGCGTAATTAAGTAATTTATAAATATTTCATATAATCTTAAGAATACAAGCCCACAAAACCCTCAAACTACAATAATGATAGGCTTTTAATGATAAAATAGTATTTTTGAAAAAAGGTTTTTCAAAAGAAGCATCAGTATCGCTTCATCACATGTAAAATATTCTCTGTTTTAAAAAACCTTTTGGCATGATTTTGCGTATAGTAAGAATTAAGGTTTTGAAGAAACTGATTGAATTGAAAACAAACAACAGGAAATATATAACGCTACTGATATCTGTCCTATTTCTATCATTTTTATCTGCATATACTCAGGAGAACAGGCCGGATAAACCTGAAATCATTGTTGTTTCTATTGACAGTTCTACAAATGAGACAATCATCAAGTGGAACCCAAGCAAATCTGGCAATATTCAATCTTATAATATTTACCAGGTAGATACAACAACCTTTCCTGTAACCGGTAAGCTGATAGGCAATGTTCCGGGCGATTCACTGTCTTTTACAGATCAATCTTCGGATCATGAAAATGTATATTCTATTACAGCATTAAGTACTGGTAATGAGAGTCTTCTGGGGGGAGATTATCATAAACCAGCTATTCTTTCAGTAAAGTATGATTCCTGTAATGCGTCAATGCAGTTAAAGTGGAAACCATATATTGGCTGGGATAACAGCATTGCAGGATATCGCATATTTCAAAAAATGGAGAACGAAGATTTCGAACAAATCTATGAAAACAATCCGTCTACCACGGAAATTTCTATACAGAATATCGATGAGAATACGCATTACGAATTCGTTGTGGAGACTTTTAATAACATGAATATTAAATCAACATCAAACCGGGTTAAGTATTATACCTATATGCCTCTTCCCCCGGAATATGTGAATATTGATCAGGTATCAGTGATGGATAATACCACCATCGAATTAACAATTTCTGCCGATATCAGTAGTGAAATCAATGACTTTCAGCTAACCCGGGCAGCATCTCCAACAGCGAATTTTTCTCCCGTAACCAGAATCACGGATTTAGACAAGATTACAACCGTTTTATATGATGAAGGTCCTACGGCTATCAAAGAATACTATTATCGCGTTGAAGCTTTGAACAGCTGCTCGCTGCCGGTTGCATATTCTAATATTGCTAACAGTCTGCTTCTAACGGATTCTTTATATAAGGAAAATAATAACACAATTGTTAAACTGGAGTGGAATGAATATAATGGTTTTTATGGTGATCTTTACGGTTATGAACTATACCGGATCACTAAATCAGGTAAACATTTACCTGTCGATACCCTTAAAGGAAATACTCAGTTCTCGGAAAATCTTGCAAGTCTTGAATATGACTACTTGAATGGAAGTCCGGTTGAAGGTGAACTGACTTATTATGTACAGGCTATTGAAGCAAATAATAATCAGACTGGCTATAGGGGTACCTGTAAATCAAATGAATTAAAAGTTCAAGTAGAAACAATAATTGTAACCCCAAATGCATTTAATCCCGGACCAACAGCAGTGGATGACAATAAAACCTTTGCGCCTATTCTTAATTTCAGACCAAAGAACTATCAAATGTTAATTTTTGACAGGTCGGGGATGCTGCTATTCAGAACGAATGAACCAAGTGAGGGGTGGGATGGTTCAATTGAAGGAGGTGGCAAAGCCAGTGAAGGAGTATATGTATACCACATACAATATGAGTCCTACAATGGTGCTAGCAACTCAAAAATTGGCAATTTGACACTTATCAGACAATGAAATAACCTTCATACTTGCGTTTTCTGACATTTAATAATTAGTTTTGCAGAAATAGATTTTATTATCTATTGAGGAGGGTTCTATGGAGCAAAAATTAGTAATAGAAGAGGAACAGGCACAAATAAAGAAGCAGCTGGAAGCCATCATCCGAAACTGCAGTCATTGCAAAGGTAAAAATGATGAAGAACTCATCAGAAGAGCTTTTAAAATGGCTGATGAAGCGCATAAAGGAATGCGCCGAAAATCTGGTGAACCATTCATTTTGCATCCACTTGCTGTAGCTCGCGTTGTGAGCGAAGAAATAGGCCTTGGAGTAACTTCCACAGTGAGTGCTATTCTCCATGATGTTGTTGAGGACACCGAACTTACCATCGAAAACATTGAAAATGCTTTTGGCAAAAAAGTGGCCGCAATAGTTGATGGTCTTACAAAAATATCGGGCGTTTTCGATAAAGAATCCAATTCATTGCAAGCTGAAAATTTTAGAAAGATGCTTCTCACGCTCTCTGAAGACACGAGAGTTATTCTAATAAAACTTGCTGACAGACTTCATAACATGAGAACACTTGGGCACCTGCCCGAAAAAAAACGTGTTAAAATTGCCGGTGAAACAATTTACTTGTTTGCTCCTCTCGCGCACAGACTCGGATTGTATAATATCAAGTCAGAAATGGAAGACTTGAGCCTGAAGCACCGATATCCGGAAGAGTTTAAAATAATAGAAGAGAAAATAAAGCTGACAGAAGAGAAGCGAATGCATCTCATAAATCACTTTTCCATACCCATTATCAGCCGGTTAGATCAGGCAGGATTCGACTTTACTATTTCAGGAAGACCAAAATCCACCTATTCAATATACCAGAAAATGCATCAAAAACAGGTCTCTTTTGAAGAAATCTACGACCTGTTTGCTATAAGAATTGTATTTGAGCCCAAACCTGGCATTCCGGAGAAAACCCAGTGTTGGGATATTTATTCTAATATTACGGATATTTACCCCCCTAAACCAGACAGAATAAGGGACTGGGTATCAACACCTAAGGCTAATGGGTATGAAGCCTTGCATACCACTGTGATGGGTCCCAATGGTAAATGGATGGAGGTACAGATAAGATCCAGGCGTATGGATGAAATAGCAGAGAGGGGATTTGCAGCACACTGGAAATATAAGGAAGTAGGATCGCAAGAATCAGAATTGGATAAGTGGATAAGGAAAATTCGCGAGATGCTCGAACAACCAAACTCCGATGCACTTGAATTTCTGGATGAATTTAAGCTTAATCTCTTTGCTTCCGAAATTATGGTTTTTACACCCAAAGGACATGTCATAACTCTGCCGCTTGATGCTACTGCCCTTGACCTTGCTTATGAAATTCACTCAGAAATCGGGAACAAAGCAATTGGTGCCAAAATTAATCATAAATTACTACCTGTTAATACAAAACTCTACAGTGGCGACCAAGTGGAAATACTAACAGCTGAAGGAGCAAAACCTTCAGTAGAATGGAACGAGTTTGTAACAACTGTTAAAGCAAAATCAGCAATCAAAACGGCTTTAAAAGCTGAAAAAAAGGATCGTATTGAAATTGGCAAGCAAATGTTGGAAGATCATTTGCGCAAACTTAAGCTTACTCCAAACAGCAGGGTGTTAAAAAAAATACTCCCGGCATATGAAGCCTCAAATAAAGACCAGCTCTATTCAAAAATCGGAACCGGGATTGTCTCTTTAGAAAACCTTAAAGAGATTTTAAGTAAAAATACTAAAAACAAATGGGTAAGGGTTTGGGACCTATCCCTGGGCCGCCCGCCTAAAAATCCCTCCACCGAAATCGAATCATACGACGAAAAGGGAAGGTTACTTCTTAAGGAAAATTATGATGAAAATGAAACGCCACATGAACTGGCATCTTGTTGCAATCCAATCCCGGGTGATGAGGTAATTGGCGAAAAGCAAGAAGATGGGAGTATTTTAGTTCATCGAACAGACTGCGCAGATGCAATAAAAATAATGTCATCGCGAGGTGATAAACTAGTGGTTGTTCAATGGACTCAGCACAAAGTTCTATCTTATCTTGCCAGAATACATCTTAATGGGTGGGACCGCTTTGGCGTGTATAATTCCATCACATATACCATTGCCCAAGAGTTTAATATTTCAATGCGTACCATTAATCTGCATGGTCATGATGGTATTTTTGATGGCACCATAGACCTCTATGTACACAATGCCAATGATCTTAACAACCTAATCATGAATCTGGTCAAGCTTAAAGGCGTTGAGTCTGTCCATAGGGTAGAAATCAAAGACTAACAAAGTTTCCAATATCCATCTTTATAATAAGAAAAAAGATTACTATATTCGTCTCGTAATTTTTACTTAGTCTTAATTATGGTAGCGACAAATACCCGTGAAACAGTAAAACAGATTTTTACTGACTACCTTGAAAGCAAAGGTCATCGAAAAACACCGGAGAGATATGCAATTCTTGACGAAATTTATTCCAGGGAGGGGCATTTCGATATTGAATCTCTCTATATTTTTATGAAAAATAAAAACTACAGGGTAAGCAGGGCAACACTGTACAATACTATAGAACTGTTGCTGGATTGTAATTTAGTGGTAAAGCATCAGTTCGGGAAAAATATAGCACAATTTGAAAAAGCATACCAGTGCATGCAACATGATCACTTAATCGATCTTGAAACTGGAAATGTTATTGAGTTTTGTGACCCCAGGATTGATGAAATTATACGTACAGCTTGTGAATTAAACAATTTTCAACCAAGTCATCATTCACTATACATTTATGGAAAAAGAAAAGATGATCACTCTAATGAAAAATAGCACATTATTTGTCAACTTTTTCGCTGAACAATAACCTGTTTTTGTTATTTTTATCAAATGTTTACGCCGGACCGACCGGCGTATTTTATGTGAGTTTAAACCAACTACATATCAAAAAAATTTTAATCGAATGAAATCCTCATCCACTGACATTCTTAAAAAGAGCATGAACATAATATGAGGATTCCAGGGGATTAGAAATATAAATGTCATTTTTAACAATTAAAAATGATTGAAAAAAGTGTCTAATTTAACTGTTTAATCGAAGATTTAAAGATATGAACCCTCATCATTGAGCAAAGATTTTAACGGAGCAAAGACAGCAGGACATCATTAAATGGGATTAGCGCACTGACAG
>Ga0102940_1001008_pt1 | contig 18738 bp, 14 predicted proteins | sample SalPonR2_C_D1_MG_FD_78215 | JGI IMG/M metagenome (GOLD analysis project Ga0102940, IMG submission 78215) | Salt pond soil microbial communities from South San Francisco under conditions of wetland restoration - Salt Pond MetaG R2_C_D1_MG | ecosystem: Environmental > Aquatic > Marine > Intertidal... | reverse complement strand
TTTACACATCAAATGGGTTTAGGTTAGGAAAAGCTGATATTGATAAATTGAACTTTGAACCTGTTGAATTAAGTAAAATATCAAACGAATATCCAATTGCTCAATCTATTGCATCGCAAGAAAAAGGAATAATAAATTTTTCATTAGATGATGATGTTGAGTTAGAAACATCAAAATATAATAAATCATTGAATTTATTGAATTTTCATAGCTGGGCTCCTGCTGCAATCGACCCATATATCTATACCATATCACCCGGCTTTTCATTTGTGAGTCAGAATATGCTGAGTACATCAGAGTTTTATGGGGGATATCGATATAAAATTGATACAAGGCAAGGAGAGTTTTTCACCCGGTTCCGATACATGGGGTGGTTTCCGGTTTTTGATGCAGAGATTACCACCGGAAAGAAAAAATCATCATATTACCAGATAAACCAGTTTGTTAATAATGAAGGGGTTGTTATTGACTCGGATACGGTAAAAAATGATTTCAGTTTTCAACACACCAAATTTTCTTTAAAAAGCTATTTGCCACTAAATTTGAATAAAGGACGCTATTATAGAAGAATTCAGCCACGTATAAAATATACATTATCAGGTATTTCAAACTTAGAGGCTCAACCATCCGGATATCCGCAAGGCTTATATCATACGATGGAGTTTGGGTTTTATGCATATCATGTTTTAAACGCATCAAAAAAAGATGTGTTACCAAATTTTGGACTTATTTCTGATGTTACTTTTGTTCGTTCGTTACCGGGTGCTATAGATTACGGCTCATTGTTTTCAGTTTCAGCCAAATTATATCTACCTGGTCTGCATCGTAATCATGGCATATCAACTTATGGCGGATATCAAAATAAAGAAGACGGGCAATATAGTAGGTTTAACGACCGTATACGATATGCCAGGGGCTACTTGCCAATACTGAATAACTCGCTGATAACCGGTACTATAGATTATAAGATGCCGCTTTTTTATCCTGATTTCAATTTTGGGCGTTGGATATATTTCAAACAGTTTAAATCCTCATTATTTTTTGATGCTACAAGATATTCAGGTGTTGCTTACCAAAATGAAAAAGCCAAATCATTTAACGGGTTAATGCGATCTGCGGGTGTTGAGTTGACATCCGATTTGCATATTTTACGTTTCATTGCACCAATTGAAATGGGAGTTCGATCAGCATATCTTTTCGATGAGCCTGGACATCATGTAAGCTTTGACTTTCTTTTCAACATCAACTTTACATTATAGAAGATCATCCCAATTTCCGTTAAAAATCAGAATATTTATTGGCTTGCGGGTTCTTTCAGAAAATCCTTCCTGATTGCCTTCGTGTTCTGGTTTATATAAATCAATCAGGCAATCGTATAGCTTACCCCAGTATTATTCATCTAAACACCTTGTAATATGAATTGTTTCAAAATTTAATCATTTTTTGTGATGAAAAGTTAACGCGCTGAGAATTGAATATTTCAAATTAAATAACCCTTAGGGTAGAATTGTAAAATTGTCACGACTTTTAAAAATATGGATTTAATAAGGTTCCGAAATTCTTTTCATGTAAAATAAACAAACAATGCTCACATCAAATATTTAACATTATTAACTCCAGAGGATAGCTTATTAAAATTTTCAAATAAAAAATACAGATGCAATAGGGGAGAAATGTAGTATTTACAAAAGTAAACACGCGCACTATTTGTTGAATTCACAATATCACACAAAAGAATTCACTTGTATAACACACATATGTAACCAAAAAAAGTAAAAAACAGCAGACTTTGAATAATGCGATTTTATTAAAGTTAAGTAATTAAAAACCATAGATATAAATCAGTATATATATAGTCTAACTTCAACCTTAAATATACATTGTTAAATATGTCTGCGTATAATGCTCAAATAGCAATAAAAAATTATATAAATAACTAATAACCAGACAATAATACGTATTTATTTAATGTTTAGATTCAAAAGGTCTCTAAAGGTTAAACCGCTAATTGACTATACGTTATGTTTTTGGATGATGTTTTGCCATACACAAATGTAATCAACAGGCAATTCACATATGTTGTTGTTTTTTGAAGGTTTGTTTATTACATTTGTATTGTTGCTTGTTTTATTATTATTCAGATATGTAATTAGCTTGTTATGCGCGAACGAATTGTAAAATTTATTGAAACAGAAGGTCTCACTGCAGGAGAATTTGCTGATAAAATTGGCGTACAGCGCTCAAGTGTATCACATGTTTTAAATGGCAGAAATAACCCTGGTTTTTCCTTTATTCAAAAAATACTGGATACATACCCTGAAGTCAATTCACGCTGGTTACTTACCGGAGCAGGTGATATATATGATTCTGATGTAGTTAGTAAAAATGAAAAGCAGGAGAAATCAGTTGAAACAAACGATTTATTTTCTACAGTAAATAACCGTAATGTAAGTAACCCGCCATTATCAAATAAATCTTTGCAAAATCCTGTTGCAGAACAACATTCACAACAACATGTTTCGAATGAGCCTGCAACCAACATACCTAAACAACCCAAAAAGGTCGTGAAAGTGTTGATATTTTATGATGACCATACTTTTGAAGATTTTCGTCCGGCTGAATAAATGTGCTATCTTTGTGGTCAAAATACGTTATAAATTTTGACCTGTTTGTATGTTAAACAAACAAAAACAAACTTTGCATAAATGAAGAAGGAAGTCAGTAATTTATTGGTTGCTAGTAATATAACACTTAATCACGACAATTACTTAATTGAATTTAAGTCAGATAGCTCTATTGAGGAAATCATACCAGGACAATTTGTTAATGTAAAAGTAAATAAATCGCCCGGTACTTTCTTACGGCGCCCTTTTTCTGTTCATGACACAAATCCGTCAGACCATTCATTTTCAATACTGGTTAAAACAATAGGAGAAGGCACAAAAGCACTTTCACGGGTAAAAGAAGGGGAAAGCCTTGATGTTGTTTATCCACTTGGAAATGGCTTTAAACTGCCGTCAAAAGGGGAAAAAATTCTTTTAATAGGTGGTGGTGTAGGTATAGCTCCAATGATGCACCTGGCAAGAACATCACAAGAACTTGGTGCTGATGTACACATTTTGTTGGGCGCCCGTACAATACACGATCATATCTTAATTGATGAGTTTAAACGTTACGGAACAGTTCATCTAACCACTGATGATGGTTCGGTAGGGACAAAAGGATTTGTAACCAGTCATCAGATTATGGATGGAACCATTCGTTTTAATCGTTACCAATGTTGCGGTCCTGACCCTATGATGCAGGCAGTTGCGCGAAAAGCGAAACAAAACGCAACGGAATGTGAAGTATCGCTCGAAAACATGATGGCTTGCGGGTTTGGCGTATGCTTGTGCTGTGTTACCAAAACAAACGAAGGGAATAAATGTGTATGTACCGATGGCCCGGTATTTAATATAAATGATTTAGAATGGCAGATTTAAGCGTAAAAATAGATAAATTAGAGTTGAAAAATCCTGTGATGACTGCATCGGGAACATTTGGCAATGGTGTAGAATTCGATGATTTTTTCAATGTTGATATGCTGGGGGGTATTATTCTAAAAGGCACTACATTACATCATCGCGAAGGAAACGATTATCCCCGAATGGCTGAAACCCCTTCGGGTATGTTAAACGCTGTAGGCCTTCAAAATAAAGGGGTTGATTACTTTTGTAATGATATTTATCCAAAAATACAGAAGTATAGTACAAATGTTGTGGTCAATGTAAATGGCTCAACCATAGAAGAGTATATAGAAGTTACAGAAAGAATCAATGAATTGGAGGATATTGATGCCATTGAGCTTAATATTTCATGCCCAAATGTTAAAGAAGGCGGAATGGCCTTTGGCACCAGTTGCCCAATGGCAGAACAAGTTACCCGTGAAGTACGCAAAGTATATGATAAAACACTCATTGTGAAACTGTCCCCAAATGTCACCAATATTGCTGAAATAGCCACAGGAGTTGAAAATCAGGGGGCCGATGCTGTTTCGCTGGTTAACACTTTCCTTGGTATGGCCATTGATGCTGAAACACGTAAACCTTTACTCTCAACAGTTACAGGTGGTTTATCCGGCCCGGCAATTAAGCCCATTGCTTTACGAATGGTATGGCAGGTAGCTCAAGCTGTAAAAATACCTGTAATAGGTATTGGTGGGATAATGGATGCCACTGATGCTATTGAATTTATTCTGGCTGGCGCTTCGGCTGTGCAGGTTGGTACGTCTAATTTTGTAGATCCAAATGCATCAGTTAAGATGGTTAAAGGTATTGATGAATACTTAGAACGCCATAATCACCACACTATCAAGGATATAACTGGCGGATTACAATTGTAATCTATATAATTTACATTTGTGTATGAGAAGAAGGAAGTGGAGATTTTTAACTGTCTTAGTAATTATTGTTTGCTGTTTGCCGATTGTAATTATCAGTACAAGCAGTTTGAACCTGAATACATCAAGTGAATTAATGATGTCTTTAAATCAGCGTTTAACGAACAATCTCAGCGAATTTGAAGATTCACCTTATATCGATTACCATGTTAAGCGTTTTATGAAGCGTTCTGAATTGATGGGAGTTTCAATGGCTGTGGTTAAAGATGAAAGATTGGTTTTTAGCCGGGGTTATGGTTTTGCTGATATTGAAAAGGATGAATTGGTCTCTCCACAACATCTTTTCAGGTTAGCAAGTATTTCAAAGCTTATCACTGCGGTTGCCATTATGAACCTTGTTGAGAGTGGAGATTTACAACTGAATGATAAAGTCTTTGGCAAAAATGCGATTCTCAACGACACTATTTATGGAAAAATTAGGGATCCTAAGCTTAAAGATATCACTGTAAAGCATTTACTTGAGCATACGGCCGGATGGTCACAACGATATGGTGATCCTGCTTTTAATCCTTTAATTATTGCCAGAAAAGTTGGCGAAGATCCACCTGCCAATATCGAAACCTATTTAAAGTTTGTTTACAGTCGGCGTTTACATTTTCCTCCCGGTTCGATGTACAGCTATTCGAATATGGGATATATGTTTTTAGGCAAAATCATCGAAACAGTTACCGGGATGACTTACGAAGATTATGTGCGATACCATATTATGTACCCTCATGGGATATATGATATGCATTTAGGTAAAAATTTTTACAAAGATAAATACCCCAATGAAGTAAAATATTATGAACAAAAGGGTTCTATAAAAATAAGTCCCTTTAATGGAGATAGCATACATGTACCAAAATCGTACGGGGGAAATGATATTGAATTGCTTAGTTCGGCAGGTGGCTGGATTGCTTCCGCTCCTGAACTGGCAAAATTGATAACGTTAATTGATGGTTTTGATGCGAACCCTGATATCTTATCTAAGAAAAGCATTCGTTTAATGACCCAAAACGGGTCAAAACCTTTAGGCTGGAAAAAATCATATTCAGGATACTGGTACCGGACAGGTAGTTTTGCCGGCACCGTTGCTATGATTGTACGCAGACCTGACGGTATTAGCTGGGTGTTTATGAGTAACAACAGTAACTGGCAGGGGCCTGGATTTTATGATGATATTAAATGGTTAATGAACCGGATTATCCGTAAAGTAGATGAATGGCCGGAGCATGATTTGTTTAAATTTTATAATATGAATGAATTGAGTTCAAAGCAAATTCTTATAAAAGAAAACTATTTATCACACCCCGTTAATTGATTAGCACTTTCCAATTGATCTGATGTTGAATCCCAGCTTCTTCATTTCATACCTGTTTAAAATGTTTCTTCCATCAAAAAGAAAAGCCGGTTTCAACATCGAGTCATATATCTTTTTCCAGTCGTAGGCTTTAAATTCATCCCATTCGGTTAGAATAGCCACAGCATGTGCCTTTTTTATAGCCTCTGATGCATTCTTGTAATAAAAAACCCTGTGTTTTATCTTTTCATAATCATCTTTAGCTACCAGTTTTAAATCATTATGTATTTGATGTTCTGTTACCTTAGGATCATAAACATGTATTTCAGCCTGATCGTAAAGCAAATCGGCAGCTACATACATGGCAGGCGTTTCCCGGGTATCGTTTGTGTCTTTTTTGAATGCCCAGCCTAAAAAAGCGATCTTCTTTCCGGAAACTGTATTGTATAACGTTTGAATAATGTTATCAGCAAAACGATGTTTCTGATAATCATTAATTTTGAGAACCTGGTCCCAATAATCGGCAACTTCATATAAATTTTGGCTCCTGCAGATGTACACAAGGTTTAAAATATCTTTTTGGAAACAACTTCCACCAAAGCCAACAGAGGCTTTGAGAAATTTGTTTCCTATACGTGAATCCATGCCAATGGCTTTGGCTACTTCTTCAACATTTGCACCTGTTTTTTCACAAAGAGCTGAAATTGAATTTATTGATGAAACACGCTGGGCTAAAAAGGCATTTGCCGTAAGTTTTGAAAGTTCACTTGACCATACGTTTGTCCTCAAAATCTTTTCTTCTGGTACCCAGTTTCCATATATTTCTGCCAGTGCTTCAATAGCATCCTGCCCACGCTCATCTTCTTCACCACCAATTAAAACACGGTCAGGACTAAGCAAGTCATCAACAGCTGTTCCTTCGGCTAAAAATTCAGGATTCGATAATACACTAAAATTACAGTCGTGACCAATGTTGTCAAGTATATTTCTGATGGCTTCGGCAGTACGCACCGGAAGGGTAGATTTCTCTACCACAATTTTATCATCGTTTGCAACATCGGCAATTTGACGGGTACAAAGTTCAATATATTTCAGGTCGGCAGCCATTCCTTTGCCTTTACCATAATCTTTTGTCGGGGTATTCACCGAAATAAAAATCATTTGTGCCTGATCGATTGCCGAATCAATATCTGTAGAAAAGAAAAGGTTGCGCCCACGGGACTTATTGACAACTTCTTTTAACCCAGGTTCGTAAATCGGCAGTTTATCTAAGTTTTCATCATTCCATGCAGCTATCCTTTCCGGATTGATATCAACTACATTAACTGTAATATGAGGGCATTTTTGAGCGATAACAGCCATAGTTGGACCACCAACATATCCGGCTCCAATGCAGCAAATGTTTTTAATTTTGGTTGTCATTATGTTTTAGTTTTAGTTTTTATACCGGAAATACCTTATTTACGTTCAGATACTCTATTATTCTTTCCGGATTCTTACCATTGTCTTCAGGTTTACAAACAATATTGGCATTTTCGGGTTTTTCAAAAGTCAAGTGAACACCTGGCAGATCTTCCAATTTCCCTTTCCCGGCTAATTCGTATAAATCGGGTTTGTTTTGCTTGCAAAATTCCAGTGATGCATCCATGTGGATGAGATGGAAACGATCTTCATCTATAATTTCAGCAACTTGTTTGCGAATATCTTCATTTGGTGATATAAATGAACATATTGTGATAATTCCCTGATCGTTAAGCATCCGGGCTATGTGCGCTACACGGCGCAAGTGTTCGGCACGGTCGGCAGGTGAGAAATCGAGCTCACGTGATAAGCCTGAGCGTACAGTACTGCCATCGAGTAATACAACGGTTGCTCCCATGTCGAACAACTGTTTTTCAAGATGATAGGCCAACTCATTTTTACCTGAACCATGCAGGCCGGTAAGCCAAATTGTTTCCCCTTTTTGTCCGTATCGCTTTTGTCTTTCTTCGGTTGAAATGAGGCATTGTCCTTTTTCAATCTTCTCACGGTGTTCCCCCAGTGCGATATTCGATGAAAGGTCATCGGCATCAAGTTTGTCGATAATCATTCCAACGGCACAGGTGTTATGGGTAACCGGGTCGATAAGTACAAATGAACCGGTGGTGCTGTTTTTTTCGTACGGATCGAAAAATATAGGTTTAACGGTTGTAAGAACAGCTCGTCCGATTTCGTTGAGCTCAAAAAAGTCAATATCCTTTTTCTGGAGGTTATTGATATCAACACGATATTTGATTTTATCAATCCTGGCTTTTGTGGTATTGGTGTTGTGTTTGATATAAAACTGTGTCGATGAGTTCATAGGCGTCTCATCCATCCACACAACCATCGCTTCAAAATGTCTTTCAACGTGAGGGATGTTATCAGGGTGTACAATCATTTCACCACGCGAAATGTCAATTTCATCTTCGAGTGTCAGCGTGACCGATTGGGGGGGGAAAGCTTCATCCAGCTCACCATCATAGGTAACAATTGATTTTACTTTTGAGCGTTTTTTGGATGGCAACACCATTATTTCGTCACCTTTGTTTACAATACCTGAAGCCACTTTAGCAGCAAACCCTCTGAAATCGCGATCGGGGCGGTTAACATACTGCACAGGAAAACGAAAATCTTCAAAATTCCGGTCGCTGGCAACGTGAACGTTCTCTAAAAACTCGAGCACAGACTTACCGTGGTACCAGCTTAATTTCTCTGATGGTTCTACCACATTTTCACCTTTTAGTGCAGAAAGTGGTATAAATTCAATGTCGGGAATGTTAAGTTGAGAAACAAAAGCTTTATAATCTTTGCAAATATTATCGAATACTTCCTGGCTGTAGTCTACCAAATCCATTTTATTTACGGCCAGCACAACATGTTGGATACCGAGAAGCGAAACAATGTATGTATGCCGGCGGGTTTGGGTAATTACCCCTTTGGTTGCATCGATTAAAATAACCGCCAGGTTGGCTGTTGATGCTCCGGTAACCATATTGCGTGTATACTGTTCATGTCCCGGGCAATCGGCAATGATAAACTTACGCTTGTTGGTACTAAAGTAACGGTATGCTACATCAATAGTAATCCCTTGTTCGCGTTCGGCTTTAAGCCCGTCAAGTAACAAAGCATAGTCGATATCTTCTCCGGCATGACCTACGCGTTTGCTGTCGCGTTCGAGTGAAGCCAATTGATCTTCATACAACATTTTACTGTCGAACATGAGTCGCCCTATGAGTGTTGACTTACCATCATCGACCGATCCGGCAGTAAGAATGCGAAGCTGGTCTTTTTGTTCATCCTGGTTAAGGAAGGCATTGATATCCATGTTACCACGATGACCACCAACAGGGGTGGAGTTGTTATTTTTAGAGTTATTTGTATTTTCTGTCATAATATCAATAGATTAAGGTTAAGACTAAGGTTAAGATTAAGGCTAAGGTTTAGGCTGAGGTTGAGAGAGAAAGTAAGTTCAGGGCGTTCTTAACCTTAACCTCAATCTCAACCTAAAATTGCCTGGGCAATTTTAAAAGTATCCTTCCCGTTTTTTCTGTTCCATACTGGCTTCCTGGTCGAAATCGATCACACGTGTTGTACGTTCAGATACCGTTACAGTCATCATTTCTTCCACAATTTTTTCGATGGTATCGGCTTCAGATTCAACAGCACCGGTTAACGGGTAGCATCCAAGGGTACGGAATCTTACTTTTTTCATTTCTGCTTTATCGCTAAGTTCTTCAGGAATACGCTCATCGTCAACCATAATAAGAGCCCCGTCAATATTAACCATCGGGCGTTCTTTTGCAAAATAAAGCGGAACAATAGGAATATTTTCTAATCTGATATACTGCCAGATATCCAGTTCTGTCCAGTTCGAGATGGGGAATACCCGTATTGATTCGCCTTTGTGAACTTTGGCGTTAAAGGTGTCCCATAATTCAGGACGCTGATTTTTGGGATCCCATTGGTGATATTTATCGCGGAAGGAGAAAATACGTTCCTTGGCACGCGATTTTTCTTCGTCGCGACGAGCGCCACCAAAGGCAGCATCAAATTTATATTTGCTAAGGCCGGCGAGTAAGGCTTGTGTTTTCATCACATCGGTATGTACTTTACTACCGTGTGTAAACGGACCTACGCCAGCTTTAAATGCTTCTTCGTTTGAATGGACAATCAAATCCCAGTTATTTTCTTTAGCATAGTTATCGCGAAATTCGATCATTTCTTTAAATTTCCACTTCGAATCGATATGCATTAACGGAAATGGAACTTTACCGGGGTAAAAAGCCTTTTCAGCTAAACGAACCATGACCGAAGAATCTTTTCCGATAGAGTAGAGCATTACCGGGTTTTCAAACTCGGCAGCTACCTCGCGGATAATCTGAATGGCTTCGGCTTCGAGTTCTTTTAAATGACTTAGATTATAATCTGGCATAAAAGCAATATTTAGTTGTATGTTTTATGAAATGAGTTACAAAATTAATTTTTTCCAATAAATAGAGAAATAAAACGGTTTAAGGTGTTATCGTTATTTCTTAATCTTATTGAATATTTAATGCATGATTGGTATTATTTCTGATTGCAAATATAACATCATACACGCTAAAATATTTAGAAATATTAAAAATTCCAGATAATGGGTATAAAAATAACAGCTAATACAAAAACGATAATATTTAAGGGAAGTCCAACTCGCAGATAATCTCTAAAGCGATAGTTTCCAATAGATTGCACAATTAAATTTGTTTGGTATCCAATTGGTGTTGAAAAACTTGCAGAGGCAGCAATGCATATTGCAATAAAAAAAGGCTTCGGGTCGACCCCCAGCTGATTGGCTGCCGAAAGAGCAATGGGAAAAGCTATGGCGGCAGCTGCATTGTTGGTGATAATTTCGGTAAAAACCATTGTGATAAGGTAGATGATCGCAAGCACAGCTCCCGGGCCCATGTGTTTAACCGAATTGATAGATGTATATGCAATTTGCTCAGCTACCCCCGAATTAACCATCGCCTTACTAATGGCAAATGCCGAAGCAATAGTTACCAACACATCCCAACTAATGGCCCGAGAATATTTTTTTGGTGGGAAAATTTTCAATATCCCCATCATAACCGCTGCTATCGATGCAAATAAAAACATATCGGGGGCACTACCCCTGATGGTTGGCAAATAACGGCTAAATGTTGCTCCCAAAACCATAATTAAAACAGTAGCAATGGTCCAGCCAATTTTATAGGTTTTAACCGGTTTTTCAACTTCCCCTTTAGCTGAAATAAGAAAAAATATCTTTGATTCCTTCCAGCTTTCAACAAATTCATCGCCTGCAAGAATAATTAATGAATCGCCTGCACGTAAGCGCTCGTCCGATAAATTTGATAATATGCTTGAACCATTTCGGTGAATAGCTAAAACGATACCTTTGTATCGATTAAAAAAGTCGAATTCTTTAAGTTTTGAACCAATACCCGGGAAACGTGGTGCCAGTACAACCTCAATACGCTGAAGGTCTTCACGTTCTATAACCTTATCAAGATTGCCGTGAGTAATAATATCCAGACCATCGAGCGATAATAAATTGTCGATGTTTTCATCGTATCCACTTACCAAAAGTTTATCGTTCTCTTGCAAAACAACGCGTTCATTTTGAGTATAAATCATTTGGTCATCACGTTCAACGCCTACTATTGATATGTTTTTACTGTCGCTAAGCTGTCCCTTTTGTATAACCTCGCCAATGTATTTACTATTGCGCGTAACCAAAAGATTGAAATAGTATTCTTTGATGTCGAGCCTGTCCTTGTTTTGTGTTCCTTTTTTGTGGTCGGGTAGAAGATAGTGCCCGATTAACGCAAGATAAATCCAACCGGCTAAAGCAATAATGAGCCCGACCTGGGCTAACTCGAACATATATAAACCCCTGAATCCGTTTTCCTGCATCATTCCGTCAACAACCAGATTGGTAGATGTGCCAATTAATGTACACACCCCACCAAAAATTGTAGCATATGAAAGTGGAATAAGAAACTTCGAAGGAGAGAGGTTTAACTTTTCAGCCCACCGTTTTATAACGGGTGCAAAAATGATTACAACCGGTGTGTTATTTAGAAAACCCGACAAAGCCGATATTGGGAATATTATAGCGGTAAGCATACGAGGCATTGAACGTTGCTGTTTTGGAAGAGATAATGCTGCCAGTTTGCTGAGTATTCCAGAATATCGAACTCCCTCGCTTACCAAAAAAAGTACTCCAACGGTAAGCATTCCTTTGTTTGAGAAACCGACAGCCAGTTCGGCAGGCGTGATAATGCCAATGGCCATAAAAAAAACAGCTCCCGAAAAAAGAATTAATCCGGGACGCATGGCATCTTTAGCCAGGGCAACTATCATTGCAACAACAACTGTTAATACTATGTAGCTTTCAAGTGTCAATTAACAAGTTTTTATTGAACTATAAAATACGGGTTTAGTAAATTTTCCTTATTGTATACTAAATTTGTTAATTCTGGATATTTTAAGACCGATTTACCGGCATATTTAGCTATTGCATGACCTGCGGCTGTATCCCATTCCATGGTCGGGCCAATGCGGGGATAACAATCAGCTTTGCCTTCTGCAACCATACATATTTTTAGGGAACTTCCTTTAGAAACTATTTTCAGTGGTTTTCCTTTATGATCCAATCCATCGATATATTGTTTCGTTTCTTCGCTCATGTGTGAACGGGACCCAACAACAATAAATTCATCTCTTGTATCATTTAAGGGAAGCTTTTGTGCTTGTTGCCCGATGTTCGTGCCAGTTTGATAATTGCCGATAATGAATGCGCCATTTTCATCCGCAAAATACAAACAATGGGTCGCCGGTACATAAACGACTCCTGCAATGGGCTCATTTTTTTGAATTAAAGCAATATTTACGGTGAATTCATCATTCTTTTTAATGAACTCTTTGGTTCCGTCAAGCGGATCGACCAGCCAGAAGGTATTCCATGTTTTTCGCTCATCGTAGCTAATGTTTTTTCCTTCTTCGCTTAATACAGGAAATTCAGTTTGGGATAAAAATGTCATAATGGTTTCATGAGCATTCTTATCGGCTATCGTCAAAGGAGAATCGTCTTTTTTGAATTCTATACCAAAATCGGCTGTACGATATATTTCCATTATTTTTTTTCCAGCTTCAACCGAAGCTTCTATGGCAATTTTCAGTTCTTCAGATATCATAAAAAAGTGATTACATACTCCAGGGTTCGGCATTCATATCGGTTTCTTCACTCCAACGATATTGTAATTTTGAAATATCATCAATAATCTTTTGTGGTAAAGGGTCAATTTGTTCAGAAGCTATCAGGTATTCATTAAAATTAAAAGCATTTGCGGTAGAGCCAACAGTAGCGCGTACTTGTGCAAAACTATGTGCAAAACGCACACAAAATTCTGTCCAGTTGTCGACTCCTGATTTCTCAAAAATAGGAGCAATTTGAGTTGCACGTTCATGCAAGTATTCTTTCCAGGCAAAACCGGGCTCATCGCGCAATTTATGCACAGGGCCACCAGCAACAGTTCGCATGGCAATTATAGGTTCTGCATTTTCAATAAGTAAATCCCACAATTCATTGGAAACAAAACGTTGGAGGGGGTTGAAATAGAAAATAAAACCATCAATAAAACCTTCAGTTGCGCCGTTTTTAAGTGCTTTTAAAGCGATATCCGATGTCCAGGGAAATACTTCAAGTACGTACCGTTTAATCCATCCCTTTGTCCTGAATTTTTCCAGATCTTTAATTGAGTCACCACCATTGGCAAAATCCTCGGCTAATTCGCCCCGTAAACATAATTGTCCAATTTGAATGCTGTCAATATCCAATAGTTGTGTGTTTTTCTTGAAATCTTCTTTAATTTCATTAATACTGCTGCCTTCAAGCTTAACAATCATATTTGGAACTTTTTTTCTATCACTATCAAATGCTTTTTTAAGGGCATCCATTGCGCCATTTTCACCTTCACCATATTGACGACTGGCATGAAACCAAATTCTGGTATCCATTGCAGCTTTCGCTATATCAACACGCTCGTTAAACGGAATTGAGTCGTGTCCCAACCTTGTAGTACCGTAAACAAACGGTGAAACATCGTTTAACAGCACTGATTTTTTAGAAAAATTCTTTGCATTCATCTTATTTTCCCCTTTATTCACTAATAATTATCAAATATATTTAAAATATCATAAATACAAGTTGATTTAAGCAACTTCATGAAAGAGAAAGAGTATGATTTATGTATATGCTAACGAACTATTTATCTTTTGGGCCAATTAATCCCATTAAATTTTCTTCATTTTTGGGGCCAATACCGGTTTTCACATCAATTATTTCAAGAAATGAAGCCATTCCCCTGATACCATAACTACTACCAACATATACAATAGTGTCATGTTTATCGATGCAATTGTTTTTAACTAAGCTTTGCAAACTGGCGCGAATGGTTTCATCACGGTTGCTGTGAGGCTCGATCGCTGATGCAATTATGCCGTACGATAAGGCTAATTCGCGCATTACACGTGGTCTGTAGCATTTGGCAAACACTAGCATTTCGCCTCTGAATGATGAGATATAACGTGCATTATTTCCTGATAGGGTGTCGGTTACAATAGCGGTTGTATTCATTTCACTAGCAGCTTCTATTGCTTTTGCTGCCAAAAATGATGAAGTGTCGTAATTTATCGGTGGAATAATATCGTTTCTTTTGTCTTTGTTGATTTCAACTTCACTAGCGACCTTGCTCATTGTTTGTACCGCTTCAACCCCGTATTTGCCATATGCGGTTTCGCCACTGAGCATAATGGCATCGCACCTGTTGTAAACAGCATTGGCAATGTCACTTATTTCAGCACGGGTAGGTCGCGGGTGTTCAATCATGGTATGAAGCATTTGTGTTGCCATAATTACCGGACGTTTGCGTTCAATACATTTTTTGATGAGCAAACGTGATACCGATGGGATTTTTTCGGCTGGTATTTCAATACCCAAATCTCCTCGCGCAATCATTACACCATAGGCGTGATCGAGAATTTCGTCAATTTTATCAACCCCTTGCTGGTTTTCAATTTTGGCTATAATTTTTATCGGACTATTATATTCATCCAATATGTTTTGAATATCAATGACGTCTTGTTTGTTCCGGACAAATGAATGGGCAATGAATTCGATATTGTTTTCAATGGCATAGAGAATGAAATCTTTGTCTTTTGCGGTTAACGAAGGTAATTTAATACTGACACCCGGAACATTTATGCTTTTACGGTTTTTTATTATACCACTATTTGTAACTTCGGTATATAAAAAGGTGTCATCTTTGTGTTTTACTTCAAGCTCAATCTCGCCATCATCAACTAATAATTTAGAGTTTGGTTGTACGTCGTTAATAAAACCGGGATAATTAACATGCAAACAATTTTTTTGGCTCAAATCACCACTCACTTTAATTTTTTCTCCCAATTCTACATTCAAATCTTCATCAATATTAATTGTACGAACTTCTGGCCCTTTGGTATCAATTAACAATGCAATTTTATCAGAAACTGAACGTACATCATTCATGATTTTTGTGGCTCCTTCACGGTCAATATGCGCTGTATTCATACGAACTACATTCATTCCATTATCGTATAGCGCTTTTACATATTCATGACTGCTTTTATAATCAGAAATAGTAGCTACAATCTTCGTTTTTTTCATTTTTTAGTAATTATTAATATCGTTTTGTGAAACAAGCGTGCAAAAATATAGTTTTAGATTATTGTCTGATGGCTTTAATTATTAACTTATGATTATTAAAACCACATTACTAAACTAATAAGTCGTAAAATTGTTAAATTTAAGCATAAAAATATAATATGGAAAAATTGACATTAACCACACCGGCATTACTTTTTTCAGCCGTATCATTAATTTTATTGGCTTACACCAATCGCTTTTTAGGATATGCACAGGTTGTTCGTAACTTATATGAACGCTTTAAAGAAAACCCTGACAGTATCCTTCTGGCTCAAATAAAAAATCTCAGAAAAAGAATGTACCTGACCCGCGCCATGCAGTTGCTGGGTGTATTAAGCCTTTTTCTGTGTGTTGTGTCGATGTTTTTAATTTATGTTGACTTAAGAATGTCTGGTGCATGGGCTTTTGGAATAGGATTACTTTCTCTTATTGTTTCATTGACCATATCAGCACGTGAAATACAAATTTCGGTACGTGCACTTGATTTGCACCTAACCGATATGGAAGGGAAAAATTAAACATTATGACCATGCCTTTTTTAAATTCAAGGCATGGCCATTTTTATTATTTATTGAGTTTTTTCCGCTCGTGCTCTTTTAGAAAGATTTTCCTTAATCGAATATTTTTTGGTGTTATTTCAACATATTCATCACTTTGAATGTATTCAAGAGCCTCTTCAAGGCTAAATAGAACCGGAGGAGCAAGTTTCGATTTATCATCGGAACCAGATGCTCGCATGTTGGTGAGCTTTTTTGTTTTGGTTATGTTGATGGTTAAATCATCTTCCCTGGTACTTTCTCCAATAACCTCTCCTTCATATACCTCCTCGCCGGGTTTAACAAAGAATTTACCCCGGTCTTGTAATTTATCCAAAGCGTAGGCAATTGCTGTTCCGGTATCAAGACAAACCAATGATCCGTTGTTTCTTTTTTCAATTTCACCTTTATAAGGCTGAAATTCGATAAAACGATGTGATATAATAGCTTCGCCTGCAGTGGCTGTTAAAACATTGTTACGAAGGCCAATAATACCACGCGAGGGTATATTAAACTCAAGCACTGTACGTTCGCCTTTTCGTTCCATGGTTAATAATTCACCTTTACGTCGTGTAACCAGTTCAATAACCTTTCCTGAATAATCTTCGAGTACATCAATGGTAAGTTCCTCTACCGGTTCACTTTTTACCCCATCAACATCCTTAATAATAACCTGTGGTTGACCTACCTGCAATTCAAAACCTTCGCGGCGCATTGTTTCAATTAAAACGGATAAATGAAGCACTCCGCGTCCGAAAACATTCCACGAATCGGCACTGTTGGTTTCTTCAACACGTAATGCCAGGTTTCGTTCCAGTTCCTTCTTGAGCCGGTCGAATATATGACGTGATGTTACAAATTTGCCATCTTTACCGAAAAACGGAGAGTTGTTAATGGTAAACAGCATACTCATGGTAGGCTCATCAATTGCAATAGGAGGGAGGGGCTCGGGGTTTTCGATTTCGGCAATAGTGTCACCAATTTCAAACCCTTCGATTCCTACCAATGCACAAATATCTCCGGCTTCTACTTTTGATACCTTTGTGCGACCTAATCCGGTAAATACATTAAGTTCTTTTATTTTAGTTCGCTTTATTGAGCCATCGCGGTGACATAAGCTTACTTGTTGTCCTTCGGTGAGCGTTCCTCTGTGTAACCGACCTACAGCTATTCGACCTACATAAGGAGAAAAATCGATAGAGGTGATAAGCATTTGAGTTGAACCATTTTCGACTTTGGGTTCAGGAATGTGTTTAATAACTGAATCAAGCAGAGGAATAATGTTGTTGTTTTTCTCATTCCAGTTTTCCGACATCCATCCATCTTTAGCGGAACCGAAAATGGTCGGGAAATCAAGCTGATTTTCATCGGCATCAAGGTTAAACATCAAATCAAATACCATCTCCTGAACCTCTTCGGGCCTACAGTTTGGCTTGTCAACTTTATTGATAACAACAATGGGTTTCAGCCCAAGTTTTATTGCTTTTTGCAGAACAAAGCGTGTTTGTGGCATTGGGCCTTCAAACGCATCTACCAATAACAAAACGCCATCTGCCATATTCAGTACACGTTCTACTTCGCCCCCAAAATCAGCGTGTCCGGGGGTATCAATGATGTTAATTTTTGTATCTTTATAAATAACCGACACATTTTTTGAAAGGATGGTTATGCCACGTTCTTTCTCAAGGTCGTTGCTATCCATTATCAGTTCACCGGGTCTTTCGTGATCTTTGAAAAGTTTCCCGGCTAATAACATTTTATCTACAAGTGTAGTTTTCCCATGGTCAACGTGGGCAATAATTGCAATATTTCTGATCGACATGTTTTGTATTGATTTAAAAGTCGCGCAAAATTACTCTATTTTGCAGCTATATCTATCAATTGCCATTTTATCAAGAAATACAATGCGCAATACAACAATTTATTAACAAACCAAGAAGAGTAAAAATAGCAAATAGAAAAGAGTGGGGAATGATTTATTCTGGATTAAAACAATTTAATTCCAATAGATAGGAGGTATATCCGGTTTTTAGCTTCTACAGAACTGGAATCTTCAATGATGTTGGCACTTTGTTCTACACGAGCATCCAAGGTAAGAAACCAGATATCTGCACCTACGCCAAATTGCACCCCCATATAATTTGAAGAAAAACTATCAGCATCTAAGTCTGTAACTTCGGAATAAAAATTATTGGCGGTAATAAAAGAAAAAACAGGGCCGGCATTTAACCTGAGTTTTATTAAACTTCGATTAATTAAACTCACGCCTAGAAGTACAGGGACATCAAGTGTTTCATAATCGAATGAAATGGATGGAATAACCGAATTGTCCATTGAGATGGGTGAAATATTTCCACCTTTTTTGTTGAAATAAATCTCAGGTTGAACATAAATTCTACCTGCACTTATCCTTCCAAAAGCACCTACATGATAACCCGTTATGTTTTTTTCATTAACCGGATGATTAATGATGCTTTCAAAATTTGTTGTCATTATTGAACTATTTAAACCATATTTAATACCGAGATTAAACGGGGACTGTCCACGCGAACTCAGTGCAAAAAATACGATAATGAAAATAATGCAAATCCGTTTCATTTTAACTCCTTTTCGTACAAAAGTAATAAAAAAGAATTTTCAATGTATATTAAAACACATAAAAGCCGGAGTGAAAATAACCCCGGCTTTTGTA
>Ga0102940_1001007_pt1 | contig 18747 bp, 15 predicted proteins | sample SalPonR2_C_D1_MG_FD_78215 | JGI IMG/M metagenome (GOLD analysis project Ga0102940, IMG submission 78215) | Salt pond soil microbial communities from South San Francisco under conditions of wetland restoration - Salt Pond MetaG R2_C_D1_MG | ecosystem: Environmental > Aquatic > Marine > Intertidal... | reverse complement strand
CTTTAATTTTTTTTTTCGCCTGACTTCACATCACTGTTATTGCATCCTGACCCCCTGGCGCTGCAGGGCAGACTGTACCTGTCTGATATCCACCTGCCGGCAGGTGGTGCCGGTTTTGACGGCCACAGCCGCTGCCGTTCCCGCTCCCTGCCCGGTGACCGTACAGCACATCATCTGGCGCAGGGCGGCGTGGGACATTTTGTCTCCGGAAACACACCGGCCCGCCACCAGCAGATTTTCCACGGAACCGGGCAGCATGATCCCGTAAGGCACCTGAAAATACCGGCCGGTGGTGGGGATGACCACCACGCCGTAGGCATCCAGAAATTCCGGAAAAATGCCGATGCTGTCTTCAAACCGGGCCTGGTTCTGTACCTGTTCCCCGGTCATGGTGTGACGGCCTGCGATTTTCCGGGATTCTCTCACTCCCAAAGAAGAACCGAACGTCCGCAGCCGGGCGTTTTCAAACCCGGGGGTATATTTGCGCAGGGCCGCAATGGCGGCCATGGCATGTTTTCGGCCTTCCATCTCCCCCCGGGTGAGGTCCTTGATTTTTGTGGCATCCAGACCCGGCATGTAGGTCATGTTCATATAGGTGGCCTCACCGTTTTCCATGAGACTGCTCCAGAATCCCGCGGTCAAGACCTCTGCCGGGATTTCACCGGCGGCCCGTGCCCTGTCAAAGGGATCCGCCAGGTAGGGGCTGAACAGGCGGTCTTCTTTTCCTGTGGTTTTTTGGGCCCACTGGCCAAGGGTACCGGGATTATTCTCCACATAGGCCAAAAAACGGCGGCGGTCCACCCCGCTGCACCCAAAGGATACCGACACCCCCTCCAGCTGACCTTCAGGGGGATGGGTGCAGGGAACCCCGGCCCGGAAAGCGATGTCCGCGTCCCCTGTGCAGTCGATCACGGCTTTTGCCAGGATGGCCTGGCGGCCCTGTTTGCTTTCCGTCACCACGCCGGTGACGGTCTTTCCCGACAGAAGGGGGACCACGCCCAGGCAGTGCAGAAAAGGGGTGATGCCTGCCTGCTGCACCATCTGGTCAGCCACACACTTGAAGGTGTCCGCCTCCAGGGCCTGGGAAATGGACTGGGGTTCTTTGCGCACGCCGCTGAAATGTCTGGCTGCCGCCTCAAATTCCAGCCCGATGCCAGGGGATTCCACTGTCCCTTCATGCCGGTACCAGCCGATGGATTCCACCATGGCCTGGGTGATATTGCCGCCAAAGCAGCCGTACCGTTCCACCAGCAGGGTGTCCACCCCCTCCCTGGCAGCGGCAATGGCCGCGGCCAGGCCGGACGGGCCCGACCCCACCACCAGCACTTCGGTTTCAGTCAATACCGGGGTTTTCCGGGATGGTTCATGGACACATGCAGGGGTCATGCGACTTCCTTTTATCCGGTTTCTTTGGAAGCATCCTTGTACTGATGAATGAATGATGCACAGATGCCTGCATGCTCCCGGGCCAGGGACCTTGCCCTTTCCCGGTCCCCGGCAATGATGGCATCCAAAATGGGCGTGTGCCGCTCCAGGGCCTGCTTCCAGTCAGGAACGCTTTCTGCATACTGGACCAGAAACGAACGGATCTGGTGGTGCAGGGCCTGATAGATGGACAGGAAAAAAACATTGCCGGCCATCTCCACCAGGGTCAAATGAAACTGGTGATCTCGGTCTGCAAAGGCTTTTGCGCTGGTGATGGCCCGGGGGTCATAAGCCAGGAGGCGGTCCAGGGTCTGGATCTGGTCATCGGTCCGGGTTTCCGCCACCTTTGCCGCAATTTCCGATTCAATGGTATTCCGGGCCTCCACCAGATCATTCATGCGGTCCGCGTTGATCCGGGGAAACAGGGGGATCAAGACATTGCCCAGGGCCGGCACGGACACCGAATCGCTGACAAAGGCACCTTTGCCGTGATGTACCTGGATAATCCCCCAGGCCGCCAGCCGGGCCAGGGCCTCCCGAAGGGTCAGCCGGCTCACCTCATATACATTCAGCAGGGCCTGCTCGCTGGGCAGTTTTTCCCCGGGACTGAATTCGCCATCCAGTATCCGGGTTTTAAGGCTTTCCGCCACCGCCTCCGTGGCCGATATTTTTGTCAAAGGGATATGCATCCAAATCACCCAAAATCATTATTCCAATCATATGGTCACATCACTTATACAACTTATCAGATGAGTGTCAAGAAAAAACATTCTCTTTCTGATTTGCCGATCAACCTATTTTCCGGCCCAGGGCAGCAATGCTTCCCTGCCATAACGTTGTCAAACTACCCATCGCCAAACCGTGCCTGGGGTGATATACTTTTGTGTTATGAAACTGATAAAAACGTTGGACAAGAAAACATGACATATGTGCACCTGAATATCCATACGGGAGAGCCATCATGCTGCTGAAAAAACCGGGGAGCCAGGTTATCCAGGCCCTGGACCGCTACCTGACCCAGAGCCAAAACAAAGAAAAACCTGTCATTCACCAGAAATCGATCCAGGCCCTTCATGAAGCGCTGGACCTTTCCACCCTTTTCAGAAACGGGGGGTTGTCCGGGGATAATTTGGACCAGTTTCTGGAAACCTATCTGGATAACACCACCCGGCTGCACCATCCGGGGTATCTGGCCCACCAGGTGGGAAATCCCCATCCCCTGGCTGCACTGGGGGCTTTCATTGACGGTGCCACCAACAATGCCATGGCCATCTATGAAATGGGCCCGGCTGCCGCTGCCATCGAGTTTTTCATGGTCAACAAGCTTTTGGACCGGGTGGGATGGCCCCGCATGCCCTTTGACACAAAGCAGCGCCTGCTCTTTGACCACGGGGCAGGGGTATTGACCCATGGCGGTTCTCTGGCCAACATGACCGCCCTGATGGCCGCCAGAAACCACCTGGATTCAGCGGTACGGGAAAACGGGTGTGCCGGGAACCTGGCCATTCTGGCGTCGGACAGCTGCCACTATTCGGTTTCCAAAACCGCCGGAATACTGGGGATTGGGGAAAAAAACGTGGTGGCGATTCCCACGGACCGCATGGGGCGGATAGAGCCGAAAGAGGTGACACCATGCATTGAAAATGCCCGGCAGTCAGGGCGCCGCATTGTGGCCCTGATTGCCAATGCCTGCAGCACGGGCACCGGTCTGTTCGACCCCATTGATGCCATTGCAGATATCTGTAAGGAAAACCGCATCTGGTTCCATGTGGACGGCGCCCATGGCGGGAGCCTTCTGTTTTCAAAAAAATACCGGCACCTGCTGGACGGCCTGGAAAAGGCGGATTCTTTGATACTGGATGCCCACAAAATGCTGCGGACCCCCACAGTGTGTGCCGCCCTTCTGGTGAAACATGCCCCTGCCCTGGACCATGCATTTCAGCATGATGCCGGGTACCTTTTCCATGACAAATACCAGCCCGGGTTTGATTTTATCTCCCAGACAGTGGAATGTACCAAGGCCGGGCTGGGCCTCAAATTTTTCCTTGCCTTTGCCGCCCTGGGGGAAAACGGCATGGCAGAATACATTGACATCTGTGTTGATCTGGCCTGTTCTGCCCAAAAACACATCGCCTCCCAGCCGGATTTTGATGCCCCGTATACACCGGAAAGCAATATTTTGTGTTTTCGGCATACAGGCGCTGACACGGATCAGCTTGCCATACGGGACCGGCTCATACAGAAGGGAAATTTTTATTTATCCTCCACCAGTATTGAAACCCAACGTTTCCTGCGCATGGTAATCATCTCCCCGGCCACCACCCTGGATGACATCAAAGCGCTGGTCCATGCCATCCGGCAGACGGCAGAAACAGGATGACCTGTGAGAAAACAAACTGGTGGGTCTGCTGCGGCATGATCAAATAGTTTTTGACGGCCCGGTTGTGTTTATGTATACTGTACCAGATTTTGCGCTCCCGTTATAATTTGTGAATTTTCCTGCAGCACCTGTGCAGCATGTATCCTGTTCAAAGGTTTTTCAATACCGGTCAATTTTCAAAAGAAAGGAGCAGGTATGAAGGATCAGTCTTCTGAGATTATTCTCCAGCGGTCCCGTGTCTTCAGCGCGGTCAGAAGAATCGCCTTTGTTTTATTTGCCCTGTTTTTGTGCTATTCGCTGGCTGCCGTTGTCTATTCCACCCAGGTCATTTACAAGGTCAAGCTCAACCATGCCGTGATCCTGGAAAAATTCGGGGGCAAAAGACAAGCCGTCACAGATGTGGGGTGGCATTTCCGGCTGCCGTTTTTCACCCGTCTGGAATCACAGGTCACCTTGATGAACCAGAACATGTATCTGGGAGGATCATCCGCACCCATCAAGATCATCTCCCAGGAAAACGTTGCCCTGTGGACATCTGCACTGATGACTTTTAAAATAAAGGATTTAAAGGTGTGGGGCATCGACAACCTGGCACCGGAAATCCTGCTGCAGGGGGATTTTGACGGCATTGCCAAAGACATTCTCCAGGGAGAACAGGTAAACAAACTCATCAGTGACAGAGAAACCATCAAAGAAGCCATATTTGCTGCATTGAAAAACCGGCCCATCAACCAGAACGGTCCCACACTGGAGGAAAAATACGGCATTTCCGTTATCAGTTTTGTGCTCAACGAGACCCGGTTCGGGGACAAGCTGGTGGAAGCCACTGAAGAAAAAAAGCGGCGACAGCTCATCGCAGAGGCGGAAAACTATGCCGCAGACCAGGAAGCCCAGCGCATCAGAAAACTGTACAAAGCCTACCTTGAGGGGATCCAGGCCCTGCACCAGGCCTTAGGCAATCCACAGAACCGGGCCGTTAGCCCGTCGCTCCTTGCATTTTTGTCCCAGCAGAAATGGGCGGATGCCTATGAAAAAAATCAGACAGACCAGAAAACCTTTGTGCTCCATGGCGACGGCGGCGTTCCAGCTTTGACACTGCCCCAGGATATCAATGATTTACGGGGCATAGGGCCGCGCCAACAGACGGAACCATAAGGTCGTACCGCCCATTTTTTTGGGGGAAAAACAGATGGCGAAACGCATGACCAAAGAAAAAACCTATATCACCCTGCCGGAAGACAATATCCGGCAGATCGAATCCCTGGTGGCCACGTGGACCTATGACACAAAGGTGTTTGTCCGGTCCCGGCTCAACCAGTTCAAACCGCCCCATCCATTGGTGAGCTCAGCCAAGGATTTTGTTTATTTTGTGTTTTTCATGCAGCGGAAAAGAAAAACCATGGCAGTGCTCAACAACCCCAAAGTGCTGACAGACTGGAAAAAACGGTTTTTGTATTCCGGTGAAACCAATCCCGGCGCCTCCTGGAACCGCATCATTGAAAAAGAGTTGACCAAGGCCCAATACCATTATCTGATTGCTGTTCTGGACAGGGAACTCACCGACCTTCATGTACCAGTGGAACTGGAAAAAACCTTTGAAAAGATCTACCGGGCCCATATCCGCAAAGAATATATTGAAGACACAGACATTCCCAAGGCCCCCATCGTCCTCATAGAAGGCACCTCCGGCAGCGGAAAAAGCGCCACGATCAGAGAAACCCTTGAAAAAGTGATATTCCGGAACCAGGTGATTCCCGCAGTGGACTGGAAACAGAAAAAAAAAGCGATCCTGGCCAAACACAGCCTGTTCACCAACCTGGAGGATGTTGACCCGGAATTTGCGGTAAAAATCGCTGCAAAGAGAAAACAGAACTTTTACCACCGGCTGGCAAGAATCCCATTTTTGCGCCGGATATTCAAAAAAAGAATCATGAACAACCTCACCCGTTTTGAAGAGCGGGGCATAGAGGTGGATGCCTCGGTCATCACCCCCAATGACTACCAGACCGCCCTGTCAGGGGAGCCGGGAAATTACTTCAAGCGGGCCATGGGAAATCCCAAGGTAACCTGCATCCGCCATATCGAAGAAGCCCACTCCGCATTCGGCAAGTCTGAAACCGCTCCAGGATCAGGCGGCGGTGCTGAAAAACAGCAGCGGACCCTCATCGACACCTCCAATATCGTTTTAGACGAAATCATCGACGGCCGGCGGGACTGTTTTGTCATTGCGACAACAGACCAGACCCACCGGTTTGATTCCGCCATCTACCGGCGGTTTGTGGAAAAAGGGGCCATCATTGACATATCCAAATTCTGGATGAACCGGGAAAATCTCAAAAAAATCATCTTTCTGGAAATCAAGCGCCACCAGATACCCTCAAAATACAGGCCCGGTTCAGAAAAATTGAATACCGCAGCCGATAAAATCTATGCCATTTTCAAGGAGCGCAGCCTGAAAATCAGCCCGGCCTATGTCAGAAAACTCATTGAATCCATCATCAATATCCGGGGGGATTTTCTTCTTGAGTTCCTGGACAACAGCATTCTGATCCGATCCGCGTTTCAGTTGGTGGCCAAAAACGTGTATGGAGAACTGTACAGCAAAGTGGTGGACCACATGGACAGAGCCGTGCTTTGGGATGAATATGTGGGGGATATCAAGGACAAATTTTCTGAAATGGCCAACAACTGCTTCCAGTACGGGGTCAGCGAAGACAAGGGCGTTGTGCTCACAGGACCCCCGGGCAGCGGCAAAACCTTTCTGGTAAGAACCTGGCTCTCCTCCAACACCCAGGTCCATGACATTGCCACCTCTCCGTCCGCCCTGCAGGACCCCGCCAGCCCGGTTCACGGCACGGTTGCCAACCTGGAAAAGGTGTATGATATCGCCAAGATGATTGCCCCCACCGTGATCTTCTTTGATGAAGGGGATGCCCTGGCCCCCAAACGCAGCAGCACCGGGGGGCAGCCTTCGGATGTGCTCACCAACAAATTTCTCAACATTATTGACGGGGAGGTCCCCCTGAACAAGGTTTTCACGGTGCTCACCACCAACCGGCTGGATATTCTGGACCCTGCCCTGATCCGATCCAAACGCCTCAAAACCCTCGAAATAACGGGGCATATGCGGCAAAAAGATATCCTTGACATCATCTCAAAGCAGTTTGAAACCGTACCCCACCGCAGGGAAGTGGATGTGGAAAAGATCATAGAAACCGCCCAGGGCATCTGCAATACCCCGGCGGATTACACCTCTTTTACCGAAAAAGCCATTGCCCTTTGTTCCACAGAGTTCAAAGTTTTGCTCAAGCTTCGTCAGCTCACCAAATCCACGAAAGCAGAGAAATATGAATTTGTGAAATTGAATTTCAAGACCGTGCTGGGGATTCTGGATACGGTCAAAGCCCCGCCCCTGCTCAAATCAAACATTAAGACCGATTTGAAAAACTTTGTGAACCACTATGAACAGATCCTGAAAAATGTGGACCACATCTCCAGGGAAACAGACTATCCCCTGGTGGTGGCCCACCTGGAATCAGCCCGGCGGGAAATTTCCCAGAGCCCGGTGCGCAAAGGCGCCATCCAGCTCAATGAATTTCTGGAAACCGAGCTGAGCAAAGAGCCCCAGGTGGGATTCATCATCGGCGCAGGCGCCAATGACATGACCGGCATGCTCCTGCCCATTGCCACCAGCCTCACCGGACGGGTGGAACAATCGCCCATCATCGTGACAGGGGCGGTGTCTTCCACCGCTCCCAATGCGGCCCAGCTGGATATGGCCGTGCAGATGACCCGGCAGTCCGCCCAGGAAGCGTTGACCATGGTGAAAAACTATATCCAGCAATTGTCACCGGATATCAGTATTCCCTGGCTGTTCGGTGATTTTCTCAAAAAATATTCCTTCCACCACCAGCTTCTGTCCGCATCATACAACGTGGGCGGCCCTTCTGCCGGGTATGCCCTGGCCCTGAACACCCTGTCCGCTTTGCTGCAGATCCCTTTGTGCATCGATTTCGGCATCACCGGGGCTCCCTGGACCAAGGGGGTGAGAAAAGATGAGATCGGCGGATCGGTCATCATCGGCGGCCACAGGAAAAAAACCGAAAAAGTGCTTTTGTACCTGCGGCGCATGTACATGCCGCTGCAGAATTACAAGGACCTTGAACCGGAGTTTCTCATGGGGTACTGGCTCAGGCAAAAAGATATCATTGCAGTAACCCATTTTGCCGATCTCATGCCCGAGGTGCTGTTTCTGGACAATGCCCACAACGATATGAGAGAAGAATTGATAGCCATGCGCATCACATACAAGACGGAAAAATACTATGACTCACGGAAAACACCCCGTCTAAAGGAGGATATCATCCATACAAAGTTATTGATGCGCCAGCGGGCGGAATCGGAAATTCTGCGCCGGGTCAATGCCATCCGGCTGTATCTGGAAGATCCTGCCCGCAAAAAATATATCTCCCATGAAAAGATATTCAAAACCTATATGACAGCATCAGAATGATCCTTCCGCAGGGCCACGGGTTTACCGATGATTTCCGCCCAGATAACGGCCTGCCGAAGGCTGGGACGTCTGCCATAGGGGTGAATGGTGGGCGGGGGCACCTCTTGTCTGGCACCTTTTTTTCCAGGTGTCCGGATATCGGATTGTTTTTGGGAAAGTTCCTCCTGTCTGGTGTCAACCGAAGTCCGGGCCGGTTCCGCATCCAGCGGTGTTTCCTCTTCCTGGATCATTCCCTCATCAGCCAGCTCATCCCAGAAAGTTACGTCCGATCCCTGTTTTTCTTTCTGCTGTCTGGCCTTTTCCTGTCTGGCCTGTTTTTCCAGCTCCTGTAACGACTGCTGTATCTGGTCTTTGATTTTTTGAAAAAATGAAAACATTAGCGGCCTGGCCGGCTGTTTTTTCTGAACACGGGCCTTTTTTTTCTTTGCCTGCTTCAGGCTTCTGGAGATAAGGGTAATCAAAAGAAATAAAAAAACCAGACCGATGTTTATCAGGGTTTCCAGTTCCATGGCACTCCTTTTGGTGCAGTCATTCTCAGGGGAGATTACCCCCCCCCTGAGAATCACTGAAGTAATGATTTATGTATTCTGATCCGACTGGGTAGTGTCTGTTTCACCCTTGGAGATCTGGTCCCGCATCTTTGTATCAGCTGCCACATTCTTCATTTTGTAGTAATCCATGATACCAAGATTGCCGCTTCTGAAGGCTTCTGCCATAGCCAGGGGCACCTGGGCTTCCGCCTCCACCACCTTGGCCTGCATTTCCTCTACCCGTGCCCGCATCTCCTGTTCCTGGGCAAAGGCCATGGCCCGTTTTTCCTCGGCCTTGGCCTGGGCAATCTTCTTGTCTGCCTCGGCACGGTCGGTTTCCAGCTCAGCTCCGATGTTCTTGCCCACATCCACATCTGCAATGTCAATGGACAGAATTTCATAGGCAGTACCGGCATCCAGGCCTTTTTTCAACACGGTCTTGGAAATCATATCCGGATTTTCCAGTACTTTTTTGTGGGTCTCGGCAGACCCGATGGTGGTGACAATGCCTTCCCCCACCCGGGCCAGGATGGTTTCAGCCCCGGCCCCGCCCACCAGACGGTCAATATTGGCCCGGACCGTGACCCTGGAGATCGCTTTGAGCTGGATGCCGTCCTTGGCCATGGCCGCCACGATCGGGGTTTCAATCACCTTGGGATTTACCGACATCTGCACCGCTTCCAGTACATCCCGGCCGGCCAGGTCAATGGCGGCGGCCCGGTTAAAAGACAGGTCGATGTTGGCCTTGTCTGCTGCAATCAGGGCCTGGACCACCCGGGACACATTCCCGCCGGCCAGATAATGGGATTCCAGGCTGTCTGTGGGAATCTCCATGCCGGCTTTCACCGCCATGATCTTGGACTCCACAATCAGTTTGGGGGGCACTTTTCGAAACCGCATGAAAATGATATTGATCAGCCCGACCTTAGCCCCGGACACCAGGGCCTGGACCCAGAGGGCGATATAGGCAAAAATAAAATAAAACAGGGCCACGCCGATCACACCGGCAATAATTAACAGGATGTACATAAACTCCATGTCTGTGTCTCCTTATTCGATTTTGTCAACCACAATTCTGTTTCCAGACACCTGGGTCACCACAACCGGTGTCCCGGCATCCATATATTCTCCGTCGGTTACCGCATCCAGGCGCTTTCCCTCAATCATGACCGTGCCTGAAGGCCGTAAGTCCGTTATTACTTCTCCCTGCTTCCCTTTCCATGATACCAGATCAGGGGCCTGGGAAAAAACCCCATCCCGGCGGGACAATTCTTTGTGCAGCGATAAGGAAGAGGCCCCAAGGGCCTTGAACCCCAGGACCAGAACAACCGGTATCAAAAACATATCCACACCCAGAAACACCATCCCTGCAGCAAAGGAGATGGTGGAAAAAACAAGATAAAGGGAATACAGCAATATTCCGGCAGCCATCACCGACAAAAGCCCCAGAGACGGAACAAATATCTCCACCACAATGACCACCAGCCCAAGCACCTGCAGTAATACAGGAAATATATAGGATGTCATGATGCCGCCTCTTTGGATGTAATGCTGTCTGTATCTGCCGCTTTCACCACCACGCGGTTCTGTTCCAGTGCCTCCACGGTTACAGGGGTGCCCGGATCCAGAAACTCACCTCTGGTAATGGCATCAATCCGCCTGGGTCCGATCCTGATTTTTCCCGAAGGCCGCAAAGCGGTCACAGCCGTACCTGACTGGCCTGCAGCCACGGACAGGGCCGCATCCGATCCCACCAGGGCCTCCCTGAGATTGGCTTCCAGGTATGGTCCCTTTATCAGCCGGGACACCCCGGGCAGCACAAACCGAAACATTATCAGGGAAAACACCAGTGCCCCCACAACACTGCCCAGGACCATGGCCAGGTTCCGGACCAGAAGCCGGCCTTCCCAGGGCATTTTGGGATCAGGCACCACAAATCCCTGAAAGGAAAGCACCAGGCCGGCCGCCAGCACCATGATCCCGGCAATGCCTGCCACGCCGAACCCGGGCAGCACCAGGATTTCCGCCGCCATGAGCAAAGTGCCGATGAGCAGCAGCAAAAGCTCGGTGTAATCTGCCAGTCCCACCAGGTACTGGTTTAAAAAAACCAGTCCCAGGCAGACAATACCGATGACCCCGAAAACACCGAAACCCGGAGCTTTTATCTCAGTATACAGGGCACCAAGCCCCACAAGCATGAGGATGGGCAGCAGCGGCTGGAGAAAACGGACCAGGCTTTCAGACCAGGTCTCGGTCATATAGGACAACGTGTAATTTTCATAGCCCAGATATGCCAGTGCCCCGTCAAGATCCGCAACACTGGCTCTGGAAAAACCCAGGTTCCGGGCTTCCACATCATCCATGGTCAGCAGCTCTCCCTCTGCCACAACAGTTATCTTTCTGGTGATGCGCGCCTTTTCTTCATCGGTCAGGTCATTGAACCTGATTTTGTCCATAAACACGGTTTCTTTATCCATGGTGACCTGGTAGACCTCCATGCTTTTGGTAACCATGGATTCCGCCAGCACCTCTGGATAACCGTTTTTCTTGGCCAGGGTCCGGAACTGCGCCCGGAGCACGGTCTGGGTTTTCTCCCCCATCTCTTTCTGGCCCTCACTGGTCTGGATGATAGGGGCACAATCTCTGATCAGGGTGTTTTCCTTCATCACCAGAACATTGCCGGCCAGGGCAATGAGGGCACCGGCAGATATGGCCCGTTTTTCCACAAAAGATATGGACTGTCCCATGGGAACGGACAAAAGGGTCTCCACGATTTCCAGGGCTGCATCCACCCGCCCCCCGAAGGAATCCAGCTTGAACACCATGAGGGCATCTGGATCGGCGGCCAGAATCTCATCAACGCTTCTTTTGAGAAAAGCCGCCATACCCGGCTCCACCGTCCCGGTAACAGGGATGACGTGAATGGTTTTATCTGCTGCCGGAACCGCACCTGTCCTGAAAAAAACAAACAGGACCGCTGCAGCCAGAAACAGAATCAGCCAGGTTCGGCTGTTTTTGAAACCATTTTTCACATATTTTCCCATGGATCATTGTCCTCTCAGGTGTCATGCCGAAATTACTCAGTCACTATACCATGAAATACCGGGGTTTAACAAAACATTCGCAATTTCACACTTAAAATAAGACCGGCCAGTGTCCGGGTCAAGCGTCCACCGTCAATATACAAGCGCTGCACCTCCTGAAAGCCTTTGTGATATTTTCAACCACCCTGCAGGGCAGCCGCCTGCAGCATTGCCGTACATATCGTGACCAAGCCCTCCGGGGATGCCTTATGACAGGACCGTCAGATGCCAATCTCGGGCCGGTCATAAGGCATCCCCGGAGGGCGGGGTTCGATTCCCCCGAATGGGTCGCCTTACATGCGGTTACCCGGGTTGCCAAACTGGATCTTTGCTATAAGCATCCAGAATTTTCGACCATTTGCTGTACCCTCTGTCGCCGGCCCCGCCCCTGGTGGTGTCCTGTGCCCGGCCCGAGATCCTGCGGGGCCGGTTACCGTAAATTTTTTCAGATAAGGAACTGATCCCCTGTTTCCGGTTCTGTCATCGTACCATACCTGCCGGCCCCTCCGGCTCTGACGGTCAGTTCACAGGACACCACCAGGGACTCCCCATAGCGTGTGCGGTGCTATGGCAAATATCCAGATGCCAAATTCTGTGATTGCCAAACCGGCAATTTTTTTTTATACATTACACTTACCATATGGCCAAAAATCTGAAAACAAAAACATGATACCCTCATATTTGTCACTATAAACATAAGGAAATCCCCATGGCTGCAGCAGAGGATAAAAAACCGGATACCATTCTTTCCCAGGTGCACAAAACCCGTCAGGCCCGTGAAAAAACCTACCGGGAAAAGGCCCTGAAACTTTTCCCCTGGATCTGCGGCCATTGCGGCAGGGAGTTTGAAGGCAGACGTCTCAAGGAACTGACGGTGCACCACAAGGACCACAACCATGACAACAATCCGCCGGACGGCAGCAACTGGGAGTTGCTGTGCATTTACTGCCATGATAATGTGCATTCCCGGGACCAGGTTGCCGACGCTTACGCAGACGGACCGTCGGACAGTTCTGCAGAAAAAGGGGGCGGCAACAGTCCCTTTGCCGGTCTGGGGGATCTGTTAAAAGGCAGGCTGGAGTAAAAATTTTTGTCTACATTATCGTTCATTAGAATATAAGCCGCGTTCACACAAATTACTGAATCAGGAGGAAACATGAATCTACAAAGGCCCAATGCCAATGATGCCCTGCAGACAAAAAACCGGTCCCGGAATATTGCCCCGCAGTCCGGTATCTGCAGCCGGTGCATCGATGGATGCAAAGGCAACTGCGACCTGTTCCACGCCACCTTCCGGGGAAGGGAGCTTTTGTACCCCGAACCATTCGGCAGCGTCACCGCCGGTGCGGACAAAGATTATCCCGTGGACTACTCCCATCTGAACATCATGGGATATGCCCTGGGGGCCAAGGGCATGGAGCCGGACCCGGACAAGGCAACGTTTCCCGCTGTAAACACCGAAACCCAGTACGGGGTGACAGACAAGGTCAAAATGAAGGTGCCCATATTCACCGGTGCCCTGGGCAGTACCGATATTGCCCGAAAAAACTGGGAGCATTTTGCCATAGGGGCCGCCATCTCCGGCATCACCCTTGTGTGCGGGGAAAATGTCTGCGGCATCGATCCGGACCTGGAACTGGACAAAAACGGCCGGGTGACAAAATCCCCGGAAATGGACCGGCGGGTCACTGAATACCGGCGGTTTCACGAAGGATACGGGGATATCCTGGTACAGATGAACGTGGAAGACACCCGCAACGGCGTGGCCGAGTATGTCATTGACAAACTGGGAGTGGAAACCATTGAACTCAAATGGGGACAGGGGGCCAAATGCATTGGCGGGGAGATCAAGGTCAACTCCCTGAAGCGGGCCATAGAGCTGAAAAAACGGGGCTATATTGTCACCCCTGACCCGGAAAATCCAGCCCATCAGGCATCTTTCAAAGCCGGACCCTTAAAGCAGTTTGAACGCCATTCCCGTCTGGGATTCATCGACCAGGACAGTTTCATGAAAGAAGTGGACCGGCTGCGGCAGCTGGGGGCAAAACGGATCACCCTGAAAACAGGGGCATATCCCATGCGGGAACTGGCCATGGCCATCAAATGGTCCAGTGAGGCCAATATCGACCTGCTCACCATTGACGGGGCACCGGGCGGCACCGGCATGAGCCCGTGGCGGATGATGACCGAATGGGGCATCCCCGCCATTTACCTGCATGCCATGGCCCATGAACTGTGTGAACGCCTGGACAAACGGGGCCTGCCTGTGCCGGATATTGCCTTTGCCGGCGGGTTTTCCTCGGAAGACCATGTGTTCAAGGCCCTGGCCCTGGGGGCCCCATACTGCAAGGCGGTCTGCATGGGCCGGGCTTTGATGATTCCGGGAATGGTGGGCAAAAATGCGGAGCGCTGGCTGAGAAACGAAGACGGGGGCCTGCCCTCCACCGTTTCCAGATATGGTACCACCAAAGAAGAAATTTTCATGAATTATGAGGTGCTCAAAGAAACATATGGTGATGCGGCCAAAGATCTGCCTTTGGGCGCCATCGGCATCTTCAGTGCAGTGGACAAAATCAAGGTGGGGCTCCAGCAGATCATGGCCGGTTCCAGAAACTGGGCTGTGCCCCATATCAGCCGCCAGGATATCTTTGCCCTGACCGAAGAGTGCGCCAAAATCACCAATATTACCTATGTCATGGATGCCTATCGCAGCGAGGCCATGCAGATCATTGATGCGTGAAAAAACGACGCGTGAAAAAACAGGAGGGTACCATGTCTGATATACTGTCTTTTGTCAAGGCAAAAAACCCTGGTGAATATGAGTTTCACCAGGCGGTGGAAACCGTGACCGCATCGGTGCAAACACTGATCGACAGGCATCCGGAATACCGCCAGGAAGCCATTATCAAGCGGATCACCGAACCGGAAAAAGTGTTCATATTCAGTGTGCCCTGGGTGGATGACCAGGACCAGGTTCAGATCAACCGGGGATTCCGGGTGGGCATGAACAGCGCCATCGGACCCTATGTGGGGGGGGTGCGGTTTCACCCCTCGGTCAGCCTGAGCATCATGAAATTTCTGGCCTTTGAGCAGGTGTTCAAGAACGCATTGACCACCATGAACATGGGCGGGGCCTGCGGGGGGGCGGATTTTGAACCCAAAGGCAGATCCGACCGGGAAGTCATGCGCTTCTGCCAGAGCTTCATGACCGAACTGCATGCCCATATCGGACCTGACAAAGATATTCTCACGGCCGACATCGGTGTGGGTGCCAGGGAAGTCGGGTATCTTTTCGGCATGTTTAAAAAGATACACAAAAAATTTTCCGGAATTCTCACCGGAAAAAGCCTGACCCTTGGGGGCAGCCTGATCCGGCCCGAAGCCACCGGATACGGTACGGTCTATTTTGCGGCCCAGATGCTGGCCACCCAAAACCAGACCCTGGAAGGAAAAAAATGCCTGATCTCGGGATCGGGCAATGTGGCCCAGTATACAGCGGAAAAGCTCATCGAAATGGGGGCGGTGGTGCTGACCATGTCGGATTCTTCCGGCTATATTTATGATGAAGAGGGCATTGACGCAGGCAAACTGGACTATATCAAGCGGCTGAAAAACTTGCGGCGGGGCCGCATCATGGAATATATCAACAAATATTCCGATGCCGTGTATGTGGAGCGGGATGCCGCCCTGGACCACCAGCCCATGTGGGATATTCCGGCAAACTGCGCCTTCCCCTGTGCCACCCAGAATGAACTCACCGGCAAAGATGCCGAAAACCTGATAAAAAACAAGGTGGCCTTAGTGTGTGAAGGAGCGGACATGCCCTGCAGCACAGAGGCGGTGGACATCTTTCTAGAAGAAAACATTCTCTATGGCCCGGGTAAGGCCGCCAATGCCGGGGGGGTGGCAGTGTCCGGCCTTGAAATGGCCCAGAACAGCATGCGGTTGAACTGGCCCAGGCAGGAGGTGGATGCCCGGCTGAAGACCATTATGAAAAATATCCATGCCATCTGTCTGGATGCGGCCGAAGAATACGGCCAGCCCGGCAACTACCTGGCAGGCGCCAATATCGCCGGGTTTGTCAAGGTGGTGGATGCCATGCTGGATCAGGGCGTATAGACAGGTGGGCCAGACATGAAACCCTTTGCCGGCATGGCTTTGGTCAGCTGCTTTCTTATCCGGATACCAGCTGTTTTTGCAGCGGTTTTCCTTTTTTGGGGCTGTTCCGTCTCGTCAAAGATGATGGGCCATCTGTCAGATACCATTGTGAACAATGATGATCCGGCCATGGTAGAAGCCGGTGCCCCGGCCTATCTGCTCATGATCGACAGCCTCATCAGCCAGGATCCGGAGGATAAGAACTTGCTCACCACGGCAGCCCTTTTGTACACCGCCTATGCGGATGTATTTGTCACCGATGAGACCCGGTCCAAAAAACTGGCTGCCAAGGCCCTGAACTATGCAGAAAAGGCCTTGTGTCTGTCTGACAAACTGGCCTGCCGCCTGACCGAAAAATCCTATGATGACGTTGCATCAGCGGTTGACAGCCTGGATGAAGACAGCCTGCCGGCCCTGTTTTCCCTGGGGGCGGCCTGGTCCGGCTGGATCATGGCCAACACAGATGATTTCAATGCCCTGGCAGACATATCCCGCATAGAAGATATCATGACAAAGGTGGTCCAGCTGGATGAAACTTATCGGGACGGTGCTGCATATCTGTATCTCGGCACCCTGGCCACCTTCCTGCCCCCGGCCCTGGGGGGCAGGCCGGAGCAGGGCAGGGTTTTTTTTGAAAAAGCCATTGCGCTTTCCAACGGCAAAAACCTCATGGCCAAGGTGATGTATGCCAGACTGTACGCAAAAATGATGTTTGACCGCCCCCTGCATGACCGCCTGCTCACCGAGGTCCTGGCAGCCGATCCTGTGGCAGCGGGCTACACCCTGATGAACACCCATGCCCGGCAGCAGGCAAAAGTCCTGCTGGATGCGGCTGATGACTATTTTTAACCGGAGTCTTTTCATATGAAACATCTTCTTTACTGGGCCGTGGCCCTGGTAATGCTCATGGGGAGTAACCCGGCCTTTGCCCGGACTGTCACCCTGAAAATTGCCACCCTTTCCCCGGAAGGGTCCATGTGGATGGAAAAAATGCGCCAGGGTGCTGAACAGGTAGCAGACCAGACCCAGAACCGGGTGACTTTCCGTTTCTACCCCGGCGGGGTCATGGGCAATGACCAGGCGGTGCTGCGCAAAATCCGTGTGGGCCAGCTCCACGGCGGTGCGGTGGTGGGGGGAACCCTGTCGGATTTTTTTCCCGGAAACATGATCTATGCCCAGCCCATGAAATTTTCCACCCTGGAACAGGTGGACCATGTCCGGCAGCATATGGACCAGTATATCCAGGACGGCCTGTATGATGCCGGATTTGTCACTTTCGGCCTCACCGGCGGCGGCTTTGCCTATATCATGTCCAAAGAGCGGGTGGAAAGTATTGCAGATCTGCGAAAACGCAAGGTCTGGATACCGGACAATGACAACGTCAGCCGGGATATCATGGCCGTGTTCGGGATCTCCCCGATCCCTTTGCCCCTGGCAGATGTGCGGACCGCCATGCAGTCCGGCCTCATCGACACCGTTGCCACCTCTCCTGTGGCAGCCCTGATCCTCCAGTGGCACACCCAGATCAAATATGTCACCAATATTCCCCTGATCTATTTATACGGGGTTCTGGCTGTGGACAAAAAAAAGTTTGTAAAAATTGCCGAACCAGACCGGGCCGTTGTCAAACAGATCATGACGAAAACCTTTGCCGATATCGATGACCAGAACCGCACAGATGATATCAAAGCCATTGCGGCCCTGAAAAACCAGGGGATCCAGTTCATCACCCCGTCCGGGCCGGTACTGGACGAATGGCGGACAACCGCTGCCAGAGCTGTGGACAAAATGGTGGCGGACGGGACCCTGCCAGAGGATGCGGTGAATCTGATCAACCAGCTGCTCAAAGAATTTCATGACTGAATTCATAATCCGATTGCTGCAGAAAATGGAGGACAGCATCCTGGTGGGGCTGCTCCTGGCCATGATCGGCATGGCCGTGGCCCAGATCGGGCTGCGCAATTTTTTCGGGTCCGGCATTGTGTGGGGGGATTCCCTGGTCCGGGTGCTGGTGCTGTGGACAGGACTCTTAGGGGCAATGGCCGCCAGCCGGGCCGACAACCATATCCGCATCGATGTGATCTTCCGGTTTCTGCCCCCTGGTGCCAAACAGGTTACCACCCGTGTCACCCACGGGTTCACGGCCCTGGTCTGCCTGGTCATGGCCTGGCACAGCGCCCGGTTTGTGCACATGGAAATGGCTGACGGCATGACCGCCTTTGCCGGGGTCCCGGCATGGGTGTGTGAGATCATCATACCGGTGGCGTTTCTTGTCATGGGCACCCGGTACCTGCTCTTTTTCTTTCGCAGGCCAGCATCCCCTGTCCCTGGAAATCCTGACATGACATCCAGCTCGGGAAATTCCTCATGATGTTTCTGGTTATAACCGGGCTTGTGCTCATGACCCTGCTGGGGGCTCCTTTGTTCACAGTACTCACGGCAGCCGCCATGGCCGGGTTTACCATGCTGGACATCGACCTGTCCGTGATGGCCATCGAGCTGTACCGCATCGCCGACACCCCCATCCTGGTGGCCCTTCCTTTGTTTACCTTTACCGGGTACCTGCTGGCGGAAAGCAGAACCGCATCCCGGCTGGTGGGACTGACCCGTGCCTTTCTGGGGTGGATGCCCGGGGGGCTGGCCATTGTGGCCTTTGTG
>Ga0102940_1001006_pt1 | contig 18754 bp, 14 predicted proteins | sample SalPonR2_C_D1_MG_FD_78215 | JGI IMG/M metagenome (GOLD analysis project Ga0102940, IMG submission 78215) | Salt pond soil microbial communities from South San Francisco under conditions of wetland restoration - Salt Pond MetaG R2_C_D1_MG | ecosystem: Environmental > Aquatic > Marine > Intertidal... | reverse complement strand
GGGGCCAGCACGCCCGCGGCTTCGCGGTGACGGGGGTCCTGGCTCGTATCCCACACCGTGTCGGTGCGGAGACCGCGTCGGGCCGCGGTCGGATCGAATTGGTCGGGGCGAGAGGATTCGAACCTCCGACCTCCTGCTCCCGAAGCAGGCGCGCTAACCGGGCTGCGCTACGCCCCGACCCGAGACCGCTCCCGGCGTCACCGCCGGTACGGACACAATCGCCACCGGCGCACCGGTGGCAACCGGACGAATCTACCAAAGGCGGGTGCCCCCCGCAACGCCTCAGCGGTCGAGCCGGAAGCCCTGCTCGCCGATCAGGGGCACGAAACGGCAGGCGGTGCCCGTCGCGGTGCGCAAGCCGTCGGGCCGACGATCGATGATGGACAGCCGTTGCATGGCCGCGTCGCCGGTCGGGCAGACCAGCCGCCCTCCCTCCGCCAGGTGCTCGAGCAACGACGGCGGGACCGAGGGCGCGGCGGCGGTCACCAGGATCCGGTCGAAACGGAAGTCCAGGAAGTGCGGGGCCGAGCCGTCGCCCACCACCTGCTCGACGGACGTCAGGCCGAGCCGCCGCAGCACACGGGACGCCGTCACCGCCAGCGACACGTAGCGCTCCACGGTGACCACGGCCACGCCCAGCCACGCCAGCACGGCGGCCTGGTAGCCGCTGCCGGTGCCGATCTCGAGGACGCGCTCGCCGCCGGTCAGCTGCAGGCTCTCGGTCATCGAGCCCACCATGTAGGGCTGGCTGATGGTCTGGCCGTCGCCGATCTCCAGGGCGGTGGGATCGTAGGCGCGGTGCCACAGGTCCTCGGGGACGAATTCCTCGCGAGGGACGCGTTCCATGGCCTCGAGCACGCGCGGGTCGCGCACGCCCTGTTCCACCAGCTGGTGCTGCACCATGGCCCGGCGCTGTTCGGCGAAGTCCCCTACCACGTCCGGTCGATCCCTCCCAGCTGGTCGAGCTTGGCGTGATCGGTCAGGTCGACCAGCAGAGGCGTGACGGTGATCCAGCCCTCGGCGCTGAGCACGAGGTCGGTGTTCGGCTCCTCGCTGATCGCCTGGTGGTGGCCGGCGATCCAGTAGTAGGCCCGCCCGCGCGGGTCCTCCTTGCGCACGACGACGTCGGTGTACTTGCGGCTACCCAGTCGGCAGGCGCGGATGCCCTTGACCTCGTGGGGTTCGCCGCCGGGGATGTTCACGTTCAGGAGCGTGTCGGGCACCAGGCCCTCTTCGATCCAGGCGGGGAGGATCTCACCGGCGAAGTGCGCGGCAGCGCCGAAGCGCAGCGGGATCTCACGGCTGGCGAGACTCAGGGCCACGGCAGGCACGTCGAGCATGCGTCCCTCGAAGGCCGCGGCCACGGTGCCGCTGTAGTGGACGTCCTCGCCCATGTTCGGGCCGTGGTTGATCCCGCTGATCACGACGTCGGGAGGATCGTCGGCCACGATCGAGTTCATGGCCACCAGGACGCTGTCGGTCGGTGTTCCCGACACGGCGAAGACGCCGTCGCCGCGTTCCTCGATCCGCAACGGCTGGGTCAGGGTGAGGGCGTGGCTGGTGGCGCTGCGCTCGGACGTGGGTGCCACCACGGTGACCCGCCAGTCGGGCCGCGCGGTACGGAGGGCGTCGCGCAGACGCTTGAGGCCTTCGGCGTCGACGCCGTCGTCGTTGCTCAGCAGCAGGTGCACGGATGGATCTCCCGGGAATCGGGGTTCAGGACACGCGGGTCGTGCGCTCGCCCGGATGGCGCCGCCACCGGCCGGCCCGCGACACCAGGCGTGCGAAGCGAATGGTGTCGGCCACCGGATGGATCGAACTGATCTCGTCGCCGTACACGGTGGTGACCGGAACCGACACCACACGGAATCCCAGCGCGGCCGCCTTGATCAGGATCTCGCTCTCGAGATCGTATCGTTCGGACTCGAGATGCACCGCCTTCAACACGGCCGCGTCGAAGAGTCGATACCCGTTCTGACTGTCGGGGATGGGTGTCCCGGCCAGTCCGCTGATCACACGGCTGGTGAACTCGTTCGTGCGCTTGCGCAACCAGGGCATCGACTCCGTGGCCGTCATGCGGTTTCCGACGACGACCTCGGCCCCTTCGCGCCAGGCGGCGACGAGGAGGTGGGCCTCCGACGCGAGGTGCTGGCCGTCGGCGTCCATGGTGATCACGGCCCGTGTCCCGCGCGCGAGCGCTGCGTCGAACCCCGTGCGCAGGGCCGCGCCCTTGCCGCGGTTCTGGGCGTGGATCTCGACCTGCAGACCGAGCTCGGTGGCGACGTGGGCGGTTCCCTCGGTGGAACCGTCGTCCACGAGCAGGATCTCGGCCTCGGGCAGGTGCTCCCGGATCTTCGGGATCAGTTCGCCCAGATGGCGGGCGACGTTGTACCCGGGGAGCAGGACGGTCAGCTCACTCAACGTCCGCTCACCCCTGGGTTCTGGTCACGACGAAGGGGACTCCGGCCGGGAGTCCCCTCGTCGTGGGGGCCGTTGGGCCCGGACCGGTGGCCGCCCGTGGAGGTTCGGTGACGACCGTTGAGATTCGGATGGTCGGGGCGACTGGATTTGAACCAGCGACCGCTTGCCCCCCATGCAAGTGCGCTACCGGACTGCGCTACGCCCCGACCAGATCCTTGGTCGGCACCGAGGGAACGATGCCGACGCGACGCGGGGACAGTTTAGCCGATCGGCGGTCCCGTGCAACGCCCGAGACGCCAAGGCTCGCACGGGTCGGCTTCAGAGTCCACGGACGAAGTCCAGGAGATCGGCCACCTCCCGCTTGAGCTGGGCCACCTGGGCCTTCCGACGAACCTCGGGCGGCTCGGCCAGGAGATCGAGCTGCTCGATCTTCTCGGGCTCTTCCTTGAGCAACCGACGGGCACCGTCGATCTTGAAGCCGTCCTCGTAGAGCAACTTCTTGATCATCAGGACCTGATGGATGTCGCGCGGCCGGTAACTGCGGTTGCCGGCCCGATTCTTCTTCGGCCTCAGGGTGGGGAACTCCTGCTCCCAGTAGCGGAGCACGTGCGCCTTCACGCCGGTGTACTCCGACACCTCCCGGATGCTGTAGTACAGCTTCTCGGGCAGGTTCGGCAGGGCTTGACCGTGTTCCATCACAGCGACCCTCTCCTCGGTTCGGGGAATCCTTCCCCGGTCGTCTGTCGTGGCGGACGGGGGTCCGCCGGGGTGTCACGCCTCGCCGTCGTCCTCGGGCGGGGCGTCCTCCCACTCTCCCTTCAGGCTCCGTTGCATGAGATCGTCGAGCGCTTCGCGCGGGGCCTTGCTCTCGAAGAGGACCGCCGCGACCTCGTGGGCGATCGGGACGGCGACTCCCCGCGCGTCGGCGAGCTCGACGACGGTCTTCGTAGTGGCCACACCTTCCACCACTTGGCCGATCGAGTTCAAGGATTCTTCCATGGTTTCGCCCCGGGCGATCCGCTCGCCGAGCGCGCGGTTGCGGCTGTGACGGCTCAAACAGGTGGTGACCACGTCGCCCACACCGGACAGCCCGAAGAAGGTGTCGCGTCGGCCGCCGAGCGCCACGCCCAACCGCGCGAGCTCGGCCACCCCGCGGGTGAGCAGGGCACCCTTGCCGTTGTCGCCCAACCCCAGGCCGTCGCCCAGGCCGGCCGCGATGGCCAGGACGTTCTTCACCGCGGCGGCGATCTCCACGCCGATCAGGTCGTCGTTCGTGTACACGCGCAGGCCGGGGCCGCTCAGGCGGCGCTGCAGATCGGCCCTCTCGGGGCAGGGACGCCCGGCGAGCACGATGGCCGTGGGCTGGCCGCGCACCACCTCCTCGGCGTGGCTCGGGCCGAGCAGGGCGAAGACGTGGCGCGTGGTCGCGTGGGCGTGCTCGAGAACCACCTGGCTCAGGCGGCGACCGGTTCCGCGCTCGAGGCCCTTGGCGAGCAGGACCCAATCGACGTCGGATCCGGTGAGTGCCACCACCCGGTCGACGATGTCGGCGGTGGCCGCGGCCGGGACACCCAGCACGATGGTCGTGGCGTCGCGGACGGTCTCTTCCAGGTCGCTCGAGGCGTCGATCCCCGACGGCAGTGCCGCGTCCTTCAGATACCGCGGGTTCTGTCCCCCGACGATCGCCGCGGCCACTTCGGGGTCGCGGGCCCACAGACGCACCTGACCGTCGTGGCGAGCCAGGCTGGCGGCGACCGCCGTTCCCCACGAGCCGGCGCCGAGGACGGCGATCGGCCCGGTGTTCACCACAGGGTCGACTCCTTGCCTTCGCGTAGACGCTCGAGGTTGCCCCGGTGGCGCAGGATGACCCACACGGCGATCAGGGTGCCGAAGATCATCGTGGCCCAACGGGCCTCGCCGCCGCGCTGCAACAGCTCGAAGACCAGGAGGTTCACCGGCAGCACCGCTGCCGCCGCCACGCTCGCCACGCTCATGATGCGCGTGGCGACCAGGAGTACGGCCCACACGAAGATCGCCGACAGCGTGGCAACCGGTGTCAACGCGATGAAAGCCCCGGCGGCCGTGGCCACGCCCTTGCCGCCCTTGAATCCCACGAAGGGACTGAAGCCATGGCCGAGGATGGCGGTCACCGCGCACACGAGCGCGGTGAGATCGGGCATGGTCGACCAGGACGGCAGCAGGTACAGACCGACCGCCACGGCGGCAGAGCCCTTGGCGATGTCGATGGCGAGCACCGGGACCGCCGCCTTCCAGCCCAGCGTACGGTAGACGTTGGTCGCGCCGAGGTTGCCGCTGCCATGGTCGCGCAGGTCGATGCCGCGCAGCAGGCGACCGGCGACGTAGCTCGCGGGAATGCTTCCGAGCACGTAGCCGATCAATGCCCCCACCAGCAACGCCGTCCATGGGTTCATGAGCGTTTCCTCAGGTCGAGTCGGATCCTGGATCCCTCGAAGCCCAGCTCCGCCCGCAACTGGTTGTTGAGGTACCGGATGTAGTGGCGCGGGAAGATCTCGGGTCGGTTGACGAAGAGCCGGAACACCGGTGGTGCCGTGCCCGTCTGCGTGGCGTAGTAGACCTTACCGGTGCCACCCTGGTACGGACGCGGCGGATTCTTCTGCAAGGCCTTCTGCAGTATGTCGTTGAGCCGGCTCGTTTCAACGCTTTTCTGACGCTCCTGGCCGATCCCCCAGCACAGATCGAGGATGCGCGGAACGCGCTGCCCCTCGAGGGCCGAGATGCTCACGATCGGCGCGTAGCTCAAGAACGGGAGCTCACGGCGGACGTCCTCCTCGTGCCGCAGGAAGGTACGGTCGTCCTTGTCGGGGACGGCATCCCACTTGTTCAGCGCGATCAGCGCTCCACGGCCGCTCTCGTGGATCTCGCCGGCCACACGTGCGTCCTGGGCCACCACGCCCTCGGTCGCGTCGAGGAGCAACACCACCACGTCGCTGCGGGCCAGGCTGCTGAGCGAGCGCAGCACCGAGTAGTACTCCACGCCCTTGTCGTGCTTGTGGCGCCGGCGGATCCCGGCGGTGTCGATCAGACGGATCCGGCGCTTCTGCCAACGCAGGAGCGTGTCGACCGCATCGCGCGTGGTGCCCGCGATCTCGCTCACGAGCGCGCGTTCGCTCCCGACCAGCGCGTTCAGCAGCGAACTCTTGCCCACGTTCGGCCGGCCGATCAGGGCCACGCTGAGGTCGTCCGGCTCGGTTTCGGGTCGGCGGTCGGGCAGGACGGCGACCAGGGCGTCGAGCACGTCGGCCGAGCCCTCACCGTGCAGCGCCGTCACCGGCCATGGGTGTCCCAGTCCCAGGCGATGGAAGGTCTCGGTCTCAGCGAGATCGCCCTTGGCCTCGACCTTGTTCACGACCAGGAAGACCGGCTTGTCGACGCCGCGCAGCTCGCGGGCGACGGCTTCGTCCTCGGTGGTGATCCCGGTGCGCACGTCGACCACGAAGATCACGGCGTCGGCGCCCTGCATGGCTTGTCGCGCGATCGCCGAGACGGGTTCGTCGAACACCCCCTTGTCGCCGAAGGGAACGATGCCGCCGGTGTCGACCAGCATGAACCAGCGCCCGTTCCAGTCGGCGGGATGCACGTGTTGGTCGCGCGTCACACCCGCCTCGGGAGCGACCACCGCCTGACGCTTGCCGATGATCCGGTTGAAGAACGTGGACTTGCCCACGTTCGGCCGCCCGACGACGGCCACCACGGGCAGGCTCATGCCGCCCGCTCCGCGACCGCGGCGATGAGCGTCTCGACCAGGCCGTCCTCTGCCACCCGGATCGGGAACCGTGAGCGCTCGGTCAGTTCGTCGAGCGGCATGTCGTCGAGGAACACGCCGTCGTGGTTGATCGGCGAGTCGGGCAGCATGACCACGCCGGCGTCGTCCGGCAACTGCTCGATCGCGTGCAGGAAGTCCCGGCCGCTGAGCAGGCCGGCCACGGTGATGCCCTTGCCGTAGAGGCGGTTCTCGACTCCCACGACCCGCAGGTCGAGCCAGGGGATGCGGTCGAGCAGCGGCCGCAGGTCGCGCTCCATGAACGTGGCCGCGAGCGTGCCGGTGAGAACGGTGGCCGTCGTGCGCGGTGCGTCGAGCTCGCGCAGTTCGTCCAGGGCGTCCTCCACGTCGGTGATCATGTCGCGGCACATGCCGATGCCCGTGTCCTGCTGCGGCATCTCCTCGTAGTAGGACAGGTCGGGGAAGTCCTCCTCGACCATCAGGAAGAACTCGTCGCTCGGGTACGCCAGGCGGGTTCCGTGTTCGGCCTCGAAGCGGTCGGCGAAGCGGTGGATCCGGTCGATCGCGTCGCGGGCGTCGTCCACGGTCACCGGCTCGAGCTTCGTCAGACCCTCGCGGTGGTCGGTCAGGCCCACCGGAACCGTGCTGATCGACTTGAGCATGGGGTGCAGGGTCGACAGGTCGGCGAGCGTGCGGTCGAGCACCGCGCCGTCGTTCCAGCCCGGGCACAGCACGATCTGCGCGTGCACCTCGATCCCGTTCGCGGTCAGGTGCTGCAGCACGGCCATGACGTCCATCTGCCGCTTGATGCCCAGCATCTTCGTACGGACCTCGACGTCGGTGGCGTGCACGCTCACGTACAGCGGACTGAGCTTCTGTTCGATCACGCGCTCGATCCCCCGCCGGCCGAGCGAGGTCAGGGTGATGTAGTTGCCGTAGAGGAAGCTGAACCGGTAGTCCTCGTCCTTCACGTAGATGTTCTGGCGCATGCCCGGCGGGTTCTGGTCGATGAAGCAGAACACGCACTGCGCCGCGCAGGTCTTGAACTCCATGGGCGCGAAGGCCTGCGCGAAGGTGTTCAGATCGGAGGTGTCGATCGGGTACTGCGCGTGGCGTTCGTCGTTGTCGACGATCGTGAGCTGCGTCTCGCCTTCCTCTTCGCTCAGATAGTAGAAGTCCAGGATGTCGCGCAGGCGCGTGCTTCCGATCGCCACCAGGCGGTCGCCCTCGCGCCATTCGTAGCCCGGCACGATGCCGGTCGCGGGTGCTCGTTCGAGTTGGATCACGATTCGGACTCCGAGGTCGCTCCGTCGCGTGGCAGGGGCAACAGTTCCATCAGCTGCGGCGCCCAGACCTTCAGGGACTCCTTGATGACCGCCGCCGCCGGGACCGCCACCAGCAGCCCCACCAGCCCCAGGAACTGGCCGGCGATCAGGAGCGACAACATCACCACGACCGGGTGAAGTGACAAGGAATGACCCATGATCCGCGGCGACACCACGTTCTCGACCGTCGAGGCCACCAGGTACAGCCCGCCGACTTTCACCAGCGAGGTCCACGAGGGATCGCTCAGCAGCCCCACCGAGACCGCCAGGACCGCCGTCACCGCCGCCCCGATGTACGGAACCAGGTTGAGCACCACCGCGCTGATCCCCACCAGCAGGGCGTAGTCCATGCCCAGGACCGTGAGCCCCACCGCGAAGATCACCCCGCTCACCAATCCCACCAGGAGCTGCCCGCGGAAGTAGCCGCTGATCGCCCGGTCGACCTGCTGCAGGAAGCCGTCGACCCCGTCGCGCGAGGCCGGCGGGATCGCCTCGAGCAGCCCCTCGCGGATCCGGTCGATGTCGCGGAGCATGTACGTGGCCACCACCGGCGTGATCACCAGGAAGCTGACGAAGGCGATCACGCCCTGCACGCCCTTCCACACCCCGGCACCGGCCCCCAGCAGGTTGCGACCGATCCCTTCGATCCGCGGCAGGATCCAGTCGGCGATCGAGGCCGGCTGCACGTCGTAGCCCAGACGCGCCGCCTGCGCCTGCGCCCACACCCCCAGCCGCTCCAGCGGTCCCTGCAGCTCCGGCAGGCGTGAGATCAGCTGCCCGCCCTCAGCGACCAGCGCCGGGATCAGGACCACGGCGAGCAGGACGATCAACGCGAGCACCGGCACCGACAGCACCCCGATCGCCGCCGACCGGCTCAGACGCGTTTCCATGCGGTCGACGACCGGATCGAGCAGGTAGGCGATCAGCAGCCCGAGCGCGAAGGGCACCGTGACCGACTGCGCCGCGCCGGCGAACCACAGCAGGAAGAGGATGAGCGCCGGCAGGTACATCGTGACCACCCACCCCGCGCGCCGCTGCCGCACGCACACCAGCGTGAGCAGGACGAACCACAGCAGCGGCGTGTGTCCGGCCAGCCCCCCCGCGGCCGCGGCGACGGCCATGGCGGCGAGCAACGCGAGGGCGAGGATCGCCGGGATCCAGCGGTCGGGTCCGGTCGGCGGTGCGGGGGAAGCGGTCACGGGTGGGCTCCGGGGAGATGGTGGGCCTTGCGGGGTCGTGGACCTGATGACTTCGGCGGAGTCTAGGGTTCGGTTCGGGGGCGGACAAGCGTGGAGAAGAATCGTTGCGGGGGGCGGTTGTCGCGCCGGGAACGAGCGCGGGTTCTGGGGAATGAACGCGGGTTGCAGGGAACGAGCGCGGCATCCAGGGAATGAACGCGGTGCGCTGGCGCGGCGCGTCGTGATCACGGGGTGACACCTGGGGATGTTCCGCCGCGGAACTGGGCTCCGGTCCGGAACCCGAAGACCCCGTCTCCCTCTCCTTCCGCCTCACCGCCGGCACCTGCGATTCCTTCGAGCAGGCCAAGGCGATCCTCGATCGCACACCACCGGCGGGCGGCCGAACGCACGTTCGGGCCATCCGCGCGGCAACGAATCACCGCCATCCCAGCGACGAACCCATGCAGTCCACGCAGGCGCCTGCCGCACCCCATCGTGCACTTGCCTCACTTGACCCCCGCTCCCGCCGCCACCTACGCTTCCCGCACCATTCCTGGAAGACGGAGATTCCGGCCCATGCCACGTGCGGCCGGACCGGGACCGGCGTGAATCCCAGCTCGGACCCCATCGCTTCGCACCGTCGTCCACGCCCCGCCCCAGCCCGTCGTCGCGCGTGACGACCCACCCGGCGCGCCGGCACGGACGCCGTGAGCCCCGGATCGCCAGGGGACACCACCATGCGACGTGTGCGCACCGAGCATCGCCGGCGGGCGATGCGCGCGGCCGGGTTCTTCGCGTCCTCGTGTCTGGCTCTCGTCCTGGTCGCGGCCGTCGCCTTCGTGACGAGCTGTGGCGGCGACGACGACGGCGGCACCGGTCCGACGGAAGAGACGCCCACGAACTGGACGGTGCTGGCCTACATGGCCGGCAACAACAACCTCGACTACAGCGAGAACATCAACTCGTTCGTGGTCGAGGACCTGCAGGAGATGGAGCTGATCGGCTCGAGCGACGAAGTGGAGATCGTCGCCGTGATCTCGTCGCTGAAGAACGGTGGCGACGCGAACGTCTACCACGTCGGACACCACCCCGACGAGGTGGGCGACCAGATCAGCTCCGAACGTCTGGCCTCGTGGGGCCAGAAGGACATGTCGGACCCGCAGACCCTGACCGACTTCCTCGAGCTCGGCCTGCGGGACTATCCGGCCGACCGCACCCTTCTGATCATCGACAATCACGGCGGAGGTTGGGCCGGTGCCTGCACCGACGACCCCGCCGGAGGCGAACCGATGACCATCCGCGAAATGGCGGACGCGATCGAAGCGGTCGACGTGGGCAAGTCCTTCGACGGAAGCTTCGACGTCCTGCTGTTCCACGCCTGCCTCATGGCCTCGAGCGAGGCGGCCTACGGTCTGCGTGACGTGGCCGACTACATGGTCGCCTGCCAGTTCTCCATGCCCATGGAGAGCATCCTCAACTCCGACGCCTGGCTGGCCCATCTGCGCGACAACCCGGACATCGCGCCGGCGCAGCTCGGCGTGCGCATCGCCCAGGACGTGAAGGCCCGCGCCAACGCCCAGGACAAGGTGTGCCACATGTCGGTCCTCGACCTGTCCCGGGCCACCTCCCTGACCTCACGGGTCGGCGACCTGGGCGACGCGCTGCCGATCGATCCCCAGGATCCTCTGTGGGCCGAGGTCCTCCACGCCTGGCAGAACACCCACGTGACGAACTACGACGATCCTGCCTGCGTGGACCTGCGCGAGCTCGTCACCAACATCCTGAACGAACCCAACCTGTCGCAGAGCGGTTCGTACGTGGAAACCGTCGCGCACCAGGTGCTCGACACCATCAACGAGATGGTCGTCTTCACCACCACCAATGCCGTCGGGATCACGCGCGGCGGCATGAACATCTACATGCCCTACCAGCAGCAGCAGTGGCAGCCCGCGTACTCGCAGATCGACTTCGCCGACAACAACTGGGACAGCTTCGTGCGGTCGTTCATCGAGGGGATCCAGGAGCTGGTCAGTGGGACGCTCGAGGTGAACTCCACGCCCGCCGGCGCGGCGATCGCCATCGACGGCGAGGACACCGGCGAGGTCACGCCCGCCACCTTCCAGGGGCCCGAGGGCGGCTATCAGGTGCGGCTGACCCTGGCCGGCTTCCAGGCCTGGCAGCAGACGGTGCCGGTGCGGGCCGGACAGACGACGACCATCGATGCCCAGCTCGTGCCCGAGGGCGGCGCCGGCTTCACCGTGCAGGGCACGGCGGCCTGGAACGACGGCCGCGGCCTGACCGACTGTCAGGTCCTGTTGTTCGACACGAACCAGGGGCAGCCCTTCCTGGCCTTCGCGATCGACGTGGACGAGGCCACTGGGCAGTACCAGCGACAGATCGACACCGACGGGGCGTACTGGATCGAGATCTGGGACGACGTCAACCGGAACGGAGCCTTCGAGGTGGGCGACGGCTGGAACGCCGTGGACGCCAACGGCGACCAGCAGTACCCCACGCCCGAGGACCGCGTGCAGATGACGGCCGGGCACACCTACACCTTCGACTTCACGGTGTTCGAGGTGACCGGTCGCAAGGACCTGCGGATCCACCGGAACTTCCGGCCGTTGGCGATGGCGGTGGTCGGCGAGGCAGGTGCGTCGGCGCGGAGGTGAGACGGAAGTGGAGTGCGTGGACTCGCCGCCCCTCCTAGGTTCACTGCCTTCGCGGCGAAAGCGCGGTCGGGATCACGCGTCCCCTTCCTCTCCCCGCAGCCCCAGCTCCTTCATCTGACGATTCAACGAACTCCGTTGGATCCCCAGGATCTCGGCCGCCCGGGTCTGGTTCCCTCCCGTCGCGGCGAGCGCACGCCGCAGGTGCCGCGCCCGGAACTCGCGCTCGGCGTCGCGCAGGGGAAGGATGCCGTCGGGGTCGAAGCCGGGATCGCCGCCCGGGTCGTCGCCGCGCAGGATCTCGTCGGGCAGGATCTCGGGGGTGAGTTCGTCGCCCGGCGCCATCACCACCATCCGCTCGACGGCGTTCTTGAGCTGACGCACGTTGCCGGGCCAGTCGTAGGCGCGGAGGATCGCGAGGGTTTCGTCGGCGAAGCGCAGTCCGGGGCGTTTGGTCTCCGAGGCGAAGCGCGCCAGGAAGGAGTTCGCGAGGGCCTCGACGTCGTCGGGCCGTTCGCGCAGCGACGGCACGCGCAGGCTGATCACGTTGAGCCGGTACAGGAGGTCCTCTCGGAACTCCCCGTCGCGCACGGCCGCCTCGAGGTCCCGGTTGGTCGCCGCGACGATGCGCGTGTCCACGCGAAGCGTCTTGGTCCCGCCCACGCGCTCGAACTCGCCGGACTCGAGGAAGTGCAGCAGCTTGGTCTGCAGGCGCGGGGAGATGTCGCCGATCTCGTCGAGGAAGGCGGTGCCGCGGTCGGCGACCTCGAAGCGTCCTTCCTTGCGCGCCACGGCACCGGTGAACGCGCCCTTCTCGTGGCCGAAGAGCGTGCTCTCGATGAGGTCGTCGCTCAGGGCCACGCAGTTGACGTAGACGAAGGGGCCGTCGGTGCGCTCGCTCTGGTTGTGGACGTGCTCGGCGATGACGCCCTTGCCGGTGCCGCTCTCGCCGCGCAGCAGGACGGTCGCGTTGCTACGCGCCGCGCGGCCGGCCTGATCGACGAGCGCGCGCATCGATTCCGACGCACCGACGACGAAGGGCGCGTTCAGGGCGTGCTGCTCCTGCAGGGCACCGTGCGCGCGGTGCAGTCGTTGCGCGTCGAGGACGCGCTGCAGCGTGTTGCGCACGAGGTCGAACTCGGCGGGCTTGAGCAGGAAGTCCGCCGCTCCCCCGCGGATCGCCTCGACGGCGGCCTCCACGCTGCCGTGCGCGGTGAGCACGACGACCTCGGTGGTGTCGCCGCGCTCGCGCATCGTGCGCAGGACCTCGAACCCGCTGGCGCCGGGCAGCTTCAGGTCGAGCAGGACGATGTCGTAGGAACGGCGCGACAGGACGTCGAGGGCCTGCTCGCCGGTCTCGGCGTCCTCGACCTCGCAGCCCCAGTAGCGCATGCGGTCGTGCATGAGCCGCCGCAGCATCGGATCGTCGTCCACCACCAGGACACGGGCTTCCAGGGTCACGCGGTTTCCTCCTCGGTCGTCGAAGACGCCTCGGGCAGGCGGATCCGGAAGACGGCCCCGCCGCCGTCACGGTTGCCGGCCTCGGCCGTTCCGTCCATGCGTTCCACCCAGCTGCGGACGACGAACAGGCCGAGCCCGAAGCCGTGCTGGTTACTGTAGGGGCTGGGTGTTCCCTGCCGGTAGGGATCGAAGATCCCCTCGATGTCGTCGGGTTCCAGACCGGGTCCGCGGTCGCCGATCTCGAGTTCGACATGGTCCTCGTTCGGAGCCAGGCGGACGTCGATCGTCGAGTCGGGCGGCGAGTAACGGATCGCGTTCTCGAGGAGGTTGTCCACCACCTCCACGAGCTTCTCCGGATGGCCCAACACCGTGGGCTCGCTGCCATCGGCGACGGCGATCTCGACCTGCTTCGCGGCAGCGGTCACGCGCAGCTTGGCGACCGATTCGTCGACGACGTCGCGCAGCGTCAGCGGCACCAGCTCGATGTCGGGCTCGCCCGATTCGAGACGCGTGACCTCGAGCAGATTGTTCACCAGACGCACGAGCTGGCGCGCCGATCCCTCGATGCCGTCCAGGTACTCGGTCTGCGGTCGTGTCAGCGGACCGACGACACCGTCGAGCAGATTGCGCGCGCTCCAGCTGATCGACGTGAGCGGACTGCGCAGGTCGTGGGCGAACTGCGCGAAGAAGTCGGTGCGGAAGCGGCTCATCTCCTCGGTGCGCCGCCGGGCCACGATCTCGTCGACGATCTCCTGCTGCAGGTTCACCCGTTCGAGGTGGATGGCGACTTCGCGGCAGGCGTCGCGGAGCAGGTCGAGCTCCTCGGCCAGGTAGCGCCGGTCGCTCTGGGTCTCGCCGAGGGCGACGTAGCCGAGTTCCTCGCCCTGGGTCTCGACGCGGTGCGCGAGAACGTAGCCGGCGTCCGACCACACGGCGGGGAACGCGTCGGTCTCGACGGCGACGCGTGCGGTCGAGCCCACGCGCGCGATCACCGGCCGGGTGTCGGCTCCCACCGGCGGCGGGGCGCCGATCGGCACGGGTTCGCCTTCGTGGAAGGTGCGCGCGTCGTGCCGCAGCATCACGACGAAACGCCGTGGCCCGAGTTCGCGTGCGAGGAAGATCGCCATGCGCGACGCGATCCTCTGCTGGTCGGTGCAGGTGCGCAGTTCGCCGCGGAAGCGTTCGAGGGCCTTCGACGCCTCGAGCCGGATCTGGAAGAACACCCGGTCGATCCCGCGCCCGATGGCTCGGCGCGTGGGATTGAACAGCAACGCCGAAACCAGCGTGGCCACGATGGGCACGAAGGGCGCCGTCTGTGGCCAGCGCTCGACCACGCGGTTGCCCGCGAAGATCCCCAGCAGCGAATACACGCCGACCATCAGGCTGGCGAGCACGAGGTACAGAAGACTGCGCCGGATGATGATGTCGACGTCGAGGAACCGATGACGGATCACCGCGAAGCTGAACGCGACGGGGATCACCACGGAGAACAGACGAGCCGCGGCGGCCGGCAGCACGTGTGGAAGGTCGAGGGTCTCGGGCAGCGTGTGCAGGAACACGTACGGAAACGCGCCCATCGCGATGCCCACGAGCACCCACTTCACCTGCTCGCGCTCACGTTCGTTGCGCGTCGACCGCGAGCCTCGTACCAGCGCGAGGCAGCCGCCCCCGAACACGGCGGCGAGGAACACGCCCGCAGCCTTCTGCGTCGGCTCCACCGCCGCCCACGGTACCGACACGTCGGGATGGAACCACAGGAACCACGCGACCGTCTGCGCCACCGCGATCAGGGCACCGACCCCGACCACCGACGGGAAGAACCACGGCGCCCGATCGAAGAGACGCGCGCGACGCGGAAAGGTCAGTCCGACGTGCAGCAGCAGGATCGGTAGGGCTACCAGCGAAACGATCCGGAGGATCGGCAGCACGGCCTCGGCACGAGCGACCGACGGAGGCATGTGGATGCCCCCGATCATCACGGCGAGCCCGTAGAGAAGACACGCCCAGAAGAGGTCGCGCCCCGGCACCACGTGCACGCGCGACGCGAAGACGATCAGGCTCACGCCCAGGAAGAACAGACCGTTCACCCGCGTGATCCAGATGTGCCACGGAGAGTAGAGCCGTTCGGTGGAATCGATGCGCACCGTGCGGCCCTCGGCGTCGACCAGTTCCACGGAGCTGCCGACCGGGCGGCTCGCGACGCGCGCCTCGAGCGCGTCCGGTGCTTCGATCGTGCGGTCCGTCCACCGTACCGGATAGGACAGGGCATCGACGGCCACGTCGTCCGGCAGGGCCGCCACGCGCGTCTGGGCCTGTCCCCCCATCCAGCACAGGAACGCGACCACCACGACGACGGCGCGGTGCAGCCACGCCGACCGACCCGACGACGGTCGGACTCGCACGGGAATCGAAGGAGACGGTACGGAGACCATGACCAGATCCTGGGAACGCTCGACGCGGCTCCACGAGGATCCTCTCCTCATGGGGTCCTTGTCCACTGACGATCACGGGCCTGTGACCATGCGGTCACGACACCCCCGGTTCCGTCCGCCCGATCACGAGTCGACCCGTCGACCCAATCGCATGCCGGGATACGACTTGCGCCGAAGTCGACGCCTCGGTGCGGCGCGGTACGAAGATTGGAATGGCAGGAACGACGCCATCTCCCCCGGGACCGGATCCATCGCGGACGAGGGTCGTCCCGCAACGGTCCCGGGCCGAGGGTCGTCTCCAGGAGGTTTCTCGTCATGATGCGTTCGTTCACCGCGCTCGTGGTCCTCGTGTTCCTGTCGACGTCGTCGCTGGCCACCGCGCAGCTGCGCCGTCAGGTCGACGTGTCCCCGACCGATCGCGAGGCTCCGGTCGAGTTCGACCGGGACGACCTGTCGGGTCCCCGCTTCGGTGTCACCTACGTGATCGGTGGCGGCGAGATCGCCGATCGTCTCGCCGACGAGGACATGGAGCGAGCGATCGGGCTGGGAGTTCGGCATCGGCCCGAACGTGATCGCCATCGCGGGCGACGGCGATCCGGAACTGCAGACCTCGCTGGTCACGGCGGCGGGGTACACGTTCCGGTACAGCGGTGTGAACCTTCCGGTCAACGTGGCGCTCGCGCACAATCCGGAGGGAACGCGCCTGTCGTTGGTGTTCGGGTATGCGATCCGGCGGTGAGCCCGCCGAAGGGGGGCGTCGGCGCCGTCGCCGGAAACACGTCGCCGGCGCCGACGCTCTACTTCACGAGCACCAACGCCTCGCGAACCCGCCGTCCCTCGAAGGTCAGCGCCGCGTGGTACACCCCCGATGCCACTGCCCGGCCGCGCTCGTCGCGGCCGTTCCACGTGGCGACGTGGCGACCCGCGGAGAGCGCTCCGTGCCGCAGTGTCCGCACCCGCCGCCCGGCCGCGTCGACGATCACCAGCTGCACGGTCCCGGCCCGCTCGAGGCCGAAGGCGATGTTCGTGTGCGCGTTGAACGGATTCGGTGCCGGCTTCGCCAGATGGAACGAGAGTGCGGTCGCCGGCTCGTCGTCGAGGGGCGCGTCGATTCCCACCGCCGACAGCGGCGACTCCCAGCGCGCGAGGCCGGCGGCGCAGAGATCGCCCACGCGGACGAAGTCGCCGGCCACGACGAAGCGATCGGGCTCGACGGCGACGGCCGTCACGCGGGCGCCCGGTCCCGTCGGTCCGTCGGGGAAGGCCCCGAACTCGTGGCCGCGCAGGACGGCCACGTGACGTGTGGGCACGTCACCGATCGCGGTGAACCGACCACCGACCACGACGAAGCCCTCGCTCGACGCCAGCGCCTCGACCGTGCCGTCGATGGCCGGCAGCGCCGTCCACGTACCGTTCTCGAAGGCCGCGAGTCCGTGCGCGGTGATCGCGTTGACGCTGTCGAAGGCCCCACCGACCACCAGACGTGATCCGTCCGACGTCAGGGCCTTCACCGGTGCGTTGAAGGTGCCGACCAGCGTCGCGCTGATCGGACCGGCGAGGTCGCCGTCGATGCGGAAGACCTGGTTGTCGGTCGCGTACCACGGCTGCCCGTCGTGCACGGCGAGCGCGTCGACGGTGCCGCTGAAGGGATCGATGCCCTCGAGCTCCTGGCCACCGAAGCTGACCACCATCGTCCACGGCGCGGCGAAGTACGAGTGTTGGCTTCCGGTTCCCTGATCGATGGAGACGGCGAGGAGGTAGGAGTCCTGCCAGGGCACGGCGCGCACGGTCGCACCGTAGCCTCCGACCTGGCTGTACTGGATCACGTCGCGGATCTCGGTGACCGCGCCGGTGGCATCGAGATCGTACTCGCGCAGCATGACGGCGGCGGTCGGGACATCGGAGATGACCTGCATGGTTCCGGTTGCGTACACGCCGGTGGGCGTACGGCCCACGCTTCCGATGGAGAACGTGGTGCGGCGTTCGGCTCCGCGGTCGGTCTCGTGCAGCAGACCGAGTCCCTCGGGTGCCGCCCACACGCGTCCTTCGGCCACGGCGAGCGCCGTGACCGGTGTTCCCACTCCCCGACCGTCGATCAGCGGCCGCCAGGCGGAGCCGTCGAAGCGCAGGGCCGGCAGCGCGCCGTGGGCCTCGAGGTCGGCGAGGTCGGCGCTCGCGATCAGCGCCACCAGCTCGCCGTCGTGGACCACCAGATCGCCGCGCGCGGCGCCGTAGAGATCGGGCGTGCGGACACCCTCGGGCTCGACCCATTCGCCGCCCTCGAGCACGTTCAGGACGTAGGTCCGGCGGTCGATGTAGCTCACCGGACCACCCTGGGGCACGATCGTGTACGTCCGTCCCGCGTAGCTGGCGAAGGCCCAGGGTGCGGTGGACACCGTCTCGTTGCCGAGTGGCGGGTACGGGTAGCTGATCTCCAGGTCGCCGCCGAGGGCGACGAAGCGGCCGTCGTCGCGGCGCAGCGCCGCGCCCGGGATCTCCTGACCGTCGATCGTGTCGAAGTAGCCACCGTAGGCGATGCCTCCGTCCACGCGATCGATCGCCGTGACGGTGGGCGTGCCCGTCCACGTGGTCAGCGCTTCCCAGGCGTCGCCCGTCCAGCGCGCGAGGCCGCCGTACAGTTCGCCGTCGATCGCGGCGATCGCGCGGCGCGATCCCCCCGGTGGAACCGGCATCGCGACCCAGCCGTCGTCGGTCCAGCGCGCGAGGCCCGGCAGGCTCGTGCCCTGGTTGTCGCCCGTGAAGTCACCACCTGCGTACAACGTGCCGTCGACCACGGCCAGATGCCGCACGGCCCCGCCCACCAGCCAGATGCGTCCGCGGCTCGTCTCGAAAGCCCGCCAGCGCTGCCCGTCCCAACGTGCGATGTTGTCGGTCGCCGAGTAGCCGAGTTCGAAGCTCCCGCCGGCGACCAGGTCCCCCTCGAACTCGGCGAGCGCGAACACGCCCCGCGGGCGGTACGAGGGACCGACCGGCCGGACGTCGGCGTTGATCGTCGTCGGCACCGTAGAGAACGCGCCGTCCTCGACGAAGGCCACCCCGCTCGAGATCGCGCAGCCGGCGAGCTCGAAATCGCCCCCCACGACGAGTCGCCCCTGATACGGGATCGCGCAGTACGCCTGACCCCCGCGGAAGCGGGGTGCTTCGTAGCCGGGTTGCCAGGCGGCGTGGGCGCCGGTGGAGACGAGGACGAGGAACAGGGCGACGAGTGCGCGGGTCACGGGGTCCTCCGTGGTCGGGGTGGGGAGAGCGTACCACGGTTTCGGCGGGGCGGGTTCGGTGACGGTGAGGGCGTCGGATGGTTTGACTGCTGCTGGCTTTCGACGGGCAGGCGTGCGACTTCCGCTGCGGAAGCGTGGGCTTCCGGGGCGGAACGTCCCCAGGTGTCATGCTCTGTGGCCACTTCCGCGGCGGAAGTCTGCGTTCCGGCGCGGAACATCCCCAACCGTCACCGAAACGGACAACACCGCGCGCCACACACGAATCC
>Ga0102940_1001004_pt1 | contig 18770 bp, 18 predicted proteins | sample SalPonR2_C_D1_MG_FD_78215 | JGI IMG/M metagenome (GOLD analysis project Ga0102940, IMG submission 78215) | Salt pond soil microbial communities from South San Francisco under conditions of wetland restoration - Salt Pond MetaG R2_C_D1_MG | ecosystem: Environmental > Aquatic > Marine > Intertidal... | reverse complement strand
GCTTTGACTCTCAGCCCTCGGTCCGAACTAGGTTTCGGACACCCCCGCGAAGCCTTGAGGGTTTTGTTCGGATTTTTCTGGATGGGATGCGGGCCGGATGGGCCCGGTGGGGAGTCCTGGGGACTCACTCGTACTGCACGGTGATCGTGAACGGCACGCCGAGGCCGGTTCCGGGGTTCGCGGAGAGGGAGCTGACCGCGAGGCGGGCGCCCAGGTAGAGCTGGATGGTCCCGGTGGGTCCGAGCGAGACCCCGGTCAGCGGGGGGTCGCCCCGGTCCGTGTGGAAGTTGCTGATGGTGAGGCCGTTGTCCGAGCCGCCGGCGATGCTGATGGTCACCGCCGTGTCGGGATCGCCGTCGATGTCGATGACGCCGCTGTAGAAGGTGGGCTCGACGATCAGGTGGTCGGGGTTGGCGATCAGGTTGTCGTTGGGGCCGATCTCGACGTAGCCGTCCTTGTCGGCCAGGGTGCCGAAGCGCATCGGCGTGTTGACGATCAGCGTGATTCCGGCGCGACGCGCCAGCGGCGCGTCGTCCGCGTCCCCCGGCGCCGCCTCCCGCGGCACGCACACCACCGCGACGATGGCTGCCCAGAAAGCCACCAGGCGCACGCTGGATCTCGACCGCTTCGGTCGCATGGTCACGACTCCCGATCGCCGAGCACGGGGGGCGCGCCGGGGTGCGCTCTCGTAAGGTGTTGAACGGTAGGTGCTTGAGCGCGCGGCCCGAACAAAGTGTTCGACGTTGCCGTGGTACTCGCAACAGTCGTTCCGCCATCGTGAACGGTCGCGCGTCCCGGGGGCGTGGCACGAGGAGTCCGAAGGCGTTGAGACGATCGATCCGGCGACGTGCGCTCGAGGCCTCCACCGAGTCGGGGGTGCTGGTCGCGATCGTGGCGCTGGCGCTCGTGCATGCGGTGGCGCGAACGCTCGGCACCGAGCTGGACCTTCGCGTGTCGGTGGTCGTCGGCGCGGGAACCTGGGCGGTCTACGCCTTCGACCGGCTCGTCGACGATCGCATCGACCGGCCGGCGCGCGAGGACTTCGTGCGGCGGAACCGACCGTGGATGCGAGCGGGGGCCGTGCTCGCGGCGGGGGTCGCGGTGGCCGCCGGAATCGCGCTCCCGCTGCGGACGATCGGCCTGCTGGCGGCGGTGGTCCTGCTCGCACTCCTGCACGCGCGGCTGCGTCACCTTCCCTGGATCAAACCCCTCTACATCGCGCTGGCCTGGCTCGCGGTCGTGGTGGGGCTACCCGCCGTGCTCGTCGCCGCGCCGCTCGAGCGCGTGCTCGCCGACCTGGCCCCGATCGGTCTGGCGATCCTGGCGAACGTGATCGGCTGCGACGTGACCGACGGCGAGGCCGAGGCCCGCGCGATCGGACCGGCCCGGGCCTGGTGGGTTGCGCGCGGGCTGGCACTGGCCGGTGTCGCGGCGGCCGCCCTCGGTCCGGAGCGCGGCCTGGTCTGGGTGCCGCTCACCACGCTCGTCGCCCTGGCGCCCGGCCCGCGTCCGGCCGGATACACCCACGTCCTGGATATCGCGCTCGGTGGCGGCGCCCTTCTCACGTGGATCGCGTTGGGTTGAGGCGAGGGCGAGCCCAGGGTCCGGCCCGCGTCCACGCACGTGGACACGGGCCGTCTCGTGTCCCGGGCAGCACCCCGTGCCCGGAACCGTCCGCTCGCCGGCGGACTCAGAACTCGGAGTGCACCGAGCGGGTGGCCACGAGGAAGTCCTCGTCGCGGCGGACGGCGGCCCGCAGCAGGCGACCGGGGTCGCCGTCGATGCGCACGACCACGGCCTCGTCCCACTCGAGCGCGACCACCAGCATCTCGAAGCGGTCGTCGTCGACCATGCGCCCGAACACCCAGCTCGACTCGTCGCCGTGCTCGCGGGTGCGCACCACGACCTGCCAGCCGAGGTCCTCGAGTTCCTCGCGGGCGGCCCACGTCAGGTCGGCGGGGGCGTCGCGGCGGTCGCCGTGCAGCTCGTAGACGCCGAGGTGCACGCCGTCGATGCCGTCGAGCATGTCGGCGGCGAAGTCGGCGTCGGGGTCGTCGGACCAGCGCGAGGCGGTCGAGGCCAGGCCGATCAGGCCGCCGCCGACGTGCAACTCGGCCCGGGGCTCGGAGCGCAGCGGGCGCAGGTCCCACAGCACGGTGTCGACCTCGGCGGCGATCTCGGCGTTGCCGACCACGCAGCCGCTCAGGAGCAGCAGGCCGATCAGCGCCAGGGCGGATCTCATCGGCGGCCCCCTTGATCGGCGGAGTCCGGCTCGCTCGATCCGCCGCGGCGGTCGTAGCGCTCCCACTCCTCGGCGTAGGGGATGTCGAACTGGTTGCCGACGCGGGCGACGTCCTCGAGGCGGAAGCGGCCGACCACGTTGACGAAGGCCGACTCGTCGCCGTCGACCACGAGGATGCACAGACCCGAAAGGAAGGTCTCGGCGGGGTCCCGGCCGTCGCCGTCGAGCTTGACGAACACGTTCACGCGCTCGTCGCGCTCGCGGACCTTCACGATGTTGTCCCAGCCGTCGCGCCGCAGGCGCCGGCCGGTGTCGTCGATGAAGTCCCGCACGGCGTCCTCGTCGCGACGGTTGAAGGTGAACTGGTTCACCCGCACGAGGTCCAGGTCGAGGATCAGGTCGGCGAGTTCGGGGTCCTCGCCGCGCATGAACGATCCGGCCACGCCGAGCAGCGGCTGGGTCAGATGGATCTCGACCTCTTCGTCGCCGTCGCTCCACTCCCAGATGTCGCCGAAGTCGACGAAGCCGGGCTGGCGCTCGAGCTCCTCCTGGCTCAGGCCGCGCTGGGCCTGGGCGCTTCCGACGCCCGCGAGCAGCAGTGCGGCTGCCGCGCACAGGCTGATGAAGGTCCGTCCGAACATGGCTCTCATGTCCTTTCTCCGTGGAGTGCACCCGGTCGAGCGTGGGAACGGAGCGGGCGTTCGCCGGTGGGCGGGAAGCGCAGTCCGGAGTGCTGGTCGTCCCGCGCCGGATCGCGCAGGAAGGGGATCGAATCGACGGTCTGGCCGAAGCTGCGGCGCACGGGATCGGCCACGTGGTCGCGCAGTTCGGTCTTCATCTCGCGGCCGACGATCGACGACGTGCGGTCGAGTTTGCCGTTGAGCACGGCCATGGCCGTCTCGACCTGTTCGGCCGCCGCGCGGACCTCGTCCTCGGTGAAGACGGTGCCGTCGGCGGCGACGAAGGTGTTCGGGGCCGACCGCCAGGGTGTTGGCCCGACGAAGAGCACGAAGGCCGCGGCGGCGGCCACGGCGGCGGTGGCGATCCAGCGCAGCGTGGCGCGCGGGGCCGGTCCGCGCGCACGGCGCGGGCGGTGCTCGCGGTCGACGGCGGCCAGGATCCGGGCGTCGAGGTCGGCGGGGGCCTCGAATCGGGGCAGATCTCGAACGCGCGCGCGGACGGCCCGGGCATCGGCCAGGGCCTCGCGCAGCCAGGCGTCGTGTTCGGCCTCGCGCTCGAGTTCGGCCAGGGCGTCGGCGTCGAGTTCGGCGCGCGCGGCGGCGTCGACGGCGTCGGCCCAGCGCTCGACGGCGCGCAGCTCGGCTTCGGTCGGCCGGGGGGCGTGCTGTTCGCGGTCGTCGCTCATGACGTGGCCTCGGTGGTGCCGCCCTCGAAGTGGCGGCGGATCTTCTTGCGAGCCCGGTGCAGGTAGACCTTCACCGCGCTCAACGACAGGTCCAGCGCTTCGGCGATCTCCTCGTAGGTGCAGTCCTGGACTTCCCGCAGGAGGATGATCGAGCGCTGGGGTTCCTTCAGCTCCTCCATGGCCTCGACCATGCGCTGCACGTCGAGAACCGTTTCGGTGTGGAGCGCGCCCGATCCGAGATCCGAAACCTCGAGGGATCGTTCCCGCCCGTCGTCCTCGGCGACCTCGATCCCGAGCCGACCGCGCTCCGAAACCTGGTCGGCGCTGGCCCGGGCCCCCTCGCGCACCTTGCGGCGGCGGAGGGTGTCGAGGCTCAGGTTCCGGCAGACGCGCAACAGCCAACTGCGCACGCTGTCGGGCCGGACCTCGTCTCCCGTCCTCCAGAGCCGGACGAAGGTCTCCTGGACCACGTCCTCGGCGTCGTCCGCGTTGCGCACCAGGTAGCGGGCCGTGCCGTAGACGGCGTCGCGGTGCTCGCGGAGCAGGCTCTCGAAGGTCTTCCGGTCCATACGCCGTTTCACCCGTAGCGAACGTGCCACCCCTTGGGGGGGTTACAGGTCGCGGGAACGATTCAGCGGGAGGCGGGATCGCCCGCGACCCAGCGGTAGAGGACCGGACGGTCGGTGCGCGACAGCTCCTGGCCCGACGCATCCCGGGCCCGGATCTCGAGCCGGAACAGGGCGTCGGTGTCGAACGGCTCGTTCGGGCTGTCGAAGCCGATCTCGGGGCGTTCGGCCACACCGATGGCACTCACGAGGTCGGTGCCGCGGCGGACGAGGACCTCGTAGGCCGCGGCGTCGGGCACGGCGTTCCAGCGCAGGAGCGTGGTCCGGCGCAGGGTGTCGCCGGGTGCCGGCACGAAGCCCTCGATCACGGGTTCGACCACCAGGTCGCCGACGTCGGTCGTCGTCTGCACTTCGACGGCGGTCAGGCCTCCGAGGTTGCGTCCGGGTCGATTCGTGCCGGCCGGGGCGGCCGGGCCGATCCAGCCGTCGTCGGGGAGGACGCCGGCCAGGGCGTTGTAGACGCCCGGGGCCAGGCCCTCGATCCGGAATCGGCCGTCGGCACCGCTGATGCCGGGGATGCCGGTAAGCAGGCGGTCGTCGGCACGGAAGAGTTCGCCCGGGGCGCGGCGCCACTCGGCGAACACGCGCACGCCTTCGCGCGGAGTCCCGTCGAGGCCGACCACCCGGCCCTCGATCGCAGCGTCGTCGACGCCGGGCTCGAGGCGGATGGTCACCTGGCGCACGCCGCCGGTGGCGTCGGTCGCCGGAAAGCTCCGCGCGCGGTAGCCGGGGGCGGTCACGCGCCAGCTCGGGACGAGTTGCCGCAGGCCTCCCGGCAACTGGTCGTCGGGGAAGATCACGATCGGCACGGGCTGGATCCGGAAGCGTCCGCGGGGGTCGGTGACCGGTTCCTGTTCCGAGGCCGATCCGCGGAACTCCGACCAGTTGCTGCTCTGCTGCGACCAGTTCGCAGCGCCGGTGGTGCTGCTCATCTCGACGCGGGCGAAGGGGATGGGTTCGCCGGTCTCGGCGTCGAGAACGGTACCGGCCACGCCTTCCTCACCCGGACTGAGGCCGCCGGGCACCGGCGCCACGGGGAAGATCTCGTCGTAGCGCTCGGTCCCGGTGAAGGTGAACCGCGGTCGCGGCAGACCGAAGAGCGCGACGTCGTCGCTGATCAGCACCGGGAGGAAGTCGCCGTCGGGCACGTCGACGAAGACGAACCGTCCGCTGCTGTCGGCGACGACGCGGCCGACGGTGGCCAGGCGCCGCAGGTCGAACAGGGTGACCTCGAGCGGTCCGTGACCCGCGCCGTCGGAGGCACGGACGAAGGTTCCGGCCAGGCGCGTGGTGTCGGCGGGCGCGTCCGGATCGGTGGGCGCGGTCGTGGATTCGTCGTCGCCGCAGGCGGCGAGCAACGACAGGGCGAGGGCCAGGACGAGCACGGAGCGCATGGTTCGGACTCCTGGGAGGGGTCGCACGACCATGGCAGGCCGTGGCCGCGGCGGCAAGCACGTCACGTCTACGATTCTTGACGCCGCGCGGGCGCGAACGGACCCTGACCGATGGTCCTCGACGGGCGGGGGCCATCTTCGTTCGAGGAGCCACCATGCGTCATTCCGGAGTCCTGATCACCGGTGCGGCCGGCGAGATCGGCCACGCCCTGGTCCACCGCATCCACGAGCGCGGGATCCCGATCGTCACGCTCGACCTCAAGCCCCTGCACCCGGAGATCGCCGCGGTCGCCGACCGCACGTACACCGGGTCGATCAACGACACGCAGCTGCTCGACACCATCCTCGCCGAGTTCAAGGTCACCATGGTCTTCCACCTGGCCGCGCTGCTGTCGACACGCAGCGAGTTCACGCCCGTGGTCGCCCACGACGTGAACGTGGTCGGCACCCTGAACATGCTGGAGTTCGCCCAGGCCCAGGCGCGCAGCCACGGCGAGCCGGTGACCTTCTTCTACCCGAGTTCGATCGCGGCCTACGGCCTGCCCGACGCCGGCACCAAGACGAAGGCGGGCGCCGTGGGCGAGGACGACTGGAACACGCCGACCACCATGTACGGCTGCAACAAGCTCGCGTGCGAGCACCTGGGTCGGTACTACGCGAAGCACTACAAGCAACTCGACGCCGCGGCGGCCACGGGCAGCGTGGACTTCCGCGCGCTGCGCTTCCCCGGTTTGATCAGCGCCTTCACCACGCCGAGCGGCGGGACCAGCGACTACGCGCCCGAGATGCTGCACGCCGCGGCGAAGGGTGTGGCCTACGACTGCTTCGCCCGCCCCGAGGCCCGGATCCCCTTCATGACCATGCCCGATGCCGTGGACGCCACGCTGAAGCTGGTCGACGCCCCGGCCGACTCGCTCACGCGCCAGGTCTACAACCTGCAGGCCTTCAACCCCTCGGCCGAGGAGATCCGCGCGATCGTGCTCGAGTCCTTCCCCGAGGCGGAGATCGGCTTCGGGGTCGACGCCAAGCGCATGGCGATCCTCGACTCGTGGCCGGCGGGCTGCGACGACACCGCGGCGCGGCGCGATTGGGGCTTCGCGCCCGTGCACGGCCTGGAGAAGGCCTTCGACGAGTACCTGGTGCCGAACATCCGGAGGGCGTACGAGCGGTAGGATTGCCGGACGCGCCGCGTATCGACGGATCTCGATATTGACAGATATCGATGCCGTGCGTAGGTTCGACACCATGGACCGAGACGACCTCGCGAAGCCGTGCTGCCATCCCGCCAGCCCCCACACGGGAGAGCCGGTGCAGGCCCTGTCCCGTGCCTTCAAGGCCATGGGCGACCCCACCCGCCTGGCCATCCTGGCCATGCTGCGCGACTGCGACGGCTCGCTGTGCGCCTGCGAGATCGAAGCGAGCTTCGACCTCTCCCAGCCGACCATCTCCCACCACCTGCGGCAGCTGCGGCAGGCCGGACTGGTGGTCTGCGAACGCCGGGGGAGCTGGATGCACTACCGGCTCGAACCCGAGAGCGCGGCGGCGATCGAAGGCTTCGCGCGCGGGCTGACGTCGCGTGATCCGATCACCACGTGATCCCGTGCGGCATTCTTCACCGAGCGAACGAGAGCGAGACCCATGGACAACCCGACCGATCCCCACGCCGTGCGCGACACGGTCCGCGAGCGCTACGGCGAGGCGGCGCGCAACGTCGCGCGCAACGCCGGCGCCACCTCGTGCTGCAGCGGCTCCTGCGGCACCGGCCCGATGGACGCGGTCGATCCGATCACGAAGGACCTCTACCAGTCCGACGAACTCGACGGGATTCCCGACCTGGCGCGCCTGGCGTCGCTCGGCTGTGGCAATCCGACCGCGCTGGCCGAACTGCACGAGGGCGAGACGGTCCTGGACCTCGGCTCGGGCGGCGGCATCGACGTGCTGCTCAGCGCCCGGCGCGTCGGCCCGACCGGCCGGGCCTTCGGCGTGGACATGACCCGCGAGATGCTCGCCATCGCGCGGACCAACGCCGAGGCGGCCGGTGCGACCAACGTCGAGTTCCGGGAGGGAACGCTCGAGACCCTTCCCTTCGACGATCACACGGTCGACGTGATCATCAGCAACTGCGTGATCAACCTGGCCGGCGACAAGGACCGTGTCCTGGCCGAAGCACATCGCGTGACGAAGCCGGGAGGCCGATTCGCGGTGAGCGACGTCGTCCTCACGCGGCCCCTCCCGAGCGCCGTGCAGAGTTCGGTCGCGCTGTGGACGGGATGCGTGAGCGGCGCGCTGACGATGGACGACTACCGGGCCCGGCTGGAGCGCGCCGGCTACACCGACGTGTCGTTCGAGATCACCCGGGAGTACTCGCGCGATGACATCGCGGGCATGGCGGAATCGGTGCCCGCGAGCGAGGGCGGACCGCAGCGCGTGATCGACCATCTCGACGAGATCGACGGCGCGGTCGTGAGTGCGTTCGTGAGGGCACGGCGGGCCTAGGGTCGGGCACGGGCGCGGAGGCCCATGGCACCGCTCTCGTCGCCCTGCTACACTCGGCGGAGCCCCTCTTCCCGGAGCCGCACATGCCCAGCCGGAAGCTCGACTTCGCCTACCTGCGCTCGCAGATCGTCGGCGTGGACAGCAGTTTCTCCACGCCCTTCGGCCAGCGCATGCTGGTGTACTGCGACTACACGGCCAGCGGGCGGACGCTGCGATTCGTCGAGGAGTACCTGCAGGGCCTGCAGCGGCACTACGCGAACACCCACACCGAAGACGACGTCACCGGCCGCAGCATGACGCGGCTGCTGCACGAGGCCGAGTGCACCATCAAGGACTGCGTGAACGCGGGGCCGCAGGGCCGCATCGTGGCGGTGGGCACGGGCGCGACGGGCGCGATCGACAAGCTGCAACAGATGGTCGGGGTGATGGTTCCGCCGGCCACGCGCCACCTGCTGTTCGACGTGATGAAGGGACACCTGGGCACCGACGGCTTCGCGGACTTCGAGGCCGAACTCCGGACGAAGCGTCCGGTCGTCTTCGTCGGTCCCTACGAGCACCATTCGAACGAGGTCACGTGGCGAGAAGGTCTCGCCGAGGTCGTCGAGGTCGATCTCGACGACGACGGCGGCGTCGATCTCCACCACCTCGAACAGCTCCTGCTCGATCCGCAGTGGCACGGCCGACTGCGTTTCGGCAGCTTCAGCGCGGGGAGCAACGTCACGGGCATGCGCACGCCGGTGCGCGAGATCGCGCGGCTCCTGCACGCCCACGACGCCTTCGTGTGCTTCGACTACGCGGCCACCGGTCCCTACGTCGAGATCGACATGAACCCCACCGACGACCCACAGGCGTCGATCGACGCGATCTTCGTGTCGCCGCACAAGTTCCTGGGCGGACCGGGGAGCAGCGGGATCCTGGTGTTCCACGAGCGACTGTATCGCAAGGACCTGCCGCCGACGGTCGGCGGCGGCGGCACCGTGGACTACGTGGGCGAGCACGACCACGACTTCACGGCCGACGTCGAGGGGCGGGAGAAGGCCGGGACACCGGGTGTTCTCCAGTCCCTGAAGGCCGCGCTCGCCTTCGACGTGAAGCGCGCGGTGGGCACCGAACGGATCGAAGCGCGCGAGCACGAACTGGTCACCCGCGCACTGGACCGCTGGCAGCGGAACCCCCGGTTCGAGCTGCTGGGCAACCCGGATCCACGGCGCCGGGTGGCGATCCTGAGTTTCAACCTGAAGACGCCTACGGGCAGCTATCTCCACCCGAAGTACGTCACCACACTCGCCAACGACCTGTTCGGGATCCAGTCCCGCGCGGGTTGCAGTTGCGCGGGTCCGTACGGCCATCGCCTCCTGGGAATCGACGAGCCCACCAGCGAACGCTACCGCGCCTGCATCCGCGACGGGGTGAACGGGATCAAGCCGGGCTGGTGCCGGGTCGGGTTCCACTACGTGATGGACGATGCCGAGGCCGACTACGTGGTCGAGGCGATCGACCTGATGGCCACCGAGGGCCACCGCTTCCTGCCGCTGTATCGCTTCGATCCGGTGTCGGGGGGCTGGGAGCACCGCGAATCCGTCGGCTCCGACGTACCCTTCGGTCTGCAGGCGGCCCTGTGCGCCTGCCACGTCGGCCCGAGTGCGCTGAGCGAGACCGAACGGCGCCGCCGCTACGCGGAGGCCCTGGACTTCGCCCGCTCCACGGCGGCGAAGCTCTCGGCCGTGGAACTGCGCGAGCACAGACTGGACGGCGAGGCGGGTGCGCTGCAGTTCTTCGCCCTGCCGGCGACCGACGAGCCGGGCGTGGGGACGCCTGTCTGAGCCCTTCACGAAAAACATGGTTCCGGTTCCGTGCGATTTCGGCGCTTGGAACGTTGTAGGCCGTGAGAGTCCGGGTCGGGAGCGCCGCGTGGTTCGCGGTGGCGCCCGTGCTCCCGGCCCGGATCTCATCGAGTCGACGAGGCCCGCTCTCCCCGAGCGGGCCTCGTGCATTTCCGGGGTGTGCGCTCGGGGCGGGTCGCGGGTTCCAGGGATGATCGCTGACCCCACGGGAGGACCTGCGTTATGCTGCTCGGAACCCTCTGCATCGACGACCTCACCGTGGGATCCACCGTGTCCGAAGACCACGCGCGACGAGACCGTTACCGGCCCGACGATCCGACCCAGGTCCTGCTGGACGGGGCGAAGGAGGGCCGCGAGGACGCCGTGAACATCCTGATGGGGCGCTACGGGCCGCGATTGCGGCGCTGGGCCACCGGGCGGTTGCCCGGGCACGCACGGCACGTCGACGACACCGAGGACCTGGTCCAGGACGTCCTGGTCCAGGCCCTGAACCGCGTCGATCGCTTCGAGCAACGGCACGAGGGCGCCTTCCACAGCTACCTGCGGACGGCGATCCTCAACCGGATCCGCAACCACGTGCGGCACGCCGGGGTGCGCGACCGGGCCGAGCAGCCCGTCGCCGAGGGCTACCGCCCCCCTCGCTCGCCGCTCGAGGAGTTGATCGGATCCGAGGCACTCGAGCGTTACGAGAACGCCCTGGGGACGCTGCGCGAGAGCGACCGCGAGCTGGTCGTGGCCCGGATCGAGATGGACTGCTCCTACGAGGAGCTGGCCGAGATGACCGACCGACCCAGCGCCAACGCCGCGCGCATGGCCTGCAAGCGGGCCCTCATGCGCTTGGCCCGAGCGATGGGTCCGGATCTGGCCGGAGGGAACGACGATGGTGCGACCGAAGTCCTTCGATGAACTCGCCGACCGTCTGGCCGAGGGCCGTCCGGTGGACTGGGACGCGGTCGACCTGACCGCGGCCAGCGCCGACGAGCGCGACTGGATCCGCAACCTGCGGCTGATCGACGACATTGGCCGTGTCGCGCGGTCCGAAGACCCGTCGTCGGTCGTGCTGGGCGATGCCGACGCGACCTCGGGGGTCGTGTCGGCCACACCGGCGGCTCAGGACACCGTGGCCACGTGGGGCCGCCTGCAATTGCTCGAGGAGATCGGACGGGGCAGCTTCGGCCGTGTCTTCCGCGGCTGGGACCCCGCGCTGAACCGCCAGGTCGCGGTCAAGCTCATGAACGCGCGCATGGCCGAGCTCCCCGACGCCGGACAGCGGGTGCTCGAGGAGGCCCGGCTGCTGGCCCGCGTGGAGCACCCGAACGTGGTGCGGATCTACGGGATCGAGGAGCACGACGCCCAGCTCGGGATCTGGATGGAGTTCGTCGAGGGCACCGACCTGGGCAGCGTCGCGCTCGAACGCGGACGCATGGAGCCGACCGAGGCCGCGCGCCTGATGGCAGGACTGTGCGATGCCGTGGGCGCCGTGCACGCCGCCAACGTCGTGCACAAGGACATCAAGGCGGCCAACGTGATGGTTCGGCCCGACGGTCGCCCCGTCCTCATGGATTTCGGCGCCGGCCGCACGCGCAGGCTGCGCGAGGGCGAGAACGAACTGGTGGTCACGGGCACGCCGCGCTACATGGCGCCCGAGACCTTCCGCCGCGAACCGGCCACGCCGCAGTCGGACGTCTATTCCCTCGGCGTCCTGCTGTACCACCTGCTCACCGGTGATTTCCCGGTGAGCGGGACCGTGGCCGAGATCATGCAGAAGCACGAAGGCGACGAGCGCACGCCGCTCCACGAGTACGACCTGCCCCTGCCCGAGGACCTGGTGGCGATCGTCGAGCGGGCCACGGCGGCCGAACGCGAAGATCGGTTCCCGAGTGCGGCGGCCATGGCGGGTGCTCTGCGGGGCTTCGCGGGAGCCGAGCAGGAGACGGCCGTTCCGCGCCGGACGTTCCTGGCCTGGAGCCTGGTCGGTGCGGTGGTGATCGCCGCGGTGGCCACGGGTCTGAGCGTGTTCTCCTCGGACGGACCGCTGCAGGCCCAGGTGCGGTTCACCGGTGTGAACGAGGGGCAGTTCGTCCAGCTCGAACCCGGCGACGAGATCGGCGCGGACACCGGGCTCGAGGTGAAGGTCCGTCTGAGCCGCGATGCCTACGTCTACGTCCTCAACCGCGACGACGAAGGCGCCACCACGTTGCTCTGGCCCATGGCCAATGCCGGGCCCGTGGAGCCGCTCGAGGGCGGTCGCGAGCACACGATCCCGGGCGACCTGGCGGGCCAGACCTTCCGTTGGCCCGTGGCCCCGATCGAAGGCGATGAACGCTTCCTGATCGTGGCGAGCGTCGAGCCCATGCCGCGCTTCGAGGACGCCATGGAGACCGCCCAGGTGGCGAGGATCGACGCCTCGGGGATCCGACCGCGCGAGGTGGGCGACCTGGCGTTGAGCGCACTGAGCGACGAAGCGCTCGAGACGGGGACCACCCGCGGCGTCACCGGCCTTCGACCGGCCGCCGAGGACGACCGCGACGTGTTCGCGATCGCCGAGAAGTTCGGGGGACAGAACCCCGACGGCACGATCGTCCTGCACCACGTACGCTTCCACAACGTGGGCCGCTGATCCCGCGGTCCCCTGGTCGTGGGCGATCGACGGTCAGGTCAGGAGTTCCTCGCGCAGGAACGCGATCGAGCGGTCCCAGGCGATCTTCGCGGCCCGCTCGTCGTAGACCTCGGGCCGCACCTCGTTCATGAAGGCGTGGTGGGTGCCCGGGTAGACGTGCACCTCGGTGCGTGCCTCGACGGCTTCCAGGTCCTTCTCCAGGCCCTCGACGGCGACGGCGTCGCACCAGTCGTCGTGCTCGGCAAAGTGGAACAGCATGGGAACGCGGATCTGCTTCGGGTCGGCGAAGTCGCGCGGGGGAATCCCGTAGAAGCACACGGCGCAGTCCAGGTTCCGGGCGTGGACGGCGGCCGCGATGCTCAGGGCCCCGCCCATGCAGAAGCCCAGGACCGCGACCTCCTTCGAGTCGGTCGTCTTCAGGTGGTCGATCGCGCCCTGGACGTCCTGGAACACGGCGTCGTTCCAGTCGAGGTCGCTCATCATGTGGTTGGCCTCGTCGGCATCGGCGGCGAGGCGGCCGCGGTACAGGTCCGGCACGAGAACGCGGAAGTCCTCTTCGGCGAAGCGGTCGGCGATGCCCTTCATCTGGGCGTTGATGCCCCACCACTCCTGGATCACCACGATGCCGGGGGCGTGTGAGGTGAAGTCGGGTTCGGCGAAATAGGCCGGGGCCTTCTGGCCGTCGGGCCGGTCGAAGCGGGTCATCTCGCCCACGGGTTGGCTCCTCGGAAGTGTTCGAGTGGAGGAACGGGTCGGCGCTCGGGCCGCGCGATCGCGTCGTGGCGACCATAACACAGAGCCCGCCTGCGGGCTGGCCGCGCGGCGAGGCGTGGAATACTTTCGGGAACCGTCCGCAGATCCCTTCCCCGATCCCCGAGGTCGTCAACGTGCGCGTCGTCCCCCTGTCGTTGCTGTCGCTCTCCCTGCTCACCGCGTGCGGTGCGCCCGAGCCCGAGGTCGGCGAACTCGAGATCGCCGACGACATCGAAGTCCGGGTCGAACAGTTCCAGCCCCAGCGCATCGAGGCCGACCTGTCGCGGTTGAGCGAGGGCGACCGGCGGGCACTCGACCTGCTGATCGAGGCCAGTGGCATCGTGCACGAGATCTTCGGTCTGCAGGCCTGGCAACACCGAGCCGAGACCGACGTGGCGGTCGAGCAGTACGAGGGCCAGTACGCCGAGGCGGTGAAGACCTACTACGCGATCATGCGTCACAAGTGGGATCGGCTGGAGGCCGACGAACCCTGGTTGGGCACCGAACCGCGGTCGCCGGGCGCCGGCTTCTATCCCGAGGACATGACGAAGGCCGAGTTCGAGGACTGGATCGCGGCGCACCCCGGCGACGAGGAGGCCTTCACGTCGCTGTTCACGGTGATCCGTCGCCAGGGCGGCGGCCTGGTCTCGTTCCCGTACAGCGAGGCCTACGCCGTGCAGATCCGGCGCTGCTCCGAACTGCTCGAACAGGCCGCCGATATCACCGACGACCCGACGCTCGAACGCTTCCTGCGACTACGGGCCCGCGACCTGCTGCAGGACGAGTACTTCGAGAGCGACATGGCTTGGATGGACCTCGCCGGGGACCTAGAAGTGGTGTTCGGTCCCTACGAGGTCTACGAGGACAAGCTCTTCGGTTACAAGGCCGCCTTCGAGAGCTTCCTGTGCATCGCCGACCCGGAGGAGTCGGCTGCGCTCGACCTCTACAAGGCCGAGCTGCCCTGGCTCGAGATGAACCTGCCCATTCCTGACGAGTACAAGAACCCCGACCGCGGGACCGACTCGCCCATCCGCGTGGCCAACGAGATCTACACCGCCGGCGACACCCGGGCCGGGGTGCAGACCATCGCCTTCAACCTGCCGAACGACGAGCGCGTGCGCGAGGCCAAGGGCAGCAAGAAGGTCCTTCTGAAGAACGTGATCGAGGCCAAGTACCACGCCGTGCTCGTGCCGATCGCCGAGCGCGTGCTCCCCGAGGGCCGCGCGGATCGGGTGAGCATGCAGGCCTACTTCGACTTCGTCCTGCACCACGAGCTGAGCCACGGCATCGGCCCCGGCAAGCTCGTGATCGACGGCCGCGAGACCGAGGTCCGGCTCGAGCTGAAGGACCTGTACAGTCCGCTCGAAGAAGCCAAGGCCGATGTGCTCGGCATGTACGACATCTACTCGCTGATCGACAAGGGCGTGCTGCCGGCGAGCAAGGGCGAGGATCTGGCGTGGACGGTCGTGCCCGGCCTGTTCCGGAGCGCGCGCTTCGGTGTGACCGAGGCCCACGGCCTGGGCGTGGTGTGCCAGTTCAACTACCTGGCCGAGAAGGGGGCGCTCGACGTCGGCGACGACGGAACCTTTGCCCCGGTCGAATCGGAATGGCGCGGTGCGATCCGCGACCTGGCCCGCGAGATCCTCATGTTGCAGGCGAACGCCGACTACGAGGCGGCGAAGGCCTGGGTGGAGGAATACGGCACCGTGAGCCCGGCAATGCAGCAGGCGCTCGACGCACTCGACGACGTGCCGGTGGACATCCGGCCGGTGTACGCCGTGGGGGGGTAGGGGTCAGCGGGACTCGAAGAGAGTGACGAAGGCCGCGAGACGTCCGTTGATCGTGGTCAGGTCGAGGTGTGTGCTCGGATCGATGTCCTCGACACCGTGCACCGTCCGGCCGTCGTACACGACCACGTCGCCGGGCTGCGTGACGTCGTCGATGACGACCCTCTCTCCCCGGATCTCGACGAACGCCCCTCCCTCGTAGAAGTCGCGTCCCTTCTGCGACATGACCAGCAGGACCTGGACGTAGCGCACTTCGTGAGACGACGCGATACCGCTCGTCAGATGATCCGTGTGGCGCCGGAAGAAGCCTCCGCCGCGCGGATACTGGTGGACGCGCGCGGCAGTCCAGAGTCCGTCGGACTCGATCCGGTCGACGGCGTAGTCCTCCGGGAGTCCGGCAATCCGATTCCGTGTGCGTGCGAGCGTTACGAAAGACGAGCGCAGTCCCCACGTGTCTTCGTCCCAGATGGGATTGTAGAACGTTCGGAAGAATCGCGCGTCGTCGCGGCCAGTCTCGCCGGACTCGCCGCCCACCGTGAGCTTCTGGAAGTTGCGACGAACCGCTGAGGCCGCGTGGCCCGTGGGAGGTTGGTCGAGTTCCTGGTCGAAGTGATCACGCAATCGCCGACAGGAACGGTTGACTTCGGCCGGGTCGATGAGGCCACGTAGGATGGTGAAGCCGACGCGTCTCGTCTGCAGACGAACTCTCTCGGAGTCCAGAGACGTCGGGTCCTCCGTGTGGACGATCTCGGCCGTCGACAGGCTGTTCAGCAACAGAATCACCTACGTGGGTTCGGGGTTCAGGGGGAGGCGGGGGAACCGCGCTCCGAATCGTGCGTCGTCGCGCCGGTTCGCCGGTCTGTTCCGGGAATGGTCGCTGCAACCATTCCGACGATCGCCTGGATCACGATGGCCAGATCCCAGAGGATGGCGACTGCGATCGCATCTTCGGGCGCGGTGCCGGCCCGAACCAGGAGCGAGGCGAGAACGGCCTCTCTCGGACCGAAACCGCCGAGGCTGATCGGCATCAGGCTCGCGAGCCACGAGACAGCCGTGGCGGCCATGATGCTGAGAGTGGGAATCTGGACGTCGACCGCGCGGGCGAAGGCCACGACAGCTGCCAACGCCGCCAGGTGCCCGAGTCCGCTCCAGAAGAGTGCGGATCCCAGATGGCGGAGACCGTTTCCGGGTTCCATGGAACCTACGGAACGTCGTACGGCCTGCAGTGCCTCGGTCAGCCGACGACGTGCAGTCGTCAGGCGTGAGACGAGAAGTGCCGTGGTCACGACGATGCCGGCCACAGCGATCGTGGCGCCGGCGAAACTCGGATGGATCGGATCGACTGACATCTCCGCAAAGGGAGCGGCGAGCACGAAGAGGAGGAACATGGAAAGAATGCCGATCAACCGGTCGACGACGACGGTCGCGGCGGTCTCGCGGACCGAGAGTCCGTGACCGTGGGCCCACCAACCGCGCGCCAGGTCGCCTCCGATTGACGACGGTAGGAACGTCGAGGCGCTGGCACCGATGTAGGTGACGCGGTGGACCCAACCGAATTCCGCGCGAACCCCAACGGCATCGAGAAGAGTTTTCCACCGCAGAGCATGAGCGAGATTCCTGAGTGCGAACATCGAGAGGCCGATGCAGATTCCGGCGAGTGCAGCGTCGCCGACCCGTGCGAACCCATCGCGCCAGTCGTGGGCAATGAACAGGGTGGAGATCAGGGCCAGCGAAACGAGGGCGCGGAAAACCGCCCCTACCGGTTGTTTCCCAAGGATTCTCCCCATCACGCCGTACACTCCTCTTTCGTGGTTCGGGTCGCGCCCGTGTCGTTGCCGACCACGAACGACGACGAGCGGAACATCGCGCGATATCGCTCTTGATCTTCGCGGAGGTGGTGGTGCGCGAGGGAGGCTTTCGAAGGATCGGCGATCCGGGGCCGTGTGACGGCTGCATCGACATAGTCGACGAGCCGTCGTACGCGACGGAGCAACCGAGTCGGGACGAGGCCCATCACCGTGTCGTAGGTGCTCTCACGTCCTACTCGGCGGATCGGATTCGGGAGAATCCGCGAGCCCCGCGCATTGATGGGTCTCGTTCTCACACGAGAAGACTCGAACCACGGCGAGAGTTCGAGGAACGCCTCGATGCGTTCCAGAACCTCGAGCGGTGATCGGGACAGAGCGGCGTAGTCGTAGATCAGGATTTCGGTCCCGAATGCCGCGAGGAACTCCTCGACCCGACCCATCAGTGCTCCGGGGTGGAAATGGTGCGGAAACGAGCCGCCGTGCGACTCCTGGACGAAACCCTGCAAGAAGTCTTCGAAGTCGGGAACGCTTTGTCCGATCGCTTCGAGGTGCTCGTACAGGGATACCGCGTAGTCCACGGGATCACGAACCCCCATGACGAGCCGGACGGGGCCGTTCCAGATATGGATTCGATCGATGCAGTCGGCGTCGTTGAAGTAGGTGGGGCTGATGTCGGCCGCCCACCGCAGCCGGGGTGTTTCTTCGAACAGACTGGCGAACCACGTGGGACCGCGCCCGTACCGGGGGCCGAAGAAATTGGTCTCCTTACGCACCGGAGTCACGATTTCCGGATGGTCACCCAGGGCGTGGTAGAGGTACGTCGTTCCGGAACGCGCCATTCCGGGAATCACGAGAAGAGGAAACGCAGTTGTCGCTGGCTTCATGTCTCGATCTCCACACGCCCCCGGGGAGCGACCTCGGCGTGCCTCGTTCCATGACTCCGGCTGTCGCCGACACGGTGGATGGTTCGGACGACGACGTCCGGGCCTCGGCGAACCTCGAGCAGGATCCGCGCGAGGTAGACGCCGACTAGACCGAGTCCGGCGAGACTGGCTCCTCCGAGCAGCCAGATCGAGGCGAGCAGCGATGTGTAGCCGGGCACGGTCGTTCCGCCCATGAGCTTCCTCGCCACGGCCCAGGACATGGTCGTCGTGGCCATCACGAAGGCCAGCGTGCCGATCGCGGCGACGACCTGAAGGGCACGGGGGCTGGAGGTGAGGCCGAGGACGAGGGTTCGCTGCAGTCCCCGTGTGTCGTCGTCGTCCCTGACCGCGCATGGGATCGCCTGGGAAGTGAATCCGAGGTCTGCGAAGAGTCGGTCGAGGTCGTAGTCGTCGTCGGCGCGCGCGAGGGCGGCGCGGACGGTGCTCCGTCGCGCGAGGAGAACCCGGGCAAGGCGGCAGCCGTCATCCTCGAGGCCGCAGAACTCGGCCAGGCGGGCAGTGACATGGCGACGGATCCTGTCGACGCCACGTCCACCGAATCGCACACCGTAGACCCAGTCCACCGAATCCTCGAGAGAGAGCAGGAAGTCGGGCAGAAGGCCGAGTGCCCGGTCCGGTCGATGGCCGGTGAAGAAGATCAGGTCTCCTCGTGCGTGTTCGGCGCCGGCCATCAGGGCTGCATCGATCGAGTGGAGTCGGGCGAGCTGAAGGGTGCGGATCGCCGGAGCTTCGAGATTGCGCATGTCGGCGACGGCCGGATCGTCGGTGACGAACACGACCTCATGTGCATGCGTGGCCGACCGCGCGGCCTCCAGCGCTGTCTCGAGGACGTGGTCCACGTCGTCGCGACCTTCGGTGGACATGTAGACGACCACCGAGATGGATGGATT
>Ga0102940_1001002_pt1 | contig 18794 bp, 12 predicted proteins | sample SalPonR2_C_D1_MG_FD_78215 | JGI IMG/M metagenome (GOLD analysis project Ga0102940, IMG submission 78215) | Salt pond soil microbial communities from South San Francisco under conditions of wetland restoration - Salt Pond MetaG R2_C_D1_MG | ecosystem: Environmental > Aquatic > Marine > Intertidal... | reverse complement strand
TTAGATTTTCTCAAAAATGTACAGTTGAGGCTGTTGCCGTCCCTGTGGTTTTCAACACCAAAACCTGTTGTACGGGTCTGATAAAGATGTTGGAATTATAGATTCCGAATTTTAAAGTCTAGTAGTTCCTTTGAGTAGTATCGTAGTGGTACATAAAGTTAGAATTACCAGTACCTGTAACTACTAATTAATTAAAATTGATAATTTCCTGAAACGGATTGGCACGAGACTGAAATATTCCGATTGATCACGTAGGAACTGTGTACTTGAACCCGTAAACAAATTACCGGCTGCACTTAGTGAGGTATTATTTGGAGTCGACGCATTACCGTGTAAAACGTATAAGTCAATAATTATTTAAGCGCCTCGGGAAACTCTAGTGTCTCCAACCCAAACACTACCGGCATAAAGAAATACACCAATAAGGTAATCACAATGATGGAAATGATGTTCATTAAAACACCTTTTTTGGCCATATCTGAGACTTTAAGATAACCCGACCCAAACACTATGGCATTAGGCGGTGTGGCTACCGGCAACATAAACGCACAGGAGGCCGATAAGGTCACCGCAATCATAATGAGAAACGGATGCATATTAAAACTCAGGGCCACAGGGGATAAAATAGGAAGTAACATTGCAGTAGTAGCCAAATTTGAAGTCACTTCTGTCAGAAAATTGACCATGGCTGCAACAATCAATACAAATACTATGACAACAACACCCTCAAAAATAGTGATTTGGCTGGCAATCCAATTGGCCAATCCGGTTTCGGTAAAGCCTTTGGCCAGTGCCATACCACCGCCAAATAATATGATAATACCCCAGGGAATTTTGACGGCTTCTTCCCAGGTGAGTAATTTTTTGCCTTTCGCTTGTTTAGACGGAATGAGAAACAGTAAAATAGCAGCCACATTTGCAATAATGGTATCATCAAGTGCAGGAATCACTTTTTGTAGTAAACTTCTAAAAATCCATCCTAAGGCTGCAAGCAGAAAGACCAGACCTACCATTTTTTCTTCATAACTTAGTTTCCCTAACTTTTTAATCATGCCATTAATCTGTTCTTTACCCCCTGAAAATTTTAAGCCTTTCAGCTTAAACGCAAAAGTGGTCATATACTTCCAGCAAATGAACAGTAGAAAAATTGAAATGGGAAGAGCAAAGGTCATCCATTCAAAAAACCCTAATTTAATACCATACAAATTCTCTAAAACACCAGCGAGGACAAGGTTTGGTGGCGTTCCAATCAAGGTCGCTACGCCGCCTATAGATGCACTGTAAGCAATAGACAGCATCAGAGCCTTAGAAAAATAATTGACTTTATTATCACCTGCATCATTTTGCTCATTGATCTGGTTGGTAATGGCTATGGCTATTGGCAACATCATGACTGTGGTGGCGGTATTTGAAATCCACATCGATAGAAAAGCTGTGGCCATCATAAAGCCCAAAATGAGAAAAGAGGCTTTAGACCCAATGGCTTTAATGATATACAACGCAATACGCTTGTGGAGGTTCCAGCGCTCAATAGCTACAGCTAGTATGAATCCACCCAAGTATAAAAACACAAATTTATGGCCGTATTGGGCTGTGGTATTGCCTAAATCCAGTACCCCAAAAAGTGGAAATAAAATAATGGGTAAAAGTGCAGTGACGGCAATGGGAACCACTTCAAACACCCACCAAATGGCCATCCAAACCGTAATACCAAGCAACATAAAACCTTCCCGACTTAGACCTGCCGGAGGCTCGATCATTTGAAAAAGTATCAAGGCCATAGGCCCAAGTGCTTTTAGTATGATAGATTTCAACTTATCCAATGTTTTTCAGTTTTTTATGATTCTTTTGAAATATTGATCAACTTTCAAAATATAAACACCACTTTCTAAGTCTGAAATGTCGATTTGTTCTAAAGCTCTTTTTTGATATTGTCTTAGGAGATGTCCATTAATAGTATACAATTCTACCAAAGAAATATTAAAACCTGATGCGTCTAAATATACAACGTCTTTGCTAGGATTGGGATAAATTTTGATTCTACTTTCATCAGAAAAATCCTGAGTTGAAAGTGTACTCATCATCACGTAGGGCAAGGCGTCATTGGCCATGAGTTGAGGATCATGCCCGACATTGGGGACTTCGTGTTTTTCCCAGTTGAAAGTTGCACTTTGGTTTTGGGCTTGGGTTTGACTGGTATTAAAGAAATACTGTCCGCGCTCCAGTCGGTGTAAACCCTGCTGATTGTCCACGACTGCGTTATGTCTCAATCCGGGTGAATTGGGGTCATTATCATTTTGCCCTAAATGCACAATGAGTTTTTTTGAAAAGGCATTAACCACATCGGCATTTGGCAATTGTCCATTCAAGATGCCATAAGGAAAGGACACTGAATTTTCTGGTACGGTGTACCAACCGGCATTTGAACACACCGCAACATCCAGCTGACTATTAGGCATGTAAAGGACAAACCGATGTAGAAATTGAGCGCCTCCGGAATGTCCCCAGGCATTGTAGGCCGGCTGCGAGCCATTAATGTCGGCTTTTATTTGATTAAAAATAGGATCAATCACTGAAAAAGTCCATTCATCGGGGTTATTGAAGGTGGAAGGACTGGGGTTATCACCGTCGTCAAAAATATTGGCCATCAGGTAATTATCGCCAAGCCCGGGATAATGCGTACTCGAAAATTCGGGTGCAAAGACCATAAAATTGTTGGCATTAGCCATGTTGATCCAGTAGTCTCGGTAATTGTTAGCATCTCGGTTGGCGCCGTGAAAGGAGAATACTATTGGCATTGAAGAGATATCGCCATCAGGAATATGGTAAAACACTTCAATCGGTTGATTACTTAAAGGACCGGATGGTGAAAACACAAAAGAGCCGGTAGAATTTGAAGTTAAATTTTGTGCTTCTGTAAATGTGGAATATAGAAGTAAAACTAAAACTACTACTGATTTCAGAAAACATATACTTTTATTCATAAAATTTTTCTACACTTGAAATTTTATTATTTAACCACAGAGTCACAGAGCACACAAAGCGAACTTATAAGGAGATATGAAGAATCAATTCTATTTGGTCTAACGCTTCTCCCACCGCAGGATCAAATCTTGAATAAGAGGCCTGTAGTTTTAAAGCATTATCGTAAAAGTATTTGGAAAATCCAAAACTGGTTTGGTTCATATCAGATAACACGGAACCGTCAAAACTATCAAATTCAGGTGTGGTGTTGGCATATCTAAAATCAAAACTAAATCCACTCTTCGTGACATAGCCCAATTGTACATTATAACTATCGCCCAGAGCTAAAAATTGACTGATTTGCTGAGGGGCTAGAATCTGAGTGGCAGACTCATCCAGGAAAGCCAAATCAATGCCCGTGGCTGAGGTGTTAGCGTATTCAGCTAATAAGCTAAAGCCTTTGTATTTCATCAAAATATCGGTGTAGACTTGTCTGTAGTCCGGTAAACTATCTTCACCATTTTGATCAAACAGAAAGAAGTCACCGTGGCTTTCACCTGAAGCACCACTGGCACCATTGTTATGGCTTCCGGCGACACCAATTACAAATTTAAGTTCATCTTCTCGCGCTAAATCTACACTTGTGAGCTCGTTACCCGGCTTGAAGTAGCCTAAAGGATACAAATCTAAACGTCCGCCAATTTTTACGCCGCCAATATCAGAATCTCTGGAATCCTGACCAAACGAATTACGACCGTCTCCGGATGTTAAAGCTGCCATTGGCATGATACCGAAATTACCAACTTCAAATTTTGACTCTACAAACACCCCAAACTCACGACCGGTTCGAGATAAACTTTCGCTGAGTAAACTGCGGTTGACAAATTGGAGCCTGTCTTCTCTATAGATCATTTCGCGGTTATTGGCAAAATTCTGTTTCTGTCCGAAACTTATTTTAACTTGTTCTACAGGTTGATAGGCCATATATACATCCATCAAAGGATTAGATCTACTAAAGTCCAGCTGGACAAAAAACGACACTTTTTCTTCAACAGCATTACCTTCAAACTGAAGAAAAGTTCTTTTGGACCTGAATGAGTTTACGTCATCCATGCCCTCCATGGTTTCTCTGAGATAACCTGGTTGAATGAAACCATTTAGTCCAAAATAGTAGTTTCCTTCATTAAAGGAAAAATTCAGGCCGTTTCCCAAACTATAAGAGGCTTTATTTCTTTCTGTTTCTGTTTCGCTTCCAGGATCTTCTTCTTGGTATTCGTCCTGAGCGTTTCCTAAAGTTATTGATCCTAAAAAACAAAGCATGATCAAAAATTGGATGTTGGTTATGTCTATAAATCGTTTCATATCGATTGTGTTTTATGCACTTAGTTAAGTAATCTATATATGGGTAATGTATTTCCTTTTTCGGTTTCTATTAGGCCAAAGCTCACAAAACTGTTAGGCGCTTCAGGCTCTAAAAGTTCAGGCAACAGATTGGCACGCCTCTGGTTCATTTTGACCATAAATGTCCCGGCTTTAAAGGTTTTTTCCTCTTTTTTTAAGGATGTTTCAACTGTTTGTAATTTCATTTTTTCATAGCGAATCGGTTTTCTGTAATAGGTATCTACGTGATAACTTTCTACTTCAAGCACCTTTTCTTGGTCAAGTTCTTCGACTTCTATCCCTAAAGTCCTTATTTTTTTCACTAAAGAAGTTTGATTGGCATCAAGGATATAGGCCGTCGGTCTTGTTCTGGAAAGTGTAGCTTCTGCCTTCCAAGCATCGCGCACCATCATTTCAAACTCAACGTATTCAACAGCGCTGACATCTATAAATTTTACCTTGTCTTTATAAACTGCTCTTTCACTTTCAACTACCACAGGGTTGCTTTGTTGTATGGCTTTTTCAATTTCACTTTTGACGAGTTCGATGTTTTCTGCTGCCGCCCTAAGGTAAGCAACGGCTATTAAGAAGCTGGAATGGATTCTCCGTTTAAAGGATGTTCGGCCTAAGGCCACACCTCTAATTTCAATCAGGGATGAAATGGTATTGGTTAAGGCATTGTTAGAGGCACTGGAGCGCGCACTGATAGACCCCTGATTGATATGAATATCGCCACTAATTTTTCGGGTCGAAATGTAGGGGTGATGGGTATAATTAAATTCATCTAAAGATTTTCTGGCCTTATCTACAAACACATCGTTAGTTAAGTTTCTGAGATTTTCAGGCACATTTAGATTTCCGCTGTAAAGAAACATGGCATCGTACATGTTGGTTACCCCAAAATCGCCCATTCTGGCATAATCACGTCGGTAAGCTCTGTATTCATGAAAATCTACGGCCACTTCAGGGCTAAAGTTGACATAAGCTTTTTTCAAGATCACAGTTTCAGGAGCCATCAGTTTGGTTTGGTCTCGGTTAAGGTCAAGACCATTGGCGGCGTATCTGTTGTTTTTAAGATAACCGTCTATATTGGCCATAGGCACGACGGCAAGTTCAACATTATCAAGAATAGCTGTATAATTGTCGTCATTGAGCAGTCTGTCTAAAAGGTATAGCATACTTTCTGTACTGGCAGGTTCGTTGCCGTGCAGACCACCCTGCATCCAGACTTTTATTTTCTCATTTTCATTGGGATTAGTGAGTTTTACCATGGGGATATTCCTACCTTTTTGGCTTTCCCCGATAAAACTCAGCTTAATTTTATGAGGGTGATTGTCGACTAAATTATTCAGAAAACCTAACAATTCTTCATAATTGGTGTATCCTCTTTTCTTTTGTAGTGCAGGTGTGGTATTCAATACCTCATCACTATCCGGAAAAAACTTTTCTGTTATTTTTTTGGATTGAGGTGTAAATTGTGCATAAGCTGTTATGCATAAAATACTCATCAATATGGTAACTATATTCTTCATCTTAAAAGGATAAGGTTAAAATTACTCTGATTAAGCTTTCATCTCCGGGTATAGGTTCAGAATTATTATTAAAAACCCCAAACTCACCGGCTTCAACATAAGTATAAGACGCCTGAATTTTTGCACCATAGCCTCTCGTCAGATACTTGCTGATACCAAAAGTGTAAAAATTCGGTCGGTTGTAAAATGTGGCGTTATTCAAGAATGAGTTGGTTTCGGCATTGATATGGGTATAACGGGCATCAACTGAAAAACCGTTTTTAAAAATATAACCGGCCTGAATGTTATAGGCTTCGCCAAGCATCATTTGCCGCCTGACGTATTCCTGAGGCGTATAATCTCTAAAGTCTGAGGATGTCGGGTTTACTCTTCCTCTAAATCTGTCGGTGAGTACACTAACATCGGGGCCATAAATGTCGCTTCTCAAATTAATATCTTCAGCAATATTTGTCACAAAACTTTTATGATATTCTCCTAAGACTGAAAAGCCTTTGTATTTGAACATGAAATCGACACCAAATTTAGCGTAATCAGGCAGGCGTTCTTCGCCGTCATCCAGGGCGCCGTTGCCGTTAACATCATTTAGGTACACAATCCTGCCGCTGTTTCGCCCCCTTCTACTGGTAATGCCGTCATTGTAGTTAAAGGTAGCTCCAACTACCAATTTAGGGGTGAGCTCTCTTACGACATCGGCTTGACGAAATTGACCATAATTGGTAAATAAACCAAATGGTAAAAAATCTATCCGAGTCCCATATTTTAAACCACCTCTGTCATTGGCAAATACATTTGCACCATCGCCATTGGTGATGGTGAGATAGGGTTTTAGATAGGTTCCTCGTCCGGTTCTAAACGTTCCTTTGGCAAATAGTCCAAATTCGCGAATACTGGCAAAGGCAGAAGTTAAACGGCTACGTTCCGGTAATTGAAGTGTATTGGAGTTCATGAACAACTCGCGGTTATCGGTATAGGTAGCCCGCTGTCCAAAAATTAACTCTACCCTTCTGGCAACTTTGTAAGCGACATATGCATCCAAAAGGTAATTTCTGGCATCTGTGATGTCGCCGTCTATCTGCGCTTCATCCTGTCCAGCCAAATCCACCTGAAGTCTATAACTAAAACGCTCGTTTGCCGACTGTCCGGAAAGTCTTAAACGCAAACGTCTCATCCTGTAACGGACTGAATTAGGTTCATCTGAGTTTCGGTAAGTTTCTACATCCATCCAGGGCTGCATATAACCTTGCAACTTTACTGTACTGCCATTGGCGTTTGTAAAGTTATAGCCTTCACCAAAGGTGTAGGAACTCAGTTTTGTGTTTTGTGCAAACTGTTGCGAAAAACTCAGCAAGGTTATTACACAAACAATAATTTTAAAACCGTTCATAGTTAGTTGTTTAATACTATAGTTCAAAATTTCCTTTCACTATAATGTTTTTATCTTTCATCATGTGTTGTCCTTTGGCAAAAACGTCTAGGAGATTTAAGTCTTCATCAAAACAACAAAAATCAGCATCACAGCCTACTGCTATTCTTCCCTTATGCCTTATACCTAAATTTTCTGCGGGATTGGTAGTGTTGAGCTTAATGGCTTGTTCTATTGGTAGCCCACCTTGTTTGATTAAGGCCTGAATTTGTTCCAAATTGGCATCAATAGGGGCACATCTTACGCCGATGGCATTGCCATTATCATCAAACTTAGTTAACCCGGCATGACCGTCTGTACTAAAAGTCATTTTATCGATAGAAACCCCTTCATCTAAGGCATAAAGCACCGACTTATAAGGCGCTGTATATTTTGAAGCGCCGGTAGTGATGTCTATCATACCGCCCAGTTTGGCAAATTCGATCGCCTGGTCAAAAAGTGGTTTTGTTCTTCCCACGTGTGTTGGCGAAATGTGTTTGATGGGAAAATGGTAATCATTGACAAGCTCAAACAACACATCCATTTTGCTGGATAAATTTCCCAGGTGCAAATGCAGGATGCCTTTTTTACCGCCAATCATTCCGCCAACCATGATGTCTCTGAGTTTCCTGACCAAATCATCTGCAGACGGATATGAAGAACGAATGTCACTGATGGCAATTTTTACCCCAAGGACTTTATCGATAAACAGCATATCACCCTGAATACTATCGGTGATGGTTACCGTGTCCATACCATAATATCCACTAAACATGTAGGCTGAAAGGCCTTCTTGGTTCAATCCTTTGACTTTAGCGTAAAGTGTTCTGATGTTACGTGCAGTCCCATCTGTACCCAAAAGGCTATTGACTGTTGTAGAGCCGCAAGCGATGAGTTCGCTTAGTTTTACTTCGGGCGTCATCGAAGCAAATCCCTCTTTCCCACCGGCGCCAATCACATGAATATGCTGGTCAATTAGACCGGGAGTTACGATTTTTCCATCCAGATCAATAACCTTAGTATGCTTATTGTCAAACTCTGAAAGGTCATCCTCAATAGCTATGATTTTATTATTGGCTATTAAAATGTCTTTCATCCCCATTTTTTCAGGGCTGTAGAGTTTTGTATGTTTTAGTAATGTAAGCATAATTTAAATAAAGTGATAGGTTAACATGATGATTAAAGCCACTCCAAGAGGTATAAGATTTCGTTTAACGATGTCTATGGTTGAGACTTTAGCGATTTCGGCAGTGGCAATAATAACACCGGCTACCGGAGAAACGGTTCTACCCATTGAAGCAGAAAACTGCATAGGTAAAAGTATTGAAGTAGTCTCAGCACCAAGACCTTTTGAAATTTTGGGAATCAGTGGCCCAAAGGCAAAAAATGAAGCATTCCCGCTACCCATGAGCATAGAGGCTAAAAAGATCATTACTGTCATGACAATACCAATACCAATCAGACCAAAGCCTGCATTTTCAGCAATTGCTAATAGACCTTCTATAAACCCAAGACTGATCAAGCCTTTGGCAAATATGTCTGCAGTGATGATGAGCGTCACCACTGTTTTAAAAATATTGCCCATACCATTCCAAAAGATTTTCAGCGAATCAAAAAGCTCTTTTAGGTTTCGTTTTCTGATGCCTTCAAATATCAGTGCAATAAACAAGCTGATAAACATCGCTGTGGTTGTATCTAAAGTAATCGGGCTTGGAAACAAACTGAATAATTTTGAAAACACAATCAGCAACACAATTGGTAAAACAGGTATAACCGCATAGATTAAGGGTACTCCCAGTTTTTCTGAGTTTTGTTTGTCTTTTTTAAGTTTTTCAGCATTTTTAGAGGCTTCAGGGTCTTCGATTCTTTTTTTGTCAAAGTATTTATTGACAAAATAATAGGTGATCATCATGGAAATACTCAAGGGCCAGACCAGTGGAATTTGAAAATCTACCAAATACGCTATGGCAGGTAATTTAGCGATTGAAGCCGCACTAACACTCATGGCAGAAGCAGGTCCCATGCCAAAAGCCGTTGCTGCAGTAATCACAGAAACTGCTGATAATCTGCTTACCCCAAGATTGACTAATATAGGAAACAATGAGGCCATAAGCAATAACCCCAGACCGGCAGCCGAAGGGATAGATACAAACAGCACCTGACCAATCGGAATCACCATTGAGGCCGCGATGTAGGGTTTTTTCTTAAATAGCTGAAGTGGTTTCATGGCCACATGCACGAGGGCTTTGGACGCTCCTATCTTATCGATATACGCGACAAAACCACCAATAGCCATAATCATGAGGCCAACACCGGCGTTGGTTTTGCTAAAGGATTCTTTAATGTATCTAAAAAAATCAAAACCGATAAACCCAGTTTCATCTTTTAGTTCTGGCAAGCCATAATTCAGCAGAAAAGACACGAGCAACATCAAGAGTCCGGATACCAGTAATATGGCATGCGGGTTGTGTTTTTTAAGCAGTAATCTGGCGACCACTACTATAAAAATCAGCGATATGATGAGACCTGTATAATCCATGTTAGATTAACTTAGAATGAGCTGCCATCAACTTTTGTTCCCGGTGAGTACAAAGCGCCGTTCGCTTCCTCGATGTCCTGATCGTGTTGTACAAAATCACCGGTGAGGTCCGGGAATCGCGTGTAGGATTCATTCGGATTGTTGGATAAAGGCTCAACATCAAAGGTGAGGACAACATTACCATTAGCATCGGCTACCGTTACAAAGTCACCAGAATTGTTCATGTTTATGACACTTTCTGAACCTGTTTGAACAATAGCTCCTCCAAAATCTCCTGTTGGTGAACCTCCTCCAAATAGGACAAGCACACCGTTTACAGGTACAATAGTTCCCTGTGGAAAGATATGTCTGACTTCAGAAGCATCAGATACGGTCCAACCAGACATATCCAGTTCAGGACCTGAATTGAAGAATTCAATAAACTCATCCTCATTAGGGTCTCGGGTGCCATCATTATTGGCATCACCAGCACTTCCAGATGGTGGGTCATATAAAACTTCATTAATCAAAAAGCCCAAGAACGGGCAACCATTGTTTAATGGGTCACCGGGAGTATTTGGGCACTCATCTTCGTTGTCAAATACCCCATCTCCATCGGTATCGACATCATCGTCCTGAAGGATGATTTGAATTTCTGTGGTTGAGAATTCAGTCAGTACTTCAGAGGCATCAAGACTTACAACAATGCTTTCAGGCTCTTCAAGCATGGTATCCTGAATACTGTTTAAGGTAATATCACCGGATAATTCACCCTTAGGGATTGTAATGCTATTGCTGCTTGTGCTGTAATCTTCAGACAGGTTGGCTGATCCGGAAAAATTAAGATTAAAATTTAAGTCTTCAGAAAACGTGCCATTAAGCGTTGCAGTAATTGTTACATTGCCATCGGCCTCAGAAAGACTTTCACTGCTCGATGAAAGTGCTACAACCGGTAAAATATCATCTGTAGTACATGCAAACTGAAAGAGGCATAACAATATGATACCTATTATCCGGGTTATGTTTCTACTTTTGTTCATAAGTCAAAAAATTATTTGGTTTCAACTTTTAAAGTTGTAAATAATCATACCAGTTTATGTAAAAATTCATACCAATTACATCTGGAATATCAAAAAGGCCGTTTAATTAAAAACGGCCATATATTGATTTTAATTTATAATTAATTTTTGAGTATAACTGCTTTTAGAAACAGAGACTCTTATAAAATAAACACCACTCTCTAAGCGCGATATGTCTAACTTGTCACTTTCTAAAGTTGTGCTTAGGATATTTCTACCCATGAGGTCAAAAATTTCAAGGTTTTTAATTCCTTCAATATTAGATTCTATATTCACAAATCCATCTCTTACAGGATTGGGGTATATTTTGAATTTGTTATTGAAGTTTACATCTTCAACAGAAAGTGTAGATCCATCAACTTGCAATCCAGGAGAATAAACTAGTGCTGGATTAGCATTGGTATGAAAATCGTAACCTCCGGTAATATCTGGATTTCTAGTGATAGATTCGTTAGAGCCAAAATCAATACCCAAATCAGATTCAAGTTGCGGGCTATTTAGCTCTAAAACAAAATCGTCATTAGCAGTTGTAACAGTTACAACGTCACCACTATTTGACAAGTTTAACTGCCCATCAGAAGCCGTCTGGACTATAGCTGTTCCAAAACTGCCTGTTGGCGTTCCACCACCAAACACAACATATGCGCTGTTTGGAGACAAGACTGTATTTGCAGGCACGGTGTGTCTTGGGGTTCCTGAGCCAAGAGCATTTGAGTCATAGATTTTATAACCACTGATGTCCAAACTAGAATTTGAATTATTGAAAAATTCTAAAAATTCATCGTCCAAAGCGTCTCTCGTTCCATCATTATTGGCGTCGCCTTCAACTTCTGGCGTTGCACTATCATCACTTGGTGGGTCAAAAAGCGCTTCATTAAGTACTAATGGTACACAAGCTGGACTTTCTACATCAACTGACAAATCACAAACTCCACCATCGCCAAGATCACTTAATGTTACTGTAACATCAGTGCCTTCTGGAATATTCATGATTTGAATTATTCCTGAATCCATCATGTTTGGGTCATCACCACCAACAGTGCCAGCAGTTGTCGATACTGTAAATGTATTTCCATCATTGGCATTAGAAAAATCAATACTAGCAGTATAAGTATCATCAGTAGCACCAACAGCTTCAGACATACAATTTACAGAAGTTGTGTTTCCAAAAATTGTTGTACAAACATTACCTGTTGGGGTCCATCCTGAACCTGTGCCTAAAGGAAATGTTCCTCCGAGACTTGCAAAATAGGTTTCTAAATTAGGGCTAACAACACCACCTTCGCAAGCCGTGTGGTCATCTAAGTCCTGTTCTGGTGTAATATCCCAATGGGTTGGATCCCAAGTTCCAAGATCTGGAATTCCATCTAGTCGCGTTGCCACGGCATCACTGTGTTGCCAAATAGAATCCGTATCGTTATCAGCATCGGTTTCAGTTTTACCAAATTGGCTAACTACTGTACCGTTTAATACAACTTGATAGCCGTCATCTCCATTGGTTGAAGTTCCAACAACAACCGTATTTGATGCATCAAAAGTCGTAGAAGGAAACTCAGCTTGCATGAGTGCAATATCTCTAACGATATATACAAACGTATCTGTTTGAACACCCAATGCAGAAATATCAATTTGATTGTCTGCCCAAGGATCTCCATTTTGCATATAATTTAAGGTCACTTCAGACCCAAAATCTACCGTGCCATCTACATATAGTTCAACAGTTTTTACAAAGGGACTCGAACACCCGGTTTCAATAATCTTAGTAATCGTCACATTTTGAGAAAATGCATTCAGGCTTAACAAGCCTAATAAAAATAAGTAAATTCTTTTCATAAAATTAATTTTAAATTTCAAACGTTTTCGTTTCTAATGCAATATTAAAGTTTAAATTCTTAATTTTACCATACCAATTCGTTTAAAAAATGCATACCAGTAAAGAATTAGTTTTAAAATTGTTAACCACCTCCTATTATGAACTTAATAAGAGCCAACAATCAGTTGCCTATCTTAGGATATTGAATTTAATTAAGCAGAAAATAGAGGATAGGCAGATTCCAAAGGGCATATATTTGCCTTCAACGCGTCAATTATCAAAGGCCTTAAACGTATCTAGAAGTACAATTGTAAGGGTTTATAATTTGCTTGCCGTAGAAGGTTATGTAAAATCGATTCAAGGGTCAGGTTATCTGGTAAAATCTATAGATTTATCACCTTTTAATCCAGATAATATCAATTTGCATTCTGAATATCCGGAGATATCAGACCGTGGGCAGATGTTTATTAAAAATGTTAATTTGATGCATTCTACTGCTCAAAAAGATTTGGCCTTCAGGCCAGGTCTACCTCCACTGGATGTTTTTCCTGTTAACCAATGGAAGCGATTATTTAACAGTTATTGGAAACAGGTTAAATATTCAAATTTGTCTTTTTCAGACTCTTCAGGATTAGAATATTTAAAAAAGAATGTGGCTTTGTACCTCAATTTGGTTCGAGGTATTCGTTGCGACCATGAGCAGGTTATAATTGTATCCGGTTCGCTTCAATCGCTTTATCTGATTGCTAATGCGGTTTTAAACCCTAAGGATAAAGTAGTGATGGAGTCGCCGACTTTTCCTAATGTTCATTCTATATTTAAAAGTTTGGGGGCAGATATTTCAGCCTTGTCTTTAGATGAAAAAGGGATAAATATTAATGCTTATCAGGGCAAATCACCTAAATTAATTCATGTGACACCGTCAAGTCATTATCCTACCGGAACGCCTATGCAAGGTTGTCGTAAAAAAGAATTGATAGACTGGGCACAACATCATCAATCTATATTGATTGAAAACGACTACGATCACGAAATAAGTAACTGGAAGCAAGAAAACAATGATAGCATATTCAGTCTAGACAATAATCAAAGGACCGTATTTCTAGGCACTTTCAATCGTTTGCTACATCAATCTATTCGTTTGGGATACATGGTAGTACCTTATTATTTATTGGATGTGATTAAAGCCCTGCAGATGCATTCACATCGATTTGTATCACCATCCAATCAGATTGTCATGAGTCAGTTCATCGAAAAAAATTATATTTACAATCATATTAAAAATGTGGTTAAAACAGCTGAAAAACGAAGAAACACATTTGAAATAAAATTCAGAGAACTCATGCCTGAATCTTTTAAAATTTTGGAATCTAAGGCGAGAAGCTTACATGTATTGGTCAAGGTTCCTGAGCAAATAAATGATAAAAAGTTCAAGCAAAATCTATACAAAAATCATATTAATGTCCATAATTTTAGCCATTGTTTTTTAGATAAGCCTCAAAATGGGCTAATATTTGGCTATTCAGCGGTAAAAGAGCCCGTTATGATAAAGAAATTGAAAACAATGCAAAACCTGGTAAAAACGTATTTGTAACCATGAAACACCTATTTTATATTTCAATAATTTTTTTGATGCTGAGCAGTTGTGATAATAATGATGAAGTTGAGCCTATGGGACCATCAGATGAGATTACAACAGGTACCGGATTTTACAGATTTAATTACCAAAGCAATAGTAAAACAATTCCAATGGATATTTATTACCACGTCCCCGAAGCAAACCTCAGTTCGATGCCTATTCTCTTTGTGTTCCATGGCGCAAGTCGAAATGCGGTTGAGTATAGAAACGCCTGGATTGAAGCGGCTAATGATCGTGAATTCATAGTTATAACACCAAAATTTTCATCATCAGATTTTCCCGGTGGTGATGCTTATAACCTTGGTAATGTATTTATAGATGGCGATAATCCTTCGGCTTCTACTTTAAATGACGAACAAGATTGGGCATTTTCTATTATTGAACCTCTTTTTGATGACATAAAATCTCAACTTGCTAATGTTGCCCAAACCTATAATATCTTTGGATTTTCAGCCGGAGGTCAATTTGCGCACCGTTTTATGATGTTTAAACCCAACGTAAGAGTCAATAAAATTGTAGTCTCTGCTGCAGGTTGGTACACGGTGCCGGATTCAACTATTGAATTTCCTTATGGAATAGATAATTGCCCTATTGAAGATATACCTGCTTCAAATTATTTTTCTAAAAATATGACTATCCAGATTGGAACCCTAGACAATGATCCCAACGCAACAGCTTTACGACGAAATTCTACTGTAGATGTTCAGGGGACAAATCGATATGATAGGGCCTACCACATGTTTAATATGTCAAAAACTATGGCTGAAAATTCTAATGAGGTATTTAACTGGCAAATTGTAGAAACACCCGAGAATGGCCATGACTTTCGCGGTGCTGTGGAGCAGGCAGCAGAGATTTTAAATGAATAATTACAATGACTTACGTAAACAATCAGCTTTTATAATCAAACTTAGATTCTTAAAATTTCATTACATTTTAAACTTATTCCTAAAAAAACACTCTAAAATACAGTAGATTTATTCTTAAAACTATTAACCATGCGATATTTTACTCTTTTATGTTTAACCTTTTTTACAGTTCAACTCCAGGCCCAATCGCCAATCATGCAGCCCTCCATTTCACCTGATGGGGAACATTTGGCCTTTAGCTTTCAAGGCGATATTTGGGTTAGTGATATTTCAGGGAATACGCCAAAACGGCTAACCATTCATGAGGCCTACGAAACCAATCCCGTTTGGTCTAAAAATGGGCAACATATCGTGTTTTGTGGCGACAGATTTGGTAATAACGACTTGTTTAAACTCCCCGTAGATGGAGGCATGCCCGAACGCTTAACCTATCATTCCGCCAGTGATTCCCCCTACAGTATAACACCATCTGGCGATATTTTATTCACCACGTCCAGAAACTACAGACAGGTTGAGCGTGAAGCCGAAATATATGTTTTAAAGCAATCGGCCTCTACAGAAAAACGTTTTCTCGATGCCTTGGGTTTTGACCCGGTGAGTTCTCCGGATGGGAACAAGATTGCCTTTGTCCGTGGCACTTGCCGAACAGCTAGAGAAGCTTACAACGGCCCCGCTAATCGTGATGTTTGGGTGTTTGATAAAACGACAGGCGACTACACACAAATCACCAAACACAGCACAAACGATTTCAATCCACATTGGTTAAATAATGACGAACTTATTTTTATTTCTGGTAGAAGTGGACGTTATAATATTCATCAAACCAATTTAGATGGCAACACATCTCAGTTAACCAATCGTGATGAATTTGGAATTATCAATTTTTCTGTAAGTCCACAATCTGAAACTATTGCCTTTCAAACTGCAGAACAATCTTATACGTTTGACATCAATTCTAAAAAAGCGCAACCCATTAGTATGAACATCAGCAGTGATTATCGCTTCGATCCTGTAGTCAAAAAAAGTATGCGCAACAGTGTAGATGAGTTTTCAGTATCGCCAAATGCAAAATTTATAGCTTACATTAATCGTGGTGAATTATTTGTTAGCCGAAATGATAAGGAAGATAGCAAATCTGTCCGTTTAACTGACGGTCCTGCAAGAGAGTCCAATCCTGTTTGGCTTAATGATTCGGTATTGCTGTTTATTTCAGACCGTGAAGGGCAGAAAGACTTATATGCCATGCACTCAACAGATGACGATGAGTCCGATCTATTTTATTCATTTAAAAGAGCAACTAAACGTTTAACCAAAACTAAGGACGAAGAATCTAATCCAGTCGTGAGTCCCGACGGTAAGAAAATTGCTATAGAAATAGGCAGAGGTGGTTTAAAAGTTTTTAATATAGATGAAAAAGGAAAATTAAGCAAAGCCAAAACTCTTCTAGAGGGTTGGGATTCACCAAGTGGGGTAACCTGGTCGCCGGATAGCCAATGGTTGGCCTACAGCAAATCTGATTTAAATTTTAACGAAGACGTGTTTATTCATGCTGCTGATAATTCTCAAGATCCTGTGAATGTAAGTATGCATCCTAAGGGCGATTACAACCCTGTATGGAGTAAAGATGGCAGCAAATTAGGTTTTGTGTCTGAACGAAACAACGGCGATAACGACATCTGGTTTGCTTGGCTCAAAAAAGAAGACTGGGAAAAATCAAAAGCAGAATGGACTCGTCGAGAAAAGGAAAAAGACGACAAAAACAAATCAAAACCCAAAAAGAAAGGCGAAGAAGATGACGACGAAAGTGAAGAAAAATCTTCAGATATCGTGATTGATTTCGATAAGATATATCAGCGTTTGGAGCAGGTAACTCGCTACACCGGTGGTGAATCTGATTTTACTTTTGATGCTAAAGGTGAATACATATATTTCACTAATGGCGGCGTTAGTCGTAAAAATTATGATATAGACCGAAGACTGTTTAAAATCAAATGGGATGGCAGTGACAAAAAAGAAATTAAAGGCGGATCAAATACTTACGGTCTTCAAAAATATCCGTTGAAAAACAAAATTTATTTAATGTCACGTCGAGGTCAAATTACGGTGTTGAATACCAAGTCTGATAAAATAGAAAAATTACCCGTTAATTCTGAAATGAAAATACGTTATAAAGAAGAGTTAACGCAAATTTTTGAAGAAGGATGGCGTGTGCTGGATGCTGGTTTCTATGACCCGGAATTTCACGGACAGGATTGGGATAAGCTGAAAAAAACTTATAAACCTTTAGCCTTAAAGGCATCAACAAAGCAGGATTTTGAAATGATTTTCAATCTGATGTTGGGCCAGTTGAATGCTTCTCATATGGGACTATACAGCAGAGAAAGCCAAAAAGACACCCAAAGTGAACGTACCGGGCTACTAGGTATTGAAGGTGAATCTTTAAAAAGTGGTTTTAAAATTACCCGAGTGGTTCATGATAGCCCGGCCGGCAAAACAGATAGTCAATTGCAAGTTGGTGATGTCATTACTGCAGTTAACCAAAATGCAGTCAAATCTTCAGACAATTTTTATAGTCATCTCGAAGGTTCAGCCAATGAACGGACTTTACTTAGTGTAATACGAAATGGTGATGATTTGGAAATGATCATTTGGCCAACTAATTCTCTGCGCACTGAGTTATACAATGAATGGGTTGAAAATCGCCGGCAATTGGTTGAGGAGTATTCTGATGGAAGACTCGGTTATTTGCATATTCAAGGGATGAATTGGAGCTCTTTTGAACGCTTTGAACGTGAGCTTATGGCCGCAGGTTATGGCAAAGAAGGTATTGTGATTGATGTGCGGTATAATGGTGGTGGCTGGACTACAGACTATCTTATGGCGGTTTTAAATGTAGATCAGCATGCTTATACCATTCCACGTGGTGCTGCTAAAAGTTTAGAGAACCACAAAAACTTTAAAGAAAATTATCCTTTTGGTGAGCGACTGCCACTAGCTTCCTGGACCAAGCCATCTATTGCGTTATGTAATCAGAATTCATATTCCAATGCTGAAATCTTTTCACATGCCTATAAAACCCTAGATTTAGGAACTCTTGTGGGCACGCCAACATTTGGTGCAGTCATTTCAACTGGCGGGGCGAGATTGCAAGACGGCTCATTAATTCGTTTGCCGTTTAGAGCTTGGTACGTGAAAGCCACCGAAGAAAACATGGAAAACGGCCCGGCTGTTCCTGATATCGTTATAGATAATCCACCGGCCTATAAGGCTAAAAGCATAGATCCACAGTTAAAACGTGCGGTTGAGGAGCTGTTGGGGCAGATTTAAAACATAGTTGAATTGAGGGGTTAAGTTCATTGCATGTCATTTCGCACAAGCGAAAGCGCGATGCGGAATAAATAAACTCCATCACACCTGTCATTCCGCACAAGCGAAAGCGCGATGCGGAATAAATAAACCCCATCACATCTGTCATTCCGCACAAACGATAGTGCGATGCGGAATCTTATGATGGTACCTTTAACCGTGTTACAATACACTACCCGCCATGTTTTCATAAGGGGAAGATTCCGCATAAAATTTCTCTGGAAATTTTTGC
>Ga0102940_1000999_pt1 | contig 18814 bp, 17 predicted proteins | sample SalPonR2_C_D1_MG_FD_78215 | JGI IMG/M metagenome (GOLD analysis project Ga0102940, IMG submission 78215) | Salt pond soil microbial communities from South San Francisco under conditions of wetland restoration - Salt Pond MetaG R2_C_D1_MG | ecosystem: Environmental > Aquatic > Marine > Intertidal... | reverse complement strand
GGGCGTCGCACTGCCCGCATCCATCTCGGTTCCAAGTGGCAGGATGTGGAACAGGGCATCGAACAGCCCGTTGCACACTTCTTGCAAAAGATAGGTCGCCCCGGCATAGCCCATCATCGGCGTGCCCGTGGCGCGGCGAATGGCGGCCCCGGGGAACGATGCCGGGATAAACGCAGGCTTTGGTCCATGCCCGGCCGACGTTTCGGCGAGATACACTTTCTCGTTGATCGACCCCAACAGGATCAGTGGACGTTTCTGCGCAATCATCGCGCGGACTTCTTCGTTATTGGTTTTCGACCCGGCACAGCGCGCCACGGCAAAGGCGCAAGGCAGGCCAAGATCACCTTCAAGGAAATGTCGGATTCCGCGGGCATAGGTTTCACTGGCCACGATGCCGAAATTCGCCGTGGCAAAGAAATCCTGCGTAACCGAGCGCCACAAATCCCAAACCGGCTTGAGCGTAGAATGCTTTTCGCGGGTGATGAACGGCTCTGGATCAAGCCCCAGCAACTCGCCCAGCTTACGCAGGAACAAGGTGGTCGACTCAACCCCGATGGGCGCTTGCAGATAGGGTTTGTCCAGAACCTCGGCCAAACCGCGGCCAAACTCACGATACATGCAGATATTCGCGTCGGCATTCACCAGATCGCGCATCTCGGCCAGATGGGCGCCCATGGGCAACACCATGTTGACCTCTGCACCAATCCCTTCGACCAAGCGCCGGATTTCGGCCAGATCGCTGGGCATGTTGAAAGTGCCGTACATCGGCCCAAGGATATTGACGCGCGGGGCCGCCCCCTCTTCGCGTTTCTTCTCTTTGGGCATGCGGCCCTTGGTCATCCCGAACTCGGTAAACAGCCAGGTCATCGCGCGGTCGGCTGCTTGCCATTGATCCTCGTCGATGGTGCGCGGAAGAAAGCGTTGCAGGTTGGTCCCCTGCGGAGTGACCCCGCCACCGATCATCTCGGCGATTGATCCCGTCACCACCACCGCTGGCAACGCCGGATCAAGGGTGCCCCATGCGCGCTTCATCGCGCCCTCAGTGCCTTCACGGCCAAGCTCTTCTTCGCCAAGGCCGGTGACGACGATGGGCAATTCATGCGGCGGCAAGGCATCGGTGTAGTGCAAAACACTTGTCACCGGCAGGTTCTCGCACCCAACGGGGCCGTCAATCACGACTTGCAGGCCCTTGACGGCGCAGAAGGCATAGACAGCCCCCCAATAGCCACCGGCGCGGTCGTGGTCTTGGATCAGCATGACACGCCGCCTTTCGCACCGACGCGATACCGATAGAATACCGACGTTTTACCTACGTGGATTTTTGCCCCTTTCCACGCCATCAGATCATCTCCTGCGCCTTGGCGGCGCGTTGTTTCTTCTCAAGTTTCTTGAGGTTCAGCGCGCGGTAATCCTCACGAATGTTGGGATCGCCCTCCCAGACGCCCGCCGTGTCACCAGAGCCCACACCTTCGAAGAACTCCCGCATGTTATCCATGCGCTTTTTGCCTGCGATGGCAGCATTAACGACCTCGGCCAAGCTACCTGCACCGGCGGGCCCCATAAGAGGACGCGCCGAGATCAGGTTTGTGAAGTAAAGTGCCGGAATCGCTTGCTCTTTTGCCTTCTGAACGACAGGCGTCGTGCCGATGGCAAGATCAGGCTTCAGGCCCTCCATTGCCGCGCAATCATCTTCCAATGAGGCGCGGAATTTCACCGTTACGCCTTTGCTACGCAGCCATTCGGCATCGGCCTCGGACCAAGGTGATTTGGCACAGGCCGTGCCAACGTAAGGTACATCCGCACCGCTTTCGATCAGCAGACGCGCGACCAAAAGCTCGCTGCCTTCATATCCGCTTAAGGTGATCGTGCCATTGATCGGCGCCGCCTCCAGCGCACCCTTGATCGCCGGCAAAAATGCATTCTGCGCTTCGGCAATTTTTTCTTTCGGCAGCCCAAAGGCTTGGCCGATGCTACGCAACCAAGCGGCAGTACCATCATACCCCACCGGCGCACTGCCGACCACTGGACGCCCGGCCGCCTCGAACTCACGCACCGCCGCTGTGTAGAAGGGATGTATTGCCGCCACCGCGCCGCAATCCAGCGCAGCATAAAGCTCACGCCACTCGCGGCAGGGTACGACCGGACCAGCGGCAAGGCCCATTGGTGCCAGCATCTGGCCGATCATCACCGGGTCCGCCGGGAACATCTCGCCCAACAGCGTCACGGTGGGCCGATCCGAAACCCCGTTCTCCGGCGCGGCCACCGGCCCCGCCTCGCTTTCTTGGCGCGCGTAGTTGAGCATCGCGCCCGCAAGCACATCCTTGGCCTCCGCGTGGGTCGGAATACCGAAGCCCGGAACGTCGATGCCGATGATCCGCACTCCGTTGATTTCCTTCGGCAAAAGCCTGAGCGGCACACCGCTCGCCGTGGGCACGCAGAGGTTCGTCACAACTACCGCATCCACGCGGTCGGGGTCCGCCAATTCATGCACACTGTCGCGAATGTCCTCGAACAGCTTGCCCGTGACCAGCGACTCCGAGTTGAACGGCACATAGCCGACCGACCGGCGCGCGCCATAAAAGTGACTGACGAAGCTCAGCCCGTAAACACAGCAAGCCGAGCCGCTTAGAACCGTCGCCACCCGCTTCATCCGCAGCCCCACCCGCAACGACCCGAAGGCCGGGCACATGGATTGCGGCTTGTCATGCGGGCCTTGCGGGTAATCATTGGAATATTGATCCAGAATCTCGGATTGCCCGGCCATGCGCGCGGCTTTTTCCATTTCTTCACCCGAGTGGCACCCAGCACCCTGATCGGGCGCAGCTTCGTGTGTCCGGCTGCCAGGCTCATCGGGCTTACCCTTGATCACCTCTGCCTCGTGGGCCGTATCGTATGTGACTTCATCGCTCATGGGTTGCCTTTCACGCATCGTCATAGATGACTTCGAGCGAGGGTTTCGCGACGGCATTCTTGCCGCGCATGTCTTCGTCGGTGGCGGGCTCCAGCGTCACGCCGGCGCCGGTGTCCGAACCGTCAAAAAGGTCCAAAAGACCGTCCTGATCCAAGGGCGCGGGGCGCACGGGCGGCGCCGCCGAGACTTCCTCGGCCAGCCCGGCAAACAGGCTGCCCCACTGGCTGTCGGAGGTTCCGACAATCTGGTAGTTCGCGGATTTCTTGCGCAGATCGTCATCCTGCGGAATGGCGGCCAGCACAGGTATGTCCACCGATTTGGCAAATGCCTGCGCCTCGCCCGAGTGATCATCCTTGTTCACCACAAGCCCGGCCACGCCGACATTGCCGCCCAGCTTGCGGAAATATTCCACCGCCGAGCAGACATTGTTGGCCACGTAGAGCGATTGCAGGTCATTCGAGGCGACAAGGATAACCTTCTGCGCCATGTCGCGGGCAATCGGTAGGCCGAAGCCACCACAGACCACGTCGCCCAGAAAATCCAAAAGAACGTAATCGAAATCCCAGTCATGAAAGCCCAGCTTTTCCAAAAGCTCAAAACCATGAATGATGCCCCGGCCACCACAGCCGCGGCCCACCTCCGGGCCGCCCAGTTCCATCGCGAAAACGCCACCGCGCTTGAAACAGACATCGCCGATTTCGACCTGTTCGCCCGCAAGACTTTTCTTGGTCGAGGTCTCGATGATCGTGGGGCAAGCCTTGCCGCCAAAAAGAAGTGACGTGGTGTCTGATTTCGGATCGCAGCCGATCAGCAACACGCGCTTGCCCTGTTCGGCCATCATGTGACTGAGATTGGCCAGCGTGAAACTCTTGCCGATGCCGCCCTTGCCGTAGATCGCGATGATCTGCGTTTTTTGGGTTGGCTCGCCATCGTTGATCACGTCGGCCAGATCTTCGTGCGCTTCCTCCCGAAGGCGTTGGTCGAAATCCTTCAAATTAGGTACGTCGTCCTTCACGCGGCTTCCTCCCAGTTGAGTATCATTTTCAGGCACGCAGGGTCTTCGAAGGCCTTGCGGTAGGCTTTCGGGGCCTGCTCGGCCTGTGCTTGATGCGTGATCAACCCACCAAGCCCAAGCGCACCACTTTCGACCAAGGCCGACGTCGCACGCAGGTCGTCTTGCGTCCATTCAGCCGCAACGCGGAACCGTGCCTCTTTCATGAAGGCCGGCGGAAAGGCAAAGCTAAGAGTTTGCGGGTAAAACCCCGCCAGAACGATTTCGCCGCCTTTGGCAAGACGCCCCACAAGATCATCAAGGATGTCCGGATTGCCCGAGGCGTCATAGATGGCGCGATAATTGCGGCGCGGGTCTTCGTCAGGCGCCATAACTTGATAATCCACAGCACCGCCGCACCTGTCGGTTTGGGTTTCCCAAACCGTGGGTGCGGGCGCCCCCGCTGCAATGGTCAACCGGGCCAAAAGGCGGCCCAGAACACCATGCCCCACGATCAAGTCCGGCACGGCCTTGTCCAGCCCCGCCATTGCGTGGCGCGCTGTCGCCGCCAATGCCAAAAGGGCGCCTTGCGCCCCAAGCGTGGAATCGATTCGCGTAACACGGTCAGCCTCAGTCACCAGCCGGGAAGCGGCTCCGCCGAAAAGACCGTACGCATCGTTAAAACAATTCGCACCGGGAACGAATACGGTGTCACCCGGTTTGAATTGTGTATCTGACCCGGCTTCCACCACTTCACCCGCGGCCTCGTACCCGGGAACAAGCGGATAACCCATGCCGGGGAATGGCGGCATCTTACCGGACCAAAAGAGTTTTTCGGTGCCAGTCGAAATACCGGAATGGGCAACATCGACAACAATATCCCGCGGCCCCGGCGCCTTGAGCGCGAGGGTGTCCAAATGAAGATCCTCAGGACCGTTCAGATAGACAGCGCGGGTATGCATGCTTGCCTCCTGTCTGTCTCTCCGCCGCCCTTATGGGATTCGGCGGAATTTGGCACTTGAGCCATTTGTAAGTCTAACCGCACAACACTATGTGTCAATCTTTGTTTACATTCAAACTCAAGATGGAGTTGTCAGGCAGGCTTTACGAAAGTGAGAACACGCGTCACGTAAGGCCGCTGCGCAGAAGGCGCGGCACTGCGGTCAAATCCGACCTCCTCACAAAGCGCCGCTATGCGCTCGGGCGACCGCGCGCGCCCGGTCCCCATGGCCATGGTGTAAAAGGCAAAATAGACATCTCCCGCCCGCTCGGGCCGCCCACCGCCGGCCATCGGCTCAGAGACAATCAAGCGGCCACCTCGAGGCAACGCATCGAATACCTTTGCAAGCAAATCACGCACCGTCGCATCATCATGATCGTACAAGACGCGGATCAGCGAAATATTGTCAGCACCTTTGGGTAAGGAGGTATCGCGGAACGATCCCGGATGCAAAGTGACCCTGTCCAACAGACCCGCCTGCGCCAGACGCGACTCGGCTGCTGGAGTCACCTCGGGCAGATCAACCAGACTAGCGCGCAAATGTCGGTGGCGATTAAGAGCCTCCGACACAAACACCCCTGATCCTCCGCCAACGTCCATCAAAGTATTGGCACCGTGCAAAGACACCGCGCGTAACGTGTCCTCGGCCACCAAAGCCTGCGATTTCGCCATAAGATCAGAATATCGCTCTGCATTATCGCGCGGCACATCGGCACCCTGCCCATAAACATAGGGCCAAAACCGCGCGAGATGGGTGTCACCTTCGGCACGCAGGATTGAGACCGGATCCGCCATATCTTTGTAAAACGCAGCATTGTGCCGGATCATATCCGTCAGACCGGGCACGCCCAGAATGGCAGCGCCCCGGCGCGCCAAAGAGAATTGACCTTTGCCGCCCCGCTTGAGCAAACGCAGTGCCGCGCCGGCCTGCAATAAAGCCTCCATGCGATCCTCGGGAATTCGGCGGGTACGCGATAGCTCCTCTGGCGATGCCGGGCCTTGAAGCAAGTCTTGCAGAATCTCCAACTCGACCAGCGCCAGAAGCACTTGAGAGGCCACAAAACCCTGCAAAATGTCGAAAATCTCAGCGCCATCCCGTTGCGCGAGCTTTCCGGCAAATGGCAACTTCGCCGCAAAACGTTGAAATTCCGGCTTCGCAACCAAACGCGCAAACCAACCCTGCCACTGGCCTTTGCCCGGCAGGGGGTGGTCCGGCACATCACTGGGCGAAGCCATTTGTCAGGCCCTGTAGCGTTCGGGCAGCCTCGGCATGATCGCCTCGGCCTGATAACGGACCATTTTGGCCAATGCCGCCTCACCGGGACAGGATGGAATCGAGGCAATAGCCCCGGCCAGAATATCCGAAAGACGCGCCCTGGCCCCACCTACACCCAATTCGGATACGGCATTGGGCCGACCGTGAAGGTCGTCTTGTCCAGCGGGCTTTCCTAGCGTCTCTTCATCCAAAAGTGCATCGCGCAAATCATCCGCGACTTGGAATGCCTCGCCGATCAAGGCACCCAGATCACGCCAGGGCTCAGGCTCGTGCCCGGCCGAAATCGCGCCCATCTCTGTCGCCGCAATGAACAGCGCTGCCGTCTTGGACATGTGGTAGGCGTGCAGATCAATTTCAGGTTCACTTTCCCACCCTTGCCCGGCGCAAATTCCGCCCGGCATACCGGAACGCCGCGAAAGCGCTAGCACAAGCTGCGCGGCGCGCGCGTCGGCATTCTCCGACTGCCCAGCGCGGGCCAAGGTGTCAAAGGCCAGCATAATAAGGCTGTCCCCCGTCAAAACCGCCAAAGGCTCGGAGTAAGCGCGATGCACCGAGGGCTTACCGCGCCGGGTGTCGGCATCGTCAAAACAGGGCAGATCGTCATGGACAAGACTGGCACAATGGATCAACTCCAAGGCGGCAGCGGCGGCATCGCTCATTCCAGGGCAATCATCACCACAGGCACCCGCCACAGATAAAAGGATTGTCGGACGTATTCGGGCACCACCCGGCACAATCGCATACCTAAGCGCTTCGCTTAACTTGGCAGGGGCCTGTGCGTTCTGGGCTATGCCAAGAGCACGGCCCAAAGCGGCTTCAATCCGATCGGATACACGCATCACGCCCTCCTTTAGACGGGTATTGCACATTGCGTATGACACTCAATGTGTAAATAAGACTGGACACTTTCGATGCGTGAGTCAACACTTGGGCCATGAAATCCGAAGCTCTCTCACGATTTGCGGACTCGCATGCCATAGTCATTGGTGCGGGCATTGCGGGTCTTGCGGCCTCGGCACGCCTTGCGCATGCGGGCCTGAAGGTCACTGTGCTTGAGCGGCACTCCGCCCCCGGCGGGCGTATGCGCACCCTGCCGTCAGTGGCCGGTCCCATAGATGCTGGCCCAACCGTGCTGACCATGCGCGGAGTTTTCGACGATTTGTTCCGTGATCTTGGTGCGCGCCTGGATGACCATGTCACCTTGAACCGTCAACACTGCCTTGCCCGCCATTTCTGGCCTGATGGAAGTACACTCGACCTGTTTGATAACGAGGATCAATCCGCCGAAGCGATCCACAAGTTCGCCGGCGCGCGCGGCGCCGAACAATTTCGCGCTTTTTCAGCGCGGGCGCGGCGGCTATTCGATGGCTTTGACGCCCCCATGATGCAGGCACCCTGCCCATCCCTACCGGGTCTTGCACTCCATGTCGCGACGCGGCCTTGGCTTATTCCAGCCATGGCGCCGACGCGGACGCTTGCACAGCTACTGGAGCGCAGCTTTGACGACCCTAGGCTGTCGCAACTTTTTGGGCGCTATGCCACCTACGTTGGCGGCTCGCCTTATCAAGTGCCAGCGCTTTTGTCGCTGATCTGGCAGGCAGAGGCCGCAGGCGTCTGGGCCGTTGAGGGCGGCATGCACGAATTGGCCCGGGCAGTGGAAGCCCTTGCCATATCCGAGGGTGTGGAATTCCATTACGATTCGCATGTTTCCGAGATCATGGTCGAAAATGGTCGCGCCATTGGCGTTCGGCTTGCCGACGGTCGCGCTCACCATTCCGAGACAATTCTTTTCAATGGTGATCCACGCGCATTGGCAACCGGTGCCTTGGGCCGAGACACGACCTGTGTTGCACCTCAAACCAATACCATTCCGCGCAGTCTTTCGGCGCAGGTTTGGACCTTTGCCGCAACACCAAAGGGGCCTGACCTCGCCTATCACAATGTTTTCTTTCGTGACGACCCAAAGCCCGAGTTCGATGCCATTGGAGAAGGGCGACTTGTCCCGGATCCAACTTTGTACATCTGCGCGCAGGATCGCGGCACAGGCGCACCCACACCCACAATTGAACGCTTCGAGATTATCTCAAACGCTGCCGCGCTGACAGATGCCAAGACGCCCGAGGAGTTTTCCCAATGCCAGACACGCACATTCCGGACTCTGGCCAACTTCGGCCTGAGCTTCGACCCGTTGCCACAGGCCAAGGCCCTTACGACGCCACTAGGCTTCAACACCCTTTTTCCAGCGACGGCAGGTTCCCTTTACGGGCAGAGCCCACATGGGACGACGGCGGCATTTCAACGGCCAACGGCGCGGACACCGCTCAAGGGACTTTATCTTGCGGGGGGTGGGGCACACCCGGGGGCGGGCGTGCCGATGGCGACCCTCTCCGCCCGGCACGCGGCCGAGGCGATCGTGAGCGACCGAACTTCAATGTCGCCGTCCCGCCGAACGGTTACGCGTGGTGGTACATCGACGGGATCAGTGAAACTTGCGGGCGATCCATAAGCGTCATCGCCTTCATCGGTTCGGTCTTTTCTCCTTGGTATGCGTGGTCTGGGCGCCGCGCGCCTGAAAATCATGTTTGTATTAACGTCGCGACTTACGGACCCGGCGGGCGCTTTACCATGACAGACAGGGGCCGTACCGCCCTGCGGCAGACCTCTGACAGTTTTACCGTTGGACCATCCTCGCTCAACTGGACAGGTGAAGAATTGGTAATCTCGGTGAATGAAATCGGCTCACCTCCCTTGGTGTCACGGGTGCGCGGCAAAATCCGGGTAAGGCCCACAGCCCTGACTGGGGTAGAACTCCCCCTGACCGAGGATGGCGCGCATATTTGGCGGCCCTTTGCACCGACATGCGCCATCGATGTCGACCTTGACGCCCAAGGCTGGCAATGGAACGGCCACGGCTATTTCGACGCCAATTTTGGCACGCGCGCGCTTGAACAGGACTTCAGCTATTGGACATGGGGCCGCTTCCCCACCGGGCGCGGGAGCACCTGTTTTTATGATGCCACGCGACTGGATGGCACAGGCCTTGGGGTTGGCGTTAAATTTGATGACTGCGGCCATGCCCGCAGTATCAAACCTCCCCCTAAAATCCCCCTCAAACGCAGCCTTTGGGCGCTCCGCCGCGAAATACGCGCGGACAAAGGGTTTCAACCACACCAAGTCCAAAGCATGTTGGATGCGCCATTTTACTCCCGCGCTGCGGTGAAAACCAAAATTGACGGGGAGGAAACGATTGGTGTGCACGAGGCGCTTGATCTAAAGCGCTTCCGCTCACCACTATTGAAGCCCATGCTGGCCGTCCGTGTCCCGCGCCGCGAAAACTGGCGGTTTGAAGACTCGCGTTAGGCCATGGTCCGAACCACGCGGCCACCTTTCAAACAACAGTTTTACGTAAGGTTTTAGCCTTCGGATTGCTTGCGTGCCGCATCAGCGTTCAAGCGGATAACTGACAGGTTCAAAGCCCCCGCAACGGTCACCCATACCAGATATGGCACGAACAAGAGGCCCGCCACCCAATCCACCATCCAAAGCGCCGCCATGCTCGCCGCGACAGACGCCCAAAGCGCCATAAGCACGATCAGGCCAAGGCGCATGTTTCGCAGCCCGAAAAACACAGGTGTCCACAACCCGTTCAAGGCGATCTGCAAAGCCCAAAGCGCCATGGCCAAGCCATTGTCCGGACTGATCGCCGCGCGCGCGCCCGCTGCTGCCATGCACAAATAAAGCGTCGTCCAAGCCACCGGGAACAACCAATTAGGCGGCGTCCAACTGGGTTTATTTAAACGTTCGTACCATAGCCCCGGCGGGAAAAGCCCTCCGGTGCTGCCGGCGGCGAAACACGCCGCCAAGAAAATCACGAAGTAAACCCAGATCATACGGGTGTCCTAACCTGTCCAGACGAATGCTTCAACGCTTGAAGACGGGCGGCATCCTGGGCTTTCAGGCCCGCCATGGCTTCATAAAGCGTGTCACTCCAGTCGTTGACCGGCGCGGTATCTTCGGCGGCAGCTTCGACCAGAAAGGCGGTTTCCGGCAGAGGGCGCGCAAAGATCACCGGCGAGTGTGGCGTCACGACACTGGCCGCCGTGCGTAGGCCCGAAAGGCATAGCCATCCCAGCTTTTGCGCACCACCGGTACGCGCCCGCGCTGAAATAGAATCGTATCCCATTCTGCGCAGACGCCCACCAATACCTGCATATATATAGCGCGCCGCAAAAATGCCGGGGCGGCAAGACGCTGGCAAGGCGCTGATCCCAGACTCGGAACGAAGATAAAGATCATCCGCCTCGCGCAAGAGCCGCTTGACCAATTGCGCCACAACGGGCGTCGCACGCGGCGATTCAAGGAAAGCCTCGGGGGCAAGCCCCGTCTCCTCCATCCATTCGGTCGGCAGGTAAAGCCGCCCTTCCCGAGCATCCTCGCCGACGTCGCGGGCGATATTCGTCAATTGCATCGCAACACCCAAATCACAGGCGCGCGCCAAGGCATTCGGGTCGCGCACACGCATCAAGACACACATCATCGCCCCTACAGCCGAGGCAACACGCGCAGAGTAGGCCCTGAGCTCTGACAGGGTTTTGTATCTTTGTTCCATCGCATCCCATGCCAAGCCCTCCAACAAGGCCTCTGGCAAGGCGCGCGGCATTTCATAGCTCTCGATAATGGCGGTAAAGGCCCGATCCGCCGGAGCATTTCGTGGTTTCCCGGCATACGCCTGGTCCAGCCGCTCGTGCAGGCGCAAAACGGCACTGGCCTTCTCGCGTTGTAGATCCACCGCGTCATCCGCCAAGCGGCAAAAGGCATAAAGCGCCAAGGCCGGATCCCGTACATGAACCGGCAATAAGCGCGAGGCAGCATGGAAGGACCACGACCCATGCCGGATCGCTGCTTCGCAATGCGCCATATCCTCGGGCGCAATCATCCGCGCGGCACCGTCGCCGGGTCGGGCACCAAGCTGTCCAGAACTTCAGCACTTGAAATCACACCGGGCAGGCCTGCCCCCGGATGCGTCCCTGCCCCAACCAGATACAGGCCCTGCGCCTCTTCGCTGACGTTATGGGGCCGGAACCAAGCGCTTTGCAAAATACGAGGTTCAATCGAGAACCCGGCGCCATGCGGGCTTAGATACCGGTCTCGGAAGGTTTCAGGGGTGAAAACCGTCGAGGCCGAAAGATGATCGCCCAGTCCTGGCAAAAGCTGCTTTTCCAAGATCGCCTGCACCTTCTGACGATACGTCTCTGCCGTTGCCTCCCAATCCACAGGATTGTCATGGCCCAGATGCGGCACCGGGCTGAGGGCATAAAAGGTATCCCCGTCCGGGGGCGCAACGCTTGGATCGGTCACACTGGGTCGATGGACATAAAGACTCATGTCATCGGCCAAATGCCCTTTGATGAAAATGTCGCGCACCAGTCCCTTGTAGCGCGGACCATTCAGGATCGTGTGATGCCCGGCATCGGGCCACATTCCCTTGGTGCCTCGTGTGCCAAAATACCAAACGAAAAGGCCCATCGACCATCGGGCACGCTTTACCTTTGCCGGTGTCCACCGCTTGCGGGGGGAGTTGCGTAACAACCGGTCATAGGTGTGACCGGCGTCAGCATTCGATACAACGACAGACGCCGTCAGTATCTCGCCAGTGGTTAAGCGCACGCCGCGCGCGCAATCCTTTTCCAAAAGGATTTCGTCAACCTCTGCGTTCTGAATGACCTGCCCGCCCTGATCTTCGATCACCTTGACCATGGCCCGCGCAATGGCATCCACCCCGCCCATGGCATAATGCACGCCAAACTCTTTTTCCAAATGGCTGACAAGCGTGTACATCGACGTAACGTTGAAAGGGTCTCCACCGATGAACAAAGGATGGAACGACAACGCCATGCGCAGGCGCTCGTCCTTCACACGCCGTGCCGCATGGCCATAGACCGAGCGATCGGCGCGGAGCCACGCGAACTTGGGCAAGACCTTCAACAGATCGGGGAAACGATGCATAGTGCGCCGCCCCAAATCTTCGAATCCAAACCAATAGCGCTTTTCGCTGTCTTTCAAAAACCGGTCATAGCCCTGCACGTCTCCGGGCGAGAGCCGCGCAACCTCCTTGCGCATGGCATTACTGTCTTGCCGAGCCGCGAAACGGCTGCCATCAGGCCAGCGTATTTCATAAAATGGATCAAGAGCACGCAGATCGACGTCAGCATCGAAATCGCGCCCGCAGGCCTGCCACAAAGCGCGAAAAACCTGTGGCACGGTCACAATCGTCGGTCCAAGATCAAAGCGATGGCCATTTTCCCAAATCGCCGATCCACGCCCGCCGGGACCCTCTAGCCGATCCAAAACAATTACATTGTAGCCACGCGCGCCCAACCGCATCGCCGAGGCCAAACCGCCCAATCCCGCACCGATGACGACCGCACGGGGCGTCACGGCCTCACTTGCCCTTTGCTTTAGGTCCGGATCAAGACGTGTCAACATGACTCAATGCTATACATGTCTAGTTTAATTTACAATCGGGCAATATACTCTTTCACAAGGGCGCAATGCATGTCAGTCTTAAATGACGGTATTCGAGGAGGTACGGCATCCAAACCGTAAGCATAACTTTTTTCCGTTTTTCGCCGGGGCTGTCACGGCTCTGGTCATTCGGAATGATGGGGGCGGCCCGGCTGGCTTTACCACGCGTGCCCGGCATCGGATTCTGGAAACTTTGCGGCTCCGGTACCGGGGAGGGTTTCACCCCCATTCCCAACACCGCCGTCTATGCCATTATCGCGACATGGCCTGATCATGAAACCGCTCAGGACCAAACCCAAAACGCCCCGGTCTTTCGCCGTTATCTTTCCAAAGCTTTGGAAAGCTGGACCATATTTCTTGCCCCGGTCTCTGCACGCGGTCGGTGGTCGGGGGTCAATCCGTTTGCACCCGAAGGCCCTCAACCTGAAGGGCCGCTCGCCGCATTGACCCGAGCCACAATTCGCCCCGTCAAGGCGTTGCGCTTTTGGCAGCGCGTCCCTGATATCAGTACCGTCATCGGCAGCGACAAAAATGTCGCCTTCAAAATTGGTATCGGCGAAGTGCCACTTTTGCACCAAATCACCTTTTCCATCTGGCCCGACAGCCAAAGCATGGCAGATTTTGCCCGTTCCAGCGGCCCGCATGCCCGCGCCATCCAAGCGGTGCGTGACGGCGATTGGTTCCGCGAGGAACTTTACGCCCGTTTCCGGATACTTAGCGATCGTGGCACATGGCATGGGCAAAGCCCCCTTTCCAAGCTGGACATCACCACATGAAGACCCCTTTTCCATTCTCCGCCATCGTCGGCCAAGACCAGATGAAGCGCGCAATGACCCTAACCGCAATTGATCCCGGCATCGGCGGCGTTCTGGTTTTTGGAGACCGCGGCACCGGGAAATCCACAGCCGTACGCGCCCTTGCCGCCTTGCTGCCACCTATTCGCGCCGTGCGGGGCTGCCCGGTGAACTCTGCAAACCAAGCGGATTGCCCAGAGTGGGCCAGCGTCAGCGACCTAGAGGTGACAGAACGCCCCACGCCGATGATCGACCTGCCCCTTGGCGTAACCGAAGACCGCGTCACAGGCGCGCTGGATATCGAACGCGCCTTAACACAGGGGAAAAAAGCTTTTGAACCGGGTTTGCTGGCGCGCGCAAACCGCGGTTATCTTTATATTGACGAGGTCAATCTTCTTGAGGATCACATCGTCGACCTTTTGCTTGATGTTGCCCAATCGGGCCAGAACGCGGTTGAACGTGAAGGCCTTTCAATACGCCATGATGCCCGCTTTGTTCTGGTCGGTTCCGGCAACCCCGAAGAAGGCGAGTTGCGCCCACAACTCTTGGACCGGTTCGGTCTGTCGGTCGAGGTAACCTCGCCGGACAACATAGATGACCGGATCGAAGTGATCCGCCGTCGCCATGCGTTCGAAACTGATACCGATAATTTTATGACCCATTGGCAGGCGGAAGATGCCAAGCTGTGCGACAAGATCCTGACCGCGCGCAGCGCGCTTCCAAACATCTCCTCCGATGATGGCATATTGCGCGCCTGCGCGCAGTTGTGCCTGACCCTTGGCGCAGACGGCTTGCGCGGTGAACTCACGCTTTTGCGGGCTGCGCGCGCCTTTGCGGCGTTTGAAGACACAGATCAAGTGACCCGCGATCACCTCTCCGCCATCGCCCCGATCGCCCTGAGCCACCGCTTGCGGCGCGATCCGCTTGATGAGGCAGGGTCCACCGCACGTGTGAGTCGGGCCGTGTCGGAGGTGCTCGGATGACAGGCGACACGCCTCATCCATGGGCGCGCGCCATGCGGGCCATGGCGGCGCTCGCTGTGGACACCGACACATTGAAAGGTCTGACGATCCGCGCCCGGGCTGGCCCGGTTCGCCAATCCGCCGAAGCGGCTTTGGCCAAACTTCCCGGCCCAAAACACCGGGTTCATCCAAGCGTCACGGACACACAGCTTTTCGGGGGTCTGAACATCTCTGCCTCGCTAGCCGAGGGGCGTATGGTGCATGATGCTGGTCTTTCGGATAGGCCCGGTATGCTTGTTATACCCATGGCTGAACGCTGTTCCCCCGGGCTTGCGGTTCGGCTTGGGCAAATTCTGGATTGCGGGCATAGTCACTCCCTTGTTCTGCTTGATGAAGGGGCCGGTCCCGAGGAACAAGCGCCCGCCGCTCTACTTGACCGGCTTGCGTTTCACATAGACCTGACTGGGCTGCGTTGGTCGGAGGCCTCAGTTTCCCTTCCCGCCCCTGCTGATATAGAGGCCGCGCAAAAGCGCCTGCCGCAAATCGCTGTGCCACAGGACGCATTTGAAAGCCTAACCTTTCTTGCCGCGCGTTTTGGGATCGACAGTTTGCGAGCCCCACTGCTGGCCATCGCAGCCGCACGCGCCCTTGCCTCACTCGATCATGCAATGCAGGTGAGTGAGGCACACCTGACCGAAGCTACCGAACTGGTCTATCCTGCGCGTGCCACAACGCTTCCGCAGGATCCGCACGAGGCCGACCAACCCGCAGAGCCAGAGGCACAAACCGATACCGACGCGGACACCGATGGAGCAACGGACCACCCCGAGGCCCTGCCCGACGAGATGTTGATCGCAGCCGTGGCCGCCCTGCTTCCGGATGGCCTTCTGGATCGAGTGACGGCCAAGTCACGCAGCACGAAACCTGCATCAGGCGGCGGGGCAGGTTCGCGGCGGCGCGGCAACCGCACTGGCCGCCCGCTCCCGTCACGCCCCGGTCATCCCGATGGGCGCGCCCGGATCGACGTGATCGCCACCTTGCGCGCGGCTGTACCATGGCAAGCGTTGCGCCCCAAACACGCCCATTCCCGCGTCACGATCTATCCGTCCGATATTCGCTTGCGCCGCTTTGAGGACCGCTCGGACAGGTTGGTGGTTTTCATTGTTGATGCCTCAGGTTCAGCCGCAATGGCCCGCTTGGCTGAGGCAAAAGGCGCGGTCGAGCTTCTTTTGGGTCAAGCCTATGCGCGTCGCGATCACGTGGCCTTGGTCGCGTTCCGTGGAACCACTGCCGAAACCCTGCTCCCCCCGACAAGGTCGCTTGTACAGGCCAAGCGCCGTCTTGCTGCTCTTCCGGGGGGCGGGGGAACGCCTCTTGCCGCAGGACTTGAGACGGCAGCGCAGTTGGCCGCCCAATCGCGTGATCGCGGGCTCAGCCCCGCGTTCGCGCTGCTGACTGACGGTCACGCCAATATCGCGCTAGACCGAACGTCTAACCGCGTCCAAGCGCAAAGCGATGCGCAAAGCAGGGCCGCGCATTTACGCATGTTCACCTTGCAAGGCTGTGTCATCGACACAGCGCCGCGCTCCAGCCCCGAAGCCGCCTCTTTGGCACAAGCCCTTGGCGTGGACTGCATCGCCCTTCCTCGCGCCGATGCACAGCGCCTGTCCAAGGCAATTGATCAAGTGCTGGATGCGTAGCGCATGGATTGGGCACGCGACCTTCCGTCATGGCCGAACCATGAGACCTCAAAGCGCCTAAGCGTCAGGCCGCACAAATGGCACATCCAAGAGATGGGCACGGGTCCGACGCTCCTTTTACTCCATGGTGCGGGAGCCTCCACACACAGTTGGCGTGATATTCTGCCGTATCTTGCAAAAACCCATCACGTCGTGGCACTGGACCTACCCGGTCAGGGGTTTACCCGGGCAGGTTCTTTGCGCCGCTGCGGCCTTGATCCGATGGCCGAAGACATCGCTGCCCTTTGCGAGGCCAAAGCTTGGAAACTGCGCGCCATTATCGGGCATTCGGCGGGCGCGGCCATTGGGCTTCGCCTTTCAGAAACCATGCCCATTGCAACTCGCCCGGACATCATCATTGGCTTGAACCCAGCCCTCGGAAATTTTCAGGGCATCGCCGGGTGGCTGTTCCCGATTATGGCGAAATTTCTGGCCCTGAACCCTCTTACGTCATATCTCTTCGCCGGCCAAAAACTACAGGTCGAGCGCGCAAGACGCATTATCGAAAGCACTGGATCGCAGTTGGATGACCATGGGTTGAGCCTTTATGCACGTCTCATCTCTGACCGTGACCATGTTGAAGCTACGCTACAAATGATGGCGCAATGGCAAATCGACCCATTGCTTGGCCGCCTCGACCGCCTTGAAACGCCGTGCCATTTCATAACTGGAGCGCGCGATCGCGCGGTGCCACCTGAAACCGCCAGGACCGCCGCCGCAAGCATTGCGAATTGTGAACTCACGAGTTTCCCCAGACTAGGGCATCTAGCGCATGAAGAAGCCCCTCAAATTCTTTCGCGTTTATTGGTCGAAATCCTTTCCGAGCGGCGAGCGTAGCACACCAAAACAGCCCACACAGTGCATTGGGCTACCGTTGGCGGGCGCGGCAAACCACCATGACCATGGATCTTAGCCCGATCAGGCAAATAAATTCAAATCGAATGAGCTGGATGAGGCTTCTCAATTCGGGAAGCATTTCTTTCACACCTTCAGCTCACTCTACCGGAAAGTAAAACCACGATTAAGCCTGCAACTTATATGTGGATAGAATGCTGTATCGCAGAGCGTCCAAAGGGATTAATACTATGATCCATATACCTTTTAGCCCTTGACAGCACCCCCCGCCAAAGGCGTCACAACAGGCGCAACAGCGCCCCCGTCACACCGCCCGCGCCCCAAGCCCCGCAATCCGGTCCAACCAGCGGTCCACTTGCCCCGCCTTCGGGTGGCTGGCCCCGGCAAAATAAGACACCCGCGCCGGCTTGATCCCTACGAACCCAAGGATCTGCCCGCGGATCTGCCGGATCATCGCGTTGCCATGGCGCAGCCAAAGGAACCACCCCGGCGTGTCCGAGGTCACGATCACCCGCGCGGTCCGACCGCTCAGCATCGGCGCCGGCATCCCGATCTTTGACAGGTTCCGCGTATCAAAGGCCCGCCCCGGCAGGAACGCCCGGTCGAACAGCCCCTTCAGCTTCGCAGGCAGGCTCCCCCACCACATCGGGGCCACCATCACCAGATGTTCGCACCACTCGATATCGCCCATGACCTGTTCCAACGCGGGCTCCAGAGGCTTTGACGTCGCGTATCCCGCCTGTTCGTAATCCATATCGAACACCAAGTCGCTCAGATGCGCCACGCGCACCTCATGCCCCTCGGCCTGTGCAGCCTCGGCATAGGCCGCCGCCAAAGCCTGTGACAGGGTATTCCGGGCCGGGTGTCCATCGAGAATGAAAATCCGTTTGCGTTCCATGAGTCGCTCCATTTATTGACCATGGTCATTTTATATGCTGCAAGACCTGACCAAAGTCAATTCCTAATTTGACCCGGGTCAAAATTTATGCGATTCCTGCCCCATGACCAAAATGCAACCTCGCACCCTGAAAACCCGCGCCCGCCTGCTTGAGGCCGCGCAACAGATCATTGCCGAGGTCGGCTACGAAGGCCTGCGCACCCAAGAGGTGGTCAAACGGGCCGGTGTGGCCAAGGGCACGTTCTTTGCTCATTTCCATGACAAGGACGCGTTGATGGAAATCCTGATCGGCGCCGAGATGGACGCCTTCCTCGACCGCGCCGAAAATGCCCCGACACCCGATAGTGTCGACGCCCTGCTCGACCTCATCATGCCGCTACTCGATTTCATGCGCTGCGAACGCTACGTGTTCGACGTGATCCTGCGCCACTCGGGCGCCGCCGCGAAGGACAACATCGGCCCCATCGCCCTCGCCTTCGCCCGGCAAGACGAGGTGTTTTCGAAAATTCTCGAAAACGCCCCCTTCCGCAAAGACATCTCCGCCGGGCTTCTGGGCGAAGGCATACAGGCTTTCGCCATCCAAGCGCTGGCACTCGACTTTTGCACCATAAACAATGAAATGCCGCTGCCAGAGCGGCTTTCGGTCTATCTTGATGCGTGGTTGCTGCCGAAAGGCTAAGGCACTTACTCCGCCGCCAAGGGCGCCGCTTTCGGACGGCCGATATCGGTCAAGTCTGCAATGACCCCTTCGATCAGCCGTTTGAAGTTCTCGAAGTTGCCGTTCGGGCGGATCAATTGCTCGTTCATGTAAAGCGCACGGTCAATCTCGACCTGCACCGCATGACGGTTGCGCGACGGGCGGC
>Ga0102940_1000997_pt1 | contig 18824 bp, 14 predicted proteins | sample SalPonR2_C_D1_MG_FD_78215 | JGI IMG/M metagenome (GOLD analysis project Ga0102940, IMG submission 78215) | Salt pond soil microbial communities from South San Francisco under conditions of wetland restoration - Salt Pond MetaG R2_C_D1_MG | ecosystem: Environmental > Aquatic > Marine > Intertidal... | reverse complement strand
TTGAGCTTGGTAATTACCACATTACCATTGCGGTCTTTATGGAACTCATTGCTCCTGCCTCTGACAGGTATTGGACCTCCTTCGGGCAATCCCATTCCAATGGTGTAAATTTTAATATCTTTTTCAGCTGCCTCTTTGGCCATTTCAATGGCATTTCCTTCGTGATTTTCACCATCTGTGATAATAATCAGGGCTTTATTTTTCTCATCGCCGGGTGAAAATGAATTTATACCATGACCAATGGCAGCGCCAATGGCTGTACCCTGCTGGGGAATCATTTCTGTTTCGACTGACGAAATAAACATTTTAGCTGCAGGGTAGTCGGTGGTAAGAGGCAACTGTGTATAGGCTTCGCCGGCAAATACAATCAATGATATGCGGTCGTAATCGAGCCGATCGAGCAACTTTACAATAGCTCGTTTGGCACGTTCCAATCGGCTTGGCTGAATGTCGGTGGCCAACATACTTCTGGATACGTCGAGTGCTACCACCAGCTCTTTACCTTCACGCTGCACCTCTTTCATACGTGTACCAAAGCGTGGTCGGGCAATGGCCAAAATTATGGCTGCCAGTGCCAGCATTAAAAGCATGTATTTCCACCATGGCTTTGAGCGTGAGCGCATTGGTGCCATTCGGGCAATCATTTTACTGCTGGCAAAACGCTCCAGTTGCTTTCTGCCCTGTCTGCGCATAATCCAAAACAGCAGGACTAACACCGGGATGATCCACAGTAGATGTAAATATTGTATGTATCCAAACTCAAACATATTGGTTCTCTTTTTTAAGGCATTGTTCTGAATATGGTTGCTCTGAGCACAACTTCCATTAACAGGGCTATAGCGGCAATTATCGCAAACCAGATGTACTCTTCCTGTTTTTTAGCAAATGACTTGGTCTCTATCCGGGTTTTCTCCATCTGGTCGATTTGGTCATAAATTTCTTTAAGTGCACTGTTGCTGGTGGCCCTGAAATATTTTCCATCGGTCATTTGGGCCATCTCCTGCAGCGTAGCTTCATCAATCTCCACCTCCATTTGCTTATATTGGGTACCAAATGGGGTTTGTACCGGATAAGGTGCTGTTCCACGCGAACCCACACCAATGGTATAAACCCTGATTCCAAATGTATTAGCCAGCTCTGCAGCCGTAACCGGATCAATTTCGCCGCGGTTGTTCACTCCATCGGTCAGCAGGATAATAACTTTACTGTCGGCATTGCTTTCACGCAGCCGGTTTATGCTGGTTGCCAAACCTAATCCAATGGCTGTTCCATCTTCGATCATGCCACTTTTCACATCTTTAAACAGGTTCAGTAAGGTGGCATGGTCTGTGGTAAGCGGGCATTGTGTAAATGCTTCACCACTGAAAATGGTGAGCCCGATGCGGTCGTTGGGCCGCCCGTTGATAAATTGCATTGCCACATCTTTTGCTGCATCCAGACGATCGGGGCGCAGGTCGCGGGCCAGCATACTACTTGACACGTCAAGCGCCATGATTATATCAATCCCTTCGGTGGTTTGTTTCTCCCAGTTATCGGTACTTTGGGGCCGTGCTATGATTAAAATTACTGCAATTATGGTAACCATCCTCAACACCGGCAAACTATGCCTTGCCCACTCTTTTATTCTGTTGTAAGGCTGTTTGAATGCAGATAATGAACTTACCCGCAGTGTGGCATTTTGCTTTTTACGCCTGAATATATACCATGCTGCCATAGGTATCAGCAAAAGCAGCAGATACAGGTATTCAGGGTTGGCAAATGTATATCCGTTTATGCTCATTGCGCTTCGTTTTCTTTTTGATGATCTGGTTCAACAACTTGCTCTTTTGTACTGATAACCAATTGATAGGCATAATCCATGGTTCTTGAATTGTCGTCGGGTAATGGCGTAAACTTTGCAAATTTCGCCAAATCAGCCATTTCAAGAATATCCTGCACTTTTTTACTGTTCTCAGCATCGAGAATTTTATGCTGGTTGATATAATCTTCAATATATCCCGTGGTATTTTCCATGGCCGGCACATGAAACCTGTATTCCAGGTATTTACGCACAACATCTGATAAAATGCTGTAATGCAGTTTTATTTTATCTTTTTGCCATAGTTTTTTGCCCTGTAACTCATCCAGCTCACGCAAAGCAATAACATGTGGTGGTTCCTTGGGTTTTGGCGGCCCCGGCATCTCCGCTTTTTGTTTTTGCTGTTTTTTGAAATACCACCAAAGTGTAAAAACCAATGCTAAAACAAATATTATGAGCCCGACATAGATGGCATATTCATTTAAAAACTCCTTGAAGGTTAATGGTGTGGCAATGGGCTTTTTTATATCTGCAATGGCGTTGGCCGTGGAGTCAATATTGAATGTGGTCACACCAAGGTATACAGGATTGGTTCGTAAGGTATCTGTTTTTTGTCCATTATAAGAAACCGCAATACGATATGGTTTTATCTCATATGAACCAGAATCGAAACTGGTGATGATATAAGGTTTGCTTATGGTTTTCCGTCCGTTTTCCAGCACTGTATCAAAGGGCAAATCACGTATTATTTCAATTTTATCTACAAGCGTATCCATCAGTGGCGGAAAAGTAACCTTTGCATCACCGGGCACATTGGCCGAGAGGGCAAACTCCACATGATCGCCAATGAGCATCATTGAGGTATCGAGGGAAGCCTTTACCTGCGCTCCCTGGCCCCTGCCTATGCCTGGCAGTATAAATAAAAGTATTGCTATGGTTAATAGTTTACGTTTCATTATATCGGAACATTTACATTGATCGTTTCTTAAAAAACTTTACCAAAGGTTGTACATAATCCTCATCGGTTGACAAATTGACAGCATCCACACCCGATTTACGGAAGGTTGTGCGCTGATATTCCTCCAGCTCCTTCCACCATTTTTCATATAACATCCGGTTCTTGCGACTGGATGTATCGATGGTTTTCAATTCACCCGTTTCCGGATCAGCAAATTCTACCAGCCCCATTGGTGGCATTACCCGCTCTCCGGGGTCAAAAACCCTGAGCGCTGCCACATCATGCTTTTTATTGGCTATCATAAGGGCATTATCGAAACTGCGGTCGATGAAGTCGGAAATCAGAAAAGCGGTACTGCGTTTCTTGATCATTCCGGTAAAATACTCCAGTGCATTACTGATATTTGTACCTTTTTCGGTAGGTTCAAATCTGAGTAATTCGGAGATAATGCGGAGAATATGTTTCCGGCCCTTTTGAGGTGGGATAAACTTCTCAACTTTACTACTGAACAGAATTACACCGATTTTATCATTATTTTGAATGGCCGAAAACGATAATACGGCTGCGAGTTCAGCAATAAATTCACGCTTGAAAACCGAATCTGTTCCAAAATCTTTCGACCCGCTGATGTCGATAAGTAACATCACCGTAAGCTCACGCTCCTCTTCAAAAACTTTCACATACGGATGATTAAACCGGGCAGTCACGTTCCAATCCACATCGCGAATAGCATCGCCATACTGGTACTCACGCACTTCGCTAAATGTCATTCCTTTGCCTTTGAAGGCAGAATGATACTGCCCTGCAAAAACCTGCCTGGACAACCCGCGGGTTTTGATTTCGATGTGACGAACCTTTTTTAATATATCTTGTGTTTCCAAAACAACACCATTTTAAATTACCTAATCATCTTAGCTTTTTGCTCAGCTTCTGACCGTTGATCAGAAGTACATATTTTGCGAATTATTATTCGACAAACTATGGTACCTCAACTGTATTCAGCACCTTATTGATGATATCGTCGGTTGTAAGTTCCTCAGCTTCGGCCTGGTAAGTGAGCCCAATGCGGTGACGTAACACATCGTGGCATACAGCACGCACATCTTCGGGCACCACATAACCGCGGCGCTTGATAAATGCATACGCTTTGGCTGCTTTTGCGAGGTTAATGCTGGCACGGGGCGATCCACCGTAACTAATCATCTCCTGGAGCGATTCAAGGTTATAATCTTCAGGTGTGCGTGTAGCAAATACAATGTCCAGAATGTACTGTTCAATTTTTTCATCGATGTATACATCTTTTACCACATCACGAGCCTTAAGAATCGCATCGCGTGTAATAACCTGGCTTGCTTCGGGAAAATCTTTCAGTAAGTTTTCCCGCATAATGCGTTTCTCTTCTTCGAGTTTTGGATAATGCACAACTGCTTTCAGCATGAAACGGTCCATTTGTGCTTCGGGTAGCGGATAAGTCCCCTCCTGCTCTATTGGGTTTTGTGTAGCCAACACAAGGAAAGGCTTTTCAAGTGTAAAAGTATTTTCGCCAATGGTTACCTGTTTCTCCTGCATAGCCTCGAGCAGCGCACTCTGAACTTTGGCCGGAGCACGGTTAATCTCATCTGCCAGAATAAAATTGTTGAAGATGGGGCCTTTCTTTACCTGAAATTGCTCCTTTTTCTGACTATAGATCATGGTTCCGATAAGGTCGGCAGGTAGCAGGTCGGGTGTAAACTGAATGCGACTGAAGCCCGCATTGGTAGTTTTAGCCAGCGTACTGATGGCAAGCGTTTTGGCCAAACCCGGCACACCTTCGAGCAAAATATGACCATCGGAAAGCAGCCCTATAAGCAAACTCTCAACCAGGTGCTTTTGCCCTACAATGACCTTGTTCATCTCCATTGTGATCATCTCAACGAAAGAGCTTTCCTCTTTAATTCGTTCATTGAGCTCTCTGATGTTGGTTGTAGTATCCATAAATTCAGATTTTATTTTTAGCTATATATTTCTGAAGGACAAAAGTAACGCAATCAATTGATATATTGTACCCTCAAAAAAGTAATTTTAACGAAACTTTAACCCGGCGAGCTTTAGTTAAACCTTGTATACCCTGAAAGAAAAAACTTCATCCGTTTAAAATTTTGATTTTAATGGTCGGATGGAGCTCGCCATGATAAGTTTAATCGTCATGATTTAGGTAAATTAAAACGGCTTGAGATGCAGAGTTCAAATCCTTCAAATTAGCTAGCTCAATTATTATTTTCTTTATGAAGCGTTAAACTTCAAATTATTTGTTCAATATAAAAACATTCCCTAACCTTGCAGCATGCGTTACTTTATCAACCTGGCATACGATGGCACACATTATCACGGCTGGCAAATACAGCCCAATGCAGTATCGGTGCAACAACTTGTGAATGAGGCGCTCGAAAAAATCACCCGCGAAAAAGTCAATGTAATTGGTTGCGGGCGCACTGATACAGGTGTACACGCAAGCTATTTTGTTTTACACGTAGATTTTGACAATGAAATTAACGACCTCGATAAATTCACCTATCACCTTAATGCTGTTTTACCTAAAGACATTGTAGTGTATGAAACCAGGCCTGTGGCCAATGATCTTCATGCCCGCTTTAGTGCAACTGCAAGGGAGTATCATTACTTTTTGAGCAAAACACCACACCCCTACCTTTATCCTTTTACCAAACCACTGGTCAAAAGACCTGATATACAAAATTTACATAAAGCAGCTAAAATCATTGCGCAAAACACCGATTTTGCAAGCTTTTGCAAAGCCCACGCAGCCAATAAAACCAATATTTGCCACGTCACAGAAAGTGAGTGGATTGAAACCGATGATTTATTAGTGTACCGCATTAAAGCTGACCGTTTTTTACGCAATATGGTCAGGGCTTTGGTGGGTACGATGCTCGAAATTGCTTACGGAAAGCGTTCAATTGAAACCCTTCAGCAAGTGTTTAACACTCAAAACAGAAGTAAGGCCGGCATGTCTGCCGCACCGGAAGGGCTTTTTCTTACAGGCGTATGGTACCCCGATGATATTTTTGAACAATCATCACGGTTACCATTTCCAGTTCAATAAAGTTTTATTCTTCTTTTGTTCGCGTGAGCAACTCTTTCACATTACCTATTTCGATAAATGATGCGCCAACGCCACGTCCAAAACTACCTGCTATAACTACAACAATGTCATGATCTTGAAGATAGTTTTTCTTGATAAGCCTTGCAATACCGTGACGGATAAACTCATCCGGAGAGTTCCGTTGCTCAATATAGTTTACATGTACACCATAAGACAGAGCCAGCTCGCGCATAGTTCGTTTGCTGTATGCCATTGCAAATATGGGGCGATTTCCGCGGTAACCGGCCAGGTTGCGAATGGTGCGTCCCGATGTGGTATCGGCTACAATAGCTTGTGCTTTTAGTTGTGTGGCTGCTTTCACAGCCGATTGGCAGAGCCAGCCTGAAATTTCTGACGCCAAAATAGCAATAGGAACATCTTCAACATATAAACCTTTATTTTGCTCAACCTCCATTGCAACACTACTCATCACCCGTAAAGATTCTAAAGGATATTTTCCATAAGCTGTTTCACCGCTTAGCATAACGGCGTCGGTGCCATCATAAATGGCAGTGGCAATATCAGTCACCTCTGCCCTTGTTGGCCTCGGGTTTTCTATCATACTGTGCAACATTTGTGTTGCTGTAATAGAAATTTTACGCCGGGCCATGCTTTTTCGAATAATATTTTTCTGGATAATAGGTATACGTTCGCGCGGAACTTCTATGGCAAGATCTCCACGAGCAATCATTACACCATGTGCCACATCAAGTATTTCATCTATGTTATCTATACCCTGCTGATTTTCAATTTTAGCAATGATTTTTATGTTGCTGTTGTGTTCGTCTAAAATACGCTGCACGGCCAGCACATCCTGTTTGTTACGAACAAATGAGTGGGCAATAAAATCAAGATCGTGCTCAGCTGCAAAATGAATATATCCCTTGTCTTTTTCGCTGAGTGCTGGGAGACTCAAATGGGCCGAAGGTATATTAACGCTTTTGCGTCCTTTTATGTAACCCTGGTTTTTAACTTCGCAAAGCAGTTTATCATCAATATGTTTCAGCACTTCAAGCTCTAAATCACCATCATCGATCAATATACTGGAACCGTCGTGCACATCTTTTACAAAATCAGGATATGATACATAAATCATTTCAGAATTTGAGATACCTTCCGGGTCTCCTTTCATACAAATCTTATCTCCACCTTTTACAAATATTTTCTCATCGGATTTGGTTGTTCGAATCTCTGGGCCTTTGGTATCAAGCAAAAGCGCTATCTTATCAGAAACCTTACGTACATTTTCAATCACCTTAAGCGTATCGTCATGTGTTTGATGCGCAGTATTTAAACGCACTACATTCATACCTGCATCAAACAATTCCCTTAAAAATTCGGGCTGACAGTTTAAATCAGATATTGTTGCTACAATCTTGGTCAACTTCTTCATATATTAATCTGTTTTATTTTTTTCTGTACTGTAATTTACAAAAAATCTGGTAATTAACTCATTTTTGGTTGATTTGGCTCTTTACCCAACTCAATTACTGAAGCCAAAAATAAGCCCACAAAGATAAATATGCTACCGAAAAGATAAAATGTTGTTTATATCAATACGCATCATTTTTTGCCTATAAGATCTTCAGTTTTGAACTAACTCCTCTTTATATTTTTGGTATAGCTGCTGCACAATTCCATCTGATAGGCCCATTCGTGGCACAAAAATACGCTTGCTGTTAGCATATTTAAAAGCGCGTAAAAATATTTTTGTTGCAGGTAAAATTACATCGGCCCGGTGCGGATTAAGCCTTAAAACAGCAATACGCTCATCAAAAGTAAATCGCTGAAGATAATCATACATATGCTTCAATTCATCGGCATTGATGGATTCCCCATATTTTTTACCCATCAGTTTAAAAAGCTTATTGATATTTCCCCCTGAACCAATGAGCGATATGTCTTTCAAACGCAATGCCTGTTGACGCATAAACGCCTTAAAGCGATCCACCTCAGCCTCATCTTCTTTTTGGGTAAGCATGCGGACAGTACCAATATTGAAAGACTCCTGTTCCAATTTCTGATTTTTAGAGACTACAGTAACTTCGGTACTTCCCCCTCCCACATCAACATAAATATAATCCTTTTTGGTATCAAGATATTGCGATATACCTGTATTAAAAATAATTTCGGCCTCTTGCTTTCCATTAATTATTTCGAGTTCAATGCCAATTTCTTCCTGTATTTTACGAATCAATTCCTGACCGTTTACCGCCTCACGCATTGCAGAAGTTGCTACTGCCCTGTAGTCGATAATATTGTAGGCATTCATAATATGCCGATACCCCGTCATGGCATGCAAGAGCTGATCGGATTTCATATTACTTATACGCTGACCGCTAAACACGTCTGCACCTAACCTTAATGGTATGCGTATGAGTGAGACTTTTTTAAATTTTGTTTCATCGGGGTACTCAATGGCATTCATTATGAGCAACCGAATAGCATTAGAACCGATATCAATGGCACCAAAAGGTAAAAATTTCATTTGTTTCAAACGGTTGAGTCAGCAAAAACTTGCGGGTGACTTATTTAAGGTTCTTTAAATAGGTATAATACTCAATTTGGGCACGGTGCTTCTTTTTTGCCCTGGTTTGTCTGTATTTGTTCTGCTGGTAGGCATCGAGTACCCGGGCCTTGGTATTGTCGCGCCATTGAATATCGAACATGGCACGGAGTTCTTTTTGGATCTCTTTATCGTATACCGGGCATGCTACTTCTACGCGGTGATCGAGGTTACGTGTCATCCAGTCGGCAGAAGTAATAAAATACTGTTCATCGCCACCATTGGCAAAAACAATAAACCGGCTATGTTCCAAATATTTATCTACAATACTAATACCTTCGATATTATCGCTCATTCCTTTAACGCCGGCCTTCAATGAACAGATACCACGCACAATCAACTTTATTTTAACGCCGGCTTTGCTTGCCGAATACAGATGGTTTATCATGCCCTGATCGACAAGGTTGTTAAGTTTAAGTAATATGTAGGCTGGTTTTCCGAGCCTTGCATTTTTTATTTCCGTTGATATCTGTTGCATAAATTGCTTGCGCATACTATATGGAGAAACCACCAAATGCCTGTAATTAAAGCGTTTGTAGTTATGCTTGAGGAACTCAAATATTTTTGTTACTTCTGCGGCAAGATGCCTGTTGGTTGTAAATAAACCTTCGTCGCAATATACATTGGACGTGCCTTCATGGAAATTTCCCGTTCCAATGTATGCAAAGCTTTTTATACGCCCCTGTTCCTTGCGGTGAATAAGTGCAATCTTTGAATGTACCTTCAATCCTGGCACACCGTGAATTACGCGTACACCTGCTTCCGATAATTTCTCAGACCAACGGAGGTTGGCTTTTTCGTCAAACCTGGCAAGCAATTCAATGAGCACTGTGACGCGCTTGCCATTTTTGGCTGCATTAATCAATGCATTAATGACTTTCGACCGGTCGGCAACACGATAAAGTGTAATTGATATAGAAATTACCTGCGGATCAACAGCTGCTTCCCTTAACAAATCTATAAAATGATTAAATGTTTGGTAAGGGTAATGCAGCAGGATATCGCGCTCTCGAATAACCTGCATTATACTTTTATGCACATCCACATGTCTGTGCACCAGGGCGGGTGGATTATGTATTTCCAGCTCATTATCAACTGAGGGAAACTTAATAAAATCTTTGAAATTATGATAAATGCCACCCGGAATCAGGTTATCGTCATCGTCAAGTTCCATTTGTTTTGTGATAAACCGGTAAAGGTCAGGTGGCATGCGCTCATCATAAACCATACGTACAGGCTGGCCTTTGCGACGTTCTTTTAAAGATTTGGCCATTTTTTCCATAAAACTCATGGAAATGTCATCATCGATATCGAGCTCGGCGTCCCGTGTAATTTTGATTGTATAGGCTTCAATTTTATCGTATTCGAACATAAAAAAGATGTCATCAAGGCAATACCTGATAATATCATCTGCGATAATGATATAAGTATCCTCTTCAAGCCCCTTACGTTTGGGTAGCACAACAAACCTGGGATTACTTCCCACGGGCACTTCAAGCAGAGCATATCGTGTTTTACGAGGTCTGTTTTCCACGGTCATTTTAACAGCCAGATAAATGGCCTTATCCCTAAGGTAAGGAAAAGATTTATCTTTACTGAGCATTATTGGCACAATGAGCGGACTAAGCTCCGATGTAAAATAGTCGCGGGCAAATGGTCCCTGCACACTATCCAGCTGTAATTCATCGATCACGTGAACCCCTACAGCATCAAGCTCACGAAGCAAACGCTCATATATGGACTGAAAACGCTCCTGAAGCGACATAACAGTTTTCTGAATTTGGTCGAGCACTTCCTGGGGGGTCATGTCGCCCAAAACAATTTTTGACTGCTTTCCGATATCCACCAGGCGACGCATTGTAGCTACGCGTACACGAAAAAATTCATCGAGGTTGTTTGAAAAAATACCCAGAAAACGCACACGTTGAAGTAAAGGATTGCGTTCATCATCGGCCTCCTGTAAAACCCTTTCATTAAACGAAAGCCAACTAATTTCACGATTTATAAATCTGCTCTCCTTTTTTACTTTCTGCATGTGTTAATTTGAGTTTATGAGATGGAAAAATACAAAATGCAAAAATAACCAACAAATATAATCTGAATATTATAGGATACGTTACCTTTACGTTAATTGCATAAAAAAACCACCCTTAAAGAAGAGTGGTTTAAGAAATTCTTACTGGTTGGTTTATTGAACAATTAGCTTTTTAACTTTTTTATCGTTGATTACTACATAATATAACCCTCTTGTTAAATTTTGTGAATCTCTGATCTCCTGCATGCTTGATGAATATACTTTAAAAGTATCGTCATCGTCCAGGCCTCTTATTTTCCATGCTGCTCCCGAACGCAAAGGTTGAGGATAAATTCTGTAATCTTTAGCATTCACCTCAGTTGAAAGCAATCTTAAAGTTTCAGTAGTTCCGTCAAAATCTGTCTGTATAAGTTTAATATAGATTTGGCCGTTCGATTCTGAGTTAAAGCTGTACTCATAATTGGTCAGGGTACTTTTTGTTCCATTTCCTGCAACTCTGTCCAGCTCTTCCCAGTTATTCATATCCCGGCTTATATACAGTGTAAAAAAGTCGTTATTGGTTTCTGTTGCTGTGGTCCAGGTTACAGTAACTTCAGCTTCTTCTGATTCTATATCAGCGCCAAGCAGCTCGACGGGAAGCGGATTATTATAGTTATTATCGTTTCCTGAACTTAAAGTACCGGATCCGCCATCTACCGTACCGGTAAATGATCCACCAACATTTACTGTTCCATCAATGGTTACATTGGCCTGATCGGGTGCTGTAAAGTCTCCGTCTATTTGCACATTACCATCAAGTGTTATGTCAGAATTGTTGCTTACATTAACATCGCCACTCACATCCAATATTCCTGTCGAATTAACAGTAAATGCACCATTATTACTTACAGAAATGTTATTCAAAACATTCAAAACACCATCAAGGTTAAGCGTAGCATTATTTTCTACGTTTAAGTTATCAGCATTTACTGTAACCCCTTCCACGATATTTAGTACGGATTTGTTACCCAATGTGATGTCGTTATAATTGGCATCAGAGCTAATAGTAACGGTACTGTTATTAGGCACATCTAAATCCTGTGCAACAGATCCTAAAAAACTAAATACCAGTAGTAATGTGATGAAAGGTTTCATTTTAATTTATTTAAATTGTTCAGTGTCTAATACGCCTGAAACATCAAAGAGTTTACCAATTTCAGCCTACTTTGACGAATGAATCAAATGCTTTGACGAAATAAAAAAACACCGCAGAATAATCCACGATGTTTTTTTGCAGATAAAGTAAATGAGATTATTTCTGGTACATAGCATCATCGATGTCTACATTAACATCAATGCTTTTAATCTTAATTTCCATAGGTTGCGGCATCATACCTGATGATACAATTGTGTGTGGATACAATACACCACCAACTGGTTTGTAATCCTTCATTTGTTGTACTTGTTCCATTTCGCCACGCTGGGTTTCAATGGTCTTTTTGGTCATCACTTTCAAACCCGAGTTTACATCATAATAGTCGAAATGTGAATCGCCTGACGGGCTGGTAACTTTTACTTTATACACTTCTTTCCCGTCGATATCCTCGAGTGCAATAAGCTCTAATTCATACCCAAGTTCGTCATATTTCAAAGATTTGTGCATTTGACTCTCGCGTTTCAATGCTTTGAGCTCTTCACCTTCAAAATCTTTTTCGCCCTGCATGCCAGTCATGAAACCATTTTCACCATCATAAACCTGCTTACTGACAAGCATTCCATTCATTTTGGTTTCATTAATCATTTTATCAGGTGCTTCCTTAATCATTATGGTTTCAATGGTCCTGCCCTGCATTTGCATTTCAGCCAACTGCTTAACTGATTTTATAGCTTTAAGTTTAGTTGCACCGCCACGGGCATCAACATATTTAGCAACTACTTTTTCAGCGGTAAGACCTTCCGGAAGGGTTTTATTGTCATCTACTTCGTTACCCCAGGTATCATAAATTTTAACTTCGCCATCGCTGTCGAACTTCTTAAGCGTCTTCTTGAGCGCAGCTTTATCTCCGGCAACTATAATGTGACTGTTTTCGGGTTTGATATATTTTTCAGCCATTTCGGTTACCTGATCTACTGTTACAGCGTTAAGCTTTTTAAGGTATGTATTATAGTAATCTGAGGGCAGGTTATAACGTTCTGTATTTAGCGCAAAACGTGCAATGGTGCGCGGAGATTCCATAGCACGGGCAAAAGAACCTGTTTGAACATTTTTAATCATGTTTAAATGTTCTTCGGTAACAGGATCAGCTGTCATGCCCTTCATCTCATTAAGAAACTCGGCAACTGCGCTGTCAGTTACTTCAGTTCCTACCTCAGCCCCTGCATTAAAATAACCTACCAGGTCATTTTTTGAAAGCTGACTACGGGCACCATATGTATAGCCTTTATCTTCTCGTAGGTTTTGCATCAAACGGCCTGAGAATACACCTCCACCAAGCGCTTCATTCATTACGGTTGCAGGAATTGCATCTTTGTCACCGGGTTTAAGTTCAATAGGGTAAGTAATTTTTATTACAGATTGAACAGCACCATCTTTATTTGCGATGGCAACCTGGTTGCCTTTTGGGGGCTGAGGTTGGTCATACTCATGGGTTGGCACCTCACCTTTTTCCCAATCGCCAAAATATTTGGTGACAAGTTTTTTGGCCTGACGCTTTTTAATATCACCAACTACTACCATATAGGCGTTATTGGGTTTGAAATAGGTGTTATAGTAGTCTAAACACATTTCACGTGTGATATTTTCAACACTTTCTTCAGTGGTAACCTCGCCGTAAGGATGGTTCTTACCATACCTTAAAACTTTGGCCACATTATTTGCCATTGCCCCTGGGTCAGATTTCTGTGTAGAAAGACCTGACTTGGTTTGTTTGATATATTTTTCCAGCTCTTCTTCAGGAAAAGTCGGGTTTAAAGCTACATCAGCAGCAATTTTAAGAAAATCTTCTGTGAATTTCGACATGGTGGATCCGTAAAACCCATTGCTATTTGTAGATAAACGGGCACCCAAATAATCAATTGCTTCGTCGATCTCCTGTTTGCTGCGGTTTGCTGTACCTGTACGCATGAGGTCACCTGTTGCACTTAAATATCCAACTGCTTCTTTTTCTAAAACAGGGTCATCATCAAGGAACAGTTGAAAAGAAACTCTGGGTACTTTATGATTTTCGACCAAAATAATTTTTAGCCCGTTATCTAACTCAAAAGTTTTAGATTCTTCAATTTTAATTTCGGGTGCCGGACCAGCTTCTGGCCTGACACTTCTATCGAGCTGAGCTGATAAATTCAGTCCGCTGAATAAGATTATTACTGAAAATATGCTTGTTAAAAACTTCATGTCTTATTGGTTTTTTTGTTTTTGTGATTCTGGTAAATAATAAAGCACAACGCGATTATCTTTGGTCAGATACTTCTTTGCAGCTTCTTTGATATCGGCTTTAGTTACAGCTCTGTATTTTTCAATTTCAGTATTAACCAAATCTGTGTTCTTAAAGTAAGTATAGTTTCTTGCAAGCGCATTGGCACGAGAGTATAAACGGGCAGAGCCATTTACAAATTCGCTTTCAACCTGGTTTTTCAACTTTTGAAACTCGCGGTCATCAATTGTACCATTCTTCACAGCTTCTATTTCAGCATTCATTGCATTTTCAAGCTTTTGCGGATCGACACCCATATTGGGTAGCGCAAATGTCAAAGCAACGGAAGGGTGTTCAAATGGCATTGGGAAGAGGTTTACTGCCATAGCCAGTTCTTTCTCATCCACCAGCTTTTTGTGTAAGCGTGAACTTTGTCCGCCAGAAAGCATTTTGGCTAATAAATCTACGGCATAATAGTCTTCACTACCCATTGCTGGTGTGCGGTAAGCCTGAATGATGGCTGGTAACTGAATTTGGTCGTAAACAGTGTCACGTACTTCACCGCCAAGTGGAGGCTCATTGGCTTCCGGACGGCGAATATCCTCAGTCCCTTTTGGGATGGTACCGTAATATTTTTCAATGTATTGCTTGGCTTCATCCTTCTCAAAATCTCCGGCTAGAACCAATACTGCATTATTTGGCACATAAAACATATCATAAAACTCCTGAAATTCGTGATTTTCGGCAGCTCTAATATGCTCAGCATCGCCAATTGTAGTCCAGCGATAAGGATGCTCTTTAAATGCACGCTTCATGGTTTGAATCATGATATCGCCATATGGGCGGTTATCATAACGTTGTTTTTTTTCTTCAATCACAACTTTCTTTTGTGTGGCAATACCAACAGAGTCTACTTTAGCGTGAAGCATACGTTCTGCTTCGAGCCATAGACCCAGCTCAAGCTGGTTTGAAGGCATGATTTCATAGTAATACGTACGATCATTGCTGGTATTAGCATTCAGTGTACCTCCTGCTTTTTCAACAATTTCTGAGTACTCACCACGATCAATGTTTTTGGTACCTTCAAACATGAGGTGTTCAAAGAAATGGGCAAATCCGGTGCGAGAAGGTTTTTCGTTTTTCGATCCTACGTGATACATCACGCTAATGGATACAATTGGAGCAGTGTGATCCTGATGAAGTATCACATGTAGTCCATTATCGAGGTCATACTCTTCGAACTCGATTTCGTCTGATCCGGCAAGGGCAATTAGGCCGGGTACAAACAATAAGGTTAATAATCCAAACAGTTTTTGTCGCATAATTCTAATTTTTGATTCTTCAAATTAATGTATTTATAGTTAGTTGTTATCTGCTTCGTAATCGAGTATATCACCTGGCTTGCATTCAAGCTCCCGGCATATAGCTTCCAGTGTAGAAAACCTAATAGCCCGGGCTTTACCGCTTTTAAGAATGCTTAAATTGGCCATACTTATATTGACTCTTTCCGATAACTCGGAGAGCTTCATTTTTCGCTTTGCCAACATTACATCCAAATTCGTAACTATAGCCATCATGCTCAATTTACACAGTTAATTCGTTATCTTTTTTCAATTCTACTCCAAAACGGAATATCTCAGCCAAAACTAAAATAATGAGCCCCCACAATAGTGAAATAATGATTTCCATATCAAACATTATTTTTACTTCACGGCCCTCAAAAGCAATTTGTGAAATAACCCCATACTTTGTGACAAAAAAGAATATTAGTTGCCAAAAAGACCAAATAAAAAACGCCAGGGCTATTTGCCGTATCCGCATTACATAACGCAATTTAAACGGATAATCGCTTTTCAGGTGACGGTGCATCGACCTAAAAATAAACCACAACTGGCTTATACCGTAGAGCCCAATAAAAAACAAGCCCAAAAAATGAACCTGTGCATATATTAAAAACCAATTCGGAGCTTCTGTTATGATTAATGAAACACTGAGGTCAGATGTTTTTCCAATGATTTGTTCGCCTGCGCTAGTCAACAACTTTATGCTATGCTCAGCAGCTAAGGGCAAATCAATAGGTACTGCAGTTACATCTTTGGTTGTGCTTATTACCATGAGAACTGTATAGAACAATATTCCCAGTAAAGAAATAACCAAAAAGGCAGATAGCAGGAAGTATATACTGCCAACTAAACGTTTGTAATTTTTGTTGCTTTTCATTTGGAGTAGGTGATTGTTTTCATTCACCAAAACTAACCCTGATATTTCTCAATTAAAAAATTTTAACGACAAATATACATTTATTATCGATAAACAATAAAAATTTAACGTTTTTTAACTTTTTATTTTATTGAAAAAGGTCATAAAAGTAGTTTTTGTCTAACAATAATTTTTTTATGTATTCAATTATGCAAATATTTACAGTTGCTTTAAATCATTTCGAACTAAAAACATATTAAAATGAACTGGATTGACCTTACCATTTTTATTGTTTACATGATCCTTATGCTTGGCGTTGGTCTTTATTTTTTAAGGAGGAATAAATCGGCCGATGACTATTACGTAGGTGGTCGCACCATGAGCAAATGGCATATTGGTCTTTCAGTTGTAGCCACCGATGTGGGTGGTGGCTTTAGTATCGGACTGGGTGGACTGGGTTTTGTTTTAGGGCTCTCCGGCAGCTGGATGTTATTTACTGGTCTCCTGGGTGCCTGGCTAGCAGGTACCTTTTTAATTCCAAAAGTTTACCCACTGGCCAAAACGGAAAATTTTCTAACATTTCCGCAACTGTTAAAACATAGTTTTGGAGCTCCGGCTGCATTTATTGCCGGGCTTATCTCAGCTATTGGTTATTTAGGTTTTACAAGCTCACAAATACTGGCGGGAGCTAAACTTGCATCGGCATCATTTGTTGATCTGGGCATTAACGAAGCACTGATAATAATGGGTGTTATTGCGGTTGTTTACACTTTTATGGGAGGACTGAAAGCCGTTATCTATACCGATACTGTGCAATGGATTATTTTACTTGCCGGCCTCATTGGTATTGGCATTCCGCTCGGATACTTTTATCTGGGCGGATGGGAAGCAATTAAAGATGCCCTGCCAAATGAATTTTTTGCTTTTGACAATATTACATGGCAACAAATAGTGAAATGGCTGGTCACCATAATTCCCATCTGGTTTGTAGGAATGACGCTTTATCAGCGTATTTATGCTTCAAAATCGGCCAAAGAGGCCAAACGCGCCTGGTACATTGCCGGGGTTTTCGAATACCCGCTTATGGCTTTCATGGGTGTAATTATAGGGTTATTTGCCCGTATTGCCTTTATGAACAATGACTTTGAAGCCCTGGGTTTTCCTGCCACAGGTGCCATTGATGAAGAAATGGGCTTGCCGCTCTTCCTTCGCACAATTCTACCTCCGGGCTTAATGGGATTAATGATGGCAGCATACTTTTCAGCTATTATGTCAACAGCAGACAGCTGCCTCATGGCGTCTTCAGGGAACATTATTACAGACATACTGAAACTACCAGCCCAAAATTCCAAAAGATACATGCGAATTGGCCAGGCAATTACATTAACCATTGGTGCTTTAGCCCTGCTTCTTGCACTGCAAATGCAAAACGTGCTTGAACTGATGCTCTATTCTTATGCTTTTATGGTAAGCGGGCTCATAGTTCCGGTACTGGCCATATTTTTCTGGAAAACAAAATCGCCACATGCAGCAATCAGCTCAATGGTGGCTGGTGGTGGTACAACCCTGAGCCTTATAATTGGAAAGTTTGATTTACCGCTGGGGCTCGATCCTAATATTTTTGGTATTAGTGCAGCATTCCTCGTTTATTTTATAGTGGTTGAAGTAGAAAAAAGATTAAAATAAAACACTGGTAGGTTACTGATTTGTTGTAGCATGTGATAAACCTAATTATAGCGCACATGCCCCAACAATTTCTATAATCCTTTCATGCTGGCTAAAAGAAGGCGTACTACTTTCAACTGACTAAAAGTCAGAATTTCTAAGTAAAAAAGAATAATGTTCAACCCATTGAATATAGGTTGAAAAATCTTATTTTTGCACAATTTTTAACTTAAATCAGGTACGCATGTCATTTATTGAAAATAAAATCCGTTTCGAAGGGCTTACATATGATGATGTAACTTTAGCCCCGGCCTACTCTGAGATTAACCCCAAAGAAGTAGACCTTACGACCCGCTTTTCCAGAAACATTATGCTGAAAAGCCCAATTGTTTCGGCGGCAATGGATACTGTTACTGAGGCTCCCATGGCAATCGCAATTGCGCGAGAAGGTGGCATTGGGGTAATTCATAAAAACATGACCGTTGCCCAACAAGCCAAACAGGTTAAAATGGTAAAAAGAGCAGAGAACGGAATGATCATCGACCCGGTAACCATAAAAAAAGATGGTACAGTCGGCGATGCACTAAACCTGATGAAAGAGTACAAAATTGGTGGGATTCCTGTGGTTGATGAAAATAAAACTTTTATAGGAATTGTTACTAACCGTGATTTAAGATTTGAAGCTAAGTTGGGTCGCAAAATTGATAAGGTTATGACTTCAGAAAACCTGATTACGACCAGGCAAAATATCGACCTGGAAAAAGCGGCTGACATACTTAAAAAGCACAAAATAGAAAAACTACCGGTTGTGGATGAATCCAACAAACTGGTAGGCCTGATTACATACAAAGATATCTTCAAGGCCAAAGACCGCCCAAATGCATGCAAAGACGAATTTGGCAGCCTGCGTGTGGCAGCGGCCATTGGTGTAACCGATGACAGCATGGATCGTGCCGAAGCACTTGTAACCGCCGGTGTTGATGCCATCATTATTGATACGGCACACGGCCATACAAAGGGTGTTATTGACCTGCTCAAAAAGGCCAAAGCTAAATTTAAAGACATTGACTGG
>Ga0102940_1000996_pt1 | contig 18825 bp, 10 predicted proteins | sample SalPonR2_C_D1_MG_FD_78215 | JGI IMG/M metagenome (GOLD analysis project Ga0102940, IMG submission 78215) | Salt pond soil microbial communities from South San Francisco under conditions of wetland restoration - Salt Pond MetaG R2_C_D1_MG | ecosystem: Environmental > Aquatic > Marine > Intertidal... | reverse complement strand
TTATTCATTAGATAATGAACAATAGGATAGCTGATTGAGCAGCTGCAAAAGAGTCGCTCAACGATAAAATTTTGTAAAATGAAAAAAAGCAGGTAATAGCACTAGCCACTTTCTGCGTATGACAATACCATGTATCGTCAGGCTAGTTCAGGTATCAAGGTAGATACGAGTATCTATTTCTATCTGCTTATTATTAGGTCAAATGTTGTTGTGTTCGAATGAACTTAAAAAAGTAGATGCTAGTATTTATGCTTAACATTTGGGTTAATCATAAATATTTTGCTAAATCAAAAGTAAAATAAATTCAGAACAATTTCAAGACATAAAAACAAAAATACTTCTTTCTGAAATCAGGGCTTTAATCACACTAAAAAATCACAAACTACTGATTTACAGAAGACAAACAAATGCAAAAATCTTAATAACTCTGCCGTCTGTTCTCCAAACCAAAACCCAGGCCATTTAAATAAATAATTACATTTATTTATAAAATATATGTTTATTTCAGCACTGTTGGTTTGTGTTAAGGCGACGGTACTCCGTTGGACTCATCTCGTACATATCCTTAAACTGTCGATTAAAATTAGACAGCGTACGAAAACCACTTTGGTAGCAAATCTCCAGAATAGATAAGTCCTTCTCTATCAAAAGCTTACTGGCATGCCCAATCCTCAACTCACTGATCAACTGTGTAAAAGTCTTGTTACTGCGCTGCTTAAAATATCGGCTGAAGGATGAAGGCGTCATGTAAGCCAAATCGGCTACCTCTTTTAGCGTAATCTTTTGGGTGAAATTTTCCATGATGTAATCGTATACCCGATTCAGGCGATCGGTATCTGATCTTTTCAGGTTATAACCATAGGATTCGCTGGCTAATAACCTAGAATTGCTAGATTTAGCCAGGGTGTGAAGTATTTCTAATAGCAACAAGAAAGCATTAAATGAACGAAAAGCCAGGAGCTTTTTCATCAGATTCAGGGTAGAAGATGCCGTTTCATCGAAGAATTGCATCCCCCGTTTTGCCTGATTCAAAAATTGTCTGATTTCAAATAATTCCTTCTTTTGCAATAAATCTTCCCCTAAAAAGTTTTCGTGGAAATAAAGCACAATTCCGCGGGTGATTAGATCCGGGTTTCCCGAAAAGTACTCGGGATCACTCCTCCACAAATGCGGTAAGTTTGGTCCCGTAAAAACTAAATCGCCCGCCTGGAATCGCTGAATGTGATCACCGACAAAACGCGTACCGCTACCCTCCAGTACAATAAACAACTGAAACTCGGGATGAAAATGCCAATGGGGGTCAAAATAGGGATCCACCAGTTCTTTAATGACAAAGACCCGGGAAGCTGGAATGGGCGATTTTTGTAGCGGCGCTTTCATGGTAGATCAGATGATATGATTCAGCAATGAATGATTGTAATTTAACAGTATTCTGGAAAGGTTGCTAAAATAAAGACAAAATACAGTCAATCTTGGTTAAAATTTAGTCACTGCAATTTGGTTTTTATTCCGATTTTTACCACCTAACCAAAACTAAAGCTATGCCAGGTATGAAAAATCCCTCCATAATACTCATTCTTCTGACATTAGTCTCCTGTGGTATGCCTTCCGGCGAAATACAGGATAATGAGCCCCGTAAAATCGAGGTGCTCTTCCTGGGGCACGCTTCCGAACACCATAACTCCGGGGCCTATATGCCGATTATCGCCGCCGCCCTGGCCACCGAAGGCATCAACTTCACCTATACCGAAGACCCACAAGTTTTAGCGCAAGCGGACGAACTACAACCGTACGACGCGCTGCTCCTGTACGCCAACCATGATTCTATTACTCCCCCCCAGGAAAAAGGCCTGTTTGACTTTGTAGAAAGTGGAAAGGGCTTCCTACCCATCCACTCGGCCAGTTTCTGTTTCCGAAACTCAGATGATTTTGTCGAGCTAGTCGGTGCACAATTCAAGGAGCACGGTACGGGGGTGTTTACTACGGAAATAGTGAACCGGGAGCATTCGATTACCGATGGGCTGGATACCTTTGCCACCTGGGATGAGACCTACGTCCACCATCTGCATAACGAAGATAAGGAGGTACTGATGGTAAGAGAGGACGAACCCTGGACCTGGGTACGCACGCAGGGCCAGGGCCGCATTTTCTACACCGCTTACGGACACGATGAACGCACCTGGACCCAACCGGGTTTCCAGGAATTAGTCAAAAGAGCCATCCTCTGGTCGGTTGGAGACCGGGTACGTGGCCTCTGGGAAAGCTACCGCGCGGATATGCCTGGCCTAGCCTACGATTCGGAGGCGGGTCCCATTCCCAATTACGAAAAACGCGATCCCGCCCCCCAAATGCAATTGCCGCTTTCTGCCGAAGAGTCTCACAAACTCACGCAGGTCCCGCCCGGCTTTGATCTGCAACTCTTTGCCTCCGAGCCGGATATCATCAATCCCATTGCTATGGATTGGGATGAAAAGGGACGGCTCTGGGTCGTAGAAACGGTAGATTATCCCAATACTGTTCGGAATAACCGCATGCAGGGAGACGATAGAATCAAGATCTGTGAAGACACGGACGGAGATGGTCGGGCCGATAAATTCACCATTTTTGCGGAAGAGTTGAATATCCCAACGAGTATGACCTTCGTCAATGGTGGGGTATTGATTTCTCAGGCACCTTACTTCATTTTCCTCAAGGATAAGGATGGTGATGACAAGGCCGACATTAAAGAGATCGCCATGGAGGGCTGGGGCACTTTCGACACCCACGCCGGACCTTCGAATCTGCAATACGGCATTGATAATCGGATCTGGGGCGTCGTCGGTTACTCCGGATTTGAAGGAAAGATTGCCGGAGACGATTATCGTTTCCGCCAGGGTATTTACCATTTTTCCCGGGATTACGACGATTTCCAATTCCTCGCCCGAACCAGCAATAATACCTGGGGCCTGGGCTTCACTAACGAACATGACGTATTCGCCTCGACGGCTAATAATACCCACAGTGTTTTTATGGCCATCCCCGACGATTACTTCGACGGGGTCAAGGGCATTCCTAATAATGGCAGCGTAAAAATTGATGGCCATTACGATATGCTCCCGATCACGCCCAACTACCGTCAGGTGGACGTTTTTGGCGGTTTTACGGCTGCAGCGGGTCATCACTTTTATACGGCAGATAATTACCCAAAAAAATATCATAATCAAATTGCCTTTGTCTGCGAACCTACCGGAGGCCTAGTTCACCAGGCCATCATTCAGAAGAAGGGCTCGGGTTTTGCAGAAATTGATGGCGGCAACTTACTGGCCAGTGCCGACGAATGGGTGTCTCCGGTCGAAGCCAAAGTCGGCCCCGACGGACAGGTATGGGTGGCCGACTGGTATAATTTCATTGTACAACACAACCCTACCCCACGACCCGATTTTGGCGGTTTTGAAGGCGAAAATGGCGATGGTAATGCCCATGTGAATCCCCTGCGGGATAAGCAACACGGGCGGATTTGGCGTGTCGTTTACAAAGGAGCGCCCGCAGGAGACATCAAAAGCCTGGATAAAGATAATCCTGATGAACTGATCAGTGCGCTGTCTTCCGACAATCGATTCTGGCGGATGACGGCCCAGCGGCTCCTTGTGGAGCGCGACCAAAAAGATGTTCAGAATGAATTAATAAAGTTGGCAAGGGGCAAAGCAGCCATTCCCGCTTTACATGCGCTTTGGACTTTAGAGGGTCTCGGGCTGACGGACGAAGCCTCAAACCTATCTCTGGTGGAAGCCTCCCTCGATCATTCTTCCTGGGCCATTCGGAAAGCCGCCCTACAGATTTTGCGTAAGCAAGATCAATTAGATGCGGAAAGGTTGGTAGCGCAGCTGGAAACGGAAAGATCACCAGAAGTGCAGTTATTATTATTCCAGGCGATAGCGGATTTACCCCGCAATGCTGCCCTGGGCACCCAATTATACGACCTGAGTAAGCGGGACGCCATCCGGAAGGATCCCCATTTAGGAAAAGCCATTTACCTCGCCGCCAGTCAACACACCAATGGTTTTATGGCCGCTTTCCTGGGTGAAAACCCGAATTTTATGGAACAACAAGCCCAACAGATCCCCCTGGAGTCTCCTACCCTGGACGATAGTAATTGGGAAAGTATGCAACTGCCCACCATGATTGAAGCGGCCGGTTTGGAGATGGATGGCATCATCTGGTTTAGGACCACTTTGGAACTATCCGGCGCGGCTGCCGCCCGGGGTATTGAATTGCACTTGGGTCCCATTGATGATTCTGATATCACTTACGTAAATGGCCAAAAGGTAGGCGAAACGCTTGATCAATACAACGAAGCCCGAGTATACCGGGTACCGCCCGCTATACTCCAGGAAGGGACGAACCAGCTGGCCATCCAATTGGAAGACACCCGGGGTGGGGGTGGATTCAGCGCTGCAAAAGCAGACTTTTTCTACCGCAGCAGCGGGCAAAAAACACCTTTACCCCAGGCCTGGAAATACAAGGTCACCAAAATCACGCGCGCGGCGGGGCAACAACTCTTTCAGGAAGAAAGTATCGCTGAGGTTTTTGCGAAAGCTTATCTGGAAGATTTCGATCCAAGTAGCCTGCCCGAGGGGCCCACCGCTGATCAAATTGTCGAGTTGGGCGTGATCAAAAACGAAATGAAATACGACCTGGAAAACTTTACGGTAACGGCGGGCCAGACGGTGTCTATCGTATTCAATAATGACGACTTTATGCAGCATAATTTACTCATCGGCGAGATAGGCTCTTTGGAAATCATTGGAGCCGCTGCTGACAAGCTAGCGGCAGATCCGAACGGAGCCACACAAAATTATATCCCTAATATCGACCAGGTATTGTACAGCACAAAATTATTGGATCCGAACAGTAGTACGACCCTTACCTTCCAGGTGCCAGACGAACCGGGGGATTACCCCTTTGTTTGTACTTTTCCAGGACACTGGAGATTAATGAACGGGGTCATGAAAGTCGTAAAACCCAGTCTATAAACGCAACAAGTTATATGAATCAAAAAATCAGCTTTGGGGTGAGTACCTGGTTATGGACCTCCCCCTTCAACAACGAATCTATCCATCTATTCCCCAAGATTAAAAAGATGGGCTTTGACGCGGTAGAAATCCCGGTGGAAGCCCCTGAACTAATCGATGCCAAAGTAATTAAAAAAGCCCTGGCCAAAGAGGGACTTAAGCCCATCATATGCGGTGCATTTGGCCCGACGCGTGATCTGACGCACGAGGATCCAGCCGTGCACCAGCAGTGTTTTGAATACCTGCAACAGTGCTTCGACCTCTGTAATGAGGTGGGTGCCGATTTCGTGGCCGGCCCCATGTATTCGGCCGTCGGAAAAGCCCGCATGGTACCGCCCGAGCAAAGAAAAAAAGAATGGTCATTGGCCGTGGAAAACCTGCACAAAGCCTGCCAAATGGCGGCTGAGCACGAGCTCTCCCTGGCCCTGGAGCCCCTCAATCGCTTCGAATCGGACCTGGTCAACACCACCGAAGATGTAGTCCGCCTGGTGGAAGAGATCGACCACCCCGCCGCGAAGGTAATGGTCGACAGCTTCCACATGACCATCGAAGAACGAGACCTGGAAGCCGCACTTTTACTGGCCGGTGATAGGCTCATCCACGTACAGGTTTCCGAAAATTACCGGGGCACCCCCGGGACCGGTCTGACGCCCTGGGAATCTTTTGCCAGTGGTCTGAAAAAGATCAATTATCAGGGTACCATTTCCATCGAGAGTTTTACCACGGAAATCAAAGAATTGGCCGGTGCGGTATGCTTCTGGAAGAACATGGCCGAGAGCCAGGACGCTTTCGCGAAGGAGGGGCTGCAGTTTTTAAAGCAATTATTCCATGAAGAGTAAGGGGAATGAAATACCACTTTAAACCTTTCCCTAGCTTTCTCATCCCCCTTAGACAAGGGGTTTTTTCTTTCTAATTCAAACAATCATCCCTACAAAAATAATTGACCAAGGAGTTGAATAAATTCATTTTTTAAAATTTTTGATGAAAAATCAATTTAAATATGAGTAACAAAAAATACAATATCGCCATTGTCGGCCTCGGTTTTGGCGCCGAATTTATCCCCATTTACCAACGGCATCCGAACGCCAATATGTACGCCATCTGTCAACGCACCCAATCCTCCTTAGACGAGATTGGGGATCAGTACGGGGTGGAGCAGCGCTACACTTCCTACGAAGAATTACTGAAGGACCCCAAAGTTGACGTGGTACACATCAACACGCCCATTCCCAACCACGGAGAACAGTCAATCGCGGCTTTGAAAGCCGGCAAGCACGTAGCCTGTACGGTGCCGATGGCCACCACGCTGGAAGAGTGTGAAGAAATTGTCCGACTCACCCAAGAAACAGGCCTGACCTATATGATGATGGAGACCGTCGTGTACGCGCGGGAATTTCTGTATATGAAAGAGCTCTACGAAAATGGAGAACTCGGTAAAGTACAGTTCCTAAAAGCCAGCCACCAGCAGGACATGGACGGCTGGCCCAATTACTGGCCGGGCTTACCGCCGATGTATTACGCTACGCACTGCGTAGGACCCGTTTTGGGCCTGACCCGGGCGGAAGCCGAATACGTATCCTGCTTTGGTTCCGGAACGATCCGGGAAGAATTGCACGAGCACTATAATTCGCCCTTTGCCGTAGAGACCACCCATATCAAATTCAAAGATTCCGATCTATCCGCGCACATCTACCGCTCGCTATTTGATGTGGCTCGTCAGTACCGGGAAAGCTTTGAGGTATACGGTTCAAAAAAGGCCGTCGAATGGCCACTGATCGAAGGAAATCCACTGGTGGTACACACCGCTAAAAAGCCCGAGCCGGAAATCCCGGAAGAGGTAGAATGCCCGGATTATGCACATTTATTGCCCGAGCCCATTCAGCCCTTTACCACCGGTGGCGTCTACGATGAAGACGATAATCAGCATTTATCGTTTACCCAGGGTGCGGGGCACGGTGGTTCGCATCCGCATCTGGTGCACGCCTTTCTGGATGCGCTGCTGAAAGGAGAAGCCCCCTACCCCAACGCCGTACAATCGGCTAATATCACCTGCGTGGGTATTTTAGCACATGAATCTGCGCTACAGGGCGGAAAGATTATCAAGTTGCCGGATTTTACTATTACTCCGCCTGCCACCAATCCGTAATTTTCTTGCTTAAGCGGTCGACCACTTCCGGGTGGTCGTCCGCTACGTTCTTTAACTCAAAGGGGTCATTGGTCAGATGATAGAGCTGGATCTCATTGTCATAAAAGCCCGCTCGGTTTTCTGGTTGGGTACGGGCAGGTGCTTTGACCATTCCCGGATTAGGGATTAGCAGCTTCCAGTCTTTTTCAATGGCGATTTTGTAGAGGATACTTTCGGTGGGCCGGCTAATATTGGTAATATCATGGTTGTAGGCTTCCGCAAAAACCGTTTCCCGATTTTGAATAGCTTTTTCATCCAGCACATCTATCCCTGGTAAACCCTGGGCTTCAATGCCTAGCAAACGGTGAATCGTGGGGACGATATCCACGGCACTAACGACATTGGAACGATCCAGCCGGGGACTGATTTTAGTGGGATATTTAAACATGAGGGGGCTCCGGATGCCTCCTTCAAAGGGAGAGCGTTTGGAGCGGGGCGCGTAGCCCGGCGAATCTTCCGATTGAATCCAACCATTGTCACAGACGTAGACAATGATGGTGTTTTTGTCCAGTCCTTTTTCTTTTAGGTGAGTATTCAAAGCGCCGACCGTTTGGTCAAACCATTCCACCATGGCCCAGTACCGGGCTACGGTAGGACTGGGAGCCAACTCCGAATATTTTTCCTCCAGGTCCCGGGGAGGATTATGGGGCCGGTGGGGCAAAAAGGGCGCATACCAAATAAAAAAGGGTTGGCCACTGGCCTCCGTAGCTTCGATAAAGTCGTAAATAGGTTGTAGCCCTTCTCTGCCAATTTTTAAACCTTCGTCGCCGTGCCGACCGCCCCGCCGATAGTCGCCGTGGGTCATTCCCTGATCGAAGCCGGCGTCCTCGGCGGAGCCTACCCACCATTTTCCCGATTGGAAGGAGCGGTAACCCTTTTCGGACAGCGTTTGCGTGATTAGTTTATTTTCATAAAAACGGTCGGCCAGGCTTTGGTATGCCCGATTTCTCTGCGCAGCATAGTCCTCCGTTTCTTTGGGTTCTACCACCGGATCGTTACCCGTTATTCCGTGCTGAAAAGCGTACAGCCCCGTAATGATGGAAGCAAGCGAGGGACTGCACAAAGGAGCGGAAGCGTATCCCCTGGTGAATGTCAAAGACTCTTCAGCCAGTTGGTCGATGTTGGGCGTCTCGATAGAGGGGTGTCCCATAAAACTATAATCATCGTAAGCCTGATCATCGGATATGATGAAAATGATATTGGGCTTCTCCAGGGTGTTTTCTTTTTGAGATTTACAACTTATCACAAAAACGCCTAGCGTAAGCAGTAGGTAGGTTTTTATTAATTTCCTTCTGTTGGTCATTTTATACACAGTATGAGGATTTATGTCAATATACTTTACAAGACTCCAGTATAACCAATGCGGAGGTCCGACTTAGTCGGATCCGCTTAGCCGAATTCACCAAAGCTACTATTTAAGGTAGAAAAACCAAGCCGTCTTTTTATCAAGGGCCTTTGTCTTTTTATCGGACTAAATTACCAGGTCCCTATAATTTTGTTTAGCTTCCATCACAAGGAAGAACAATATCAACAATGAGCGAAAACACAAAAACCAAAGCAGAAATACTGGAAAAGTTGGGCATCGAAGCCCTTAACTCCATGCAGGAAGCGGCGCTGGAGGCCATCCCCAGACAATCGGAGGTGGTCTTACTCTCCCCTACCGGAACTGGAAAGACCCTGGCTTTTCTGCTGCCTTTGACTGATTTTCTGGACCCGGAAAAAGAAAAGGTACAAGCCCTGATCCTGGTGCCTTCCCGCGAGTTAGCGATCCAAATCGAGCAGGTGGCCCGGGAAATGGGTAGTGGACTGAAAATCAATGCGGTCTACGGTGGCCGGTCGGCCTCCAAGGACAAAATTGATTTACAGCACCCACCGGCCCTCCTGATCGGAACGCCTGGAAGAGTAGCCGATCACATTCGGCGGGAGAATATCGAAACGGATGCCATTCAATATCTGATTCTGGATGAGTTTGATAAGTCGCTGGAGGTAGGCTTTGAAAAGGAGATGAAGGCCATCGTACGAGCACTGCCTAATCTGGCAAAAAAGATCCTGACCTCCGCCACCCAACAGGTAGAAATCCCTGGCTTTCTCCACCTGAAGCAGCCCTTTAAACTCAATTATCTGCAGGAAGATAATTTGCCCGATTTGGAGCTAAGGCTACTATGGTCCGATCAGGCTGACAAATTAGCCAGCCTTAAAAACTTGCTGATGCAGGTAGGTAGCGGAAGGGGCATTATCTTTTGTAACTATAAAGACACCATCGAATTCGTCAGTGGTTTTCTCCAGCAGGAAAACATCCACCATATCTGTTATTTTGGCGGGCTGGAACAACGCGACCGGGAGCGCGCGCTGATTCAGTTTAGAAACGGTACTTACCGCCTAATGGTGGCCACCGACCTGGCGGCCCGCGGGATTGACGTGCCGGCGCTGGATTTTATTATCCATTTCCAATTACCTTTCCAAAAAGAAGAATTCATCCACCGTAATGGTCGAACCGCCCGGATGAATACTGGCGGTACGGCCTATTTAATCCATTTTAAAAATAAAATCCTACCGGAATACTTAGACCCCATCGAAGAAGTGATCCTATCCGAGCAGGGACAAATTCCTGCACCCAGCCAATGGGAAACCCTTTTTATTTCCGGGGGGCGACAGGACAAGATCTCGAAGGGCGATATTGCCGGCCTCTTTCTCAAACAGGGCGGCCTTAAAAAAGAGGAATTAGGCCTTATCGAGCTCAAGCAGGATTGTGCCTTTGTGGCGGTGGCTAAAAAGCATAGTCAGCGCCTGGTAGAAGAGCTGAATAATAGCCGCTTGAAGAAGCGGAAGGTAAGGGTGAAAGGGATTTAAGGTTAAAGTGGGAAAGATTAAATTAGTGGTTAGTGGAATTCATCTTAGAAGTTGTTTAAGAATTCCTGGTGAGATGATTGGTAAAGGCTTGGAAGTCAAGATAAAAAAGAGCTGCCGTATCGGCTTTCAATGTGTTGCCAAGGGCTCAGTGAGGAGTTTTTAAACAACTTCTTATAAAACTTATTGCCATTGCAAGTACAGGAACAAGAAAAAATATGTGCGTACCGCTGAGGATGAAATCTGATCGAGAGTAAGAAGTAAGCCTGCTTTGTGATATCCCTTTCTGTCATTTAATCCGGTGTTAGTTGGTAGCCTAATATATTTTCCATTAAGGCTGAAAATTCCTTTGCCTAAAGCGAAAGCTGAAAACGGCACATTCCAGGGGAACCTCTAATAAAAGACTTCCCTCAGTAGCCCTCTTTCGCGGAAAGGCAACCAAACCACGCACACTGGCACCGGGCATAATGGTCGTGCGGCGCAGGGCTACATTTTGCCAAAAATCGTAAGAGCCAGTCGCGGGTAAGACATCGGCGGGAACAGATAAACCCGGATCATTGCGAAAACTTAGTGCCCAGGCCAGTGTACCTATGCCTTCGGCGACGTCGTCAGTAGCATCCAGGGCATCGTAGCCATCGTTCTGGTCATTATTCGTATCTACACCTTAATTAATACGACCATCACCGCGGCATACCGGGCATGTAGTATACCCACCATTGACCACATCGCGGCAATGTGTGGAGGTCTGATAATACTTTCCGTTGGAGAATGTATAATCATACGTTATCGTACAATCTTGTGTCACGACTTCCTCATAAGAGGATCCAGTTCCTTTACAATTGTTACAATAACTACTTCTTCGCACTGGTTGGGATTGAGCTTTTGTAGCTCTTTTTGTACGAGCTTCCGCTGCTCTTCTTTCTCTTTCCGCTCTACCCTCTGCTATGGCAGCTTGACGTCTTCGTTCATAACTTTCTTTCCACTTCTTTTCTTGTTCCAATAAGAATTCCGCATAATCTTGTCCATCTTTGGTCACTTTCCGCCCACTTTGATAGTATTCATAGCGTGGCGTATCTTCCCTGGCCCACTGGACCACAATTTCTCCTTCAAATGCGCCTTTTTCGAAAATACCCTCTACGGTAATTTCGGGCCCCCACAGCGAAAATATTTTAAATTTACCCGTAGCTATTCCTTGCTTAAAAGTGGTACGAACATAACCACGGTACGGAACATTATATTTTCGAAAACGATCGGCACTTATGCGTAACCTAAGCCCTTCGCCATCGTAACAATTCCCTTCTAAGCAGTCATCATTTGCCAACAACCAAACATGTCTTTCGGCAGCTGCTAAGCGAGATACACCCGCAGGTAATTTTAGCGTACGCAAATATTGTGGAATACCCTGGTGCGAAGCAAAGTACTTCCATTCACCAGTGGGTAATTTTAAAATCCCCAGGCCCTGTGCTTTTCCATTCAAAAATTCACCTTCGAATACCCCCAGGCCTTCTATTTTTAAAGTTCCAAATCCATTCTGGCAACTTCCGCTAATACAGTTCCCATAAGCGGTCGTAAAAGGTTGTACGATTTTAAAGGAAGTTTTTGTATTTGGCTGGTAATACACAAAGGAACACAACTCTTCCGATAGTAAACTATCTGCTTCGTAGTCCTGGAAAATATAGCTAAACACGCCCGTTGATTCTCCTTCTTGAAAGTATTCGCTTTCCTTGCGGAAATTGATCAATGGATCTTTATATTTTGCGTAAGCATACGCTATACCTTTCCCATAGCGTTTTCCTTGTCGATAATGCCCTATAAATAACAGTCGCTCATTCTTATTAGTAAAGTGATCTAAATCGAAAGAAATAATTCCTTCTTTTGACAGATACTTCAAGTAGACAAAACCGATTCCTTCATAAAGCCCATTTTTGAAATCCCCCTGATAACTGACCGTGTACAGGTCATTTTCCTGAAAGATAAACTTCCCTGCTCCTTCCACGCAGTTTCCTGCTACACAATTCCCCTCCAGTAGCTGCGGATATTGTGCTATTAAGCTTCTAAATGGCTTTTTAATGACTTCAATAACCAGGTAATCTCGATTATTTTTTTGTCGTTTAACGATGCGTTTATGTTTTTGGCCATTTTTCAAAACCGCTGTCCACTCCCCATTTACCTTTTTGGTAATTTCCCAGTCTTCCTTTAGGATAGCATTTAGGCCTTGGTTCACTTCATCATCGAATTGCCAACCCACCGCACCATAAAGTTCAACAAATCGCAAATGCAATTCTATCCGCATTTGTCCCTTATCATGAATGATTTGATGGGGTTCCGGGGCCTGAGGGTTTAAAGCGTTTGGTTTCACTAAAAAATAATCATTCTCTTGTTGAGTACTAATAATATTTGCGAAATCATCATCCGCTGCGGTCAATAAATCTTTAAAAGCTGCCTTGCCCTGGGCTTGATTCAGTACACCCCGGATATCTTGATTAAATGACAAAAGGCTAGGTGCCAAAATTGTGGTATCCTCCGACCTAAGTTTTCTATTTTGGTCATGGTTTTTGGCCAATTTGCCTGCCTTAGCAGAGGTTCCGTGAAATTCAAATTTCAAAATCACCATTTCGAAGGCACCTCGTTTTTCTAAGGCCAATTCACAGCTACGTTTATTACCTTCTTTCTCATCGACATAAGAGACAGAACCGAAGTAGCGCTGAATGGATTCATGATAAGACCAGTCTTTAAAATGAATCATCGCTTTCAGTTTATCTTTATGCGTATGAAATAGGTCGTGCAACTCTTTCCTGGTATATTTTTGGCTACTCGCTATTTCCAGATCTGCATAAAAATTGGCGACACCCAGATCGTTACTTCCGTAAGTATCCAATATTTCCCCACAGATTTGACTACCATTCTTTAGGTATTCCTGCTCTACGGATTCAAAAGCGTTAGGACTATCCTCTATCCATTTTCGGACCCATTGTTCGAACTGCTGGGCGTAGCAACCTGTACTCATCAAAAGAGCTATACATAGACTTATTATGTTTTTCATGAAGTACGCTTTTAAATGAAGTTGCTTAAGAATTTAAACATAACATGGAGGAGATTAGCCTCCCTGCTTAACAATGAAAACATTACGTTCATTTATTTTCTTTGCCTCAATACTTTGTTTATTCGCAGGTAAAACGATAGTTCCATCTGCTTTCTTTAGTCCGTATTTTCCATCCGCATTTTGAAAAGTAGTGACTAAGTTATCCCCTTGTATGCTCGTCCTTTCTTTTATCTCGCCTGTTTTTGTGAAATCGAGATAGATGATTTTTCCACTTTTAGGATCGTAATTTTTATAGGTTACGACGGAAGCTGTAGATTTGATTTTATCCATATTAGCGTATTTAGTTCTAAGGATCATTTCACCATTCACATCGTACACTTCCGTATAGTTATAACCAATAAATAGCACGTATGGAAACAGCGTTTCGCCCACCTGTATATTTTTAATTTCTCTAAAATAACCTCTTGGAGAAGCCATCCACTTTAGAACACCATTTTTGTACGTGACTACTCCTCGGGCATTTTTCTGATTTAAAACCGCAAAGGACGATTTTGAAAAGGGGACAATTTCACGAAACCCAAATTGCTCAACGCCCGAAACGGCTGGCAATTGATCAGGATTTAAAATTTTACCTTGGTAATTGTAATAGCTGCTTCGAGAAGCGGAGCCAACCATAGTTGCCTGGATATATTTTTTGTTTGCCGAAATATTGTTGAAGGTAGCGGGTACAATTTCTTTTTGGAGGGGAATAGAAAATACACCATAAATAAAATCCGTCGCTCGGGGTTGGGGGCCATAACCATCATATTTCACCTTCGACTTGGCCACTTCTACTAATTCATTATTCAGAACAGTCACCTTATCGTATTTCATTGGCACCACAATTTTACCGGTTTCTGCATCAATGACCCCTGTTTTATGCCAACCATCGGTAACCATTCTTAGACGGCCAAATTCCGTCATGTATTGGAAGGAACGATTGGATAATTTTCTGCCAGTACGACTGAATAATTCATAGCGATTGTTCTTCACAAACCAAATAGCTTCCTTGGTATCTATATTTGAGAAGTTCTCATAATTTCCATCTATCAATTTCTCGCCTTTATAATTAATCATCACCCAATAAAAATCAAGGGAGACGATAGCAATTTCATCATCAAAGTATCTAATAGCCTCGTATTCAATAGGCAACAAGATTGCTCCCGAGGCATCTACGATACCCCAATTTTCACCTTTTTTCACCATAAAAATATCTGGCGTGATTTTACCGGGTTTAATATCATCATATTTACATTCGACGGTCACACCATCATGGATATTCAATATCCCCCACCCATTTTCATTTTTTACGGGAATATATTCCGCTCTGTGATGTTTAAAATCAGTAAATTTTTCTGAGCTAATTTCACTTCCTTCCGCGTTTAGAAATTGATAGGTTTGCGCAATTAACGAAAAGTTGATCATCGAAAAGATGATAATAATCCAATACGATTTCATAACTGTTACTATTTTTCTTTTGAGTGTTTTACGAATCATCTACTTCTTCCATTACGTAATATACGCAGAAGAATTGCAATGGCATTGTCAGCAGTTTACAAAAATCAGACAGTGCCTTGACTTTCTACTTATTGATTATCCGATCTATTATATCCCGCTTTGTAAGATCAAATCGGTCGTATACCTGGTCTTTAGGAACATTGGTAGACGCTCTAAAGTAGGATCCAATTATCCTTTGGCCCTCAATATCTAATAGATTATCATTACCATTGGCAATAGTTATCCTCAATTTATTTATTTCGGCCATTTCAGCATCTGAAGGGGGCCTTTCAAGGTCTAATCCAATATTTTCCAACCTTTTTTCAGTATACTCCAGATTACTTTTTACTTTCCAATAACGACTATCATTTTGGGTCCTTTGAGCAGCAGATAAGTTATCAGTATTGTTCCTTTTGTTGGCCAATTGGTTATATTCTTCATACTGTTCTTTATAAGTATTTAATAATGAAACAGCAAATGAATTAGTGCCCATCATTCTTTTAAAAACACTGTAAGCATCATCATTTGCATTTTCGGCAACTGAGGTTGGAATGCGATCGTATGGGTTATTATTCTGGGTACCAGCTGCTGCTGCTTGATTTACCCCCTTATGTTGCATGTCTTTGCTTTCTTTTAATCCAGGAGGACCTTTGGCTATTGCACAAAAAGGGAAGAGGGCGATAATTGTATAGAGGGCTATTTGTTTCAAAGTATTCATACAAGGCTTTTTTCAAATTAGTAATTTCTTACGAGGCATTATTTTTCTCTACCTCTTTTATCCTGTTCTCGATCATGGAAATAAGGATCTAGTGGTTCATTTGCTGCATCCCGTATATAGGAGGCCAAGGTGGCAGGATAATGAATACCTGGACCAGGATTAGGGTCAAAATAGTTCATAGTCAATTTATTTATTTCTGACATTTCTTCCTGATTAGGAGGTCTGTTAAGGTCTAATCCAATTACTTCCTTAAGATATTTTTGGCAATGCTCAGATTCAAGTTCAGCTGTACTTTTTTCTTTTTCTAGTCTTTCTCTTTCTGAAGAGGTTAAGTCTGTCGGATTTTGAAGTTGGGTGTTTGCTTCATCCAGCTTTTCTTTTTCTTGCATCCACTTATTCAAGTATGGTCTGATCACTGGATAATACTGAAGCATTGAACTGAAAGTTTGATTAATTTCTCTATCATCATTTAAAGGGTTGGCTGAACCTTCAACAGGGTCATAATCGGAAGATAATTCATCGAGTAGATTTAATTTTAGGTATCGATTGATTGCTTCTTTTTCATCATTATTTAATGCCCGCTTATTTTCGGTAATATGGATATCTAAAATTTCCATAGCATACATTTGCTCATCAGAGGGTGGGTCTTTTAACTTCAACCCCTTATCTTCTAATTTCCTCTTGGTCTCGTTTATTTGTTTTGTCAACTTGTCAAGCGATTCTTTGGTTTCCTCTAGTCCAACATCAATTTTATTAAAAGCCACATCATTTCTTTCGGCCTTATATTTTTTCCAGTCTTTTAGTTCCTGAATAGTTTGTCCCTCATCCGTGCTAATCAATACCGAAAACCGGAGTTGGTTTTGATTATCTGTCCTATTCTCAATGGCCTGATTTTCTTGTTGATGATCCTTTTGCTTGGATTTTTTCATACCAGGGGGATCGATGATCGCCAATACAGGATTCAAAAAAATCAACACACAGGAGCAGGTCAAAACCCATTTTAATGACATCTTCATTAGTCTTTATTTATCGAAGTTTTCCTTTCGTCCGCCTGAGGCGGACGAAAGGAAAAAAAAGTAGCCTTGTCTTGACTTTCAAGCCGTTACCAATCATCTCACCAGGAATTCTTAAACAACTTCGGCGTTTTTAATATCCTTCAAAACATTAGACTTTCCATTAGCGATTCGACTTACAAGGGATATTCCAACTATTGGTATTATCCACGTTTACCTGTTCTATTTTGAAAAAGAAACTAATCTCAAAGCCATTCTTTTTAAAACTTATCACATCGTTATATGTGGAGCCTGGCTTAATATCTTTCAATCGAATGATTTTACTTTGAGTATATTTTTGATTTAGATCGTTGGATTCACGACTAAAGAAATTCATAAATTCCGTTAAGCCGAATTCCCAGCCTTTTTTCAACAAAAATGCAGTTTTTTCCATGTCAGAAGCCTTCATAAAATAGTCAAATTCCTCAGCGGTTAATGGAGATTCTAATAATTCGGCTGATATTTCTATTCCGGTTTCGCAAAATTCATCCTGCACTACCGAAAAACTCATTTTTTTATTTAGCTGCTCGATAGCGAAAATGCTTTTGTATGCATCCCGGGTTGAAAAATTATTTGCAAATTCAAACATATTATAGCTTGGATTGTCTTTTGAGATTTGATCTGGTAAAAAGGTAATCTGAGTTTTTTGGGGGTCGACAAAATCTACTGTATTGGCCCTTAGGGCCCCCATAAGGTTTACCTGTTTTCCTCTTCTGTTGCTGACATAAATATTATCGAAAGAAAATTCGTACTCTTTAGGCTTATATTCCCAGGATTCCTCGCTGATCTGAAATTTTTCCTCATACCGCTTCAAGGCATCCACTAACCCTTTACGCAAAACAGTATAAATAATTGGATCGTCAAAAAAGACAGGACTCAGTAATTCGTATAGTGGTCGAAGGTCCAATAAAACGGGAACCTCAGAATGGTCGGGTAAACTCCAGTTTCCTCCCTCAGTACCTGTCGACAAGGTGCCACCAATCGTACGGATGTTGGAAATTTTATCTTCCACCCCATCATCATCCACATCTTTGGAGGAGCTTCCACCTCCGCCATCCAAGCCTCCTTGCACTTCTTCTGCTGAGGCACTTATTTTCCCACTGATTTCATAACCCTGTTCTTTGGTAACTTTTGTCCTTTTATTTGATAACTCAAATTCCTGGTAAGCACTTCCACCATAAGAGACAGCATAGGGGTAGTGGGTGCCATAGTTTTCGAGGAGCCAATTATACCAGGAAAACATTATGTAATTCTTCGGTTTAGTAGCATTGGTTGTTTGTTCTTCAAATAAGTCTGCCCCACTTGCAGGAGTTGTACCATTTCCATAAATTAAATATTGATCCCGAATATGGAAAATCATTTGTTTGAATTCTTCATTCAAGGGAATATTAGTTTTGTCCAATACCAATGCATAAAGTATCTCGGAAGAAATGGACAAGCCGTGTGTTTTATGAGTTGAGCGCATTTTATCTACGGATTCTTTATGACTATAATTCAATCCAAAGGACATAGCTTCCGGTACCCCAATACTAAAGCCAAGGTTCATATTCCAGGCTTCTAAATGTTCTTTTTCCGTACTGACCAGATGACTACGGGCTTTATTGAACGCTTCCCGGTCATTCTTAAAAATGATGCCATGGGGCAGGATTTTTCCATTGGTTGAAAAATAATAATCGGTACTGTTTTCATCGGGAAGTTGGAAAACCATATTAGTAACCCCAGTATTGAGTTGATAATTTTGATAGTCCATTTTGGCAATATTGTACCCCATGAAGTTGTATTGAAGCTGAGGAGGCCGCTGATCAAAGGAGAAGGTACCTCCCCACTGTATTTTATCATTAGAGGAAGGGGCAGGTTTTGCCGTTTTGATCCGAGATCTTCGTTTCAGTGTTATTAAAGGTATATAAGGAGTTGAAGTGTTACTTTTATTAATCCCGTAAAAGGTTGTTTCATCTAATTTCACCATATTGGCTCCCTCTCCTTCCCAAACATTGCCATTATTTTTACCCCAATGGTACGTACTTTTAGGGCTTATACGAGTCAAGTAATTTTTGGTAGTTTTATTTGGCAAGTTCTCCCCTATTATAGAATAAGATTGATCATGAGAATTATAAAATATTTTATAGATTTCCGGAGTGGTATAATTCCCATGTAGGTGAAGTTTGTTATCCCTGGGGTCAAAATATCGATCATCCTGTTTTCGGGCTATTTCATCCGCCCTAGTGGGTTGGCCGAAGTCTGAGCTAGTAAACAAGCCAATGGATTGTGGGGATAAGATATTGGATAGATTGGAGTAAAAATTGATTCCAACCAGTTTTCTGTCCACCAATTCGGCTGAATAGCCCTTCAATTTATTTCCTTCAGGTAATCGTTCCAAATAGGTAAATGGCCCT
>Ga0102940_1000994_pt1 | contig 18846 bp, 13 predicted proteins | sample SalPonR2_C_D1_MG_FD_78215 | JGI IMG/M metagenome (GOLD analysis project Ga0102940, IMG submission 78215) | Salt pond soil microbial communities from South San Francisco under conditions of wetland restoration - Salt Pond MetaG R2_C_D1_MG | ecosystem: Environmental > Aquatic > Marine > Intertidal... | reverse complement strand
TGCAGACGGGCAAAATGGAGCTGTACCAGAACGTACCCAACCCCTTTGTGGCAGAGACACGTATCGGTTTCTTTTTGCCGCAAGGCGGAACTGCCGAGTTGCTGATCCGAGATGCCCGCGGACGCATTGTGCGCAGCATTGAGGGCGAGTACGCTGCGGGCTATAACGAGGTGCGCATTGATCGCGGGCAGCTGCCGGCGGGTGTGTTGAATTACACCCTGCGTAAGGGTGATGAGGTACTGAGCCGGACGATGATTATGCAGGAGTAGCAGATAGAAAGTAAGACAGGACTAGTAGCTAAGCAGTCGGGTCACTCGGAGCGGTCCGACCGCTTAACTGTTGCATGTTCCCCCTGGTGAGGCAATTGCGGCCAGCGGCTTGGCACCAAGCCATCGCAAGAAGTAACGGGGAAACAAGGAACTCCTAGAAAATACTTTTGACGAAAGTCGACTCAGTTACAACGCAATACTTTGCTTAAAGTCTTTTTGCAACAGCAGCTTAAGGTTGGTGGAGACGATATCGCCCATAGTTTGACACGAATCGAAGGCCGAGCTGTGGTGATGCTGACGAAGCTGTTGTTTGAGCTGATCTACTTTTTCCGGACGGGAAATCTCATCTTTGACCATCACCCGAAAAAGGGCCTCTACCTGATCTTTAGACGACATAACCCGGGTGGCAATCAGGCTCCGTTCTTCAAGTTGGTACTGCTTGACGGTTTCTGGGGTCATGTGCTTTATTCCCAGAAAAATAATGGGGTTATTTTCTTTAAAATATTGTGGTAGGTAAAAGCTTTTCCACCCTTCGTAGCTCTGCTGATCAAAATCAATGGCCCGCATGCGGTACTGATTGCCTTCGATGTCTGGGGTAACGGCAACCACATAATTGTATGAGCGCATATCACCCAGCAGCCGGACAAAACAGCGTTCATTGAATTTGACGAATTCTTTGGCGATACGTATTTGATTGAACGTCGTGGTATCAAGGCCACGTTTGATAAAGTCGTCACCAGGAATGCCGGCAATGTGCTCTTCAATTAAGGTACCTCCCTGTACAAAATAAACCAGCGTGTTTGGAGAGAGTAAATGCTCCAGCTCCAGTCCATATACCCGGGAGGCATCGGCCCGCTTTACATAGAAATGGTCGTAGTTGTCATTGAGTCGGTTAATGATGCGAACTCTAAAAGGTTTTGAATTCCCAAAAGTGCAATAATCAATTCGCGCTACGGACAGATGCCTGGTTACTTCGGTATCCCCGTCGGTTTTGAGAAGGGCATAGATGTAGGTGAGGGCATCATGAACATCTTCCTCCTGCGACCCCATGAAGTATACGGTTTCCCAGAGTGTATCGTTACCTTCCAGATCTAGAAGAGGGAGGGAGCTGTCATATTGCAGCAGGTCCTCGTATTGTATGGGCAATACGCTTTCCCGGTTGTATTTAATCAGGTATTTTTCCAGTTCGCTACTGACAGGAAAAACAATCTTTTTTTTGGACGGGACGTTGCCCTTCAGTTTTTGATCAGCCATAATAATTATACTCAGAAGCGATGGGAGACACGATGATCTCCGCCTACTTGTTTTGTGGCTATACTCTTTCTGAACGAGTTAAACCACTCAGGCGACTTAATGAGATAATAAAAGTAAGAACTATTGGTTATATTTTATGATTTATGGCGAAAGCCATTCCAGGATACGTTCTGAAATGGCTTTTGAATTATGTGTTACGAAGTATACCGCTTACGAAGTGGATGGCTAATCCCAAGGCTCATCATTGTCGGTATAAAATAGCCACAGTATCTATTCTGTAACGGAATCTTTTATCCGTTCGCTGATTTCGCCCAGAACACTGGGGTCTTCAATCGTTGATGGGGGCTGGTAGGACTCTCCATCCGCAATGTGACGCATGATTTTACGGAGGATCTTCCCGGACCGTGTTTTAGGTAAGCGCTGGACAACAACGACATTTTTAAAAGAAGCTACGGGGCCGATTTCATCACGCACCCTTTGGATCAACTCCCGTTGAATGTCTTCATCTTCGATCTGGTTATCGGATTTTAGCACTACAAAGCCTACCGGGATTTGTCCCTTTAGCGCGTTCTGAACACCAATTACCGCACATTCAGCTACACTGGGATGACCGCTCACTACTTCTTCCATTTCGGCTGTTGAGAGGCGGTGGCCTGCCACATTGATGACATCGTCAATTCTTCCGGTAATGTAAACGTAGCCGTCTGCATCTTTATAGCCACCATCGCCAGAGAAGTAATAACCGGGAAAGCGCGATAAATAGGACGTAATAAACCGCTCGGTATCGTTCCATAAGTTTGGCAGGCAGCCGGGGGGTAGGGGCGTACGAATAGCTACGGCACCTTCGGTGTCGGCAGGCACTTCGTTGCCCTGAGGGTCAAGTATCTGAATATCATAGCCCGGCACGGGCTTGCCGGCTGATCCGGGCTTAATGGGCAGCAATTCTACACCAACCAGGTTAGCCAGCATAGGCCAGCCCGATTCGGTTTGCCACCAATGGTCAATAACGGGCACTTGCAGAAGATCTCTGGCCCATTCCAGGGTGGCAATGTCACAGCGTTCGCCGGCCAGGAAGAGGTAGCGCAGACTACTCGTGTCGTATTTTTCTTTCAGTTTCCCCTGAGAATCTTCCTTGCGAATGGCTCGAAAAGCAGTTGGCGCTGTAAAGAAAACATTGACTCCGTATTCTTCAATGACTCTCCAAAATACGCCGGCATCCGGCGATTTGATTGGTTTGCCCTCGTAAAGCACGGTCGAGCAGCCGTGGATCAATGGGCCATATACGATGTAGGAGTGCCCGACGACCCAGCCCACATCAGAAGCCGCCCAAAAGACTTCACCTGGTTTCATGCCATAGACGGCTTCCATACTGAAACGGAGTGCCACGGCATGACCACCATTCTCCCGCATAATGCCTTTGGGCTTGCCGGTAGTCCCCGAGGTGTAAAGTACATAAAGGGGATGATCGGGGGATACCGGTACGTAATCAACTGGTTGGGCTTCCGCCAAAAGCTTTTCCCAATCACTAAACGGAGAAGAAGTAAAATCTGCTGGATGGATTTCTCGTTGGAAAACCACCGTATGGTCAACGCTATGCTGTGCTTCATTCAGGGCTTTTTCCACGATGGGAAGGTACGGAATGACCCGTTGCAATTCTTTGCCGGCACTTGCGGTAAGCAATACTTTAGGTTTGGCATCATCAATACGAATAGCCAACTCGTGGGCTGCAAAGCCTCCGAATACAACAGAATGGATAGCACCTAAGCGGGCACAGGCCAACATGGCTATAGCTGTTTGGGGAATCATGGGCATGTAAATGACCACAGCATCCCCTTTTTCTACGCCAAGATTGCGCAATACTCCGGCAAACTGACGCACTTCATTCAGTAACTCCTGGAAGGTATAAGATTGTTTTTTCCCGGTAACGGGAGAGTCATAATACAAAGCCACCTGATCGCCTCGCCCTTGTTCTACATGGTAATCAAGCGCCAGATATGAAGTATTCATCTTACCGCCTTTAAACCAGCGGTAAAGCTTGTGTTCGTCTTTGTAGAGAATTTCTACGGGTTTTTCTATCCAGGAAACCTGATCGGCTTGTTCCTGCCAGAAGACTTCGGGCTGTCGAATGCTTTTGTGGTAGAGGGATTGGTAGTCAGACATAGCTAAGAAGTTAAGCGGCGAAGGTAAATCAGCCTATTTTCATCTGGTATTACCTTCGCCTAATGAGTGGGGTTAACGGATGTCATCCGCCCCTGTTTTGATTTCCTCAACGACTTCCGGGTTGAGTAGGGTAGACACGTCTCCCAGGTTACTCATGTCGCCAGAAGCTACTTTGCGTAAAATGCGTCGCATGATTTTACCCGAACGCGTTTTGGGTAAGCCGGTTACTACCTGAATGCGGTCGGGCTTGGCAATCGGGCCAATTTCCTCGGTAACGACTTGTAGCACCTCCTTGCGGAAGACGTCTTCGTCGTCTACGGGGCCGTTGGTAATGATATAGGCATAAATACCCTGTCCCTTAATATCGTGGGGATACCCGACAACAGCCGATTCCACCACCATATGATGTTCGTTGATGGCATTTTCGACTTCGGCGGTACCCATACGGTGCCCGGAGACATTGATTACATCGTCGACACGACCAATAATTCGGTACATACCATCTTTGTCGCGACGGGCTCCGTCGCCTGTGAAATACTTATCCTGGAAAGCGGAGAAGTAGGTGGTACGGCAGCGCTCGTGGTCACCGTAGGTGGTGCGTAAGATTGAAGGCCAGGGAAACTTAATACACAATAATCCTTCAATATCATTTCCTGCTAACTCTTCACCCTCGGCATTCATCAGGCAGGGCTGAATCCCGGGGAGGGGATACCCGGCATGAGCGGGCTTCATGGGGGAGTGTGCCCCTAAGCCAGAGATCATGATCCCACCGGTTTCTGTTTGCCACCAGGTATCAACGATCGGACATTTTTCTTTACCAACTTTTTTATAGTACCATTCCCAGGCTTCCTCATTGATGGGCTCACCCACGCTACCGAGGACTTTCAGGGTGCTTAAATCATATTTTTCCACCCATTCATCACCTTGTGCCATTAAGGCACGTATAGCGGTAGGGGCTGTATAGAACTGATTCACCTCGTGTTTGTCGCAAACATCCCAGAATCGGCCGGCATCGGGATATGTGGGTACTCCTTCAAACATAATCGTGGTGGCACCGGCGAGAAGAGGTCCATAAACAATATACGAGTGCCCCGTGATCCAGCCGATATCAGCCGTACACCAGTATACGTCGCCATCCTGATACTGAAATACATTGCGGAAAGAGTAAGCGGTGTAGACCATATATCCCCCACAGGTATGTACTACGCCCTTGGGCTTACCGGTAGACCCCGAGGTGTAGAGGATAAAAAGCATATCTTCACTGTCCATTTCTTCGGCTTCGCAGTTGGCCGATTGGCCGGGCACTTCGTCGTGCCACCACTTGTCGCGTCCATCCTGCATATGGACATCACCGTCACCATTTTTGTAAACCAAAACGGTTTCAATGCTGTCGCAATCCATAGCCAGCGCATCGTCAACTACTTTTTTGACTGGTATATGCTTGGTGCCGCGATTATTGTAGTCGGAGCAAATGACCATCTTGCAGGTAGCATCTTTGATGCGGTCAGCCAGTGCATGGGCGGAGAAACCGGCAAACACAACGGAGTGGATAGCGCCGACGCGGGCACAGGCCAGTACTGCAATAGCCAGCTCGGGTACCATGGGCATATAAAAGCAAACCCGGTCTCCCTTTTTAATACCATTGGCTTTTAAAGCATTGGCCGCCTTGCACACTTCAGCGTGTAATTCTTTATAGGTGTATTTTTTAACCGGATCATTAGGATTGTTAGGCTCCCAGAGGAGGGCTACCTGATCGCCCCGGGTGTCTAAGTGGCGATCAAGGCAGTTTTCGGTAATATTCAGCTTGCCATTGACAAACCATTTTACGTCCGGGCCACGGAAATCCCAGTCCAGTACTTTGTCCCATTTCTTTTTCCAGGTAAATGTATCGGCCTGTTCTGCCCAGAAAGCCTCCGGGTCGGCTACACTGCGTTGGTACACTTCCTGATATTCGGCAAAGGATGTAATCTGATGCGTCATACGATTGGTCATTATTTTTTGTTCCTCTAAATATATAGATATTTAGATTAGTAAATAAATTTTAAAGAAAAAATTTGTCTTTATCCGAACTCCAGGACTTCCTGCACGGTAAGTAGTAGTTCGTCGTTATCGAAAGGCTTGGTTAGATACACTTCTCCTCCGGTTTCATATCCCTGAAAACGGTCTTCCTGTGTACCGCGAGCGGTCAGAAAAACAATCCGCAGATTATCAAATTTTGCTTTTTGGCGCAGCCGCCGGGCCACCTGAAAGCCATCCATTTCCGGCATCATAACATCGAGGATGACAATATCAGGTATGGTAGCTTCTGCTTTTTGCAAGGCTTGCTTTCCATTGACAGCTTTTTCTATCTCGTAGCCTTTTTGCGAAAGCAAAAAAGAGATGGCGGTGAGAATATTTGGCTCATCATCGACAATCAAGATGCGTTTTTTGGAAGTCGTAGTCATCATGTACTAATACATATTCTGATTATCAGGGAAAGTACGGTTTTTTATAGAAAAAAGACGACTTTATCCAAATATCCTTTGCTATTAGCTATCCCATGAAAAGGCATCGACCGGCACTAAAAACTTTGGCAGGGATACGATGAAGGTCGCTCCTTGTCCCAGCTTACTTTCTACCCGGATACTACCTTTATGGTTCTCGACAATCTTCCGGGAAATATACAGGCCCAGACCACTGCCGGCTGGCTTCCCAGATTCCTGATTGTTGACCTGGGTAAATTTGTCAAAAATAAATTGCTGTTTATCCCGCGGTATTCCCCGGCCGTTATCGGATACAGCGAGATGGGCCTGAGATGCATCCTGAGAGAGGGTTACGGTGAGTTGCCCATTCGATTCAGGGCAAAACTTGATGGCGTTAGATAGTAAATTTACGATGACCTGAGTGAGGCGATCACTCTGCCCCAGTACGCGTAGAGGATGTTCCGGAAGCTGTATTTTAGCAACGATGTGATGTTCCCGGATAAGTTGCTGTAGTCCAATAAATGCCTGGTTAGTAATCGTGCGCAGGTCGACGGGGGTAAATGCCTCTTCTTGCGGATCAGCACCAATCTTTTCTACATCGAGAACCTGATTAATGAGGCGGGTAATGCGTTCACTTTCTATGACCAAAATTTGCAAGAATTCTCTTTTTTGGGCCTGCTCTATATTTGGATTGTCGAGCAAGATGCGGCTCAGGGATTTTATAGACGTAATGGGTGTGCGCAATTCGTGGGTAACGGTGGAAATAAATTCTGCTTTTAGGGAGTCCAACTCTTGCAGCCGTTTATTTGCTTCTCGCAGCTGTTGACTTGTTCGCTCCAGTTCTTTGGATTTTCGCTCCAACGCTCGCGAATAAGCAATGGCCTCCTGGGTTTGTTCCAGAATCTTAAGCATTTCTTCCAGGCTAATGGGGTCTTCCTTGGTGATGGATGCTATAATAATTTTTGCCGAGGAGGCACCGATAGACCCGGCAAGATGCGTTTCAGCGAGATTGATAAGCTCGGCTTCTCCGGTATCGTTTTCCTGTAGGCGCTTTCCAAACCTTCCCTCGTAGTGTTTTAGAATTTGCGTACTACGTAATTTACCTAAAAAGCGCTGAAGGAGCATATGGATTTCGCCTACCCGGGCCTGGCGGCGCCTGACCTGGTAGGCTTGCTGTTGTTCCTGGTATTTATAAATATTTACAAACAAATCAGCCTGAGTGACCTCGAGGGGACGCTGCCTGGAGTAAATAGATACGGTAAAGAATGTACTGACGTTGAGTAATAGACTCCAGAAAGACGCATGAGCAATGCGCTCGTTGCTATTCATGGTCAGTAGCTGTTCTATATGCCAACGGCGATCACCCCAAGCTGCCACTTCGCCAGGAGATATCTGAAAAATATCCGGATCCAGCAGGGTAGGGAGGGGAAGTAAAATACACCAGGTAATGAATCCGGTAGTCAGGCCGGCGATAGCACCGTTTCGGGTAGCCTGCCGCCAGTAAAGACCCCCAAAAAGAGCGGGAGCAAACTGGGCTATTGCCGCAAAAGAGATTAATCCTATCGATACCAGGGTGTATTCGCTGGCCACCAGGCGAAAATAGCCGTAGGCCAGTAGTAAAATGACAAAAATACTGATCCGGCGAATGTTGATCAGGGTGCGTTGCAGGTTGTTTTGCTGGTTTAGGCGTAGAAGGCTGGGTTTAAACAAGACAGGTAGAACAACCTGATTACTCAGCATGATGCTGAGCGCAATAGTCGATACAATAACCATACTGGATGCCGCCGAGAACCCACCCAGTGCCACCAGAAGTGCCAGAACAGGCTGACCACTTTTCAGGGGTAAATTTAAAACAAAGGTGTCCGGGTCTATTCCTAATCCGTTGAATTGAAGTAAGCCGGCGATGGCTATGGGCAGGACAAATAGATTGATGAGCAGGAGGTAAAGGGGAAACAGCCAGGTAGCACGTCGCAAATGATCGAGATTAGTATTTTCGACGACACTTACGTGAAACTGTCTGGGCAGCAAGGTAATGGCCAGCATAGAAAGGATCAAAAGCCAAAACCATTGCCAGCCGGTCATACCGGTCGAGTCAAATTGAAATAGCTGTAGTATATTCGGCTGGGTTGCAGCTTCTGCAAAAAGAGGGCCTATACCCCGGTACAGAGCAAAAATAGCAAATAAGCCAATTGCCAGGAAAGCCGCTAACTTGAAAATGGATTCAAAGGCGATGGCCGCCACCATTCCCTCGTGGCGCTCATTAGGGTCGAGCCGACGGGTTCCAAAAAGTATGGTAAAGAGGGTTAAAAATATGGTGATAAGTAGTGCCGGGTCACGATAAAAGGGGATATCTGTGGTTATTGGCAAGCCTCTCAGTACGTTGTAGCTTGTCCCTATTGCTTTTAGTTGAATGGAGATATATGGGATAACTCCCATTACCGCAATAATGGTGGCGATCATCCCCAGGGAAGTGCTTTTGCCGTAGCGAGAACTAATAAAATCAGCAATAGACGTAATGCGCTGATGTTTGCTGATGGTGGCCATCTTATGCATAACGATTAGCCAAAGGGGGGCAAGAATACTGGGGCCCAGGAAGATGGGGATAAAACTCATGCCCCCGGTAGCAGCCCGGCCCACACTTCCGTAAAATGTCCAGGCGGTACAGTATACCCCCAGCGATAATGCATAGACATAGGGATTGTTTACCCAGCTTTTACCACGCGACGATTGCCGTTCGGCTAAATAAGCCACGCCAAACAGGAGCAGTAGGTAGCCCATCGAGGCGATGATAATCAAGGGGTTACTCATAATCAGCCGGCTTATTTTCTGGTGGTGTCTTTTTCCCGGAGCGTACATTAAATCCTTCACAGATCCGGCCTACGGCAAAAATAATTACGAGCCAGGTAATAAAGATGTAGGAGAATAAGGTGGGTAGATCAAAAATGAGGTAGGGTGTACTGAAATAGCGAATTATGGGAAAATTGAATAAGATCAATCCCAATAAAAACAGACCAATCAATTTGGCATTACGGTGCGTATTCACGGTGATAAATCAATGAGGATAAAGGCATAAGTGGCTAGTCCGGTTTATGCAGACAGTATCCAAGTTAGGTAAAAGTGCGTATATCCTAAAAAAGTAGTGACCCTAAAAAGGGCCACTACTTCAGAATTTGTGTTTATCCATCTGGATAATGCTTACTTAATGGCTACTGGCGGTACCAGCGCCGCGGGGAATACGAATGTTTTCGACCATTTCCTGCACATCATCGGGTGGGGCGGGGGTAAAGGCAGAAACAGTCAGGGATACGACAAAGTTGAAGATCATACCCAGGGTGCCGATTCCTTCGGGAGAAATACCGAACCAATACTGCTCGGGAGTACCACCACCGTATTTGAAGTACCAGATATAAACGGCTGTAAAGATCAGGCCAGTTACCATACCGGAGACCGCTCCCTGCATATTCATACGCTTGGAGAAAATTCCCATGACAATGGCCGGGAAAAAGGAGGCTGCTGCCAATCCAAAAGCGAAAGCAACGACCTGAGCTACGAAGCCTGGGGGGTTAATCCCAAAATAACCGGCAACTACCACGGCAACCGTAATGGCTATCCGAGCAGCGATCAACTCATTTTTTTCTGAAATATCCGGCTTTAACCAGTTTTTCAGCAAATCGTGTGCGATAGATGAGGAAATAACCAGAAGTAAACCGGCAGCCGTTGAAAGGGCTGCTGCTAATCCACCGGCAACTACCAGAGCGACCACCCAGGCCGGAAGGTTGGCAATCTCGGGATTAGCCAGTACTATAATGTCGCGGTCGATGGTCAACTCATTTCCTTCCCATCCTCTTGCTGCAGCTACTTCCTCGACAAAGGTTTCGTTAGCGTCGTTATAATACTGGATTATACCGTCTCCATTCTTGTCTTCGTAGGACAAAAGGCCGGTCGTTTCCCAGCTTTTAAACCAGGATGGTACGGAGGTATACTCAGCATCCTTTACCGTATTGATCATGTTCGTGCGGGCAAAGGCGGCAATTGCCGGAGCGGTAGTATACAGCAGGGCAATAAAAATGAGTGCCCAGCCAGCTGATATCCGTGCTCCGGATACTTTAGGGACGGTGAAAAAGCGTACGATAACGTGCGGTAGCCCAGCGGTACCCAGCATTAACGCAGCCGTCACAAAGAACAAGTCTACCCGCCCTTTATGTGCCGTGGTATATTCCTGGAAACCCAGGTCCACCGAAAGCTCATTTAGTTTAGTAAGTAGGGGAGTGCCGTCGCTAAGGAGGGTGCCGCCCAGCCCTAATTGTGGGATAGGATTGCCGACCATCAGCATGGAAATGAAAATAGCAGGAACCATAAACGCAAAGATCAATACGCAGTACTGCGCGACCTGAGTATAGGTAATTCCTTTCATTCCCCCTAAAACGGCGTAGAACAAAACAATGACTACACCAATAACCACACCCCATTCAAAGGGAACTTCCAGGAAGCGAGAGAAGGCCAGGCCTACTCCTTTCATTTGCCCTACTACATAAGTGAAAGAGACAAAAAGGGCACAGAAAACGGCCACCAGTCGCGCCGTCTGCGAATAATAGCGCTCCCCAATAAAGTCGGGCACGGTGAACTTGCCGAATTTCCTTAAATAAGGGGCCAATAATAAGGCGAGGAGTACGTACCCTCCGGTCCAGCCCATGAGGTACTGAGAGCCCTGATATCCCATGAAGGAGATCAATCCGGCCATAGAAATAAAAGAGGCGGCTGACATCCAGTCGGCAGCAGTAGCCATACCATTTACGATAGGCGGAACGCCGCCACCGGCAACGTAAAAGTCAGAAGTTGAGCCGGCTCGAGCCCAGATCGCTACGCCAATGTAGATCGAAAAGGTGATGCCGACGATGATAAACGTCCAAATTTGAACATCCATAATTACTTGTTTTCAGATTTAGAAAAAGAATACGGATGGTTACTTTTCATCCACATCATACTTGCGATCGAGTCGATTCATCAAGTACACATACACGAATATGAGTACCACAAATACATAAATTGATCCCTGTTGAGCGAACCAAAATCCAAGGGGGAATCCACCGATAGTGAATTCGTTGAGTGCCGGGGCAAAAATAATGCCGGCACCATAAGAAACCAGGAACCACACCACGAGCAACCCAATGAGGTAGCGTACGTTGGTTCGCCAGTATCCTTGCAAGTCTTTGTTAGCCATAGCTTATGATTTTCATTTAGATAAATATAGGTATCTCTATGTTTGCATGTATAAATCTACAAAAAAATGTGAGCCTGTAGGCGTACTTGTGTTACATCCTGATCAATACCGCCCTCCAGCGGATTGTCTGAGATGCGGTGATACTCCAACGTGAGCTTGGCATTGTGCCCGTTTAAAAAGTAATTCATGCCGATATCGAGGGCCTGTGGATTAGCTTCGAGGGCATCGTAATTGCCAATTTGATAGGCTACGTAAGGCATTAGTTTTGAGTCTGTAAAATAGTGACCGAAATGTGCATAGAAGGCAGTACCGGTACCTGCCCAGCGGCTGAGGTAGTTTTCGCCATAGTTGAAGCGCAAAATCGAGGCATAGGCATTAACTCCTCCCGTGCGGGTGGGGACGTCGAAAAAGGCGTCTACCGCCAAATGCATGATATCGCCATGAGTCGCCTCCCCGGTATTATACATGCCATTAGGGTGTGCAAAAAAGCCGGCACCAATGCCGAATACTTTCTTCTTTCCCAGATAGCTACCGACCTGATAGGGGAGTTTGGTAGACTCCTGATCCCAGAAATTGTACCGGAAATAGCCTTCGATAATGGTGTTGCCCGTTGGATCATTCTCGTCATTGGGAGTAGAGGCTCCAGTATAGGTCAGGTTTGATTGTCCACCAAAGTCTACACCACCGCCCAGGGGATTGCGGCCGGGGCTGTTAAGGGCGATGCGATAATCAAATTTACCAATTTGTCCCTTGGCATAAATCCCCAGATGCCGGGCAAACTGATCCGAAATCCCCAGGGAATGCCAATGGACAAAGGGGCGCGATTGATCCAGGGTCATGAAATTTAGGGTGCTCTGATTGGCCAGGCGGGTCATTCCTTTCCAGTAGTGCAAGCCCCCGCCAATGTAAAGTTCGTCGGAAACCTTGAACTCTGTCCAGGCATCATGCAGAAACATCTGTGGGCTATTGCTGTCGTTCCCCAGGGCACTTAAGTTGTTTGGCGTAAGACCGTTCAGACCAAAATGGGTGAGAATCAGGAAGCGGGGAGAAATCTGAGCATAAGCCAAAAAACGGGAGCGGCGAATACTAGGGGTAACCCGCAGTTTACTGTCGTCTACCGCTAAATTGTTCGTGGTCGCCCATACCTGATGCCACATAATAAATCGAATGTATTTTTTACCCGAATCATCGAGTTTGAGGGTCAACGGACGGTAACTCCGGTCTTCCTCCTCTGCTTCTTGTGCCCATAAGCTTCCGCTACACAGAAGACTAAAAAGCAGCAGCATGACGTGGATTCTTCTCTTTTTCATCCCAGATGGTATTGATGATTGGTATTAATGTCGGACTAAAGTATATAGTTATCTATATATATACAAGTATATGAGTGAAAAAATATCCATTCAGGAAATTTTCTTTGGAAAGAGGTGCCGGCCGTGATGCAATTATAGGGCACTAAAGTCAAAAAGGGGGATAATGACAAACATCAGTGAAAGTACCGGTGCGAATCCTTATTTTAGGTATTAAAGAACGCGGGTGAGAATGCGGACAATTTCGTAGAACTCCTCGGAAGCGAGGGAGTAGAGGGAGTTTTTTCCATCACGTTCTGCTTGCAGAACGCCTTTATTTTTAAGAATACGCAGATGATGCGAGGCAATTGCCTGTTCAATGTTTAACCTGGTATAGATGTCCGTAACCGTCATTTTACCATTGTCGAACAACAGATCAATAATGGCAATACGGATAGGGTGTGCCACGGAGCGTAGGGTTTCCGTGGCGTTCTCCAGGAAGGATTTATCGAAGTGTGTTTTCATTCTACCGTGTACATAGTAAATATCGAAGTATGTAAATATAACTATTTGTTTTGACTGTAGTTTAGACCATGACTGCCTTTTTCTATTAATTTAACTATGAAGAATGTTATTCCAGGACGCATTTTAGACTTTTTGCAGCAGCACCCCCCTTTTCAGCATCTGTCGACTCCATTTTTGCGTAAGCTGGTGGAAGAGATCGAAGTGCAGTACATCAAGTCGGATACCCCCGTGTTTCATGCCGGTGACCTTGCCCAGTCTCAATTATATATGGTGCGACAAGGTGCGGTGCACCTGTATCGAGAGACAGAAAATGAACGCACTTTGGTCGACACGTGTGACGAGGGAGACCTGTTTGGTTTCCGCCCATTGCTGGCGGATCGCCGGTACATGCTCTCGGCAGTGACTACCGAAGAATCATTGCTCTATGCCATTCCCTCTTCCCTGATCGAGGCACATATGGCAGAAAATCCGGATTTAGCCCTGTATGTAGCCCGGTCTATTGCTGCTGATACCCAACGCAGGTACCAGTCTATGGGCGAAATGGATACGGAGTCGGATGGCTTCTTATCCGAAGTTCAGTTGATCAAGCCCAAGCGTGCTCCGGTCACCTGTTTGGAGCATACTTTGATTAAGGATGCCGCCGCTCGCATGAGCCAACAGCAAGTAAGTTCAATCGTGATTGTCGATAGCCGCGAGCATCCGATTGGTATACTGACGGATAAAGATCTGCGGCGACAAGTCGCCACGGGTAAAGTGTCTATTGACCAAACGGTGACCACAATCATGTCTTCTCCGGTGTTTACGGTTAAGCAAGAACTGACGGCGGCCGATTTGCAGATCGCTATGGTCAAAAATCATATTCACCACTTGGTACTGACCGCTGATGGAACCGACGGATCGCCAGTTTCCGGCATCCTGACGGAGCACGACCTGTTGGTCGCTCAGGGGAACAATCCTGCTGTATTGATTCGGCGTATTCGACGGGCAAGAGATACCAGAGAATTAGCCGCTATACGCGAACGCTCTGAACAGCTCCTGGGCCGTTATATCCAGCAGGAAGTGTCGATTGCTTATATCTCTACGGTCATGACACAGGTCAATGATGCACTTATGCGCCGGGTCATTGATCTGGTACTGATGGAGCTGGACGATGAACCGCCCGTTCCTTTTTGTTGGCTGGCTCTGGGAAGTCAGGGTAGGGAAGAGCAGTTACTACGCACAGATCAGGATAATGCGTTGATCTTTTCTGAGGTAGCACCAGAGAGACTGGATAAGACACGTTCCTGGTTTTTGGCTTTCGCCAAAAAGGTAACCGATGGGCTACATGCTTGTGGTTTTGCATACTGTCCGGCGGATATGATGGCGAGCAATCCGCGGTGGTGTCTGAGCCTGCGCGAATGGCAATTGCAGTTTAGAGCATGGCTCGATGAGCCCGACCCACAGGCAGTGATGTACAGTACCATATTTTTTGATTATCGGCCTGTGTACGGTGAAGGCTCCCTGGCCAGGGCATTGACCAGCCATATTTTTCAGGATCTTGATACCAAAGGACAGTTCCTGACGTTTCTGGCCAAAAACGCCTTGCAAAACCCTCCGCCGCTGACTTTCTTCCGATCGTTTGTAGTAGAGAAAAGTGGAGCTCACGAAGATGCTTTTGATATTAAGGCACGGGCTATGATGCCTCTGGCCGATGCTGCGCGGGTCCTTACACTCGGTTCCCGCCTGGAAAAGATCAATAATACGTTTCGCCGGTTCGAGGAACTGGCGAAAATCGAACCGCAGAATGCCGAACTCTACGAACAGGCAGCAGATGCCTATGAGATTCTGATGCGCTACCGCACACTGCACGGACTTGATGAAGGGGATTCGGGCCGATACATTCGTCCGGATGAATTGAGTAAGATGGAACGATTAAACCTGCGACATGCTTTCTCGCCCATACAAAAGCTGCAAAATTTATTAATGATGCGCTATAAACTGGCGTATTTAATGTAATGGATATGTTCTGGCCGTGGAAAAAAAGATCAAAACGAACTATTCATCCCGATGCTCCGGCTTTTTGGCAATCCTACGAAGCCCTGACCCTGGAGTTGCCCGCTGCCGATACAGCCATTGCTGAAGTACCGTTTGTAGTACTGGATACGGAAACCTCAGGATTAGAGGTAGAGCGTAGCCATATCCTCTCTATCGGAGCTATACGAGTCAAAAACTGGACAATAGCGGTGGCGGACCGCCTGGAATGCCACCTTGATACCGGGACAGTCGATGTTGCAGATTCCGCTGCTGTTCACGAGATTCTTCCACAGCAGCAGACGAACAACCCACGGGCGGCAGAGGTGCTTCCCCGATTGATTGATTTTATCGGTAATAGTACTATTGTTGGCCACCATATTAATTTTGACCGGGCCATGCTCGATAAAGCATTAAAAGAGATCAACGGGGGATATCCCCTGCAGAATTACGTTCTCGATACTATGACCCTGGCCCGGCGTGTTTTTGCTGCTGGGCCACACCATATCCCTAAACCCTGGTCATTAGATGAATTGAGCTCAGCTTTGCACGTTCCTGTATACCAAAGACATACCGCAGGAGGAGACGCTTTTATTACCGCTCTGGTTTTCCTTAAGCTGCTGGCGCGATTAGAAAAGCGGGGTGTTAAAACCCTGGGAGATCTACGGCGGTCAAAGTCAAAATGGTAAACGTTACTTTTCCTGAAAAACGTCCCGAAATACTGTACTTTTGCCTTTTCCATGGCTCGATTTTCTATTTCCCAAAAAACTAGTGCTATGCGCGTTTACGCCCTCATCGTGATTCTTTTCGTCCTTGGTTTGTTTACACAGTGCTCTTTGAAAAAGGAATCCACGGTCGATGCCCCCAAACAAGTACAGGTTGTAAAGTACTCCTTTGAACGGTTCTCTCCTTCTTGCCAGGGCGATAGTACGGACTGTGCCTCCTTTAGAGTAAATTACCCCATATTAAAAGAATATGAGCATTCGCCTGCTCAGGATCGTATCAATGAAGCTATACGCAACGAGGCAAAACAGGCCCTCGGGGTAGGCGAGCCTGATCAGGATGTCGCGGCCATTAGCCTGGAGGAGATGTCCATGCAGTTTTTTTCAGACTACCAACAGATGAAACAGGAAACGGACATTCGTCCTATGGCCTGGGCCGTAGAAGTTGATGGGAAACTTATCTATCAGTCCGACGAGATTATTACGGTGGCAATGAACAGCTATCAGTTTACCGGTGGTGCTCATCCGAATATGCATACAGCACTGTTAAACTTTGATCGTCAGACGGGGGAGCAGCTAGAGTGGCCGGATATCCTGATTGATTCGACGGCTTTCATCCATCTGGCAGAACAGCAATTCCGCAAAGCCCGCCAAATCGGATCAAATATGGCTTTGGATAAAGCCGGGTTCTTTTGGGGTGGTTCATTTCATCCGCCAGCCAACTTTTCTTTGCAGGAAAATGGGCTTCGTTTGTTTTATAATAATTATGAAATTGCCCCCTACGCATTAGGGCCAACTGATTTTACCATCAATTACAGTCATTTAGGGGATGTCGTTAAACCAAGATTCATTGAGCAGACAGAGCAAGAACAGGAGTAAGCAGGATGGGGGACGGTTGTTTGTACTATTTTTAATAGTCTGGATTATCCTCAACGGGGTGCAGGCTTTTTTTACCCATTTAGATCCCGATGAAGCCTATTATTGGATTTATTCCCGCGACCTGGCTTTTGGGTATTTTGACCACCCACCTATGGTGGCGGGATTGATAAATCTGGGCTACAAACTGTTTCAGAACGAATTGGGTGTTCGCATAGGAACTATTTTACTTCAGGCTGGTACCTTTTATGGTACATACCTCCTGGTTGGCCGTCCGGCTGAGCGCCGAAAAGTATGGTTGTTGATTGTACTTCTGGCGGCTGTTCCACTGTTAAATGTCTACGGTTTCATTATGACACCCGATGGACCATTGTTATTGCTGGCGGTCTTATTCTTGCTACTGTTTCGTCACTTCTTACCGGAGGAAGGCAACACCCCGAAGCCTCAATGGTGGGTGGTTATTGCCCTGGGGGCTATTATGGCGGCGTTATTGTACAGTAAATACCACGGCATTGTCTGGATCGGCCTTTGTACCCTGGCTATGTTATCCACCTTGCTAAAGAATAGCCGCTATTACGTGGCTGCGATTATTGGTGTAATTCTTTTTCTACCCCATTTGTACTGGCAGTATGAGCATGGATTTCCTTCCTTTCGCTACCACTTATCGGGCCGGGATGATCCCTACGAACTCAAACATACGGTAACTTACCTACTTAATCAGGTGGTTATTTTCAGTCCCTTTTTATTTCCGCTGTTGCTAAAAGCGCTTTTTAAACCGGCCGTCAACAATAGGATGACCCGCGTTTATCAGTGGTTGATTTATGGATTCTGGGTATTCTTTTTCCTGATGAGTTTTAAGGGCCATGTTGAACCACAGTGGACGGTACTTATTAGTATCCCGCTATTGGTCCTGGCTTATCAGCAAGGTATTCGTCAGTCGGTGTTCTACAAGTGGTTGATGCGTATGGGGATCATCTCCATTGTCATACTAATCCCCGTGCGGGTGTTACTGGTTTGGAATTACGCAGGTATTAAAAGTGAGTTTCACCAAACTGGGTGGGCTGATCAATTACAAAAAGAGGCTGGTGAACTTCCAGTTGTTTTCTCCAATTCTTATCGCGACCCCTCGGTTTATGCTTTTTACACGGGCGAACGTACCTATACATTTACCGATGTTTACTACCGTCCTAATCAATGGGATATCTGGTCGTGGGAATCTGATTTACATGGTAAAGACGCGCTCTTGGTAGGGAAAGAGCGTTGGGACTGTCCGGAGTGCACTCCTTTTCGGACCCCCGGACTGAAGGGCCAACTGAAGGTAATGGAAAATCTGCAGGTCAGCCAAAAGGTCGATATGACGTATGTGCTGGAAGAAACCGATTGGGCGGGAGGCGACAGCATCTCCCTGTCCATACAGCTGTATAATCCTTATCCGCACGACATCTATCCTGATCGGGGCAACATGCCCCTAACCTTCTCTGGCCTCTTCTTTCGAGCGGGACAGGTACTACATCTGGAACCTCTTGCAGCCTCTACTTCGGTATGGCCTGCTAAAGACACGATTTCTTTCCTGGGAAGCGTGGTCTTACCAATCGATCTACAGCCCCCTTTTGATTTCTCGATTGGCATCAAAACGGGGAATCTACCTCCGGCACGTAATAGCTTTCAATGGACGCAGGTGAGGTGAGGTTTGAAGTGTGAGGTATGAGGTATGAAGTGTGAGGTATGAGGTATGAAGTGTGAAGTGTGAGGTATGAAGTGTGAAGTGTGAGGTATGAGGTGTGAGGTATGAGGTATGAAGTGTGAAGTGTGAGGTATGAGGTGTGAGGTATGAGGTATGAAGTGTGAGGTATGAGGTGTGAGGTATGAGGTATGAAGTGTGAAGTGTGAGGTATGAGGTGTGAGGTATGAGGTGTGAGGTATGTGTCAATTCCTAAAAAAAGTAGGGTAGTGTTTAGAAATGTGTGTCTCAAAAAAAAGATGAGATTACATAGATGAAAGAATTAAACAACCAAGACAAATCACTTGAAAGCTTTGACTTCAAGTCGTTTGAAGAGGCAG
>Ga0102940_1000991_pt1 | contig 18857 bp, 12 predicted proteins | sample SalPonR2_C_D1_MG_FD_78215 | JGI IMG/M metagenome (GOLD analysis project Ga0102940, IMG submission 78215) | Salt pond soil microbial communities from South San Francisco under conditions of wetland restoration - Salt Pond MetaG R2_C_D1_MG | ecosystem: Environmental > Aquatic > Marine > Intertidal... | reverse complement strand
TCGACCAGGCTCAACCTAGTTTGTTCGTTCCTTGTGGCATTCGATACACGCGGTATCCGCGGGCTTCTCGACCTTCATTTCCTTGTGACATCCCATGCACTGCTGATGATAGGCAGCCTTGAGACCGGGCTTGCCCGGGTCCTTGGCATCAAAAGCCTGTCCATGACAGCTTGCACATTTGGGGGGATTCAAGGATACTGGGGAGTTATGATGACATCCCTGACAGGTCGTGCCCGGCTCGCCGTGGAAGTACCCGGCCAGAGTGGAATCCTTCATGGCTTCGTCCATCTTTTTGACGATCTTGCGATGGGGAAACTTGGAAGGCTCGTACTGGTCGGACAGGGAACCGATCTCCACGAATTCGGGAATATCCTTATCGGCCACGGTCTGCGCGGTCACCGTGCGGGACTGAACCAGTCCGGCCGCGATCAGAGTCCGTTCCTCATCGTTCTGCACGGAAGCGACAGCCTCGGCAGGCAGGGTGACGTGACACGCGGCGCAGGAATCCTGATCCTGCTTTTCGTTCAGGAAGGTATGACACCCGGCGCAGCGGGGTTCTTCCTGACGGGCCTGGTGGCATCCCACGCAGCTTCTGTCGGACTGAGCCAGATGCATGGCCTGCTCGAGCTGGACAAAACCGCCCTTCTCGGAACCCTTGACCGTATGACAGCTCTCGCTGCAGGACTCCATGGCCGCATGGTGGCAGGTGCGGCAGTCATCGACCACGCCCTCGTGGGCCTTATGATTGAAGGCGACCACGGAAACGGGGGTACCTTCAATGGCTTTTGCACCGGGAGCGGTGAGCAGAACCACATCGGGCTGGTTGCGCTTCATACGGGGCACGTCGGCAACTTTCTTGATTTCTTTGGTCTTTGCACTGTCGTGACAGCCTGCACAATCCACAGGTCCGCTCTCCTGACCGGCCTTCTCCACCTTGAGGTGACAGGAGACACAGGAGGCATGGGAAGCATCGGCCATGGACCGCACATCACCTTCAGCCTCTTCCTTGTGGCAGTAACGGCAGGTCTCTTCCTCACCTTTGGCGTAGAACAGGACCTTTTTGGCCTCGTCATACTGGTGGTGACACACGGAGCAGTTGTCTTCCTGACCAGCCGCCGGAGCAATGGCCTTGGAACTTTCGTGACGGTAGTGCAGAGACTTGTCCATGCCCATGGGCTGCCGAACATCGGCCACCTCGGGCTTGGTCGTGTGGCAGGTGCGGCACTGGCTGTCCAGGGGACCGGATTCCTGCCCGGCGTCCACCATTTCCTGATGACACCCGATACAGTTGGAGTGGTAGATATCCTTCACGGTTTCGGCGTCAGAATCATCCAGACGCTTGAACATGAGAGACATCTCTCCGTCCTTCTCCTCCAGGTGACAGGCAGAGCAGTCCTTGCCGGTCTCGGCCAGGGCTTCGGTGTGTTTGTCGTGAAAAAATGTCACTTCCGGATACTCAAGCTCTCCGAAAGCCGCCATCGTCTCGATCGTGATTCGGTCGGCCCGTTCAGCTTTTGGCGCTGCGTTCTCCCTCGAGGCGCCGACCTCGAGACAGGAGACTACAACAATCGCCAGCACTGACAGGAATCCAACCCATCGCAGCAGAGGTTTTCCCTTCTCCATAACTCCCAATCCTTTAGGTTTTGGTGAATATATACCATTTCACACCACCGCCAGTCACTTCACTTTCCCAAGACAGGGAGCTGAAAACATGTGGCGGCAAGGTCTCCCGGAGCGACACAGCTTCCGGTTTTTCCCTCAATGATCCAAGACATGGCTGTCTGTGTTATTTCGACCTGGTTAGTCAACAATATTCCAGCCCGATTCGCTATACAATCACCAAAACCCCGTCAAGGGCAAAACATATTATTCACATACAAGCACAATACCCTGAAAGGCATAAAAAAAGCCGGATTCGTTTTGAAACGAATCCGGCTTATCCGAGCCCTGGCGCTGAAAAAACGCTATCTTACATGACACTCACCACAGGTGATGGGGCCGACTCCCTGCTCGTTATGACAGGTTGTACACTGCTGATGGTAGGCATCCATCAGCCCGGGTTTATTTTCTTCCGCCTCGAGTCCGTGACAGTCGGAACAGGCTGAATCCTCGGAACTCTCCCCTTCCAGAAGAACTCCGTCTTCGTACACGTGATGACAGACCGAGCAGTCACCTTCTATCCCTTCCATTTCCATGTGTTCGTCGTGACCGAAGACGGATACCGGACGTTCCAGGCCGGAGAAGGCATCGACCTTGAACACCGAGTAGTCATCCTGGGAGCAGGCCGTGGACACATACAAGGCAAGCCCCAGAACAACGGCAATGGGAATAATAAACTTTTTCATCATGGCTGACCTCTGTTCTCGGGGTTATACGGCGCCCGGCTTTTCCATACAATCGTAGATGATATCACCCAGGAACTTGAGCTCTATGCCGAGCTCATAGTGGTGGATAATGTCTTCCAGACCGCCGTGGCAGTTATGACACGGCGCGATGCACACCTTGACTCCGGTCGCCTTGAGCTGCTCGGCCTTGATCCGATTGCCCGTCACCCGGGCATTTTTGTACGGAGGACCGCAGTTGATGACCCCGCCTCCGGCGCTGCAGCAGTAGTTGTGTTCCCTGTTCGGGGTCATTTCCACAAGTTCCGTACAAAAGGCGCGGACCACTTCCCGGGCCTTTTCATGCAGACCGCGACCACGAACCACGTTGCAGGGATCATGGAACGTGACGGGTTCCTCGAACTTCCTGGCTACCTTGATCTTCCCTTCGTTGAGCAGATCCCAGTAGAACTCCAGAGCATGGATAATGGGCACAGGAGGCATTTTCCACCCCAGAACTCTGTTGCCGGTATCGTAGACCGAGCGAAAGGCATGGCCGCATTCGCCCATGACGATCTTCTTGACCTTCAAGCGGGCGGCGGTATCAAAATGCATCCGCTTGAGGCGCCCCATTAGTTCGGTATCCCCGGTGTACATGGCCATATCACTGTTATCCCACCCCGGGGTTCCCGGCATGGTCCAGTCAACTCCGGCCTCGTGCATAATCGCAGCGGCCTGGTAGATGAGCTGGGTACGGAATTTGGGCTCAGGCCCGATGACCGAGTACATGATCTCGGCCCCTTCCTTTTCCACAGGAATGCGCAGGCTCGGAATCTCGTCCCGGGCTTCATCTTCCTGCCACTGCAGGCTGTCGATCCATTCGTCGTCCTTGACCCACATCTGGTTCATGGTCGCCGAATGGCTGTGCGCGGTGTCCTGAATGTACTGCGGGGTGACCCCGAGCTTATGACAGATGCGCCGGACAATGGACATCATATACGCGGTATCGATCCCGAAAGGACAATACTGCACGCAGCGTCGACACAGGTTACACTCGGTGTAGGCCACCTGGGCACACAGCTTGATCTCGTCGACAGTCAACTTGCCGTTTTTATCCAGCATCTTCCAGATGGTCTGCTTGACCTTCCCAACGGGGGAAAATGCGGGATCACGATCCTTGGACATAAAAAAGTGACACGCCTCGGAACAGAGCCCGCAGTGCACGCACGCATCCACATACGCTTTGAGACGTGCTCCGGTTTCCTTATCCAGAACCGTATTGATCACGGACTCGATACGTTCCGGGGTCAGCTTCGCAGCCCCCTGATCAATTCCAATATCGGCTATCAGCTCTCTTTCCTTCATGACAGACTACTCCTCAAGATTACCAGTCCTTGGCGAACCGGACAGCACCGAATTCGGCGCCGATGTACGCACGTGTGAGCGGGGCGTAGAACATATGACTCAACCGGGTGAACGGAATGGCGACCAGGGCGATCTCTCCGGTCAGAATGTGGAGGATCAGCATCGGATTATACGGTCCGATCTGGTAATGAGCCAGAAAGCCGGTCAGAAAGGGAGCGGCGACCATGGCCAGAATTCCCCAGTCCGAGGCTGTAGTGACATACTTCACCTCGGGAATGGTCAGCCTGCGGTACGCGAAAAAGCAACAGGCACCGAGAACGACCAGCGTCAGAATATCGGCCACGCCTTCCGGAATTGTCCAGAAAGACACCCCGATGGCCTCATCCAGCATGATCATGTGGGCCATAAGAAACAGAGGCGCGATGAACAGAGACAGGTGAAACGCAAAGGTAACCACGGTCATGACCGGATTGAGACGCATGTTCCGGGCGCCGAAGGGAATGGACCAGTGCAGGATGGACCGCAGACCGTATTTGAGATTCATGTAGTTCAGGACGACAGGGTCCTTGTCCTTGGCCGACTGATAACTCTTTACCAGCTTGTAGACGATGCCGAGAAAAAAGACCGCCCAGGCGAGCCAGGCCAGAGGACCGGCAACAAAATTATAGACAGCATGCATGATTCGTCCTCCTTATCCGGTAATGTTCGCCACGAGTTCCACAATGCGGACAAACTTGCCGTCTTTGATAGCGCGAATGAGGACCTTGGTCCCGTCCTGGCTGAAGGTCGGATCCCAGGCCTCATCGAATTTTTCGGCATACGGTTTCCCGTCCACCAGGATGAGATGCTTTCCGCCCTGCTCGACCTTGGCGGCAACATGCCCCCCGTCAGCGCTGATAATCGGCTGCCAGGCCATGTCGCAGCCTGCACTCCAGGTCGTGCCGTTGACGCACACAAACCACTTTCCATCATCCTTGCCGATGGCCGCAACGGTTCTGCCGTTTTTGCTGACCCGCAGGTCAGTGACCATATCGGTAAATGTCTTCTCCCACGGGGTACCGTTCACGGCCACGGTCCACAGCCCGAATTTAGGAGCGCAGATAGCGGCCAGGGTCTGCCCGTCGCTGCTGAACTGCGGCTGCCAGAGCTGAACAAAGGAAGGGTCCCAGACAATATTTCCATCTGCGGCCATTCCCCACTTTCCATTCAACTTGACCGGTGCAAAGACTTCCTTGCCGCCGGGTTTAAAACACGGTTCCCAGACACTGGCGTACTGCTGTGGCCAGGGAGTGCCGTCCACCGCAATGGTGTAGTCATACAGTGAGGTACGGACCTGGGCGGCAACGGAGGTTCCCTCGTCGTTAAAGACCGGAGTCCATACGTTGACAAAATTCCGTTCCCACGGCGTACCGTCGATGGCAACGCTGTACGCTCCCTCCTGGAACTTGTAGATCTCGGCCTGGCCCATGGAAACGGTCTGCACTGCGGCTGCGCTCGCATTACCTTTGGGGCTCAGTGCGAAGTTGTTGGCATTATCGAACATGGTCTCCCACGGTTTGCCGTCAACCAGCATCCCGTAGGTCATGGAATCCTGAAGGGCCGAGGCAATAACGGAACCGTCTTTGGAGAACCGGGTCTCCCAGATAAAGCCGTAATACTCTTCCAGGGCCTCTCCATCGATACTCAGGGTGTACTCCCCGTCATCAACGGCAATAACGACCAGCCGTCCGTCCGGAGCATATCTGGGATACCAGATCCGTTCATGGCGAGCTTCAAGCAGGGTCTCATTGACGCACATGCCGAACTCCATATCTCCGGTTTTCACCACTGCAGCTACCTTTTCCCCATCGGGACTGGCCTGCGATTCCTCTCGCCACTCGATCTCCGAGTCACACCGAGAAATCTCGGCAATCGTTCGGGTGCCCGGATCCCAATCCCAGGCCGAAGTGTCAATCATGCGAATTCCTCCTCTTGTAATGAGAGCGTGAGCATCACCTCTCCTTGGAAAATTACGGCCCGAGTAGCCAATTTTCAGGAGTATGTACAGTATCTTCGCAAGAAAAAGCAAAAGCAGACTCAATTACTCTGCTTTAATTCATACCAAGCGACCGGAAAATAAGGAAGATTATCATTTCCTCCAGTCCCCCCCCCCAAAAAAAAGAGGCCCCTTGACTCAAGGGGCCTCCAATATGAGACGTCGCGTTAAAAAAACCGGGAAAAGGACTTATTTGCCCAGCACTTCCAGGGATTCCTGTGCGATTTCGAGCTCTTCGTTGGTGGGAATAACCCAGATGGCCACACGACCGTCATCACTGCCGATCGCTTTGGCTTTCTTGACCCGTCCCGCGTTACGCTCGGTGTCGATGACGATCCCCAGACCTTCCAGGCCTTCACAGACTTCCTGGCGGACAATATCGTCGTTTTCGCCGATGCCGGCGGTGAACACAATGGCGTCCAGGTTGCCCACAACAGCGGCAAAGGCCCCCACGTACTTCTTGATCCGGTAGACAAACATGTCCAGAGCCAGTCTGGCCTGCTCATTGCCGTTATCAACTGCCGAATGGATATCACGCATGTCGTTCAGGCCGCAGACGCCTTTCAGGCCGCTCTGCTTGTTGAGCATGTTGTCGATCTCTTTGGGGGTCATCCCCTTCTGCTCGGCAACGTAGGCACAGATGGAGGGATCGATGTCCCCGCTGCGGGTGCCCATCATCAGACCTTCCAGGGGGGTCAGGCCCATGGTGGTATCAACACATTTGCCGTTCTTGACAGCGGCCATGGAGCAGCCGTTGCCGAGATGGATGGTGATCAGGTTGACATCATCTTTGGCTTTGCCCAGCTGCTTGGCAGCCTGCTTGGTGATGTACTTGTGGGAAGTGCCGTGAAAGCCGTAGCGGCGGACACGCAGTTCCGTGTACATCTCATAGGGCAGCGGGTACAGAAACGCCTTCTTGGGCATGGTCTGATGGAACTCGGTATCGAACACGGCCACCTGAGGCACGTTCTCGAACAGCTCTTCGGCCACTTCAATGCCCATAAGATTGGCCGGATTATGCAGGGGACCGATGGGAATATTGGCCCGGATGGCATCCTTGATTTCGGGAGTCACCACGCAGGGTTTGGTGAAATCCTCACCGCCCTGGAGCACACGATGGCCCACAGCATCGATTTCGGAAGTGGAAGCGATGACTCCAACCTCGGCATCGGTAATCATGTCCACGACCATATGCATGGCGGTCTTGTGATCAGGAACAGCCTCTTCCCGTGAAACCTTCTTCTCAGCATCCGTATCGGGATTGGCCTCATGCTTGACGGCACCCATGGTTTCGCCGATCCGTTCGACCAGGCCGGTGGCCATGACGGCCTCATTTTCCATGTTCAACAGCTGATATTTGAGGGAGGAGCTCCCGGAGTTGATAACCAGAACTTTCATAATACTCTTTCCTTATACAAGCCCTTTCTCGGCTTGTGCCTGAATTGCGGTAATCGCAACAGTGTTGACAATGTCGGGGATAGTACACCCACGACTCAAATCGTTGACCGGCTTATTCAATCCCTGGAGGACCGGTCCAATAGCCACGGACTGCGCTGCGGAGCGCTGAACCGCCTTATACGTATTGTTTCCGGTATTCAAGTCCGGGAATACGAAAACAGTTGCCCGGCCGGCAACCTGGCTGTCGGGAAGCTTGGTCTTGGCCACGGAAGGATCGATGGCAGCATCGTACTGCAGCGGACCTTCAAGGAGAAGCTGGGGAGCACGCTCTTTGGCTATGCGGGTCGCCTCGATAACCTTTTCCACATCCGCTCCCTTTCCGGACGCCCCGGTGGAATAGGACATCATGGCCACTCGGGGTTCGACCCCGAAAATTCGGGCGGTTTCTGCAGAACTGATGGCGATTTCCGCCAACTGGTCGGCACTGGGATTCGGATTCACGGCGCAGTCGCCAAAGACCAGGACCCGGTCCTTGAGGCACATCAAAAAGACGCTCGAGACAATGGACGCGCCCGGCTTGGTCTTGATGATCTGAAAAGCGGGTCGAATGGTATGGGCCGTGGTATTGATCGCCCCGGAGACCATGCCGTCGGCATGTCCCTTCTGGACCATCATGGTCCCGAAATAGGTCTCATCAACCATGGTATCCCGGGCCACCTCGACGGAAATCCCTTTCTTCTTGCGCATTTCCATAAATGAATCCACATATTCGTCGAACAGGGGACTCTTATCCGGCTGGACAATGTTGGCCCCGGACAAATTCAGGCCCAGCTCCGAAGCCATCTTATGGACCGTGTCCTCATTGCCGAGCAGGGTGACATCGACGACCCCACGACGCATGAGAATTTCAGAAGCCCTGAGGATACGGTCACAAACTCCTTCGGGAAGGACGATGTGCTGCTTCCGGGCCTTGGCTTTTTCAATCAGGCTGTACTCGAACATCTGAGGAGTAATCTTGCTGGAGCGTCGCGTGGCCAGACGATCCCGAAGTTCATCGGTATCCACACTGGACTCGAAAACCCCGAGGGCCGAAGCGATTTTTTTCTGGTTGTCCGGATCGATCTTGCCGTACAGGTTGTTCAAGGTCCGGGTTGTCGGGTAGGTGGCATCCTTGACCAGCAGCACGGGAACCGGAACACCGGTCCATCCTTCGATGAGCCGGGAAACACTCTTGGACGGGGCAATTCCCCCGGTCAGCAGCACACCGGCAATGTCCGGGTAGGAAGAGGACAGCCGGGACGCCAGGCTGGCCAGAATGATGTCGTCACGATCCCCGGGGGCAACAATCAGGCTTCCCTTGGCAATATAGTTGAGGAAGTTGCCGATCTGCATGGCAGCAATCACATAATCGTCCACCTGGGCTTCAAGGCGATCCTTGCCGTACAACACCTGGGCGTCCAGCCAGTTCATCACGTCCGCCACAGTGGGACGACCGAGATTGTCGTCTTCGGGAATCACGTACACCAGCGGCTTGGGCTCGGTATGAAACCGGTCTTTGAGGGTTTCAATCATCCCCTGGACATTCTCGACCTCGACCCGATTAATGATGCAGCCCAACACGTCAACACCCTTTTCTTCAAAGGATTCGATGGTCAACTGCGTTGTCCCGACGATTTCATCAGACCCTTTCTGACTGGCGTTGGAAACAATCAGGACCGGCGCACCGAGATTCGCGGCGATGTCGGCGTTGATATCGAATTCAAAGGCCGGGCTGCCGCCCTCGAAATCCGTTCCTTCGCAGAGGATGAAATCGCACTTGGCTTCCAGCGCCTTGTACTTCTTAAAAATATTCTCCATCAGGATGGAGCTCTGCCCGTTGTTGACCAACTCCCGGGCCTCTTCGATGGTATAGGCGTAGGTCTCGTCATACCTGATCCCGAGATAGAACTGGGACAGTACCAGGTTGATGTCGTGATCCCGTCTTTCATCCGGAGTCGTGTTGATGATCGGCCTGAAAAAGCCGACCTTTCGGATATCCCGCAGCAGAAGCTGCATGACTCCGAGAACGACTGCGGATTTTCCGCTTCTGCTCTCGGTCGCTGTGATGTACAAATTTTTAGCCATAGTCTTTTCCTTCATGGGCTGGGTTCAAGTGAGAAAGCACTCACTTTGCAACAATAGCACGCTGCCACCTGAAAAAACGATCTTCACCTCTTGAGATCTCATCTCAAGGCGATAGGCGATGAACCGTATCAAAAAAAAGAGACAAAGTCTCCCCATTGAAACCTTGTCCTTTTTCGAAATGCACTTCTTTGACCGAAATCTCTTTGTTCAAACAACCAAACTTCGAAAAAAAACAAAATCTCTTCGTCCATGTCTTCCATCAAAAACCGACCGGGCAGAAGCTGCCCGGTCGGTAAAGTCAACGCTACAGAGTTTCCGCGTAAATCTCGATGGGATGCTTGATAGCGATCTTGTCGTGATTCTGGGAAAGCATATCCGTAATCTGATGCATGCAGGCGGGACAGCCTGCAGTCACAACCTGGGCACCCGAGGCAACAATATTGTCACGCTTGTGCTGCCCGATGGTTTTGGACATGTCGTAGTGGTTCAGGTTGAAGGTACCGCCCATTCCACAGCACTTGTCCGCCTCGTTCATCTCAACGAACTCATATGCGGGATTGCTTTTCAGCAGTTCCCGGGGCTGAGCCGCAACACCGAGGGATTTCTTGAGATGGCACGGATCGTGGTATGTCACCTTTTGGCCGCCGGTCGGGGCTTCTTCCGGAGCCTTGTAGCCGAGCACGTCAACCACGAACTGGTTCACATCCATGGTCTTGTCCGCGATGTCCTTGATCTTCGCCTTGACATCCGCCGGATAGTCATCGCCCATCATTTCCCAGAGTTCCTTGATGGTCGAGGTGCAGGAAGCACAGGCAGTGATGAAGTAGTCGTAACTGCCGCCCTCGAAGGCCTTCAGGTTGATGGCCACCAGTTTGTGGTAGGAGTCAAGATCACCGGAAGCCAGGGACGGAATCCCGCAGCAGGCCTGCTTTTCGGGCATAAACACCCCGACACCGTGGTGCTTGAGCACCTTGAAGGTGGCATCTGCAATCCGAGGGTACATCTTGTCAAGCAGACAGCCCGGGAAAAAGGCGACTCGCAGCCCGCTTTTTCCAGCCGGGGTATCCATGGACTTGACCATGCTGTGCAGAGACTTTTTGGCAAGAGGCATGAAATGCCGATCACCGATGATAGGCGACATCAGCTTGGAGCAGGATGTTCCGATCAGGTCGTCAGCCTTGGAAACGAAGAGTCCCTGAAACTTGGAAGCCACGTCAACCAGGTTGTTGAACAGCCCCGGTCTGGTCAGCATACCGCGCAGGATAGCTTTTTTGGTCGCAGGCAGGCCCATGTAGCCGTTTACGATGGCCCGGCCCTTGATGAAGATATCCATGACCTTCACACCGCTCGGGCAGTTGGCGGCGCAGGATCCACACAGCAGGCACATGTTCAGCTTATCCTGCACTCCCTTGGGATCTTTGATCATTTCATGGGCAAGATTTTCCAGAAGCGCTATCTTGCCCCTGGTAACGTCACCCTCTTTCATAGTTTCAGTAAAAACCGGGCAGACAGCCTGGCACATCCCGCACTTCATGCAGGTGACCATCTGATCGTCCAGTTCTTCGAGCATTTTCGCTAATTCATGAACGTCAGCCATTTAGCCCTCCTATCCGATGATCTTGCCGGGGTTAAGGATATAGTTAGGATCAACGGCTTTCTTCATTTTCCGGCAGTACATCAGGGTGTTTTTGCCGACTTCCTTTTCCATCCACTTGGATTTGGCGATGCCGATCCCGTGTTCACCGGAAAGAGTCCCGTCAAGAGAAAGGGCCACGTCGAAGATTTCATCGACGGCCTTTTCCACCCGCTCGAACTCGGCATGATCGCGACGATCGGTCATGATGGTCGGATGCAGGTTTCCGTCCCCGGCATGGCCGAAGGTACCGATCTGAAGATCGTACTTCTTGCCGATGTCGTTGATGGCCTTGACCATGGCCGGAATGTTGCTCCGGGGCACGGTGGCGTCTTCGAGAACAGTGGTCGGCCGGGCCCGGGCAAGAGCCGGAAGAGCGGCGCGGCGGGCTTCCCACAGCTTGTTCTTCTCTTCGGCATTCTTGGCCATGGTCACGCTGGTGGCCCCGACCTTGTTGCAGATGTTGACCACCTTTTCGGCGTCCTCTTCAACCTGCCCGGAGTGGCCGTCAACTTCGATAAGCAGGATGGCTGCGGCATCGACGGGCATACCGGCCTTGGTGAAGTCTTCCACGTAGTTGATGGTGGCGTTGTCCAGAAACTCGAGGGTACAGGGGATAATATGGTTGGAGATGATCTGAGCCACGGTTTCCGAAGCCTTTTCCAGATCATCGAACTGAGCCAGCATGGCCTTGGACGCAGCCGGCGGCGGAACGAGCTTGAAGGTCAGAGACTCGAACACGCCAAGCGTTCCTTCTGAGGCACACATAAGCTGCTGCAGGTTCAGACCGGTAACGCCCTTAACGGTCTTTCCGCCGGACTTGATCAGGTTGCCGTTCACGTCGAAAAAATCCACGCCCATAACGTAGTCTTTGGTGACTCCGTATTTCAGTCCGCGAAGACCACCGGCATTTTCAGCCACGTTTCCGCCCAGAGTGGAAACGGCCTGGGACCCCGGATCCGGGGGATAGAACAGACCACGGGACGCGACTTCGGTCGCGAACTTGGCTGTGACCACACCGGGCTGGACCACTGCGTACAGATCCTGCTCATTGATCTCCAGGATCTTGTTCAGTCCGTTGGTCAGAAGAACAACACCGTTTTCCTTGGTAGGGATGGTGCCGCCGCTCAGATTCGTTCCGGAGCCGCGAACGGTGATGGGCAGCTTGTTTTCGTTGCACAGCCGAACACATTTGCCGAGCTGCTCGCTGTTGGTGGGCCGGAGGACCAGTTCCGGGATCACCGCATCGAGGACGGCGGAATCGTATGAATAGGAATGACGATCAGCCTCGCTATCCATAACATTTTCAGCGCCGAGAAGGTTCTTGAACTCATTAACCAATGCTTTCGAAATCATTATCCACTCCTTGGGATTCTGAATCCACTCCAGATAATTCCAATCGGATTGACCTTAACACAATCACCACCGGCATACGACATGCTGCGGAGGTGGAAAAATTTGACAACCATGACGGTCGCAATCTGAAAATCGGAACAGTTCGGGAAAACTCTGAGGAAGAAATACGGGGACGGCAGATGCCGCCCCCGTTGAATCGGATACCTAACCTAGTACAGGCCGGTGAAGAACACGAAGCTCATCAGGCTGGCAACGATGCCCACGACCAGTCCGTAGAGCAGGAAAGGCCATACGGTCCGCTTGAGGATCGTACCTTCCATGCCGGACAGGCCGACAACGGCACATACTGCGACGATGTTGTGGATACAGACCATGTTGCCAAAGCCGCCACCGACTGCCTGAGCGGCAACGATGATCTGACGGGGCAGATCGAGCTGACCGGCAACGCCCCACTGGAATTCAGCGAAGAGCAGGTCGGATACGGTATTGGAACCGGTGATGAAGGAACCAAGTCCGCCGACAAAGGAGGCGACCATGGGCCATGCATTGCCTGCCAGGCCGGAAACCGCCTTGGCCATGGCCAGAGGCATGGAGGGGTAACTGTTGGGGTTCAGGGCGGTATCGGTGATGCCGGACCCGCGGAAGATGGACACCAGGGCAACGGCTGCGAACAGAGCGATGGCCGGATTCTTCATCTTGGCGATAGACTCTGTCCAGGCCTTGGAGACCGCATCACCCTTCATGCCGTGGATGAAGATGGTCAGGATGGCCACCAGAACGAAGGGAATGGTACCCGGCAGGTACAGATACATGATCTTGTTGTTGACGGACTCATATCCCAGGATATTGCTGAAACTGATGGACTGCCCTGCGAGCATGCCTTTCAGACCGAGTTCGGGGATACGGGTGAGGACCAGAATAATGCCGATCAGAATGTAGGGCAGCCAGGCCTTGAACTGGGACATGTGGGCGGTGAACTTGGTGTTTTCACCGGCATGAACGGAACCGGTCCATTCAGGATCCCATTTGGCAGGATCACCAAAATCAAAGTGATCGGAAGGAAGGGCAAACCCTTTTTTGGCGCCGACAATAATGACTCCCAGTCCGATCAGACCACCGATCAGGGACGGGAACTCGGGACCGACGAACCATGCGAAAGCAAGGTAGGGAACAATGAAGGCCACGGATGCGAACACACAGAACTTCCATGCACCGAAGCCGTCGGCCCAACGCCGATTGGGGCCGAAGAAACGGGTGATGAAGCCAAGCATGAAGATGGGCAGAATGAAGATCATCAGGCCGTGCATGAGAGTGGCCCACTGGCCGATGACCATGTTGAAAGAGTCCATGCTGGTGAAGTTCAGTCCGGGGATACCAGAGGCAACAGCATTTTCAACGGGCTGCTTCAGGTATTTGAGGCCGAGGACGACCGGAGTACCAACTGCACCGAATGTGACCGGAAAAGAGTTGAACACCAGACAGATGACAGCCGCAGCCAGAGCCGGAAAGCCGAGGCTCAAAAGCAGCGGAGCAGCCAGGGCTGCGGGAGTACCAAAACCGGCGGCACCTTCAATGAAGGCGGCGAACATGAAGCCGATGATAATGGCCTGGATCCGCTTGTCGTCGGAAATCTGCTGCATTCCGTACTGAATGGTTTCCATGCCGCCGCTGTGCTGCAGCGTGAACATGATCAAAATGGCGCCAAAGACGATGATCAGAACGGAAATGGCGGTAATAAACCCGTGCAGGGTCAGAGCGGTTACATACCCGACAGGCAGTCCCCAGACGGCGACAGCGCCGACAGCAGCGGACAACCAGGCCACGGGCATGGCTTTGGTAGCGGGCCAGCGCATGCCGACCATGAGAATGAGAGCCAACAGAATGGGCACGAGGGCCACAAGAGCAAGTACTCCAAGAGACATCTAAAAACTCCTCGTAGTAAAAGTTTTCAGTACAGGTTGACAGGACAAGAGCACAACGAAACCGGAATTTCCTCCTTTGGATTATTTTAATTGATTTATATAACAGCCGAAACGTCTTCTCCGGCGACGGTTCCCCTCCCGTCGCAAAGACCTTCCGGCACCGTCCGCTCAACAGGTTGCGGTTTGATCAGGCTGTTCGGTTCGTGACCAGCGAACCGACCAGCCCCATGAATCCGTACCTTGATTGAACCCTGGGCGGTCCGACGGACCGCCCAGGGAGTATCGACGTTTACCTACTTACCGGCGCGTCCGTCGTCGCACGGCTCGGAACCGTTGCCGGTCCGGGCGTGTTCGGGGGTCGCGGTGACTTCACACTTGTCGCCGCCGTTCTCGCCGGCGTCAACAGGGGCGTGTGTACCCACTTTGGCGGGTTCCTGAGCAGCCATGTACTTCAGGTCTTCGTAGCGGACCATATAGTCTTCCTCGATCTTGACCCGGAGCCGCTTGGACTCTTCCGGAGCGATCTTCTCGAGGAGGGCGTAGCGGTTCTCGCCGCCGAGGAATTCCTGAATGGTTCCGTCCGGAGCCTTGGAATCCAGGGAGAAGGCATTCTTGCCTTCTGCGGGCAGAGCGGGATTGTACCGATACAGGGGCCAGTATCCGCAATCAACGGCCAGCTTGGCTTCGAGCTGAGTCTTGCCCATGCCCTTGCGAATACCCTGGTTGATGCAGGGAGCGTAGCAGATGATCAGGGACGGTCCGGGATAGGCCTCGGCTTCCTTGAAGGCCTTCATGACCTGCTGCTTGTTGGCACCCATGGACACGGAAGCGACGTAGACGTAGCCGTAGGTCATGGCCATACGTCCCAGATCCTTCTTGCCGGTCTTCTTGCCGCTGGCGGCGAATTTGGCAATGGATCCTGCCGGAGTGGCCTTGGAGGACTGTCCGCCGGTGTTGGAGTACACCTCGGTATCCATGACCAGGATGTTCACGTCTTCGCCGGAAGCGAGGACATGGTCCACTCCGCCGTAGCCGATGTCGTAGGCCCAGCCGTCACCACCAAAGACCCAGACGGACTTCTTGGTGAACAGATCTTCCATCTCGAGGATCTGCTCCAGAAGCTCATCGCGGCAGGTGCAGCACAGGAGATCCTTGAGCTGATCGCCGTAGGTTCTGGACTCTTCGGCGTTGTCCTTTCCGGCCAGCCACCCTTTCAGGGCCGCAGTCAGTTCTTCAGGGTATCCGGCGTCAATGCCTTCGGCAACCAGTTGAGCCAGCTTGGCCCGGCGCTGGGAATAAGCCATGCCCATGCCGTATCCGAATTCCGCAGCATCCTCGAACAGGGAGTTGCCCCAGGCCGGTCCATGCCCGTCGCGGTTCACAGTGTAGGGAGTGGTCGGTGCAGAAGCACCCCAGATGGAGGAACAACCGGTAGCGTTGGCGATAACCATGCGCTCGCCGAACATCTGGGTCAGCACCTTGACATACGGAGTCTCACCGCAACCGGAACAGGCACCGGAGAACTCCATCAGCGGCTTCTGGAACTGGGAACCCTTGACGGTGTCGCGGGACATCAGGCCGTCTTTCCAGGACACGGTCTGGGAGAAGTCGTAATTGGGGACTTCGACTTCGGTCTGGGTTTCCAGCGGCTTCATGACCAGAGCGGATTCCTTGGCCGGGCAGATGTCGGCGCAGTTGCCGCAACCCAGGCAGTCAAGGGTACTGACCTGAATGCGGAACTTGAGGCCTTTGAGGTCCTTGCCCTTGGCATCCTGCGTCTTGAAGGTTTCCGGAGCATTTTCCAGTTCATCTTCGGAGGCCAGCACGGGCAGGATGGCCGCGTGAGGACAGACAAAGGAACACTGGTTGCACTGGATACAGTTTTCTTCGATCCACTCGGGGACCATGATGGCCACGCCACGCTTCTCGTACTGCGAAGTGGCGACCGGAAAGAGTCCGTCCGGATCGAAAGCGGAGACCGGCAGGGTGTCCCCTTTCTGAGCCAGGATGGGCCGGACCACGTCCCGGATGAATTCCGGATCGGCGCAATCCTGTGCGGGCGCATCCACTGCGTCCTTCCAGGAATCGGGATACACGATCTCGACCAGGTTATCCACGGCCTGATCAACTGCGGCGATGTTCATGTTGACGATCTTGTCGCCCTTCTTGCCGTAGGCCTTCTTGATGGATTCCTTGAGCAGGGCCACTGCTTCTTCGAAGGGCATGACATTGGCCAGCTTGAAAAAGGCGGTCTGCATGACCATGTTGATCCGGTTCCCGAGACCCACTTCGCCCGCGATCTTGACCGCGTCGATATTGTAGACCTTGAGCTTCTTCTCGGCGATGGTCCGGCGCATGGAAGCGGGCAGTTCCTTTTCCATGTCCTTTACGGACCAGTGCGAGTTGAGCACGAAGGTGCCGCCCTCTTTGATCCCTTCCAGGACATCATACTGGTTCACGTAGCTGGCCTTGTGGCAGGCCACGTAGTCGGCTGCGTTGACCAGGTAGGTGGACTGGATGGGGCTGCTTCCAAAGCGGAGATGGGACACAGTGATCCCGCCGGACTTCTTGGAGTCGTAGGCGAAGTATCCCTGGGCGAACATGTCGGTGTTGTCACCGATAATCTTGATGGCGCTCTTGTTTGCGCCCACGGTGCCGTCGGATCCAAGGCCCCAGAACTTACACTGCACAGTGCCGGCCGGAGTGGTATCGGCAAAGGATGCATCCACGGCCAGGGAGGTCTTGGTCACGTCGTCTTCGATGCCGACATTGAAGTGATTCTTGGGCTTGGCCACCTTCATGTTGTCGTACACGGACTTGATCATGGCCGGAGTGAACTCCTTGGAGCCCAGGCCGTAACGTCCGCCGACGAGAGTGGGCATTTCGCCCTCTTCCATGAACGCGGTACAGATGTCCTGATACAGGGGATCGCCCAGGGCACCGGGTTCCTTGGTACGGTCCAGCACGGTGATGGTGTTCGCGGTTGCCGGCAGCACGGACAGGAACGCCTCGGTCACGAAGGGACGGTACAGGCGAACCTTGACCAGGCCGACCCGCTCACCCTTGGCGGTCAGGTGGTTGACCACTTCCTCAATCGCTTCACAGCCGGAGCCCATGGCCACGATGACCCGGTCCGCTTCTGCGTCCCCGACATAGTCAAACGGCTTGTAATGGCGTCCGGTCAGCTCGCCGACCTTCTTCATCTGATCCACAACGATGGAGGGCAGCTGATCGTAGAACGCGTTGCACGCCTCACGGCCCTGGTAATAGATATCCGGGTTCTGAGCAGTGCCCCGGATATCGGGGTGTTCCGGATTCATGCCGCGCTTGCGAAAGTCGGCAATGGCTTCCCAGTTGACCAGTTTTTTGATGTCCTCGTAGTCGATGACGTCGATCTTCTGGATTTCGTGAGAGGTCCTGAAGCCGTCGAAAAAATGCAGAAAGGGAACGGAGCTTTCGATGGAGGCCAGATGGGCAACCAGAGCCATGTCCATGGCTTCCTGCACGGAACTGGAGGCCAGCATGGCAAAACCGGTCTGCCGGGTGGCCATGACGTCCTGGTGATCACCGAAAATGGAAAGAGCATGGGCTGCGATGGCCCGGGCCGTCACATGAAAGACACCGGGAAGCAGCTCGCCGGCAATCTTGTACATGTTCGGGATCATGAGCAGCAGCCCCTGGGAGGCGGTGAAGGTCGAGGTCATCGCCCCGGCGGCCAGCGCCCCGTGCACGGCCCCGGCGGCACCGGCTTCGGACTGAAGCTGCTTGACGTTGACAATCTGCCCGAAAATATTTTTCCGGCCCTGGGCGGCCAGTTCGTCTGCAATTTCCCCCATGGTGGAAGAGGGAGTGATGGGATAGATGGCAGCGGTGTCGCTGAAGGCGTACGCCACGTGGGCTGCGGCGGTGTTGCCATCCATGGTCTTCATATTCTTAGCCATAAACCACTCCTTTGAGAGTTCTATAAGCGATTTTATACAGTGGGTTTACTCAATCGGAGAGTTGTCCTCTCCTGAAACTCCGACATCTCATTCTGCTGCGCACTTATTAACAATTATTGTGCCACTCCCTCCTTTTTTAAAAATATCAAATCAATACAAGACATTAGATATAAATCTCTTTTCTCGGACCCCAAAACGGAACACCGAAAGTCTTAAAAAAAAGACAGTCGGCCGCATTTGTGAAGTTAATCACCAGACGTCACCTCCATCCCGTTTTGACCAACTTCGCGCCGATTGCGTGTACAAAAAAACAGACACATATTAACTCTCTGTTTTAGTTGTATTTTTTAGAAAATATTTTATCTGTCGACCCGTCACAGACCGACTGTCCGAAAAAAAAGACTCGTTACTTTCACCGAGGTCCGGTGACTTCGGACCAACACCAAATCTGACCCGAGGACCCTTCGGGTTTGTGAAGAAAAATATTCATTGGGCAATCAGTCAATTATTTCAGGATAATACAACATTCAGGGGTTGCCGTGATCCTGTCGTGCAGTCCCCGGCAACCTCTGAAATCTACTCCGAGACCAAAAATTGTCAACGAAAACAAAATCCGCAGAGGAGCGTTATCCTTAGAGGCAATGGCATTAAGTAATGTAATCCATACCGTGCCAGACACCCCCCTACCCCCCTCAAGGGGGGACTCTTGCGGGGCAATTCCGGTCTGAAATATTATCCTTCAGGAATTACTTAACGCCATTG